>Ga0099828_10003725_pt1 | contig 10680 bp, 9 predicted proteins | sample CZO8metaG_2_FD_79338 | JGI IMG/M metagenome (GOLD analysis project Ga0099828, IMG submission 79338) | Vadose zone soil microbial communities from the Eel River Critical Zone Observatory, Northern California, USA - CZOApr15con2H1.8 metaG | ecosystem: Environmental > Terrestrial > Soil > Vadose...
CGCGCCTCCCTCCGACAAGACCTACGCGAACCAGAAGAAGGCCGGGGCGATCCTGAACGGCGTGCTGCCCGCGCAGCCCGACCATCCGGGCGTGGCGCACTACCTGATCCACAGCTTCGACTACCCGGAGCTCGCCGAGCTGGCGCTCCCGGCCGCGCGCAGCTATTCGAGGATCGCCGAGTCGTCGCCGCACGCGCTGCACATGCCCTCCCACATCTTCGTGCGGCTGGGCCTGTGGGACGACTCCATCCGTGCCAACCAGGACTCGGCGGCCGCGGCCCGCGCCCACGTGGAGAAGACGCAGCCCGGCGCGGCGTCGTTCGACGAGCTGCACGCCGTCGACTACCTCGCCTACTCGTTCCTGCAGGAGGGCCGTGACGCCGAGGCGCGCGAGATGCTCGAGCGCGTCCGGGCGGTGAAACGGCTCGACAACCCCAACTTCGCCGCCGCCTACGCCCTGGCCGCGGTGCCGGCGCGCTACGCGCTGGAGCGCGGCCGGTGGGCCGAAGCCGCGGCGCTCGAGGTCGCCCCGGCCTGGTTCCCGTGGGCCCAGTTTCCCTACGCGGAAGCGATCACGCACTTTGCACGGGCGGTGGGCGCGGCGAGGAGCGGCGACACGGCCAAGGCGCGCCAGGCGATCGAGCGGCTCGAGGCTCTCCACCAGGCGGCCGTCGACGCGAAGATCTCTTACTGGCCGGGCCAGATCGAGATCCAGAGGCGAGCCGCGGCCGGCTGGCTGGCCCGCGCCGAAGGCCACAGCGAGGACGCGCTCCGCCTGCTGAAGGAGGCGGTCGAGCTCGAAGCCGCGACCGACAAGAACCCCGTCACGCCGGGCGCGGTGGCTCCGGCCCGCGAGCTGTACGCGGACCTGCTGATGGAGCTGGGCCGGCCGGCCGAGGCGCTGGCCGAGTACGAGGCCTCGCTCAAGGTCGCCCCAAAGCGCCGATACGCCCTTGCCGGCGCGTCGAAGGCTGCGGACGCTGCCGGTCAGAGCGAAAAGGCGCGGGCCTTCAAGGCGTCGCTGAAGGGCGGGAGCTAGATCAGCCCTCCTGCCATCTCTCCGGCGCGAGCGTTCGGCGCGCGCAGCGGAGCGCGCCGCATTCCTGTTCAGAACAACACGCGCGTCCGGATCGTAGCCTCGATCGCGTTCAGCGCCTTCAAGGCGAACCGGCTCGACTCGGCCTCCACGTCCATGACGACGTAGCCGATCTTGGCGTTGGTCATCAGGTACTCGCCGCTGATGTTGATCTTGTTCTTCGAGAACACGCTGTTGATGCGGCTCAGCACGCCGGGCACGTTGTGGTGGATGTGCAGCAGGCGGTGGCTGCCGGGATGCTCGGGCAGCGACACCTCGGGGAAGTTCACGGCCGAGAGCGTCGATCCGTTGTCGCTGTAGCGCACGAGCTTCTCCGAGACCTCGGTGCCGATGTTCGCCTGCGCCTCGATCGTGGACCCCGCGATGTGCGGGGTGAGGATCACGTTCTCGAACCGGCGGAGCGGAGAGAGGAACTCCTGGTCGTTGCCCTCCGGCTCCGCCGGGAAGACGTCGAAGGCGGCGCCGCCCAGGTGCTGGCGCTCGAGGGCGTCGGCGGCGGCGTCGATGTCGACCACGGTGCCCCGCGAGGCGTTGATGAGCATCGCGCCCGGCTTCAGGCGCGCGAACTGCTCGCGGCCCATCATGCCCCGCGTCAGCGGGGTCTCGGGGACGTGGAAGGTCACCACGTCCGCGGCCGCGAGCACGTCGTCCAGCGTCGGCATCATGCGCGCGTTGCCCAGCGGCAGCTTGGTGACGATGTCGTAGAAGCAGACGTCCATGCCGAGCGCCTCGGCCATCACCGAGAGCTGCGTGCCGATGTTGCCGTAGCCCACGATGCCGAGCGTCTTGCCCCGCACCTCGCGCGCGTCGTCCGCCGACTTGGCCCACCCGCCGCGGTGGAGCAGCGCGTTCTTGGCGGGGATGCCCCGGAGAAGGAACGTGACCTCGGCCAGCACCAGCTCGGCCACCGAGCGCGTGTTCGAGAAGGGGGCGTTGAAGACGGGGATCCCCCGCATCATCGCGGTGTCGAGGTCGATCTGGTTGGTGCCGATGCAGAAGGCGCCGATCGTCACCAGCTTCGGCGCGGAGGCGATCATCTCCCGGGTCAGCCTCGTGCGCGAGCGGATGCCCAGGAAGTGGGCGTCGGCGATGGCGCCTTTCAGCTCGTCCCCGGCCAGCGCCTTCTTGTAGCGCTTGACCGTCTTGTAGCCATGCCGGGCGAAGTTCTGCACGGCGCGGTCGTGCACGCCTTCGAGCAGCACGATCTTGATGCGCGACTTGTCGAGGGAGGTGGTCACGCCGGAAGCGTATCAGACGAGGATAGCGGGCCGGCGAGGGCGCGGGGCAGCTCCGAGGCCGGCATCGGCGCGTGGAACAGGAAGCCCTGGAAGAGATCGCATCCGTAGCGCGTCAAGGCGTCGCGCTGCTCCTCGGTCTCCACGCCCTCGGCGATCACCTTCAGGCCCAGGTCGTGCGCGAGCTCGATGACGCGGGTCACGATCGGCTGGCAGCGCCTCTCGGTGAAGAGCCGCTTCACGAAGGTCGCGGGGATCTTCACGCCGTGGAGCGGGAGATGGCTGAGCCACTCGAGCGACGAGTGCCCGGTGCCGAAGTCGTCCAGCCACAGCTCGATGCCCATGTCGATGAGCCGGCGGATCTGCTCCGCCACCGTGGCGAAGTCCCGCATGCTGCTCGTCTCGGTGATCTCGAGGCCGAGGCCGCTCGGCGCGACCCCGCCGGACGTGAGCCGCCGGGTCACGCGTCGCACGAGGTCGGCGCGGGGGAGCTCGCGGGCGGAGAGGTTCACGTTCACCCGCACGCCGTGCAGGCCGCCCTTGTGCCACGCGGTCGCGTCGCGACAGGCCTCCTGCAGGATCCGGTTCTCGAGCTTGAAGATGACCGGGCTGCGCTCGGCCGACCAGATGAGCTCCTCGATGTTGTCGTCCTCGCCCTGCGGCGTCCGCCAGCGGAGGAGCGCCTCCACGCGGGCGACTCGGGAGTCGCCGGCGCTCACGATGGGCTGGTAGTGCAGGAGCAGGCGCTGATGCTCCAGGGCGGCCTTCAGCTCGCCGATCGCCTCGCGCTTTCGCATTGCCCCGGGCACGGGACTGCGGCGTTCCATCATCCTTCTCAGTATCCCGCGTTATTCTGATCACATGGGCAGATCGGATCACGCAGGCGTGGTGCGCGCGCGCGTCGGCCTGGTGGGCGCGGACGCCGTCCTCACGGAGCCGCACGAGCTGGCCCGCTACGAGCAGGGCTGGCGGTACGGCCAGGGCAAGGCGCTCGCCGCGGTCCGGCCGAGCCGCACCGAGGACGTCGCCCGCGTGCTGGCCTTCGCCTCGTCGCAGGGGATCCGGGTGGTGCCGCAAGGCGCGAACACGGGCCTCGTCGGCGGCTCCACACCCGACGCCTCCGGCGAGATGCTCGTGCTCAGCCTGGAGCGCCTCTCGCGCATCCTCTCGATCGACGCGGTCGACCGCGCCGTGACCGCCGAAGGCGGCGTGCCGCTGAGCCAGCTCGACGCCGCGCTGGCGGAGGAGGGGCTCATGTTTCCGATCGACCTCGGCGCCGATCCCACGCTGGGGGGCATGGTCGCCACCAACGCCGCCGGCACCCTGGTCCTTCGCTACGGCGACATCCGCCAGAACCTCCTCGGCATCGAGGTGGTGCTGGCCGACGGAACCGTACTCGACCTCATGACCGCGCTGCGCAAGAACAACACGGGACTCGATGCGAAGCAGCTCTTCGTCGGCACCTCGGGCGTGTTCGGCGTGGTGACGCGTGCGGTGATGCGCGTCGTGCCGCGGCCGGCCCAGCGCGCGACGGCCCTCGTCGGCGCCGCGGAAGGGGCCACCGTCTTGAAGCTGCTGTCGCACCTCGAGCGCGCGCTCGGCGACGTGCTGTCGGCCTTCGAGGTGATGAGCGCGGAAGCGCTCGCGCCGGTGTTCCGCTATCAGCCGCGGCTGCGAAGTCCGTTCGGGGATTCGCTGCCTCCGTACGTCGTGCTGGTGGAGCTGTCGACGACGCTGCCCGCGGACCGGCTGTCACTCCACGAGCTGCTGGAGTCGACGCTGGGGGCGATGGTCGAGGGCGAGGCGGGGGCGGACATCACCGACATCTTTCCCGGCAAGCCGGCGGAGCTGTGGGACGTTCGCCACCACGTCTCCGAGAGCCACCGCCACGAGGGCGAGGTGCTCGGCTTCGACATCAGCGTGCCCCGGTCCTCCATGTCTTCCTTCGTGGAAGCCGCCCGGGACCTCCTCGCTCCGGACTACCCGTTCATGCGCGTGTGCGACTTCGGCCACTGGGGCGACGGCGGCGTGCACCTGAACCTCGTGTGGAAGAAAGACGATGCGCCGCGGCCCACGCCGGAGCTGAAGGCCGAGCTGCAGCCGCTCGTCTACGACCTCGCCGTCACCCGCTTCCGCGGCAGCTTCAGCGCGGAGCACGGCATCGGCCCTCACAACCAGGCCTTCTACGACCGCTACACGCCGGCGCTGATCAGGGAGATCTGCGGCACCCTCAAGGCGCGGCTCGATCCGAAAGGACTTCTGGGGACAACTCGTCTCGAACGCGGGCCGTGAGCTCGTAGGAGCGCAGGCGCGCGGCGTGGTCGAAGATCTGCGAGACCACGATCAGCTCGTCCGCCGCCGTCTTCGCGACGAATGACTCCAGGCCGCGGCGCACCGTGTCCGGCGTGCCGATGAAGGACACGGCCAGCGCCCGCTCGAGCATGTCCCGCTCCATGGGCGTCAGGAGCTTCTCGACGTTCGCGACGGGCGGGGGCAGGCGCGAAGGCTCACCGCGGCGCAGGCGCACGAAGGCCTGCTGCACCGACGTGAACAGGCGGCGCGCCTCCTCGTCGGTGTCGGCGGCGAACACGTTGACGCCGAGCATGACGTAGGGCCGCGCGAGCCGCCCCGAGGGCTTGAACTGCGACCGGTACAGGGCGATGGCCGGCATCATGTCCGCGGGCGCGAAGTGGGAGGCGAAGGCGTAGGGCAGGCCGAGGGTCGCCGCCACCTGGGCGCCGAACAGGCTGGAGCCCAGGATGTAGACGGGGACGTCCAGGCCCGCCCCGGGGACGGCTTGGATTCGCTGGCCAGGTTGGGTGGGGCGGAAGTAGGCCATGAGCTCCATCAGCTCCCGCGGGAAGTCGTCTCCGTCCACCTCGGCGTTTCGCCTGAGTGCCGCCGCCGTGGGTTGATCCGTGCCGGGCGCGCGGCCGATCCCGAGGTCGACCCGGCCGGGGAACAGCGACTCCAGCGTGCCGAACTGCTCGGCGACCACGAGCGGCGCGTGGTTGGGCAGCATGATGCCGCCCGAGCCGACGCGAATGGTCTTCGTGGCTGCGCCCACCGCGCCGATCACGACCGCGGTGGCCGCGCTCGCGATGCCCGGCATGTTGTGGTGCTCGGCCAGCCAGTAGCGCCGGTAGCCCCACTGCTCGGCGCGGCGAGCGAGGTCTATCGTGTTACGGAGGGCCTGGGCCGCATCTCCACCCTCGACGATGGGGGAGAGGTCGAGGATGGAGAACAGCATCGATTCACCAGACCCGAACGCGATCTCCGGGAGCGAGGTAAAGCCCCTGGCTCGGCTTGACGTCGAAGGCGTCGTACCAGACGTCGAGGTTGCGCACGGTGTCGGCGCGATACTCGTCCGGCGCGTGGCCGTCGCCGACGATCTGCTGCCGCAGCGCCGGCTCGCGGACCTTGGCCCGCCAGCTCTGCGCGAAGCTCAGGAAGAACTGCTGGTCTCCCGTCAGCCCCTCGACGACCGGTGCCGCGCCGTTCAGCGAGAGCTGGTAGGCGTCGTAGGCCGCCGCCAGGCCGGCCACGTCGGCGATGTTCTCGCTGAGGGTCAGCTTCCCGTTCACCGCGAGGTCAGGAAACGGCTTGTACGCGTCGTACTGCTTGACGAGCTTCGCGCCGGACGCCTCGAAGTGGGCCAGGTCCTCGGGCGTCCACCAGCTCTGAAGGCGGCCGGTGGCGTCGAACATGGCGCCCTGGTCGTCGAAGCTGTGGCTGACCTCGTGGCCGATGATGGCGCCGATGGCGCCGTAGTCCATCGCGAGCGGCCGCTCCGGGTCGAAGTAGGGCGGCTGCAGGATGGCGGCAGGGAAGTTCATCGCGTTCATCGCGGGCAGGTTCACCGCATTGACCGTCTGCGGCGTCATCACCCACTCGGAGCGATCGACCGGCTGGCCGAGCTTGCCCAGGTCGCGGTACAGCTCGAACAGCTCCGCGCGCTCGGAGTTGCCGAAGGCGTCGCCCCGGACGACCTCGAGGCCCGAGTAGTCGCGCCACCGGTCCGGATAGCCGACGCCCACCTTGAGCACCGCCAGCTTCGCCTTGGCCTTGGCCTTGGTCCCCGGGGTCATCCAGTCGAGGTTGTCGATCCGGCGCCCGAACGCCGCGATGAGGTTGCGCACCATGCCCTCGACCCGCGCCTTGGCGGCGGGCGGGAAGTAGCGCTGGACGTACATCTGGCCGACGGCCTCGCCCAGCGCCCCATTCGTGGCGTCCACCGCCCGCTTCCAGCGGTCGCGGCGCGTCGGCGTGCCCGCGAGCACGGTGCCGTGGAAGGCGAAGGCCTCGTCGCCGAAGGCCTTCGGCAGCACCGCCGCGTCGTGCTCGATCGCGTGGAAGACCAGATAGTCCTTCCACGTCTCGAGCGGCTCGCCGGCCACGAGCGCCGAGAGGCCGGTCACCGCGCTCGGCTGCCAGACCACGAACTCGGGTTGCTCGCCCAGCCCGGCCGCCGCGAAGAACTCGCGCCAGTCGAGGCCGGGGGCGGCGGTGTCGAACTGCTTGCGGGTCCAATGATTGTTTCCCTTCTTGACGTCGACGGAGTCCTCACGGCTGCCGTGCGCTTCCGCCATGCGATGCTCCAGGTCGAAGATGCGGGCGGCCTTGGCCTGGGCGTCGGGGACGTGGGCGAGGGCCAGGACGTTGGCGATGTGCGCCCGGTGCTTGGCCCGGATCTCGGTCATGCGCGGCGAGGGATCGAGGTAGTACTCGCGGTCGGGCATGTCGAGCCCGCCCTGGAGGAGGAACGGCACGTAGCGGGTCGGCTCGTTCAGGTCCTGCGCGACCCACAGACCCAAGAGGTTGTCGGTGTAGAAGTTCGTTGCGTTCAGCACGTCGACGTCGGCCCGCAGCGTCGTGCCCAGCACCCGGGCCAGAGCGCGCCGATCCGTGATCGCCGCGATGCGGTCGAGCTTGGGCTGGAGCGGCTCGAGTCCCTTGGCCTCGATGGCCGCCTCGTCCATGTAGCTCGCGTAGAAGTCGTCGATCTTTCGCGTGTCGGACCCGGCGGGGGCGTTCGCGCTCGCCGCCTGCTTGATCAGCTCGTTCGTCCTCTGGTTGGTCCGCTCGTCCACGAGTGCCCCGACGCCGTATCCGGCGCGGTCGGGCGGGATCTCCGTCGTCTTCATCCAGGTCCCGTTGGCGTAGGCGAAGAAATCGGCGCCGGGCGCCACGGAGCGATCGATGCCGGCGAGGTCGATGCCGACGCTGGTCGTTACCGTCGGGGCCGGCGCCGCCGAGATGGCGGCGGCCGCCCACGGCAGGCCGAGGACACCGGCGACGGCGATGAAGGCGATCGGTCGGCGGAACGCGGTCATGCGGCCTCCTGGATGGCTCGAGGCACCCCGAGCTGCTTCCATTCTAGGCGACCCTCCTGCGCGTCGAGGCGACGAGCCGGACTTTGATTCCCAGGCGAGCCAGCATGTCGATGAGAGCATCGGCGCTGAAGAGCTCGACGCGGCCGCGCAACAGGTCGCTGACTCGCGGTTGGCTGATTCCGAGGAGCTTGGCGGCCTGAGCCTGCTTCAGGCCCAGCGACTGAAGCTCTTTCTCGATCCGGATCATGAGGTCGGCGCGCACCAGGAGGTGCTCCGCCTTGCCAGGAGGGAATCCGAGGTCCCGGAATACGTTTCCGCTGGAGCGAGTTACGCCAGCCTTGGGCTTGTGTGTCATCGTACCCTCCGCGTCTCGTCGCCTGCCGTCTAGTCCAGCCGCTTGCCGACTGCGGGGTGTCCTCGAAGCAAGAACGTCTTGGGATACGGGCCCTCTCCGCAAATCTTGAAAGAGCCAAAATCCTCGTACCACGGCCCCTCCGGCGCATCTGGTTCGGATTCACGCCAGATCTTGAGCTGATAGAGATCGTCGGTCGAGATCTTGCGCTCGCGCAAACGTTCGAAAAGGTGATCGCGGAGAGCCCGCGGCAGGCCGGTCCACTGGATCTTGGGCACTATTCGCCGAAGGTCAGGCGGGCCAGCTCCTCTTTTAGTTGTGCCTGCTCCGCAGAATCCTTGGCGCGCGTCAATTGGTCGGCAAGCTCGAAAAAGCGCGCCTTCTCCTTCTCTCTTGCTTCCAGACCCGACTCGATCAGCTCAACGAGCACGTGGTTTTCGCTGGCCTTCTTGGACCTCACCAGAGCCTTCACCCGGCGTGCAACCCGCGGTGGCAGGCTGACGCTCCGCCGTATCGGTTTCTCTACACCCATGGCTCCACAATACACCGAATTGCACCACGATGCACCAACTGACTGTCGCTGGCCAGCCACGCTGGTGGGGCTGGGATGCCACAAGCACGTGCACCTAAGCGTTCAGGGCTTGGCAACCGACACGGCACGGCCCCTGCAGGCGCTTGGCGTTGATGACCCCGGAGCGGTTCTGGCTGGCGATGGCTCTGTTCCACTCCGCGGTCATCGCGGCCTTATGGCGCATGGGTGCGGAGTGGGCGGGCCGCGGCGCGTTGCCGGCTGCCGACGGGGCCCTGGCTCCTCGCCCTCGCCCGGACGCTACTCCTGCTGGCGGTCTTGAGCTACGGCTTTTCGCTTGCTGCCACGGTAACCCCCAATCTCAACCATCTGGCCCGGTTACGCGTTGGCTCGATCTCCGGACGACTCATGGGCCAGGCCCTCTTCGGGGAAGCGCTCCTCCTTGGCGTCGGCTTGGCTTTCTGGCATCGGAGAGCCACACGGCCGGGCCGCGCCTCGATGATTGGTGGCTTCACCTTCGCGTTGTTGGCCGTCTGTGTCGACGCCTACCACGTGGAACCGCACATGCTTCGGGTTCGCCGGCATTCTGTCGATTGGGCGGCCGGCGCCACAGAAACCAGAGTGATCCGCATCCTCCACATGACGGACATTCAGACGCCGATCATCGGGGAGCATGAAGAGCGAGCCTTACGAGCCGGGCTCGAGCACCGTCCCGACCTCATTGTCCTGACCGGCGACTACGTGCAGAACGAGCTGGGTCGCCCGATCGAGGAGCGGGCCAAGCAGGACCTGCGGGCGCTCATGTTTCGGCTTCACTTTGAAGCGCCCCTGGGCACGTTCGCCACCGACGGCGACGCGGGGCCCCGCTGCCGCGAGGTTTTCACGGGAACGTGTGTGCGGTGCCTCGTGGACGAGAGTGCCCTGTTGACCCTGCCCGGTGGCGACGGCCTCACGATAACGGGGCTCTCGCGGAATCGGGGCCGGGAGCGTGACCCGGCTTGGCTGGCATGGCTGTTGGCGAGGGGTCCAGTGGCCAACCACCGAATCTTCATCTCGCACGCGCCCGACTTTGTCGACTCCATGCCAGCGCCGGTCGACCTTGTCTTAGCGGGACACACGCATGGCGGCCAGGTCGTCATCCCTTTCTTCGGCCCTCCCACGACGGCCAGCCGCTTGCCACGACTCTACGCGGGGGGCCTCCACGACTACCGAGGGACCCCTCTCCACGTCTCGCGCGGTGTCGGAATGGAGCGGGGGTTCGCGCCCCCTGTCCGATTCCTCTGTCCACCCGAGATCTGCGTGTTGGACGTGCAATTTGCCGGTTCCGGTCGCTCAGACGGCGGAGTAATCGACCTTCTGCACATCGATCGTCCCGGACCTCACGTCCAGGAACGGCTTTCCTCCCCGCACGCCCACGGTGCCGTAGCCGGTGGCGGTCGCGAGGAAGCTCCGGATGTCTCCCGGCCTCGTGGGATGGAGGTGCAGCGTCCGGGTCACCGCGTCGTAGCGGGCGCGGGTGAGCGCCTGGAGCATCGCGTACGACGACATGGCCCGGGCGTACCAGTGGCCGCACTCGTACTCGTCGAAGGGGTTGCGCACGCGGCCGTCGTAGCGCGCGCGGCACGCGCGCACGATCTCCAGCCCCTGCTCGACCCGGCCCACGATCATCAGGTGCGACGCCACCTGGTACTCGATGCCCGTCCAGACCTCGTCGCTGTACACGAACGGCAACGAGGGCTTCCCGCCCCGGGGCCACGTGCACAGGAGCAGGCCGCCCTCGTTTCCGCAGGCGTAGGTCGGCCGCTGCGGGTTGGCGTGCTCGCTCAGGTCCGCGCGGAAGTTGTGCCGATGCACCGCCTCGAGGTGGGAGGTGACCTTGGCCGGGTCGACCGGCACCGGAACCCCGCAGACCTCCGCCATCCAGGCGCCCAGCATGCCGTCCGACAGGCAGCCCGTGCCGTACTGGTACTTCGGTCCTTCCTTCTCCAGCAGCACGCGCGCCTCGGGAGAGTAGGCGCTCTCGCCGACCGCGGGTTTGAGCTCGAGCGGGCTGGGGGCGCTCAGGCCGTGCCACTCGACCTTCTGGTAGAAGTACTCGCCGTTGAAGAGGTCCTGGTCGAGAGCGCGCATGCCCG
>Ga0099828_10003729_pt1 | contig 10670 bp, 6 predicted proteins | sample CZO8metaG_2_FD_79338 | JGI IMG/M metagenome (GOLD analysis project Ga0099828, IMG submission 79338) | Vadose zone soil microbial communities from the Eel River Critical Zone Observatory, Northern California, USA - CZOApr15con2H1.8 metaG | ecosystem: Environmental > Terrestrial > Soil > Vadose...
ATTCCTACAGCGTCGTGAACTTGAAGCCCGCGGGAACAACGTCCCAGACGACCGGTGGCGCGCTGACGGTTGTGACCTCGTTACCCGATCAGGTGTTCTACCGCGAGGTTGTCCCCATTGATGTGTACGCTTCCCAGAGCGCCGCCCCCGCGCCTGGAGCCACCGTCTCCGTGAACCTGACGTTCGGAGCGTACTCTAAGCTGTTCAGCGGAACGACGGACGCGACGGGTCACTTCTCCGCGTCTTGGACTGTGCCTCTGATTCAGGCGTCGGGAGTTGCGATCACCCAAGCAACGCTCGGAAGCTCGGTCGGAAAGAACGTAAAGATCATGGAGAGCACGATTGGGCCTCCGATGCCCATGGGTCAGCTTAGGCTTTCGACCTCCTCTCCGGTCATCGCCCCCACGGGCACGGCGAGGATCAAGGCCACGCTGACCGGCCCGACTGGGAAGGGCATCGCTGGGGTGGTCGTCACGATCGACTCGAATGTGACGGCAGGCACCCTGGCCCCGCTCTCTCTCGCGACGGACGTGTCCGGATTCGCGAACTTCACGTACACGCCTCCCGCGGCGAGCAGCTTCGTGAACAGCCATCACACGGACATCGTGCGGGCGTTCGTAGGTCTGCCGAACACGATCGCGCGGGAAACTCAGACCGCGCAAATCATCATCGTGACGACCAACAACGCGGCTCCCCTGTGGAACGTCGTCTCGCTGGCGACCGTGCCTCCGCCGGTCTTCCACGTGAGCACTGCGCCGGGACCGACGAACACCACGACCTTCGTCGTGAACGTCACGGACTTCGCGGGAGCAGCGGTGGTGGGCGCCCGGGTCGACTCCGTCTATGCGGATCGAAACAACTTCACGGTGACTGCGAGCACCACAACGAGCGCTCTTGGCCAGGCGACCTTCCGCGTGTTCGCCAAGGCGAACGTTGGGCTGACGAACTCGACGACGTTGCCGCTGACCTTCCAGGTCCACAACGCGTTGTACGGGACGTCTGACCAGGTCCTAGTCTTCCTGGCGAACGTGACGAGCACCGGCTACGGTGGGTACCTGAGCCTCGATAGGCGAACCGTGTCCTACTCAGCTGTGCGCTCCCAGAACAACGTGACCTTGCACCTGTTCAACCAGTTGGGCGCTCCCGCGGCTGGAATCCCAGCGATCTTCAAGATCGACTACGGCGACTTCGGCCTGCCGGCTCAGTTCCCGTTCGCGATCGACTACTCTTGCACCACGACCTGTCCAGCGTACACGTCCGCCAACGGCGGCCTGGATCTGAACTCCTTTGGGCAAGGCTCCCTTGGAGGCTCGTTCCAGAGTAGCGTGTCGCAGGCGTGGGATCATGGCGTCGAGAACATGATCAACGACTTCCAGGTCGTCAATGCCGACGTGAATTTCGCCACGGGCACCGCGCTCGATGCGTGCGATGCGTCCGGGCGGGTCAACGCGGCCCTCGGCACGAGTCCCGCCCCGAACCCTGCGTGGAGAGGCACGTACGTCATCAACGCGACGAGCGTGACGGACGCGGCGGGAACGTACAAGGCGCAGTTCTGGACGGAGCAGGAAAAGAAGGATTCCCCGATTCAGGTCCAGGTGTTCATCGGCCAATCGGGCGGAAAGCCCGGTGTGACGGTCGATGCCTGCAACTTCGCGTCGACGATCGATCACTTCGCCTTCCAGGCCAGCACCGGATTGGTGACCCAGCGCGCTCCGATCTTCGCCCTATCGGAAGCGACAACGGACCTGCCGATCACGACGAACCTGAACCGCGTCGTGTCGTTGCGCGCCCGGTTCATGGACGCGAACGGCCCGGTGAACAAGCCCGAAGTGGTACTGACCCAAGGGGCCGGTTCGGCGGCTCGGAACCCGCTTGGCACCGCGGGAGGAACGCAGCTCGGAACGAAGGCGGGATGGGTGAACTACACGCGAACGCTCTGCGACCGGAACACCGTCTGCACGTTGGCCCGATCGGCTCCGAGCATCTCTCAAGGGATCACCTTCAGCTACCTGCCCGCGGACACCCGGTACGCGTACAGCGGCATCGATCAGCTGTTCGCGAAGGCTTTCGCGTCCCCTTCAAACCCGCGCGGCATCTACTGGATCGCTCCGACCTTCGAGGCACTCTTCGCGAAGCTGCCCTTGATCACGACGATTGCCTATCTGTACATCCCCACGACCACGGCCTTCCTGGTCGTCACGGTCGCGAACCCGCTGTTGGGCGAAGGGGCTTCGACGTCGGTGACCGCTATTGCGTACAGTTCCGTGACGGGCACCCCGATCGCCGGTGCGAAAGTCTGGGTCGGTCCGATCCAGTACACCACGGACGCGACTGGATCCGTTGTCTTCAACGTAACAGCCGCTCCGCTGGGAGCCACGGAAGGCCTCGTGGTCGCCACGACGACGTACGGCGGAGCCGCGCGGGCCTGGTATGCCCTCATGGCGGTTCGACCCCAGTTGACGTATAGCAATTTGGTCGTCACTGCCGGACGGGCCGGTCAGGCATCGACGATCACGGTGTCGGCGCAGAACACCCTGGCTGTCTCGGGCAATCAAACGGTCTCGCTGATAGTGGACGGAAGCACCGTGGCGACGCAGACGGTTCCCTTCACGGCGAACCAACAAAAGACCGTGACCTTCACCTGGGTGTTCGCCTCGGAGGGTTCGCACACAATCGGAGTGGGAACGCAGTCGGCGACCGTCGCGATCCCTCCGCCTGACGCGACCTTTGCCTACGTCTTGGGCGGCGGGCTCCTCGTCGTGGGCGTCGTCGTCGGGGCCGTGGTGGGCCTCATGATGAGCCGGCGCCGCAAGCCTCCGACCTCGATGCCTGGCAGCTCCCCGGGTGAGTCGGGCAAGCCGACCGAAGAGGAGATCGGCGAGGACAACCTGTAAGTCGGCATGGACCGGGGCGGGACCCCGGTCCTCCTTTCCTTCTCTTTCGTTCGTGTCGAGGTTCGAGGAGCGTTTGGAACAACCTAGAAATAGGCATGGGTCCATTGTAACTAGAAGGAGCGGGGGGTTGAGCGGTGGCCTCGCTGGCCCGATACATCATTCGACGCGCGATTCAGGGAGTCATCACGATTTTCATCGTGACGATCATCATCTTCGTCCTGTTCTATTTCTCCGGGAATCCGCTCGACGGTCTCCGTGCAAATCCGGCGACCCCTCTCGCCGTCATTGAACGGCTCCGGCAACAGTACGGGCTCGACCAGCCTCCCGAGGTGCAGCTCTACCGGTACCTTCTCAACATGTTCACGTTCAACTTCGGCTGGTCTTCGTATCGAAACACTCCCGTGATCAATGTCCTCGCGGAAGCCCTTCCGCGGACCCTGTTCCTCTTTGGCGGGGCCGTCCTCGTGCACTATGTGATCGGCGTCATCGCAGGTCGATACATCGCGTGGAAGCGGGGCCGGTTCTCCGAGGGCGCCGTGATCCTCTCGAGCCTTTTTTTCTATAACATGCCTTCGTTCTGGATCGGCCTCATTCTCCTGTTCTTCTTTGCGTTCGTGGTCCGGTGGTTCCCCTTGCGTGGGTTCCAGGACAGCCCGACGGACATGTTTACCCACGATCACTACCCGTCGCTGCTCCCGCTCCAGGGGATCCAGTTCCAAACCGTCCTTGGGATCCTCCTCGCCGTCTCGGGCGTCGCCCTCGTGGCCCTATCGTGGTTCCGCCGGCCCCGTCGGCGCATCAAGCCTCGAGAGCAGGCGGGTCGGCTCGCTCCCGGCGGCGCCGCTCTCGCGGTTGGCGCGATCGTGGCCGTCTGGCCTCTCTGGAGTTTCTCACTATTCGACGTGGCCGACGTCTTGATCCACGGGTTCCTGCCCATGCTCGCTTTGGTCCTCATCTCAGCGGCCGGAGTCATCCTCCTCATGCAGACCTCCATGCTCGAGGTGATGGGGGAGGACTTCATCCTCACGGCGAAGGCCAAGGGACTGTCGGAACGGGCCGTGCGGAAACGACACGCCGGGAGGAACGCCTACCTTCCTGTCGTCACGTCCCTCGCGATCAGTCTCGGCTTCGTCGTCGGGGGCGCGATCATCCTGGAGTACATCTTCTCCTACTACGGACTCGGATCGTTCCTCCTTATCTCGATCACGTCCCAGGATCGGTTCCTTGCCGGTTCCATCCTCTTTCTCATTTCCGTTATGGTGATCCTCGGAAACATCGTTGCGGACCTGCTCTACGGAGTCCTCGATCCCCGTGTCCGGATCTGACACGGTCATCGTCTCCGACGCCGGCGGCAGCCAGTGGAGGTCGCGCGGGCTCACGATCGGGCGCAGGGTCCGTCGGTTGGCGCGGACGTCGTGGTCGACCCTGCGACAGAGCCGCCTCGGCGTCCTCGGGTTCGGCATCGTCCTCGTGTTCGCCGGCATGGCGCTCTTGGCTCCGATCATCGCACCCTATCCGCGGTTGTTCGAAGCCCCGATCATCGATCGATTCGAGATCCATGCGTACAGCGCATCGCTGCCCGCGGGCCAGACGTACGACGGACCGGTGATGGGCCCCTCCACCCCGTTCCTCGTCGACGCGGGTGGAGGCATCTGGGACATCAACTGGAACTCGAGCCATGCGACCGTGTACATGAAATTCGGCAAGTACACGTTGCGGCACAACGAAACACCGTTCGACGCCGGAAACCTGTCCCTAGAATTCGACGCGACCCAGATGTTCGGTCGGACTCCCCTCCCTTCCCCTCCCCTCTCGGCGCTATACTGGATTGCCCCGGGGAAGAACGTGTCCTTCTCGACGGGCCCGCCCAACGCCAACGGAGCCCTCGCCTACTTCATGGGCCGTGACCTGATTGTCGGAGATCCCTTCTCGAAGACGTTGATCTACACCACCCAAGTCCCATTCGATCCCGTCTGGACCGGGGAGGATCCGGAGTCCGCGGGCCAGCTGCTTTCGCAGCCATTCCAAAACGGAAGGGTGATCTTCCCCGGCCTTCCACCGACCCCATTCGGCCCGTATCGATACATCTACGCCTCGAACGGCACGCGGACCATCGTGTACGAGATCACCTATGTGCACACGGGCGACCCGACCCTCGTGCCGATGGGCAAGATCGCCCTCCAATTCAACGGGACCCTCTCGACACGGCCGTTCGTCTACTACAACTCTCTCGGGGTGTCGGATGACGACCGATCGGGGTTCCGCTCGGGTCTGAGGCAGGCGATTCTCTTCCCCCTGGTGAACAACACGTTGGCGGTCTACAACGTGTCGGGAGTCCCGCGCCGGTTCGTCCCGTTGACGCTCTTCGGGCAACCGGCCCAGATCGTCGCCCCGATCGGCTATGCGCGGTCCCCCCAGACCGCGACGTTCTTCACCTACCTCTTGCTGCGGTCGAGCAACGCGTCCGCGATTGCGACGTTCGATATGGGGAGGCTGAGCGTCGCGAAGGTCTTCCCCCTGCCACGGGACCTCGAACTTCTCCAAGCCCCGATCAGTCACGACGGGAAGGCCCTCTACGTGGGGTTCTTCGATGGATCCGCGAACGTGACGACCATGGTGGGTCTGAATGTGGATCCGGAATCCGGGAACCTCACCCGGGCCTCCCAGTTTGATCTGACGATTCCCGGCCGGGTGCGGAGCTACTTCGACGCCCAGGCCCTCTCCAGCCTGTATGTGTACGCGCCGAGCGGCCGGTTCTTGAAGGTTCCCACGACCGTCACGACGGTGTCCCAGGTCAAGATCGAGGCCGAAGACTTCGGCCTTCCGATTCCGGCCGGCGTGAGAGCGATCGTCTATGCCGGGACGTTCCATGGCACGCTGTTCAGCGCGGCCCTCTCGCAGGAGGAGTTGAACGGCGGGTGGACAGACTCGTCCACGGGCAAGACGACGGTCGTCACGCTGCTGGGTCGTACTCGCGCCCCTTTGGCTCCGGGAACCTATCCCTCGGGGAACCGGTACATCCTCGGGACGGATTTCAACGGCCATGACATCTTCACGCAGCTGTTGTACGGAACGCAAGTGGCGTTCATCGTCGGAATCCTCGCGGCCCTGTTCGGCGTTGGGATCGGGACCTTCGTCGGGGTTATCGCAGGGTACTACGGCAAGATCACGGACACGCTCCTCATGCGCACGACGGACATCTTCCTTGTCCTGCCGTTCCTTCCGATCGTGTTGGTGCTCGTCTCGATCGCGCGTCCAAGCATCTGGATCATCATCTTCGTCCTCGCCATCCTCGGCTGGCCGGGTATCGCCCGGGTCATCCGCGCCCAGGTGTTGAGCCTCAAGGAACGTCCGTTCGTGGACGCGGCGCGGGTCGCGGGAGCGTCCGACCTCCGCCTCATCTTCCTCCACATCACCCCGAACGTCCTGCCGTTCAGCTTCCTCTACATGAGCCTTGGGGTCGCCGCGGCGATCATCACGGAGGCGGCCCTGAGCTACCTCGGGCTCGGCGATCCCTCGGTCACGTCTTGGGGCGGGATGCTCTCGACGCTAATCACGCTCGGGGGCGGCCTGTATTACTGGTGGTGGCTGCTGCCTCCAGGGCTTGCGATCACCCTGCTCTCCCTCGGCTTCTACCTTCTAGGTCGAGGGTTCGATGAGATCATCAACCCGCGGCTCCGGAGGCGTTGACGCTGCCGCTTCTGTCGGTGCGAAAACTCAAGGTGCACTTCAAGGTCCGTCAGGGCTGGGTCCGGGCCGTGGACGGCGTCAGCCTGGACGTGGACGAAGGGGAAACGGTCGGCCTGGTCGGCGAGAGCGGATGTGGGAAGACGACGCTCGCCTACGCGATCACCCAGCTCCTCCCGACGAACGCGCACGTCTTGGGGGGGCAGATTTTGTTCGGCGGGGACGACTCGACGGCCAGGTACCGACCCGAGTACTGGCAGCTCGCGGAGGGCCGCATGCAACAGGAGCTGGCCAAGCTCCAGGCCCGTCTCTCCCAGATGCCCGTCCCGGCCGAGGACGGCGCTTCGCCCGAGTTCAGGGCGCTGCAGGACCAGATCGACGAGTTGATGCATCCCCTGACGATCACCTACCGGCGGTTCCTCGCTCAGGAACTCGAGGACCTCCAAAGAAAAGTCCTCGACCTCACGACGCGGGCCCAGGCCGGGGACGCGAAGTCGAATCGGGTCCTCGGAGCCGCGACGGCTCGGCTGAAAGCCGCGAGCCAGGACGGGGATCTCCTGGCGATCACGCGACTCAAGGACGGCAGCCTCCGGGAGTATCATCCCACGCTGAACGCGATTCGCTGGAAACAGGTGTCCCTGGTCTTCCAAGGCGCCATGAATGCCTTGAATCCCGTCTACACGGTCGGGAGTCAGATCGTCGAGGCGATCCAGGCCCACGAAGAGGTGGACGACGAGGAGGCCCGAAAACGGGTCGAGGAGTTGTATCGGCTCGTCGGGATTCCCGTCGATCGGATCGACAACTTTCCCCATGAGTACAGCGGGGGCATGAAGCAACGGGCGATGATCGCGATGGCCCTCGCCCTGAATCCGAGGCTTGTCATCATGGACGAGCCCACGACGGCCTTGGACGTCATCACGGCGTCCAAGATCATGGACGAGGTTCTCCGGCTCCAACGGGAGCTGCAAATGACCCTGATCATCATCTCCCACGACGTCTCGACGGTCGCGAAGGTCGCGAACCGGATCTGTGTCATGTACGCGGGAGAGATCGTCGAAGAGGCCTCCTCGCGCGACACCTTCTACAAGACCCTCCACCCGTACACGCAGGGCCTTCTCGGCGCGTTTCCGAGCGTCACGGGGGAGAAACGGAGGCTCGAGGCGATTCCCGGGAGCCCGCCGAGCCTATTGACACCGCCCTCGGCCTGTCGATTCCATCCGCGGTGCAAGTACGCGAAGGACATCTGCACGACGACGGCTCCTCCGTACGTGATCCCGGAGCCGGGCCATCGGGCCCTGTGCCACTTCGCACAGGACTTCTACGCTCAGGGGGGATTGCCGCGGAGCTAGGCGCCCCGGTCCCGGGAGCGATGCCGTCCCCCTCCCCCTTGGGCGAGGACGGCGTGGTCATCCACGTCACGGGCCTCCGGAAGTACTTCGAGCTGAAGCGCGGCTTCCTGAGTTCCCTGCGCGGGGAAACCCTCTACGTCCGGGCCGTGGACGGCATCGATTTCGACCTGAAACAGGGTGAGATCCTCGCGCTGGTCGGGGAGAGCGGGTGCGGCAAGACGACGACCGGTCGATTGATCGCCCGGCTCGAAACCCCGACGGAGGGTTCAGTCCTGTTCGAGGGCGTGGACTTGGCCTCCCTGACCACCCGGGAACTGTTTCGCTTTCGCCGGGACCTCCAGATGATTTTTCAGGATCCGTACGAGTCCCTCAACCCGAGGCACAGTATCCTGCGAGCCGTTTCGGAACCCCTCTTGATTCACGGCATCGCCCCGACGCGGGAGGAGCGAGAGGAACTCGTCGTCCAGGCCCTGGAGGACGCCGGCCTTCGACCTGGCCAGGATTTCATGGAGCGATTCCCGCATGAGCTTTCGGGCGGTCAGCGGCAACGGGCCGCCATCGCCCGGGCCATCGTCCTGAATCCTAAGATCATCATCGCGGACGAACCGGTCTCCATGCTCGACGTGTCGATCCGGGCCGGCGTGATGAACCTCATGCTCGACTTGCGGGACAAATACCGCATGCCGTACATCTTCATCACGCACGACATCGCCGTCGCCCGCTACATGTCGGACCGGATCGCCGTCATGTACCTCGGGCGGATCGTCGAGGAGGCTTCGACGGAGGAAGTCATCTCCCATCCGACCCACCCCTACACACGGGCGCTCCTTTCCGCCGTCCCGGTCCCGGATCCCGCCCACAAATACTCCGCGGTGCCGATCAAGGGAGAACTTCCGAGCCCGATCAACCTCCCGAGCGGTTGTCGCTACCGGACGCGGTGCCTGTTCGCGAAGGAGATCTGCGCGACCGTCGAGCCCCCGAGGGTGGAAGTCGCCCCCGGACATATCGCGGAGTGCCACTTTTCCGACGACATCTTTGCCGGCCGTCTCGTCGAGCCTCCGATGGCGCGTCTGGTCCCCTCGCCTGAGACCCTGTCGAACCCAGAAACGGAGTCGTGATTCATTTTCGAACGATGGACGCGAGGGGACAAGCAGGTGGCGGTCCTCCTCGCCTTGACCCTCGGATTTCTCGGCGCCCTGTCGGCCCTCTCCCTTTCGAACTTCATCTCGGTGGCTCGTGTCCACGCCTCGGCGCAAGTCGATGCGAAGGGGGCCTTTTCAGTCCTCGGCGGATCCGCGGACGGGAGGCTCCCCGATGGTGGGACCGCCCGATTGCGGCTCAACGTGTCGGTCTCGAATCCGAGCCCCCGGTCCCTGACATTTGACACAGTCATTTACAAGGCCTGGATCGAGGACGGGCCGCGGGAAGCGGGCTTGAACACGAGTCGGTCGGACGTCCTCGTGCGGGACGGGACATCGAGCCGCTGGTTCTACCTCACGTTCAGTGGGTCCAATACATCGAGCCAAGCATCCGTCCCCGCCCATGGAACCGGGGTGGTGCCCCTGGTCCTCGACCTCCGGATGGCTCCCGATCCTTTGCTGTTCCGAGGGGTCCAGAACATCACGAATTTCGCGGTGTCCCGGGGAATGTCTCCTTCCACACAGGTCTGGTCGATCTTTATCCTGACGAGCCTGAACATCGACGGGGTTCCGCCTCCCGCGTCCTTCACCGCTCCCCTGTACCTCTACGACGTGGTGCGGATCGTGTTGCAGTTCGGGGTGGATTATGGCCGGTAAGCGGCCCCCCGGTCTCCAAGCGATCGTTCGCTTCCTGATTGGGATCTCGGCGCCCGCCCTCGCGGTGGGCTACGCGAGTTTCTACTCGATCTTCCCATCCGCCACCTTTCCTGTGACGAGTGACGCGTCAGCCGCTTGGATCTTGCTCATCCTGCTCGTCGCTGCCCTCGTCGGCGGCACGGTGGGGGAAAACCTGCGCGAGGCTCTGCTGAGCTCGTTCGTGTCCATTCCGGTCGGATTCCTCGTGGGGATTGCGATGGCCTATGCGCCGGCCCTCGCCGGCCTCTACCTGCTCGAGCCGAGCGCGGTGCCATTCTTCATCGCCCACTACTCGCTCTTCGTCCTCGCGATGGCGTTCCCCATCAACCTGGTCGGGGCGATCCTCGGGCAGCTCCTGCGCGGCCGCCTTCGGTTCGAACCAAGCGCGGGTCGAGTCGGGCCTTGATCCTGGCCGCAAGGACTTTAACGACCCCCGGATTCGAGTGGGCCGTGCTCATCGCCGTCACCGGAACGCCGGGCACCGGCAAGTCATCGACCTGCGAGGTCCTCTCAAGCCGCGGATACGCCGTTCTCGACCTGGACGAGATTGCACGGCGGGACAGATACATCGTCGGTCGGGACGAACTTCGCGGTAGTGACGAGGTGGACCTCGACGCGTTGCGGGAGGGGCTTCGCGTCCCCGCGAAGGTCGCGTTCCTCAAGGGCCATTACAGTCACCAGATGGACGTGAACCTCGCGGTAGTCCTGAGGTGCCGACCCTCGGTCCTCCGGACGCGCCTCGAGGGGCGGGGATGGTCCGCGTCGAAGGTCCGCGAGAATGTGGAAGCCGAGGCCATCGACGTGATTGTTCAGGAGGCCGTGGCTCGTCTCCCTTTCGTCTTCGAGGTGGACACGACCCAGGCGACCCCGAGCGAGACGGCCAAGGCGATCCTCGCGATTCTGCA
>Ga0099828_10003732_pt1 | contig 10667 bp, 10 predicted proteins | sample CZO8metaG_2_FD_79338 | JGI IMG/M metagenome (GOLD analysis project Ga0099828, IMG submission 79338) | Vadose zone soil microbial communities from the Eel River Critical Zone Observatory, Northern California, USA - CZOApr15con2H1.8 metaG | ecosystem: Environmental > Terrestrial > Soil > Vadose...
GAGGGCATCTCGCGTGAGAGGCTGGAGCAGGTACATGCGCCCATCGGCTTAGACCTGGGAGCGGAGACGCCCGACGAAATCGCGCTGAGTATCGCCGCCGAAATGCTCTTGCTGCGCAAGAAGGCCAGTGGTGCCTCGCTCAAGTCGATGCACCAGCTTCTACAAGAGGAAGAAGTGGTTGCCGAAAGTCGTTAAGAGTGCGTAGGGGCCCGATTTATCGCGCCCAAGGGGTGGGGTGGTGCAAATGCTGGAGTGTGATTCATGAGGGAGGCGTTTCCCCCACCCCTTGGGCGCGATAAATCGGGCCCCTACGCACTGGTCATCGCTTCGCTCGACCTGGGTTGTACTTGATTACCTGTTGTACTCTTAATAGGTAGGCGGGAAAATGCGGAAAAACATCGGAAAGGTCGCCGGCTGTGGCAGACATAGGACTCAATTTCTGGCTCACCCAATGGAACTGGGAGCCATCTATAGTTATCGGCACTGCCCTCATTGTAGGCCTCTATCTCTACGCGGTAGGCCCTTTACGCAAACGCTACCAACTGGCAGAACGGGTCAAACGCGGCCAGGTGGTCTCTTTTTTGTTGGGAATGTTCATCATGTTCCTGGCTCTTGTTTCTCCATTGGACGAGCTGGGGGATAGCTATCTGTTCAGCGCACACATGCTACAGCATCTCTGCCTGACCATGGTGGGACCGCCGCTCCTGTTGATAGGTACACCCGCCTGGATGGTGAAACCATTGCTTCACAAGCGCGCGCTATTTCTTATAGCCCGAGGACTAACGTACCCCGCGGTAGCATTCTTCCTGTATAATGCGGATTTCTGGCTCTGGCACGCGCCGCCGCTCTACAATGCAACCTTAGAGAATCAGGGCATTCATATCCTGGAACACCTCACCTTCATCGCCTTTGGCGTGTTGAACTGGTGGCCAATTTTTAGCCCACTGGAGGAGGGGTTGCCGCGCCTCTCTCTTGGAGGGCAGATACTCTATCTCTTCTTGAGTGGAATGCCAATGGTGGCCCTTGGCGCGGGCCTCACCTTCTCTTCACCTCTGTACGCTCCCTACCTGGCTGCGCCTCGTATCTGGGGAATTTCCGCCGCCACAGACCAGCAGTTGGGCGGGCTCATCATGTGGATTCCAGGTAATATCGCCTATATCATCATCGTCAGCATTATTTTCATACGCTGGATGCAGAAGCAGGATGCGAAACAACGGGCCAGGGAAGCGGAAGAATTTCAGGATGTGGTTGTGTAATAGTTCCATTCAGTTCACTGTAAGGTAGCACGAAACAACTGCAAGCCGCCTGACAGGAAGGATAACTACAATACAGCCATAAAATGGAAAAAGTGTCGCATACTCGGCGAGATAGCTACCATTTCCATGCCATCGTTAAAGATATTTTAGGAGATGAGAAGTGAGGATGCCTTATTTTCGCGGGATGAAACGCTGGATAATCCCAGTCGTGCTTTTATCCTCGCTCCTTTTTGCAGCCTGTGGCGGCAATTCCCCCACCATATTAAATCCGACGGGGCCTGTCTCTAGCCAGGAGGCAAATCTGTTCTGGTTTACCCTGTGGGTGGCCACATTTGTCTTTGTGGTTGTTGAAGCAGTATTAATCTGGTCTATCATCCGCTACCGTGAACGTCCAAACATGCCCCAACCGAAGCAGATTCATGGTAATAACACCATCGAACTTATTTGGACCGTTGCGCCATCCCTGTTCTTGTTTGCCGTCCTGGCGGGCACTATCTACACCATGTTTAACCTGCAGAATATTAGCGGTACAGGGCAGCGTATCGAGGTGAAAGCGGTTGGGCACCAGTGGTGGTGGGAGTTTGACTATCCCAACCAGAATATCGTCACGGCAGATTCGCTCTACATACCCAAGGGTGCCGTGATTCAGGTTGACTTGCTGTCGAATAATGTTATCCACAGCTTCTGGATTCCAAGCATCACCGGCAAGACCGATGTTGTCCCAGGCCATGTCAACCGGCAGGTGTTCCGGGCAGATCAAATCGGCGAATATCGCGGCGAATGTGCTGAATACTGCGGTACACAGCATGCACATATGAACTTCAACGTGGTAGTTTTGGATCAAAACGCCTTCAACACCTGGGTAAGCACCGAACAGAAGGCCGCGCAGAACCCAACCGATACGCTTGCGTTGCAGGGCCAGAAGATTTTCAAAACGACTGGTGGCTGTACAGGCTGTCATGGCATTGTAGGCGTTGATCTGAATAGCTTTACTTCAGATAAGACTACGAGCGGCCTCCCTACTACTTCCCTGGTCGGGCCAAATTTGACTCACTTTGGCGAGCGCGACCTGTTGGCAGGTGGTGTGTTACTGAGTAGTAATGGAAAAGATTGGGCTGAAGATCCTGCCTGCCAGCTTGTCAACGGCAAACTGGCGAATAAAGACAGTTGTAGTCTTTACCAGTGGCTGCATGACCCGCAAGCTGTGAAGCCAGGCAACGACATGGTGATTGGGAGCCTTACGGACGATCAGATCTATGCACTGATAGCTTACCTGGAAAGTCTAAAGTAGGCTGTGAATCCTGTAGTTTTCTGTACAGGACTGGATATTTGGAGGAATGCCCATGGCAACCCGCACTATCGTTGAGGCCCCAGGCGTAGCTCGCCGCAGGCGTCTTGACGAAACCTATATTGGCGAATGGCTGATGACCACCGATCATAAGAAGATCGGCGTTATGTATATGCTGACCGGCTTCTTCTTCTTCCTGGCTGGAGGATTGGAAGCTCTACTTATCCGTACACAACTGGCGGTACCGAATGGGAAGGTGCTGAGCGCGGAGATCTATAACCAGATCTTTACCATGCACGGTGTCACCATGATCTTCCTGTTCGTAATGCCTACGCTGACCGGCTTTGGTAACTTTATCGTGCCGCTGATGATCGGGGCGCGCGACATGGCCTTTCCACGCCTGAATGCCTTTGGCTACTGGGTTGTGCTCTTCGCTGGACTCTTCCTGAATTCGAGCTTTATCTTTGGCGCCGCGCCAAACGGTGGATGGTTCAACTATGCACCATTGAACGAACTTACCACAGCCTGTGGCAATGCCGTCATGTGTACCCCAGGCATGAACGAGGATTTCTGGTTACTTGGTATTCTTTTGCTCGGTATCTCGTCGATTGCCGGTTCGCTCAATTTTGTGGTCACGATCCTCAAAATGCGTGCTCCTGGCATGACCATTAACCGCATGCCATTGTTCACCTGGATGACCATGGTGACTGCCTTCTTGCTGCTCTTTGCTCTGCCTAGCCTGACGGCGGCCAGTGTGCTGGAGCTGCTGGATCGTCACCTGGGAACGCATTTCTTCCAGGCCCAATTTGGTGGAGACCCCTTGCTCTGGCAACACCTCTTCTGGTCGTTTGGCCATCCAGAGGTCTACATTCTGATCCTGCCCGCTTTTGGCATGATATCAGAGGTCTTACCGGTCTTCTCACGCAAACCTATCTTCGGCTATACCTTCATTGCCTGGTCTGGGGTCGCGATTGGTTTCCTGAGCTTCACCGTCTGGGCGCATCATATGTTTGCCGTTGGCCTGCCACCGATTGCTCAGGCCTTCTTCGCCACCAGCACCACGCTTATCGCTATTCCGACCGCCGTAAAGATCTTCAACTGGATTGCTACGGTCTATGGAGGCAAGGTGAGTTTAAAGGTACCCATGCTGTTTGCCCTTGGTTTTATCGCGATGTTCTTGATCGGCGGTCTGGACGGTGCAGCGTTGGCAGTCGTGCCCTTCGACTACCAGGTAACGGACACCTACTTTGTGGTTTCTCACCTGCATTATGTGCTCTTTGGCGGTACTGTCTTCGGCATCTTCGCGGGCTTCTTTTACTGGTTCCCCAAGATAAGTGGTAAGTTGCTCGATGAGCGTTTGGGGCAGGTGCAATTCTGGCTGATGTTGATTGGCGTGAACCTCACGTTCTTCTCCATGCACATCCTTGGCCTGCTCGGTATGCCGCGCCGTATCTACACCTATCCTGGCGACCTTGGTTGGAATGAGCTCAATCTCCTGCAAACGGTCGGGGCCTATATGCTTGGTATTGCGATCATGGTCTTCTTCTGGAACTTAATTATCAGCCTGCGCAGTGGTGAGCCTGCTGGCAATGATCCCTGGGATGCCTATACCCTCGAATGGGATACGACGTCACCGCCGCCACACTACAACTTCCCGGTTGTTCCAACTGTGCGCAGCCGCCGCCCGTACTACGACAAGAAGAACCCGGATATTGCTGACTGGAAGACGGCAACACACTAAAGCATGCAGAAAAGAGAGGTAGATCGTGTCTGAAGAGCAAAATCCGAGCCCGCAGCTACCACCAAAGGAGCGACCGGCAAAGGCGGTACAGGTGCAGGCACCTGGACCACAATCGAGTTACTGGCCGTTCGCCCTGGCTCTTGCGCTCGTGATTGCGCTCATCGGAGTAATCACCAATCTGATAGTTATAGGTGTTGGCGTAGTTCTCGCTATTGCTGCCATCATTGGTTGGGGACTTGAAAAAAGGTAATTGTCAGGCTCATGCAAGATTGTTTTCCTGGCAGAGACGGGAAAACAATCTTGCATGAGCCTCCTGGAGATAGGGAGAAATAATTTATGAGTACTGCTCATGGTGAGCCAATCGCAGCAGCCGCTGAGCATCAAGCCGCGGGACGCAGCCTCGAGTGGTGGGGTATGATCTTCTTCATTACCTCCGAGGCTCTGATCTTTGCAAACTTAATCGCGGCATACCTATATCTTGAAATCAGGAATCAAAATGGGACATGGTCATTTAAGCTCCCCGCTGGAGATCACCTGGACTTTCTCTTCCCTTTGGTCAACACCTTTATCCTGCTTGCGAGCAGTATTCCCGTGCGTATCGCGGGAGCCGGTATTGCCAGAGGCAACCGGCGCAACTTGATACTGGGCCTGCTTGGTACGATTGTGCTCGGCTCCACATTCCTGGGTGGCCAGGCGTATGAATATACCAATCTGTTTGGCCAGCATTTCACGCCGCAGTACCAGACCTTTGGTTCAGCTTTCTTTACGCTGACCGGTTTCCACGGCCTGCACGTCACCATCGGCGTGCTTTTCCTGCTGATCTGCTTGATCCGTTCGCTGCGCGGCGACTTCACCGCGAAGAAGCATTTCGCGGTAGAAGCGGGCGAGATGTACTGGCACTTCGTCGACTTTGTGTGGGTAGTGGTCTTTAGCACCGTCTATTTGCTCCCTCTCTTACTTGGATAGGATACATGAGATAGGCCGAATTTTGGTGCCTTTGGTTCCAGGGCGAGCACAAGGCATCGCCCCTACTATGGACGAATACTCCTGGAGAGCCACTTCGTCCATAGTAGGGGCGATGCCTTGTGCTCGCCCTGGGGTGGGGTGCTCACCTCCATACGATTTGGCCATCTCATGTTGTTACTGTCACAAACCTATCACAAAAAATATGGTAGAATATACAGGGTGGAGTGGAAATTATTTTGTCATCCGCAGTGCGTTCGTTCGATAAAGTGATGCCAGGTATTCGGCAGTGATTAGGAAGGACAGACCACTATGAAAGATGCCATGCGTAGCAGCGGCAGCCCTGCCGTGGTCGGTGGTCGAGAGGGTTCACGTAGGGCGAAAAAACGCACGAATGAACGCTGTTCTATTTGTAGCAATCGCACCTGGTTTGACGCGGTTCACCTGATGGAGCCGGAAGGCGTGCCTGAACCTCGCCATGCATGGATGTTGTGCAATGACTGTTACCAGGCCCTCGTTATCGAAATGCGCCGTTCTCCCGTGCGCTCTCCCTTGCGCCTGCGTATCGCCATGGGTTTAGTTGCCTCCGAACGCTGGCCTCAGTCCCGCTCCTCATCGCGTTCAGTGCTGAATGACCGCAAACTGATCCTTTTTATTGCCTGGGGATTTGTCGTCGCCATGATATTGCACCTTGTATTGATTATTATGATTGCAGCGATTGCGCGTTGATGATACGCACCATCATAAACCTTGACCTGTTTGCTAGAATATATAAGAGCCAGGCAAACGCAAGCTAGCAGGAGAGGTCACCTATAATATGGATTTCGCCACCGGAAACGGGGCCGATACAAGCGGCTGGTGGGCTGTAGGCAGGGGAAGCGCGTTATCTCCATCACTTATTTCGTCTAAAGACAGCGATAATGTACCGGCGGGGCTGCTACAGGAATATAGCGTACTCGCGGGCGTCGCTGCCAACATGAGTAGCGGCTTTCTTCTCTTAAACTCACGCGAGCGTGTCACGTACTTTAACGCGAGCGCGGTACGCTTACTTGGCATAAACAGCCGCGAATTGATCGATCAGCCCATCTTCGACGTTCGCAGGCAACTTCTCACCCTCGCGGCTGAGCCTGAACAGGTCAAGGGTGAACTCGATCGTGCCTGGTTCTCGCTTGAGCAAGAGTACACCACAGACCTGGCACTGGCAGATGCGGCCGTGCGCTGGCTGCGCGTGCGCTGCTTCCCCATGTGGGATGTTCAAGGGCAACTGCTGGGCCGCGGTATACTGCTCGACGATAGCACGCCGGAACATGCGCCAATAGAGTCTCGCAATCAGACGCTTGCTCTTGCCGCGCACCAGTTGAAAACGCCACTGGCGGTCATCAAAGGCTGTGCCACCACGCTGCTGGGTAACTCCATGCGCTGGGACCCGACTATGCAACGCGAAATGTTGCAGATGATCGATACGCACGCCGACCGCTTATATGATGTACTCAACACCCTGCTAGATGTCTGGCGGCTTGACGCGGGAGTGCAGACTTTACGGTTATCCCAGGTCAATACTGCCGGGCTATTGCGCCAACTCGTCGAACGCTGGCAGGGCATTGCGCCGCACCACGCTTTTATACTCAATCTTCCATCTCCGCCGACCGAAATAGTGGTAGTCTGCGACCCTGTCCGGCTTGAGCAGGCTTTGCATTCCCTGCTCAGCAACGCCGTAACCTATTCTCCCGACGGGGGAAACATCACCATGCAATTGGAGAGCAATGATGTCGGAATACGCCTGAGTATTACCGATGAAGGGGTAGGCATTGCTCCAGAACATCTCGACCGTATTTTTGACCGCTTTTACCGTATTCAGCAAAGGGAAGAGCGTTCTTCTAGTAGCAGGAGTGGGCTGGGACTGGCTGTTGCACGAGCGACGCTTGAGGCTCACGGTGGCAAAATCTGGGCCGATTCGGCGGGGCCGGGGCAGGGAGCCACCTTTTACTGCACATTGCCATTTACCCCACGCATATCTATTGTACCTGTGGTGCCACAAAGCCAGGCACAGTCCCAGGGCGTCCCTACAAGCCCTGCAACGTCATCAGTGCCTGCAACGCGCTCCAGTGGCGCGCTCAAACACAGCCCGCGTGCATATGTACTGGTTGCCGAGAGCGATACACGTTTGACGCGCTACTTACGCGCCAACCTGGAGGAGCATTCCTATCGCGTGCAGGCGGTCAACTCTGGCGTTCAGTTGCTGCGCCAGCTCGATCTCGAAGAGCCAGACCTCGTGCTGTTGTCAACGCACCTGGCCGACATGAACGGTCTGGAACTGCTACAACGGCTGCGCGAATTCTCACAACTACCCGTGATTATGCTCTGTGAAGAGTGCGCCGAAGACGAGCGCGTGGGTTTGTTAGATCTAGGGGCCGATGACCTGGTCATCAAACCATTTGGCATGAAAGAATTGCTGGCCCGAGTCCGCGCTCTGTTGCGCCGCCAGGCCATAGCTGGCCAGCAGCCGAGCACTCAAGCTATCTTCACCACGGGCGATCTCAGCATAGACTATGCCCAGCACCAGGTATTTTTGCAAGGGCGTCCGGTGCAATTGAGCCGCACGGAATACAAGTTGCTCAGCACGCTGGCACATAACGTGGGCATAGTCCTGACGCATGAAGTGCTGTTAGAAAGAGTCTGGGGGCCAGAATATAACCGCGAGGTCGATTTCATCTGGGTCTACATCAGCCGCCTGCGCCGCAAAATAGAGGCCGATCCACGCCACCCAACCTACATTTTGACTGTGCCAGACGTGGGGTATAAGCTGGCAAAATTATAGGCTTGTAATAACTATTCAGGTCATTGTAAGGCCTACAACCCTTTTGTCAAAGCAATCTTAATGTATAATGGATATGCTCTCTGAGAGATAAATATAGTGACACCCCTTGCGGGTGTCAGGTCTTATTGGAGAAGACATGCATGTCGCACGGAGCAAAGCCAACCATCCTCCTCGTTGAACCCGACACAGCACTACGGCGACTGATAGCCCTGGGTTTACAATATGGCGGCATGAACGTCATCGAAGTCAGTTCACCAACCAATCTTCCTGCCAACGAGGCACAGCCCCCAAATATACTGATCCTGGATGTCGATGGTGGCATCAACAGCGACTGGTCTCTCCTGGCCGCAGCAAAGACACATCCCAGCCTCTCCACACTGCCCATGATTGTGCTAACCTGGGAATGTCCGGTACAGGTATGGGCGGCGGGAGCGGCGGGCTTAGCAGATGTACCAGGAGCAGGAGGAGCTAGTGAAGAGGAAGATCCAACACAAGTACGCTGCCTGGCCAAACCTTTTGACGCTCGTACACTGCACGCGACAATCGAGCAATTGCTGGTCGCGGCAAGTACGTCCTCAGACTCATCAAAGGCACAAGAAATCCTCTTGATTGCGCAAACTGCCACCTCGACTCCAAGCATCTGGCCGCTTGTTACCGCCGCTGGCTTGTTGCTTGCCTTCATCGGCCTGATGGGGCTATTTGCCATCAGTGTTTTAGGTCTGCTGATTGTCTTCGTATCCCTGCTCTGGTGGACATTGGGCACTGGAACAAAGAAGGAAGCTCGACCTCTGCCCATCGGTGGATGAATGTAAATCCGAGCCATCCCACAAAATGCCCAGATTGATGTGCTTTTTGTGGGATGGCTCGGATTTTTCTACATATCCTGTGATTATTCAGGTTATTGTAAGGTACTTATTTCTGTCTGCAAGGCACAAATCAGTCTCACGCACCATAATCAGTCTGGAATCATCTCTCATAGAGTCGAATAGAAGCGAACGGATTATGGAAGCAAAAGAGACACCACCTGGTGATGATCCACCAGCCGAGAAGATTACACCAGGGCGAAGAAACACTCGCAAGCGCAACATCACTATATTTATCGTCGTCAGCCTGCTGAATGTGGGTCTGCTTGTCTTGCTCTGGTCACAACTGCTGACACCCGCCCAAAGTTCGACAAGTACCGGTAGTGATGGGCCCGGTGCGTCCTCACCCCTGAAGGGGCATGCTGCACCGAACTTCTCTCTGGCTTCGCTCAGTACGCACTCGTCCACAGCACTGAACCTGGCAAACTTTAAGGGTAAAGCCATTGTGCTCAATTTCTGGTCGTCATCGTGTGGTCCCTGCCAGGAAGAAGCTCCTATGTTGCAAGCCAACTGGCAGCGTGCGCAATCCAAAGGCGTCGTCTTTATTGGGGTCGATTTTCAAGACGTGCAGAGCGACGGTTTGAGCTTCTTGCAAAAGTACAGTATTACCTATCCAAACGTACTTGACCCCAATGGAGCCACCGCCATCAATTACGGCGTAACATACACTCCGACCACATTCTTCATTAACAGCCGGGGGGTAGTCGTCAGCGTCATAAACCGAGAAATGACCGCCAAAGAGTTGCAAAGTAACCTGCAGTTGCTGATTAAATAAGCATATTTAATTGATGCTGCGGGTTGTGCAGCCGTAGGCTGCACAACCCGCAGCATCAATTAAAACTCTTACGAGGGCAGCAAAGCTCGCAGTAACAATAAAACTGGAATAGCATGTTAGAGATTCGCCTGATAGTTCGAGCAGCCCATACACTGGCTGCGGCAGCCTGGGTAGGGGGCAGCATCCTTTATCTCGTGGCAGTCTTACCTGCTCTGCGCAGTGGCGGGCCTGCTCCAGCAATAGCTGGCCAGATTGCATCACTATTCCGGCGTATGGTAAATATCTGTATAGGGGTATTACTCCTCACTGGAGCCTACCTCACGTTTGATCGCTTAACGCAGACAATGCTGGGCTGGCCCTACTTGATCGTCTTAGGCATAAAGATTGTGGCAGCCATTGGCATGTTTGTGTTAGCCTTATATCTAGGGCAGAGTAATATACGGCGGCTGGCAAAGCGTTCGACGCGACTCTCAAAAGCCGCGCCACAACTGATGTTAGCTCTTGGCATCGTCATATTTATCCTGGGTGCGCTCCTCAACGGCTTATTTGAGGGAACTATCGCACCCCACTAACATTGGAGTTCTATTTAGGAGTCATAGTATGCAGACAGCTTGGGCAGCACCAACCGAAGAGAAAAAGCCATTGCGACCGCGCAAACGCCTCCCCCTCAGTTTCATAGTGGGTGGAGTGGCTATTTTAGCGGCGGTACTCTACCTCGTCTTTGCCAATACACAGGCCAACGCCGTCTATTATATGACCGTGAACGAACTCAAAACCTGTAGCACCTGTACTACCCAATCCGTGCGTGTGGCCGGCGTCGTCCAGCCAGGTTCAGTTGTGCGCAATGACCAGAGCCAGCTCGTCACCTTTGTAATTGCAGCGGGTGGACAATCGCTTCCCGTCACCTACAGCGGCATTGTACCGGACATTTTCCGTCCCGGCATCGAAGTGGTCGTAGAAGGC
>Ga0099828_10003733_pt1 | contig 10666 bp, 12 predicted proteins | sample CZO8metaG_2_FD_79338 | JGI IMG/M metagenome (GOLD analysis project Ga0099828, IMG submission 79338) | Vadose zone soil microbial communities from the Eel River Critical Zone Observatory, Northern California, USA - CZOApr15con2H1.8 metaG | ecosystem: Environmental > Terrestrial > Soil > Vadose...
CCCGTGACGCCGCTCGCCTCTCGCGAACAGAGAAAGACGATCACCGCGGCAAGCTCCTCGGGGCTGACCCAGGTCTTCGGATCGACCTTCGGCATTGCCGCGCGGTTCGCGGGGTGGTCGATGGTGGAGGGCAACACGACGTTCGCGGTGATCCCCTCGCCCTTCAGCTCGTCGGCCAGCGCCTCGGTCCAGCGGATGAGCGCGCCCTTGGCCATCGCGTAGCCAGCGCCGCCCTTCCGTCCTTTCAGGCCGGTCATGGCGCCCACGCTCACGATGCGTCCGTAACCGCGCGCGCGCATCGGCCGCACGCACGCCGCGGTGGTGGTCACGGTCGTGCGGACGTTCTGCTCCCAGAGCTCTTGGATCGCGTCGAGCTCGAAAGCGGATCCAGTGGCGTACCCGCCGGCGAGGTTCGCGAGGACGTCCAGGCGTCCCCAGGAGCGCAGGACGTGCTCGACGAACGCGTCCATGTCCGCGCGTCTGGCGATGTCGGCGACCTGCGTGATGAGCAGTGGATCCTCGGCCGTGCCCGCGAGGTCGCCGAGCGACGCACGAAGCTCGGCCGCCTTCGCCTGATCCCGCACCGGAGCGGCCACGTGCGCGCCACGCTCGATGAACGCGCGTACCACGGCGTGACCGAGGTTTCCCGTCGCGCCGGTGACCACCACCGCGTGAGATGAAAGGTCGATCACCGCCCGTAGTATGAGGACCGAATGAGCGTTCTCGAGCGGGTCAAAGGCCCGCGCGACCTGCGCGGGCTCACCCGGGACGAGCTGCTCCAGCTCTGCCGCGAGCTCCGTGAATTCACGGTGGATGCCGTCCAGAAGACGGGCGGCCACATCTCGTCCAGCCTCGGGACTGTCGAGCTCACCGTCGCGCTCCATCGCGTCTTCGACTCGCCGAAGGACAAGCTGGTGTGGGACACCGGGCACCAGGCGTACATCCACAAGATCCTCACCGGGCGGAGCGCCCGCTTCGACACGCTCCGTCAGTTCGGCGGGATGTCCGGGTTCCTCGCGCGCTCAGAGTCGGAGCACGACGTGTTCGGCGCGGGTCACGCCGGCACGAGCATCTCGGCCGCGCACGGCATGGCCATCGCGCGCGACCTCAAGGGCGAGGACTTCCAGGTCGTGGCGATCATCGGCGACGGCGCGCTCACCGCGGGCCTGGCGTTCGAGGGGCTGAACAACATCGGCCACGACCGCCGCCGCGTGATCGTCGTCCTGAACGACAACGGCATGAGCATCGCGCCGAACGTCGGCGCGGTGTCGCGCATGCTCGAGGCCGTACGGACCGCGCCGCCGTACCGTGAGGCAAAGCACGTCGTGCGACAGGTCCTCGACCGGATGCCCGGCGCGGAACTCGCCGAGGAGGCCCGGCGCCGCATCTTCAACAGCATGAAGGCGCTGCTCATCCCGAACCTGCTGTTCGAGCAGTTCGGCTTCACCTACTTCGGCCCGATCGACGGACACGATCTCTTCGCGGTGCAGAACCTGCTCGAGAAGGCGCGCGACTTCCGCGATGGCCCGATCCTCGTGCACCTGCACACGCAGAAGGGACATGGCTACCGGCCGGCCGAGGACGACAACATCAAGTGGCACGGCGTGTCCGCGACCGGCGCCGCGAAGCCCACCGCCCCGCAGTACACGGCAGTCTTCGCGAACACGGTGCGCGAGATCCTGGAGCTGGATGCGAACACGGTCGCGATAACGGCGGCAATGCCCGGCGGCACCGGCCTCGAGCCGCTGTTCAAGGAGTTCCCCGGGCGGCTCATCGACGTCGGCATCGCCGAGCAGCACGCGGTCACGATGGCCGGCGGCCTCGCGACGCAGGGTGTCGTCCCGATCGTCGCGATCTACTCGACGTTCCTGCAGCGCGCGTACGACGAGGTGCTGCACGACATCGCGGTACAGGATCTCTCGATCGTGTTGGCGATGGACCGCGCGGGCATCGTCGGCGACGACGGGCGCACGCATCAGGGCCTATACGACATCGCCTATCTGCGGCCGATGCCGGGGATGACGCTCATGGCGCCGCGCGACGAGCGCGTGCTGCGCCAGATGCTCTTCACCGCCTACCGGCACGCCGCCGCGGGCCGCGGCAGCGTCGGCGTGCGCTTCCCGCGCGGCGCCGGCTTCGGCGTACCGCTCGACGAGCCGCTCGCGGAGATCCCGCTCGGCGTGTCAGAGACGCTGCGCGAAGGCGCGGACCTCGCGATCGTCGCGTACGGGCACCCGGTGAACGCGGCGCTGAAGGCCGCCCAGCTGCTCGCGGCCGACGGCATCGAGGCCACGGTCATCGACGCGCGCTTCGCGAAGCCGCTCGACGCCGATCGTCTGCTCGCGCTGGCCGCACGCGTGCCGCGCTTCGTCACCGTCGAGGAGCACGTCGTAGCGGGCGGATTCGGGTCCGCGGTCGCCGAGCTGCTCCAGGAGCGCGGCGCGTCAGTTGAAATGGAGATGATCGGCATCCCCGACGAGCACGTCGATCACGGCGCGCAGAGCCTGTGGCGGCACCACTACGGTCTCGACGCCGAGGGGATCGCCCGGAAGATCCGCGCGCGCTGGCCGCAGGCCGTGCGCGCGGCAGCGCGAGAGCGCAGCGCGAGCTAGGTGAAGTCCTACTAGGCGGCGGGCACCAGGCCGGGCTGCGTGGTCACCTCACGGGGGCCATCGACGATCGCGTCGACCGCACGCACGAGCTCATCCACATCGAACGGCTTCGCGATGACGCGGTGCTCCGTCAGCGTGTTCGGATCGAGCCTGTCCGGCGTTGCGGTGATGAAGAGCACCGGGACGCCCTGCCACTGCGGGTCGCTGCGCACGAGGTCGAAGACGTCCTGACCCGAGAGACCCGGAAGCGCGAGGTCGAGGATGAGCAGATCGGGTCGCCGCGCGGCGAGAGCCTCGGGGACGAGCGCGCCGTTCGCGACCACATGCGTGGCCACGTAGAGGCGCTCACCGATCTCCTCGGCGAGGAGCTGAGCGATGTCGGGGTCATCCTCGGCGATCAGGACGTACTTCACGCCGTGGGAACCACGCACACGCCGTGCCAGCCGCGGGTGGCACGCCCGATGCTCGGACGAGCCATCGATGATCAACGTCACAGACCTCATCTCAAGGGCCGTCCATGACTGCGTCCGGCTGGTGCACTGGACCCTCGAATCGGTCGAGGACGATCGGCGCGAGCCGCACGTGATCCCCATGCCTGGTCCCGCGCACGGTCCCGTGCCGGCGATCGATCTGCGTCTGGGGGATCAGCGCCGCAAGGCGTCTTAAGCCGGGGTCAATCCTTCTCGCTGGTGCCGGGCGTCTGACGGACGGGCGGCGCGGGTGTGAGGTTCAGTCGGCCGGAGGCTGAGGCGCGCGGCGTCGGGCGCGGCGCGTCGCTGTGCTGGCCGTCGTCGTTGTCGCTCTTCTCGGTCGGACGCGGCGACGCGGCCGGGCGCGCCGTCTGGCTCGAGTTCGGGCGCGGGCTGCGGCTCGTCGAAGGGCTCCGCGTCGGACGCGCGGTGCGCTTGTCGTCGTTCCCGCCGCCGCTCTGACCCTCCTGCTCTTCCTTGGTGTTCTTGTCTTCCTCGTCCTTGGCGCGCTCGATCGCGTCCTTGGCCTTGTCGCTCGTGACCTTCTGCTGGATCTGGTCGACGACGTTGCCGTGCTTCTCGCGCGAGTCCTCGACGACCTTCTGCACCTTGTCGGCCTTGTCGGCCGGTGCGACGGTCTGAACCTGGTCGACCGCGGCGCGGAACTGCGCGACGGCCTTGGCGAACTCCTCGGATGCCGCGACCGTCTTGTCGTCCTTGTTGTTCTGCTGCCCGTCGTCCTTGTTCGCGATCTGCTGCAGCTCCTGGAGCCGCCGGTCGGCGATCTGTGCAAGGAGCTGCACGCGCTGCACGTCGTCGAAGGTGAGGTTCACCTGGACATCTTCGAATGCCTTCTTGAGGACGAACGCCGGATCGCCCGGGACGCTGCCCGCTGCGGCGGTGCCGGCCCCCGCGATGAGGACAAGGCCCGCGAGGCTCACGGCCATCGCCGGACGAAGGAACGCGGGACGAAGGAGCGCGCTCCAGGCGTTGTCGCGGCGCGGGTTGAGGTAGATCGGCGCCTCCTGCATCAGACGCGCGCGCAGCTCCTTGCGGAACTGGTCGCGCATCTGCGGCGGGCGGTTGCGGTCCACTACAGCGCCTCCCGGGACGGGATGAGCTGGCGCAGCGTGCCGATGGCGCGGAACTGGATGCCGCGCACGGTGCCCTCGCGCTTGCCGACGATCTTCGCGATCTCCTCGGTGCTGTAGCCCTCGAGGAAGCGCAGGACGATCACCTCTTGCTGGAGGGGCGTCAGCTTCGCGAGCGCGCCGCGCAGGGTCTCGTTGTCGGAGTGAGCCAGGACCTGCTCGTCGGGGACGACGATCTGGTCGGGCGTCGGGTGCTCGAGCGCGTCCTCGTACGAGACCTGACGGTTGCCGCGGCGCGCGCGGTCGATCACCGCGTTGCGCGCGATCCGGTAGAGCCAGGCAAGGAACGCCTGCCTGGGCTCGTACCGTGGCATCGCCTTCAGCGCTCGCATGAACACGTCGCTCGTAAGGTCCTCCGCTTCCGCGTCGTCGCGAACCCGGTAATAGACGTACCGATAGATCGCGGCGACATGTTTGTCGTAGAGAAGGCCGAACGCCGCAGACTCGCCACGGGACGCCCGAACGGCCAGTGCCGCGTCGTCTGCCTGCTCTGCTACGGGGGTAACGGGGCCCTCAGGTGTCTCGTTAGGCGACATCTCTCTCCGTAACGATGGGCGGTACGCGCCCGGGACGCTCCCCTACGTTCGCGGCGAGAATTGCCCCACATGTCTGGTTCCGCATCGCTTCACGATGCCACTGTCGTCCTGGACGACCATCCCGTGCTCAGGGGAGCCTCCGTGGACATCGGCCCAGGGCTGACGCTGGTCCGCGGACCGAACGGCGCGGGGAAGACGACGCTCCTCCGGGCCCTCGCCGGCCTCGTCGCGCTGGCGCGCGGTAGCAGAACGGTGAGCGGCGCGCCGCTCTACATCGGGCACCGCTCGATGCTGCTCCGCGGTCTGTCCGCCCGCGCGAACCTGTCCTTCTTCGCGTCGTTTCGCGGGATGCGGAACGCCGACATCACCGAGGCGCTCCGCCGCTGGGGCCTGGCGGAGCTCGCCGACCGTCCGGTGGAGCGTCTCTCCGCGGGACAGCGCAAGCGCGCGGCGCTCGCGCGGCTCGATGTCGAGCAGCAGCCGGTCGTGCTGCTCGACGAGCCGTTCGCCGATCTCGATCGCGCCGGCATGCACCTGGTCCGCGACGCGATCGTCTCCGCACTGGTGCGCGAGCAGGCGGTGGTGGTGGTCACGCACTCGCTCGAGGAGCTTGACCGCGACGCCGCGCAGCGTTTGCTTATGGACGCGGGTGAGGTGCGCAAGATTTGAGTCCTCTCGGCCGCGCGCTGCTGGTCGCGGCGCGCGAGCTGTTCGCTGAGCGCGCGAACCCCGATGGCCTCGCGGCGGCGCTGACCTTCACCGGCATGCTCGTGCTGCTCGAGAGCCTGGCCTTTGGTCCGGGACGCGCGCGCCAGCCCGACGTCGCGAGCGGCGTCTACTGGATCGCCGTGCTGTTCGCGGCCATCCTCGTCTCCGCGCGCTCGTTCGATCGCGATCTCGAGGACGACGCGATCGACGCCGTCATCGCGCTCCCCGGCGGACGCGACGCGCTCTACGCCGGGAAGGTGCTCGCGCTCGGCGCGATCCTGCTGGTGGTCGCGGCCGCGGCCGGCGTGCTCTCGATCTTCCTCCTCGACCTCGACATCGCGCTCCCCGGCCAGCTCCTGCTCGTCGTGCTGCTCGGCGTGCTGGCGTTGCCGCCGGTCGTCGTGCTCACGAGCGTGATCGCGCTGCGTGTGCGCGCACGCGTCGCGGTCGTGCCGATCCTCTCGTTCCCGATGCTCGTCCCCCAGCTCGTCGCGGCGTCACAGGGCTCGGCCGCGGCGCTCACCGGCGACGGCCCGGCGGCCCTCGCGTGGGCCGGATTGCTCGGCGCGTTCGCGTTTGTTTACGGGGTGCTCGGTCTTACCATCGTCCCTGCAGCCATCGAATGATCGAAACGACGACCGCGCCCTTTCCGACCATCCGGCTCCGTCCCTGGCTCGGGATCCTGGCGACCGCCGCGGCCATCCTGGCGAGCTGGATGGGCCTCGTGTGGGCACCGACCGACGCCGTCCAGGGCGATGTCTATCGCGTCATCTACGTCCACGTCCCGACCGCGTGGCTCGCCTACCTCGCGTTCGTCGTCGTCTTCCTCGCGTCGGTCGGCTGGCTGTGGACGCGCCGTCCGTGGTTCGATGCGCTGGCGGTCGCGTCCGCGGAGATCGGCGTGCTCTTCACCGGCCTCTTCATCGTCGCCGGCTCGATCTGGGCGAAGCCGACGTGGGGTGTGTGGTGGACGTGGGATCCGCGTTTGGTGACGACCGCGGTCATGTTCTGCATGTACCTCGGCTACCTGCTGCTGCGCAGCCTGTCCAGTGACTTCGAGCGTCGCGCCACGCGCGCCGCGGTGCTGGGGATCATCGCGGTCGTGGACATCCCGATCGTCCACCTCTCGGTGCTCTGGATGAACTCGGTGCACCAGCTCCCGACCGTCGCGCGCATCGGCGCGAGCCCGGCGCTCGACGCACAGATGGGTATGACCCTCGGCGTGTCGGTGATCGCTTTCACGCTCGTGTACTTCGCGCTGCTGGTGGAGCGCATGGAGCTCGAGCGCCGCCGTCAGGCGCAGCTGCTGCGGTCACGGGCATGATCGAGAACCTCGGCTTCATCGTCGCCGCGTACGTCGTCGTGTGGGGCGGCATCGCCGTGTATGCCGTGAGCCTGGCTCGGCGCCGTGGCCGGGGCTGAGCGGAGCACGCAGCCGCGGCTTTCGTCCCGCCGCCTGCTCCTCATCTTCGCTCTCCTCGCCGGCGTGCTTGTGGCCTTCCTCGCGGTGCAGAACCTCTCGAGCAACGCGGTCTATTACCTGACGCCAACAGAGGCGCGTGACCGCAAGATCGCACCGGGCACGCCGATCCGACTGGGCGGTCTGGTGGTGCCGGGCACGCTGAAGTACGACCCGCAGTCGCGCACGCTCGTGTTCGGCATCAGCGACGGCACGACGAACGTCGCGGTCCTCGGCACCGGCGCGCCACCCGCGCTGCTGCAGGAGAACGCCGGCGCGGTCGTCGAGGGCCAGTTCGGCGAGGACGGGATCTTCCGCGCGTCGAGCGTGATCGCAAAGCACGACGAGAAATACGCGCCACCGTCGCCGGGGCGCACGCCTACGCACGGGACGCCATGAAACGTCGTCCGTCGGATCTCACGCTCTCAACCGGAGCTTTGTCGTGAGTTGGGCGGACTTCGGCAGCGGTGCCCTCCGCGCGGCGCTTCCGGTCGCGATATGGGGCTGTGGCGCGGCGATCTATGCCGCGTCGAAACGCGACGGGCGCGCGCTGGCGTCCGCCCGCTGGTCGGCGCTCCTCGCGCTCGTGCTGGTGGTCCTCGCGGTGCTCGCGATGGAGGGCGCGCTCGTCAGCCACGACTTCACGATCCAGTACGTCGCCGAGAACAACGCGCGCGCGACGCCGCTCTTCTTCACCGTCATCAGCCTGTGGGCCGCGCTCGCCGGCTCGATCCTCCTGTGGACGCTCGTGCTCGCGGGCGCGACCGCGTACGTCGCGTGGCGCGGCACGCGGGAGCTCCCCCGCCTCGGCACGACCGCGCTCGCGGTCCTGCTCGGCATGGTCTCGTTCTTCCTGCTCCTGGTGACCACGCCCGCGGCCGATCCCTTCGTGCGCATCGATCCGCCGCTCGACGGCAACGGCCCCAACCCATTGCTGCAGAACCATCCGCTCATGGCGCTGCACCCGCCGCTCCTCTATCTGGGCTACGTGCTGTTCTCCGTCCCCTTCGCGTACGCGATCGCGTCACTCGTGCTCGGCGAGGGCGGCGACCGCTGGCTGGTTGCGACGCGCCGGTTCGCGCTCGTCTCGTGGGGCCTGCTGGGTGTGGGCATCGTCGCCGGCTCGTGGTGGTCGTATGCCGTCCTCGGCTGGGGCGGCTACTGGGCGTGGGACCCGGTGGAGAACGCCGCCATCATGCCGTGGCTCGTCGCGACCGCCTACCTGCACTCGGTAATGGTCGAAGAGAAGCGGCGCCTGCTCCGCAGCTGGAACCTCTCGCTGGTCATCGCCACGTTCGCGCTGACGATCCTCGGCACGTTCCTCACCCGCAGCGGCGTGGTGAACTCGGTGCACTCCTTCACGCAGTCGGCGATCGGCCCGCTGCTGCTCGGCTACCTCGTGGTGATCCTCGTGCTCAGCGTGGGTCTCCTGCTCTGGCGCCTGCCGATGCTCAGCGACCGCGGCGGCGTCGGCGCACCGCTGTCGCGCGAGGCGATCTTCCTCTTCCAGAACGTCGTCTTCGTTGCCGCCACGCTCACCGTCCTGCTCGGGACGCTGTACCCGATCATCGCCGAGGCGATCTCCGGCCAGCAGCTCTCGATCGGGCGGCCGTACTTCGACCGGGTCGAGGTGCCGCTCGCGCTGGCGTTGCTGTTCCTCATGGGCATCGGGCCGCAGCTCCCCTGGCACGGCGCGCCGCGCGCGACGCTCGAGCGGCAGTTCACCGTCCCGATCGTCGCGGCCGCGGGCGGCGCGCTTGTGGCCGTGCTCGCCGGCATCAACGGCGCGTTCGCGGTGCTCACCTACGCACTCGCGGCGTTCGTCGCCGCGACGGTGGTGCAAGAGTTCGCGCGCGGGATGCGCGCGCGGCAGGTGCTCCACGGCGAGGGCCGCGCGACCGCGCTCGCGAACCTCCTGCGCCGCAGCGGCCGCCGTTACGGCGGGTACATCGTCCATCTCGGCATCGTCGTCATCGCCGTCGCGGTGGCCACGAGCCAGGCGGGTACCGTCCAGCTCGAGAAGACCATCTCGACGGGCCAAAGCGCCCAGGTCGGTCCGTACACCGTCACCCTCACCGCGCTGCGCGATGCGACCGAGCCGCAGCGCGATCTGCTCGTCGCGGACCTCAGCGTCACCGGCAACGGGGCGAACGAGCAGCTTCACCCGGCGCTGGTCTTCTACCCGAACTCCACGCAGGCGGTCGGCTCGCCGGGCATCGCCGCGGGCGCGCGCGACGACATCTACACGATCCTCGCGGCGTACGACTCCCGCGCGCACGCCTGGGCCACGATCCGCGTGCTCGTGATCCCGCTCGTGTCGTGGCTCTGGCTCGGCGGCCTGGTCGTCGGCATCGGCGCGGTCATCGCCGCGCTGCCACAGCCCAAGCGGCGCACGGTCGCAGAGCGCGTCGCGCCGCTCGCCGTAGGAACGTCGGCGAAGTAGATGCCACGCTGGCTGCGCCTCACGATCGTCGTCGCCATCGCCGCGCTCGTGATGGTGCTCGTGCTGGCGTTCCGCCGCGCCCCGACGGACATCCGCACCGGCACGGTCGGCAAGCCGTCGGTGGCCATGAACGTCACGCGGCTCGAGGGAGGCGACCTCACCTTCGGCGGTCGCACCGACAAGGTGGTCGTCGTCAACTTCTTCGCCTCGTGGTGTGTCCCGTGCAAAGAGGAGAACCCGGCGCTGGTCCGCGTGTACGAGCGGTACCGCGCGAGCGACGTGGTCTTCGTCGGCGTCCTCTATCAGGACTCGCCCGAGAACGGACTGAAGTACATCCACGACAACGGCGTCACCTGGCCCACCGGCATCGACACGGATGGCCGCATTGCCTTCTCGTACGGCGTCTTCGGCATCCCCGAGACGTACTTCATCGGTGCCGATGGCGTCATCGCCGGCCGGCACATCGGGCCGATCGACGAGACGACGCTGGTGAACGGGATCGAGAGCCTGCGCGCGAAGGCGCAGAAGTGACGCGCTCGCGGCTGTTGATCGTTGTCGCCCTGCTCGCGGTCCTCGCCGCGGTGAGCTGGAGCGCGCGGCCACGGGCCGAAACGCCGGCCGAGCGTGTCGACCGCATCACCTCGGAGCTGCGCTGCGTGGTGTGTCAGGGGCTCTCGGTGAAGGACTCGCCGTCGGAGAGCGCGCGGCAGATGCGCGACATCGTCGCGCAGCGCGTCGCCGAGGGCCGCACTGACGACCAGATCCGCGACGAGTTCCGCGCGTCGTACGGCGACTGGGTGGTGCTCTCGCCGCCGCTCGCGTCGTGGACAGGCCTGGTGTGGCTCGTGCCGATCGTCGCCCTGCTCGCTGGCCTTGCCGTGGCCTGGCGACGGCTGCGCGCGCCGCCATCGACGCTGCCCGAGCCGGCCCCCGCTGAGGTCGCCGCGCTGCGCGAACGCGTGGCGCGCGAAGAGGCGCTCGACGTCGTGGCGGATACGCCGTGAGCTACTTCCTGTTCACTTCGCTCTTCCTCGCGTCCCTCGCGCTCGCGGTGCGGCCATTCCTCACGCGGCGCGCAGCGCCGTGGCCGGCCGAGACCCCCGATCCGCGCGATGACGTCGCGCGCGCGGTCAGCAGCCTGCGCGACCTCGAGTTCGCGCGCGCCGCGGGCACGATCGCGCCCGACGACCACGCGCGACTGCGGGCGTTGCTCGAGCGGAGCGCGTTCGCGCGGGAGCGCGTCGGCCACGTCGCATCGGCGCCGTGGCGGACGATGCTCATCGCCGC
>Ga0099828_10003735_pt1 | contig 10665 bp, 7 predicted proteins | sample CZO8metaG_2_FD_79338 | JGI IMG/M metagenome (GOLD analysis project Ga0099828, IMG submission 79338) | Vadose zone soil microbial communities from the Eel River Critical Zone Observatory, Northern California, USA - CZOApr15con2H1.8 metaG | ecosystem: Environmental > Terrestrial > Soil > Vadose...
CAGGGTGATCGTGGGCCGTACCAGCGTGCGGTAGGGGACTTCGAGATAGTGGTTACTCACCGAATCCAGCACATAGATCCGGCTCAAGTCGCGGGGATCACGGCGCATCAGAAAGGACCGAGACCGCTCCCCCCGCGCCAGGAGTCGCCGTAGGACCGGACTGTAGTAGTCAATATGATCGAGTCGAAAACCGTGCCGCTGCAGCGTGCGGCGCTCAACGGGGAGAAAGTCGATCAGAAACGCCCGCGGCTCCCGTACCTTGGGGGGATAGCCACGCCCCGGCACGTCGGGAGTCCCCAGAATTCCTGCGGTATAGCGTTCGAGGGGGATCGCGCCAAGGCCCCGGTGGAAGGTCCGATGATAGTGCTCGGTGATCGCTACGGTGAGCCACCGTTCGAGTTCTGCCAGCGTGAGGGCAGCCGTGCGGTCCGCATCGTAGACGCCGCGTGCTGTCGGGTGGGAGAAGGTGGTGCCTGGCAGTTGGTGGATCAGGTGCATCAGGGTGCCCAGGACCCGCTCGACGGTGCCGCCATAGTGGGGCTGTCCCACTGGCCGATGCTGGAGGGCAATGTCATGCTGTCCACAGCCCCGCTGGAGCGCTTCGCTGTGAAATTCGGGGGCGTTGTCCACATGGAGACACGTCGGTTTGCCCCAGATCGGCCATGGCCCAGTGAGGTGCCGCTGGGCCAGCCATGCCTCCTTGTCGAGGACGGCATGGGCCAGACAGAGGCCCACTGAGACTGCCGACGGAGCCTCCAGCGTGAGACAGAATCCCGTGATGCAGCGGCTGTACACATCGATTGCGACGGTCAGATAGGGTCGTCCAATAGGGCGACGGTTCTGTGTGTCGACCACGATGAGATCGACGGGGGTGTGATCCATTTGCACCACGGCCAGCGGCCCAGGGGCAGGCGGGAAGGTCCCCGTCACTGGGGCAAAGTGCTGACGGGCTCGCTGTGCGCCTTCGCGCCGCCGCATCGTGTCTTCAGGGGGCAGCATCTGCATCCGACGGCGGATCGCATTGCCCGACGGCGGGCGGAGATGCGCGTGGGCGCATCGGCGGCGTACTTCGTCGACCACACGCTGCATCGTGCCTTGCTGCGGGGTCAGATAGACCTCCTCGATAGTCGTGGAGATGAGCGCCTCAAGGTCTGCCGGCAGACGGCCTTTCCCTTTGCCCCCTGATGGTTTGTGGGGCACCAGCGCCGTGAGCGTCCCGTCGGCCATGCGGTAAACTTTGCGCAGGGTGTAAATATGTCGGATAGAGCCCCCGAGCTGTGCGGCCGCTTCCTGGGCACAGGACCGGGGACACACGTCCATGGCGGCCAACGGTCCAATAATTTGCACGCGCCGCTGCGCTTCGGCCCAGGCCTTTGTCGGAATCTGCATGAGATCGGGGGACTGCGACGGAAGTGCGTCCGCTGCAGACATCGTATCCAGGGGGATGGGCGGCCCCAGGGCGGCCACGGGGACCACGGTGGTTTCGCCCGTGGTGCAGCAGGCAATGCGCACCGTGGTGAGGCTCACCGCGGCGATAATGCGGTAGCGCTGCTGGTTATAGAGCACGTCAGCCCCAGGGCCGAGGGTGAAGACCGCCATACACTGTGCTCATCCAGAGAAGGTCACTGTGGAAATTTGCAATGCAAGGAACACGTCTTGTGACATAGTGCACGCGTCTTGTGAAAAAGAAAAGGGGAAAATCTCTTGTCCTGACCTTCCTGTCATTGCACTCCTCTTTGGAAAATGACACGTCGCGTGTACCGAAAACGGGCGGTTTATGGCTGAAGTTGCGACCGGTGCCTCACTGCCCCCGCACCGTTACCCCATAGCAGAAAGCCCATCACGCCCCGCAATGTGCTATACTCGTTGCACTATGAAAACGATATCGGTGGCTATATCGCCAGAGGATTATGAAGTATTTCGCCAGGCGGCGCGCGCGCGGCGCTGTTCCATTGCCCAGCTTATTCGCGACGCTATGGCGTTCTACCGGCTGGAAAAGCTGCAGCAGGCCACGCCATTGATGGAGCTGCCGACGCTCCCCGGCCATCGTCCCCGCGGGCCAGTGCCAAGCCGGGCGGAGATCTATGCGGAGATCTTCGCGGACGCGGAGGGGTCCGGTCCGTGAGGCGTGGCCTCGATACCAATGTGCTGGTCTATACGCATATGGCCGCGATGCCAGACCACGAGACTGTCCGCCGGTTTCTCCACGCGCAGCTGCATGACTCAGCGGTCATACTGGTCGTCACAGCGCAGATCCTGCACGAGTTTGTCCATGTGGTGACGGACCCGCGACGCTTCGAGCCGCCGGTAGCGATGGCAGAGGCCCTCGCCATTGCCCGGCTGTATCTCGACCGGACAAACGTGGACTGTGTGGTGACGGATGCCGCCTGTGTGCGTGAGGCGTTTGCGCTGCTGGAGCAGCATGCCTTGGGGCGGAACCGGATTGCGGACACGCTTTTCGCTGCGACGTTACTCCACCACGACGTGCATGAGGTCATTACCTGTAACCCTAGCGATTTTCAGGGCTTTGAGGGGTTAACGGTCATCGATCCTCGCGTATCAACGTCGGACCTTCCCACCCTGGCATAGCCTTTCCCGAGAGCGCATGTATGGCACGAACGACCGTTTGTACGACAGCAGGCATTATTGAGAGTATGCGTGCCAGCACTGTGGGACACGATGTGAGACGATGCCAGCACAATGAATGACTCGGTGCTTCAGCAACAAGGAGGGCAACGATTCATGGCCAAACAACACCGGGAGAACGCGATACGGGCACGGAAGCGCGCGCAACAGCACCGGCATCGCCCCGCGCAGCGTGTGAAGGAGGCTGCCGCTGCCCTTCGCAGTGGGGATGCGGAGAGAGCCCTGGCCTTGGCGACGGGTGCGCTGACCGCGGCCAACGATCCGAGCACCAGCGCCGCCGCCCGGCACGTCGTGATCGAGGCGCATTTTCGGGCGGCTGCGGCAGCGATGGATCCCAGGACACGCCTCCACCATCTCGATGCTGCTGTGCAGCGTGCCCCCGAAGAGACCAGGCTGCGGTATCATCGTGCCATCACGCTATGGGAATTGGGGCGCATTCCCGAGGCGTTGCCAGAACTCCAATGGTTGGAGACACAGCCCGTGTGCCGTCCTGGCGTGGCCTTTCTGTACCAACTGGCGTGTGCTGCCACAGGGCAGCCCTGGTCCGACCAGGCACTGTCCGCGGCTGAGGCGCAGACCCTTCGTGTGTTGCAGGCGGTACTGCAGGGGGCGAACAGCGCAGAACTGCTGAAGCAGACGGAGTCTATGGCGCTTCTGGACAAGCAGCCAGAACTCTGGCACACCTTGCTGCATATGAAAGAGAAGCCAAAATCAGCGCCAGTCGCACGGTTACAGGCGCTGGCAGAGGGGCTGGCGCCGGCCGGCGGCAGCGCCGTGGTCCCCTACTACCTGGGCGTGGTGGCGCTGCGCGCTGGCGAGATGCAGACGGCGCAGTCTGCCTGGCGCCTGGCTGCCGAGGCCGGTATGGCCACGCCGTGGTTTGTTGAGAACCGTCTGCACCTGCTCTGCGCCCAGGCGCACGACCTGGGGCAGGAAGGGCGCTGGCACGAGCTGATCGCACTCCTGCAGGCGCATCGGCTGACCGAGATATCTGATCCGGCGTTGACCGAGATGCTCGCGGTGGCGCATACGCACCTGGGGTATGCTGCAGCGCAAGCCAATGATTGGAGCACCGCGGCCCGCCACTGGCAGGAGGCCGCGACCAGGAGCGCCAGTCGGCAGCTCTTCCAGAATCTGGCGCTGGCCAGGGAAGCGCTGGGCCAATGGCGGCCTGCGGCCGATGCCTGGCGTGAGATGGTGCGACGCCGGCCCCGCAAGTCGGATCATCGGGATGCCCTCACTGATGCCCAAATCGCGGCGATCTGGCGTCATGTCGCTGAGTGCTATGAGCGTGTGGAAGAGGTCACCGAGGCGCTCACCTGCCTGAAAAACGCCGCCAAATATGCCCCCGACAATCTGGAATTGCACGTCAAAATCGCCGATATGTCCAAGCAGGTCGGACGCGACGAAGCGGCTGAACACGAGTTGGAACGTCTCCTGGCGCTCAACGCGCAGTACGTGCCGGCCTTGGTGCGCCTCGGGGCGCTCTACGAGGCACGCGGGGATCGTGATCCTATGCCCATCTGGCGTCGCGTCCTCGCTGTCGAACCCCACCACGCCGAGGCGCGCGAAGCGCTGGCCCAGTCCTATGTCAAGAAAGTCCAGGAAGAGAGTCCCAGATACGGCTGGTTTGATCGGGTGCGCCGGCGCTCCCAAAAGGAGAAGGTCGCCCTCCTGCAGGAGGGCTTGCGGGAGCTGCCCGGTCATCCAGCCTTGCTCCTGGAGTTGGGCGAACTGCAGAGAGCGATGCGGAAGCCCAAAGACGCCTGCGCCTGTTTTACCCAGGCCTGGGAAGCTGCCCCGCAGCAGTCCAGTGTTGTGGGTGCGGCGATCCACAGCTTACTACACGCTGGGGGTGGTGACATCGTCACGCGTCTGTTGCCCACAGCGCGTGAGATGCCAGGCCCGTTGGCGATGTTCTGGGTGGACGTGGGTCGCAGCGCCTTGCACTGCCAGCTCGGCCAGGCCTGGACAGAGTTGTTCTGGACCGAGGCCCTGGCCCTGGCGGCGCAGGGTCGGCATAGCGATACCATCGCCTACGCGCTCGTGCAAATCTGTGAAGCGGCCTATGGTGAGCAGGCGCCGGCCATGGCAGCACGCTACGAAGCCCAGCTGCGTGCCGAGCATCCGCACAGCGGCGGCGGCGAGTTGCTAGAAGCGTACCAGGCAGTGCACGATCGAAGTGATGTTGCCAGGGCGCTGCGCCTGCTGCGTCAGGCGCAGCGCACCGCACGGCAGGCAAACGAGCCCGGTATTGCCGAGCTGGCCGAGCAGATCGCCGAGGTGCTGCAGTCTCCGCCCAGGTCGCTTTTCGACCTGCTGGCGCCGCCCGGCGGCCGACGCGGCCGGCGCGGTCGACGCCTCCTGGATAGATGGTTGGACGAGCTCGATGAGGAGGATTTTGTATGAGTTCTGACGTCGTTTCGCAGCCCGTGCGTGATCCCTACGGCGTGCTGGGCCTCGACCGGCACGCGAGTGAAGCGGAGATCAAACGCGCCTATTTTCAGCTGGTGCGCCACTTTCCACCGGAACGCGAGCCCGAGAAGTTTCGCGATATTCGTACGGCGTATGAACAGCTGCGCGATGCGGAAAGCCGCGCCCGCATCGCGCTCTTTCTGGTGCAGCCACCGCCGCCACTTCCCAAGCGCCGGCGCCCGAGCTACGACCTCAGCGTGCATGCCGACGACCTGCTCACACTGGCGATGGAACTGGTGCGGACGCCCATGCAGCACGACGTGCGCGAGCCCGGGGTGCCGTCTGCCAGCGCCGGGGGGAGATAGACGCGATGCACGCACCGGAGACCCAGGTTCAGGCGCCGTCAGAGGCCGAGAATACCCCCATGACCCACCAGGTGCAGCAGCGCTTGCTGCATTTAGACGCGCAGATTGCGCATATGCAGGCGCAAGTCGAGTGCCTCATGGCCGATACCACCGAGGCCAACCGCCAGGTCACCGTGCTGGTGCGCCATTTGACCGATCCGCAGCCCCTCCACGCGGTGCATGAGCGCCTGGCAGAGCTGGCAGAGCACGTCGAGGCGAACCGCGAGCAAGTGGACCTGCTGGCCAGCAAGCTGGCGGAACTGGCTGGCAAGGAACAACTGGCGGAACTGGCGAGCACGATCACCAGACTCGGACGCACTCAGTTCAAGTCGAACACTCTGGGGGAGACGAAAGAACAGCAGCTGGAGCGCGCGCTGCTCACCCTCCAGGACCTGGTCACCCAGCGGGAACAGCTCCAGGTCCAGGGGGAGTACCGGCGTCAAGTACAGCTCGAGGAGGTGCGCCGGGAGGCACGGGGGGCACTCGCCGCCGAGCTGTTGCCGGCGTTGGACAGTGTGGAGCTGGCGCTGGCCAGCGGGCAGGCGCTGTTGGGACAACAACGCCAGGAGATTGCCGCGTGGGAGCCGCCGCCGGCCAGTCCCCCCTCGCAGGAGGTGCTGCTGCCGTCTACGCCGGGTGTCTGGCAGAAGCTGCGCCGGCCGTTTACCGGCCAGGCGGTCCCTGTGTCGTCCACCCCACCAGAACGGCCGCCCCTCCCAGACGCCGTGACGGGCATGCCTGACGTCATGGACGCCTGGCTGCAGGGGCTGACACTGGTGCGTGATCGTTTCCTGGCCGTATTGACTGCCGAGGGTATTGACGCGATTCAGGCCCTCAATGCTCCCTTCGATCCCCGTCTGCACGTCGCTCTCCAGGCCGAGACCCGAGACGATGTGGCGCCGAATACGGTCGTCCGCGTGCTCCGTCAGGGCTATCGTCAGCAGCAGCGCGTGTTGCGCTACGCCGAAGTCGTGGTGGCGCGCGCGGCGGCCTCCCAGCCGCCGCTCCAGACTGCGCCACAGGAGGCCCGTCATGAGTGAGACCAACAAGATTATCGGTATCGATCTGGGCACCACCAATTCGGTGCTCGGTGTTATCCAGAACGGTACCATGCAGATATGGCCTGTTGCCGGTGAACGTCTGCTGCCGTCGGTGGTCGGCGTGTCCCCCACCGGCGAGGTGCTGGTCGGCCTGACGGCCCGCAACCAGTGGGTCCTGGCGCCTGATCGCACCATCCGCTCGATCAAGCGCAAGATGGGCAGCGGTGAGACCGTCACCATGGCCGGGACGTCCTACACACCGCAAGAGATTTCGGCCTTCATCCTGCGCGAGATCAAGGACGCTGCGGAACACGCCATGGGACAGCCGGTGCACCGTGCCGTCATCACCGTGCCGGCGTATTTCAACGAGGTCCAACGCCAGGCGACCATCGAGGCCGGGGCCATTGCCGGGCTGGCGGTCGAGCGCATTCTCAATGAACCAACCGCCGCGGCCCTGGCGTATGGCTACGGCATCGGTGCTGATGAACACCTGCGCGTGTTGGTCTATGACCTCGGGGGTGGGACGTTCGATGTCTCGCTCATCGAACTGCACTCTGGCGTCGTGGATGTGCTGGCGACAGCCGGCGACAATCACCTGGGTGGTGACGACTTTGACGAGCGGCTCGCCAATCTCCTGGCCGACGAATTCGCCGCACAGCACACCATCGACGTGCGCCAGGACCACCAGGCCTGGGCGCGCCTGCTGCGGGCGGCCGAGGACGCCAAGATCACGCTGTCCGCCGACCCCTACGCCACGATCACGCTGGAGTATCTTGCCCACGACCGCCGGCAGCGGCCGTTGCACATGGTGCGCGAAGTCAGCCGCGTCGAGTTTGTGACGCTGATTGATGATCTCCTGGAAGGGACCATCACCTGCATCGATCAGGCGCTGACCGATGCGCGCTTGCAACCGGCTGACATCGATCGGGTGCTGCTGGTCGGCGGTTCCACGCGCATTCCGGCGGTGTGGGACCTGGTCTCAAGCTGTATGGAGCAGGCCCCGCACGACGAAATCGACCCGGACGCCGTGGTAGCGTTGGGCGCCGCTGTGCAGGCCGGCATCATTGCTGGCGACGACATCGACGCTGTGCTGGTAGACGTCACCCCCCTGTCGCTCGGCATCGAAACGGTCAGGATGGGGGTGACGGGTCACCTGCACGAGGATTACTTTGTGCCACTGATCCGCCGCAACACGACGGTGCCTGTGCACAAAAGCGAAGTCTTCTCGACCGTGTTTCCGGGGCAATCAGCCATTCACGTCAAGGTGTATCAGGGGGAGGAGGAGATCGCCTCGCACAACGTGCTGCTGGGCGATTTCATGGTGGAAGATGTCCAGCCGAACCGTCCTGATGGCTTAGCCGACGTCATCATCAACTTTGGACTTGATGTGAATGGCATCCTCAACGTCACGGTGACGGAACGCGCTACGGGCCGGCAGGTGACGGAACGGTTGAAGGCGGAGCGCCAGCGGCTCAGCCCGGAACAGATCGGCGCCAGTCAGGCGAAATTGGCGCTGACTTACGGTGACACAGAGGAAGCTGAAGAGGAGACAGAGGAGCTTGACCCGGGCACCATGGCGCTCCTGGAACGGGCCTACAGCGCCTTGCAGCAGGCCAACCTTGACACCACCCTGGCGGCGCGACTACGCCAAGCGGTCGAGAACATTCGTCAGGCTGCCGCGGACGAGGATGTCGACCAGGTACAGGAATTGTGCGACGCGCTGATTGACTTGTTGTTCGAGGCAGAAGAGTGAAGACGCCACGGGGGGGTATACGCCCCATGAGGATAGACCTACTGTATCTCTCGGCGTAACTTCCGTGGGGGTATGCGCTTACGGGTGCGGTGGTGGGAGGGAGATGTCTCACAGGTGTTGATGTACTATATTCTATACTCCCCATTCGCCCAATCAATTTCCAGTATCCTGATAACCGGTTGCGAGTTTTGCGTAACGCAGAGGCTTCTCGCATTGGCCAAGATGGAAGGTCGTAATGAAATGGACCCGCCCCTGTGCGGATCGACTGCAATGAGCCACAATGAGTTCACGATCAGGGAACTCATGTAGCCACAGGAGGCGAGTCCAATGAAACAAGAGATGAACGTACTCGGGATCGACATTGCCAAACGTGTGTTTCACGCAATAGGGATGGATAACACGGGAAAGATCGTGTTTCGTAAACGCTTCTCCCGGCATGACCTGATGCCCTTTCTGGCGAAGCTGCCCCCAGTGCTCATCGGCATGGAAGCCTGTGGCGGCGCCCATTACTGGGCGAGACGCTTCCGCGAGCATGGCCACGAGGTCAAGCTCATGGCACCGCAATGCGTCAAGCCGTATGTCAAGTCGAACAAAAACGATAGCCGCGATGCCGAGGCCATCGCGGAAGCCGTGACGCGTCCGACCATGCGCTTTGTGCCGACCAAGGACGTCGCCCAGCAAGATATCCAAGCGCTCCATCGCGTGCGCGAGCGGCTCATAGGGGAGCGGACAGCGCTGGTGCATGCAGTGCACGGGCTGCTGCACGAGTATGGGATGGTGATGCCCAAAGGGGTGGCGAAGTTTCGGCAAGCCGTGGTCGGTAAGCTTGAGGCCGAAAAGGATAAACTCACGCCCCTGAGCCAGGAGATGTTTTGGCAGTTGGGTGACGAGTGTGCCGCCTTGGAAGAGCAGCTCGCCTATGATCAGGAGAAACTCGACACCCTGGCCCAGACCCATCCCGAGTGCCAGCGCCTGATGACGATCCCGGGCATTGGCCCCTTCACGGCGACCGCCCTCGTGGCCGCGGTCAGCGATGCCAGCGCGTGCAAGAACGGCCGGCAGTGTGCCGCCTGGCTAGGGTTGGTGCCGCGCCAGCATACCACCGGCGGGAAGGAGCGCTTGCTCGGCATCAGCAAGCGCGGTGATACCTATCTACGCAAGCTCTTGGTGCATGGCGCACGGGCGACGATCCGCTGGGTTGGGCGCAAGACGGATCGACGCAGCCAGTGGATGCGACAACTCCTTGAGCGCCGCGGCCACAACCGTACGGCCGTGGCGGTGGCGAACAAGAATGCACGGATTGTCTGGGCGCTGTTGACGCACCACCAGGACTATCAGCCAGCCACGAGCTCAGGGGAACAGACATGCGTGGGAGTTACTTCAAACAGGTCGTTGACACGCATTGGAGCAGCGCTTTGATTTGATAGACAGCTCGAGGAGTCCTTCCGCACAATGCGAGGTGTGATTGAGTTGATGACACGATTGGTCAGACCGGCTTCCTCCTAACCTGCGTAGGTACAGGGCCCCTGAGGCCGCGGTCGTGATGAGGCGAGGAAGCGCAGATTTCATCAGGGCCCGAAGACCATGGAAGGTCTTCACTCAGAGGCCGGATATATGACTGCATCTGTCCCGAAGCGTGTTGATCCACTCAAGAGCCCCTTGACAGCGCGGGCGGGTCCATATATGTACCTCAACTCTGCGGATAATTGTCTCGCCCCGAAAAACGGGTAAAATGCCCCCTATCATCCCATGGGGCACTGGTTCTGTTTGATGTCATACGCTCATGAACAATAGTGCTGGACGTTACAGCTATGGAGGGTGATGATCTCCCCCGAGACTCGAGGGGAGATCCTTGTCGTCAGGAGGACTGACCCCTTGGCAGCCGATGATTTAAATCGGGATAAACTTAATTACAGTGAGCACGCGTGGAGAGAGGGAGCACCCATGGACGCCCTGACTGAACACGAGATGGAGGTGATCGTGCAGCAGTTGGAGACGTTGGTTACCGACCTGGAGCACGACCTCAGCACTCACACGTTTTACCTGTTCGTCCTGCTCGCGCAGGAGTTCGCGGGGATGAAGAAAGCCCGGTACACGCTGGCGCATATCCGCCGGTGCCTCGCGCTTGCCCACCGCATGCGGGCGGTCCGGGACGTGCTGGTCTCCTCAGGCGGTCGCTGGACCCCCTTACATGACGTGGGCGAGGTGCTCCACGCCGAGGCGACCCGGCTCAGTAGCCTCTATGGCGTGGCCCGCCCGGCATGTCGCAAGGCAAGACGCGCACTGCAGCAGGCGTTTCGCGCCGCCTTCAGGGAAGAGACGGGGAAGGTGTATCAAAAGTATGGACTGTCCCTCACCGCCAAGGAGCGTGCCACCATCACCGCCTTTTGGGACGACGCGCTCCGCA
>Ga0099828_10003746_pt1 | contig 10655 bp, 11 predicted proteins | sample CZO8metaG_2_FD_79338 | JGI IMG/M metagenome (GOLD analysis project Ga0099828, IMG submission 79338) | Vadose zone soil microbial communities from the Eel River Critical Zone Observatory, Northern California, USA - CZOApr15con2H1.8 metaG | ecosystem: Environmental > Terrestrial > Soil > Vadose...
AAATATATAATCGCGCACGCTTGCCCGTGAGAGCAAGGTTGCGACACAATGCGCTCAACCACCGGGCTCGTTTACGCGACTCGGCGGCCAGGGGCGCGTTCGTGTTGCAAGCACGGGCGCGTCCCGCTGTGATACAGGCTAAGCTACGGTACCGGGGAAAGCAATAGCCTACGGGTACCACAAGGCTATGGGTTTCTCATAGCGGCTCTCCTCTCGATTGGAGATTGCTCACCCCGGACGTTATCCGAGTCCGGGCCGAATGCCGCTACTCTCTCTTTCAGGTTTCAACTAAAGGCGGGGCAATATCATGGAACGAATTGCGCCATTCAATTCCCAGCAGCTCACCGCGGTTGCAAAGGTACTGGCGGATACGAATCGCGGACTGACGGGGTCAGAACTCGAACACCTACTGAGCGAATGTCGGATTCCGGATTTAAGCCCCGACATGACTAAGTGGAAGCGGCTGTTCAATGCACTCGCCGGAATTCAGAACGCAAAACAGGTCGGCAATCACGTAGTGATGGTCATCAATCGCGCCATGAATCCTGTCCAGTATACGGGCCGTCCAGAAATATTTGCAGCCCGAAGGGACGAGTTGAACACCATCTTGGCATTTTGCGGTATGACGATTGCGGAGGACGGTCGCGTTCGCAGGGCAAGAGTTGCAACCAACCTTCAGGATGCCATGCAGCGTGCGAGTCGCCTACATAGTGCTCTTGTAATTCGGAGAGTACATGAAGACGTGCTTAGATTCTGCAAAGCCGAATTTCTCCAAGAGAATTATTTCCATGCTGTGTTCGAGGCCATGAAGAGTATTGCAGCAAAAATCCGGGATTCGTCTGGCTTGACATCAGACGGAGCGGACTTAGTTCAGGAACCCTTTGCTCTAGGCAAAGACGCGTCCCCGATCTTGGCGATAAACAATCTTGCTAGTGAAACCGATAAGGGAGAGCAACGCGGGTTTGTGAATCTATTGGTAGGACTCTTCGGAACGATCAGAAACCCCTTGGCTCATAATCCGAAGATCGAGTGGGACATGTCGGAGCAAGATGCACTCGATATACTAACAACTGCCTCACTTGTTCATCGAAAGCTCGATCAGGCGTACAGATGCAAAAAGAATGTGCCGTGAAGCCAACTGAGAGGCCGACAGTCCGCTGTAGAATTCCGAGTCACTCTCCGATTCCTGGCATCTGTGGATTCAGCCTAATAATGTCTTGTAACTTTTCTTCGGTGGTGCGCGTGTCTTCGGCTTCGTATTTCAGATTAGCCTCCGTAATCCTCACCAATTTGGAATCTCCTATTTCGGCAATCGTAGGATCGAAAAAAACCAAATTCTTTCCTTCCGGATTGAGTGCACTGGGATAACGAACACCGTCGTATCCAGCATCCCTGACGTAATGCACCAACCTCTGACTCGCAATGTAATGCGACTCATCGTCGTCACGCTCCAAGGGTCGGCTCATTTCTTCACCGAAGGCAGCCAGAAGTTCCCGTACTTCGCACTCGTAAAGCAAGGTATCCGTGGTAAACGGGTTGATCGGCTCAAGCGAGGCCGTTAGATCCAGAATCCGAGCCTCTCGGTTGAGTGTCATGGAACAAACGGAAACAACGTATCCGCGCGGGGGACGGCACTCTGCAATTGTTGTCAATTCGTCGTCAGCGCGGTACAAGACAACTTCACCAACCTCATTAGCTCGTCCTGGTTTCTTGATCGACTCTGGCGGGGGAGCGCCGATGTTTGCAGCCCGATATGGCGAGTGCTCACCATACCTCCCAACTTGACAACCGCGTCTTGCGCGATAAAGCACCGTGCCCTCAGACAGGGTGACAGCTGCCAGATAAAAAGTTTCTTCGAAATACTCATGAAAGGGCAGAGGCTCCCCCGGGCTCTCACGAACTTTGTCCGCGAAGTCAGACCAAGCCTCAGCGTGGGACGTGTGGAACATGCCGCCGACTACATACGACTCTCGCGCATTCAACATCGGCTCGCCACTGTCATCATCCCAATCGCTATTTGCAATTTCTTCCAGTAATTCAACCCATCCATCCTCATCCAACAAGTCCTCGTTAAACACCTGCCAGTCTTCCTGAACTAGCCGAATTAGCGGAGAGCCCGCCCCGAGACGGCTGTCCTCTGGTTCTCGGTACACGGAAAGCATGTTGTGAATGAATTCCGCCAGGTCTTCGGGACAAATCAATGCGACTTCTTCACTTCCACAATAATCGCATTGGCCGCGCTCGGAACTGTTTTCACGAATCTGTTGTCGTAAAAACGCGTCGGCAAAACAATTTTCGCAGCAAACCATCATGACGATACTTTCCTACCTCGAATCGCCAACGGTTACAACAGGAATTTCCAACACCTTCCGCGCTCGATCCCGTCGGCGAAACCGTTCGGGGATTCCTGGCGCACGCCCGACCGGTCGCACCCGTTTGGGCTACACCTTCCGCAAACCGGATTCCCCGCGCCGCCCTCGGCCGGAAGTTGGAATCGGTGGGCTACATCCCCGGCGGGTAGGAAGTGCCTTCCCACCCCGCTGCGGCGAAAGCGGTCGTGTCGAAAGGCAATTTCGTCATTAGCGCGATTCTTTCGCGCCGGTGGTAAACTTTGCGAATGCGGAAGTGGGCAAAAGTCGCGATTAGCTCTTCTCACGTAGATAGTTCAAGAACCCCTGCGTTGTCCCTGCGATCCATTCCTGCTCGTCGTTGTCCCGGCGCACGTGCTTCGGTAATTTTAGAATTCGCTTCGTAGAGTAGCGGCCTCTTCGAAGGTCGAGTCTCCGCCCGTTCGTGAAAAGTTCCCACAAAGCGTCATGAACATGCTTCAAAGAGACTAGAATACGCTGCAAGTCTCGAATGTTGGTGTTGGCGAACAAGCCTGTCACGTCCATCCGATCTCTGTGCGCGAAATATTTGTTTCTGAGTGGGGCGTACCTTCTGTCATATATTCTGCGGTTGCGCTTGACGCTCTGTCGAAGCGCCTGGAAGTCACGCGGGCGCGGGACGTACACGTCCTTCATGTATTCATCAACCCATTCGCCAACGTTCCCACCTAGCGAACGTTTCCGCTTTTCGAGAGAAGCTTTCGAGAAAATGTCTGCGTTTGCCTCGGCAATTCTCAGGAGCCGACCGACGCTATGAGACTGCGAATCCGTATCGAAGATTCGTCCCAAGACGATCAAAGAATTGGCTTGCAATGACCGGATAACGGCATTCCAAAAAGCCGCGAAGCGATTAATCGCATCGTACACTTGCCTCTCGCTTTGAGCGACGTTATGGATGGCGTCCCACATATAAAAACATTGGGTGGCCTCATTCACCTCGTCGCCGAAAACAGTTAGTTCGGCTTCGAATTCTTTCTCCGGGCTACTGATGAGGAACCTCCCTTCGGCCTAATCAGGTCTGTCCCGTAAGGTGAGGAATATCGGGGATGAATTCGCTTGCCCGAGTACGACCGTGGGGTCAACGTGGATGCCCCGTTCCCGCAGCGGCATCATTTGGATTGCAGCAGCAACTGTGTGCCCGGCTTCGTGATAGGCCGGACTCTCTACGTATCGAGCTTGGAATTCAGCCCAGTCAAGCTCACTCATCGTCCTGCATGGTACAGCATGACCGTCGAGGCGGAAATGGGCTTGACACGCATGCGGAGTAATATGACGTACAGCGGACTCGCCCGCCCCACACCCTGTACCACCGCTTTGTTCTAATCTCCGAAGGCTGCATCAATCTGTGTACGCAACTTGCCGCTGTCCGTCACACCGAGATACCGCTGCGTTGTTTCCAGATTCTTGTGCCCAAGCCATGCCTGCTAGAGTACACAAATCGTACCCAAGACCGTCCCAATCAACCCAAATAACCGCAATTCCACCGAACAACGAGAATGTAAGTCATTGATTCCAAATAACTGCGTTTTCGATACCTTGATTTGCAAGCAGGGGGTAGCCGATTCGAACCCGGCCACGTCCACCAACCACCTGCCCACAAATTCAGTCACCTACACGTTCAACCTTCGTTCGCCTTCGGCAAAGTTGGGGAAGAGTTTTACAACCGAGCTGCGATATTTTCGCTAACGACGCGAGGGCTGCGGAGCAAGAAGCCGAACTGTTCGGCAGGGTTGAATGCGATGGAAGACGGTGTCCGTCAAATCGGTCTCGGGTTTTGGACGCAAGGGGTGTGTGAATCTACCTAGCGGCAGAGGGGAAATGCAACATTACGCTCCAGCAGTAGGTATTGCTTATCCGCGTTAATCGCTTGAGTTTTTAGTGCTCCGACCCAGAAGAATGCAACAGAACAGCCATTCTGTTGCGAAGTGGACACGATTCGTCGCAACACGTTAAACCAGGGCTGCTAGTCGCGAACCAGGCGCCAAAGTCTATTGAGATCTATGGATGCTTGTTTTTTCTAAGTGATTGCTGTTGAAGCCTTTGTGGCTCACTTGTTGAAATTGAATGAATCCTGTTGAAGGGGGGTGCTCACAGTTACAGAAGCGCCTACAATTCTGAAAATAGCGTTTCCGCAGCCGTCTTGAGTCTGGGCGAACCACACCACCTGCCAGGAGCGGCCTGAATCTTGACAACGTCAGCAGAATGAGGGGCGTCGTGGCTCGGCGGAGCACGAACTGGAGAAATATCGCCTGCCGGAATACGAATTCAGTCTCAGTTGGGCTACGTGTTTGGCGTCGCTGGCTTCGCGTGTTGACCTGATGGCTTCGGGGAGCTGTAGGCACCGCCCTTGTTAATGAATTCTTCGTTGTAGTCGGCGTTGTCCGCGCAGATAAATTCTTCAATGTTCCAAGTGGGACGCAACTTGAAGTTTCTATACCCCGACCAAGCCTTGGTATACGCCTTGGGGTCGTCGATCGTCATTTTGATCTCCAGGGCATCGGAGCTAGGACGTCGAATGCGCTCGATTAAGTGCAGTTGATCAGAATGCGGAAGACCTGCGCGATCGATCCAGGTTTTGTCGTTAAAACCGATTGTGTCGACGACGAAGGTATCTCCTTCGTACCAACCAATCGCGTCCCCCATCCACGTCAGATCGGGGTCCTTGGGATGCTGGCGCCCATCGGTGAAGATCTGGCGTATATGGTGATCGAACTCGAACAATTCAATCACCCGCCCAGGGGTCTGAACGATCTCAAAAACAAAGGGCTGAATATAGATTCGTGGCACACCGGGTGGAAGACACCCGACATCTTTCCCCGTGGTCGGATTCACGTAGTCAGTCGAATCGTTGACGGCTCGGGGTCCGTAGGAAGGCTTCGCAGCCAGGTATCTCTGCTTTCCCCAAGGCGTCATCGGGGGAATTTCCGGCGCAAAGGAATAAGTGGCCCATCGAATGTCGCCCATGTTGCCTTCCCAAACTCCAGACAGGTCCACTGTGGGGGCTCCAGTCCGGGCCTTTGCCGCGTCCGGTTGCCCGGGCGTCTGAGCGCGTAGAAGGAGAGCGAAGATGAGCACCGCCGCCAGCGCCGGAATCGAACCCATCAAGCGATTGCGCATTCGAAAGTTCCCCCCGGAATGGCACGTTAGACGTAGTAGCCCAGCAGTACCTTACCTTGCAGGTCTGTCACGGAACATTCTTTGCATTGAAGTTCCAAACTATATGCACCGTTTTTGGCGCGATGACCGGTGACGATGACCTGGTCTCCTGGCTTAAGTGAATTCTTGTCATAACCGCCTCGATGTAGATGGTTATTACTGTTCGATTCGGCAATCCAATGTTCGAGGTCGCCTTTGTCACCCACCACGTCGATATAGATTAGTGCGTGAGGATTGATGAACTCGAATTTCGTTACAGTCCCCTTCAAGGTAGTTAACTTCTCCATCTCAAAGGCCCCCGTGCCGTGATGTGCGGACAGAGGGCCCGAGACCATAAGAAGGCCAAAAACTACGCCCAGGAGAGGCAAAAGTTTGGCTTTCATGGAGCACCTCGCGACTTGACCCGGATCATCGCACCGTCATCGAGAATTTGTCAATGCTTCGCCGGGCAGATGTATACTCACACCCGCCCCTCGGGAATTGAGATTGGGAATCTCAATTCAGCTCCAGGAGGAGAATTGATGATGCCAACCTCCCATCGCCGTCGATCAGCGACTGTGCTCATGCTTTCGGCCTGCGGACTCCTGTGGCCATTCACAGCAGCACTCGCAGGCGACCCACAGGAGACGGCTCCGCTCGGTCACAATCAAACTCAACCCGCACCTCTCGTGCAAGAAAACAAAACAGTCCGCGTGTCTGAACATGTCTACGTGATTCCTGACGGGCGGGTGAACCTTGTTCCCAACATTGGCATCATCGTCGGAACCCGGGCGACGCTGGTTGTGGACACGGGAATGGGGCCTAGAAACGGGCAAGTGGTTCTGCGCGAGCTTGCCAAGGTCAGTAAGAATGCTCAACTCTATCTCACGACGACTCATTTCCACCCGGAGCACGTCACCGGCGCTCAGGCATTCCCGACAAGCACCATCGTAATTCGCCCCGCAGTTCAACAGGAAGAGGTGGCTCAAAAGCAACCCGAGTTCATCCACAATTTCAGCCAAAGGTCTCCAGAAGTCAAAGCGCTGTTGCAGGACGTCAAGCCTCGCGCGCCCGATATTGTTTTCGACCGCGAAGTAAAACTCGACTTGGGCGGGGTGACAGCGCGGTTGCTTTGGCTTGGAGCGGCGCATACGCGGGGGGATAGCTTCATTTTCGTCGAGGAAGATGGAGTCCTGTTCACGGGGGACGTGGTGGTCAATCGCTTTTTCCCTATCTTTCCCGATGCGGACGCGAATGGAAAAAACTGGCTAGTCATCCTGAATCAGTTGGAAGCCCTCCACCCGCGGACAATTGTGCCGGGACACGGAGAAGTAAGTGAGGCCGCGCTGGTCAGCCAGGAGCGCACATTCCTAAAGGAATTACAATCGCGTGCCGTTGAACTCGAAGCCCAGAGTAAAACGTCCGAAGAAGCAGCGCAATTGCTGTCGGTACAATTTCGGGCAAAATATCCTGACTGGGAAAACCCCGGCTGGATCGCTGACGCTGTCCGGCGATTTTATTTGGAATCCAACTAGTATTTTTCGGAGAGGTGGCTGTGCACGCCTTCGGCCACTGAAGCCTGCATTGACTACCGAGTGCACTGAGCCGGTTCCTGATAGCGAAAATAAGGAGGGAAACTACATGAAGCGCAGAACATTTTTGAGCAACGCGGCCGCGAGCGGATTGGTCGCAGCAGTTGTCCCCGGCGTAGCGAGCGGTTCCCAAAGCAAGCCCGCGGCTGCCTCGGGAACAAAGCTTCGCGAGATTTCGACAGATCGGGCGCCGAAACCTGTCGGACCTTTCTCACAGGCGATCAAGGCGAATGGATTCATCTTCGCAGCCGGTCAAACCGCGCGCGACCCGCAGACCGGCCAGGTGATCGAGGGGGACATCACCCGCCAAACGGAACGGGTTATGGAAAACCTCAAAATCATCCTCGAAGCTGCGGGTTCATCGCTCGACAAGACGGTGAAGACGACAGTCTATCTGCAAAATATGGATGATTTTGATGCGATGGGTAAAGTCTATAGCCGTTACTTTCCATCACATCCGCCTGCCCGCGCTACGGTCGAAGTGGCCCGGTTGCACGGAGGGCGCGTGGAAATCGAACTCATCGCAATCGCCTAAGCTCGATTTTCTCAGTGCAACGAAACCTGAAAGCAGAGAATCCCGCTCCTACGGATAAATGAAGCGAAGAGGTGCTTTATGCTGACGCGCCGCCAGTTTTCCAAATTAATTGTCGGATCGGGTCTGCTGGCCTCGGGTAATCTCGGGCAGGGGAGCGCGCCGCGTGCTTCTCCGGCTCAGAGTGCGTCTCCGGATTGCGATTTGTTGATCAAGGGGGGCACGGTCATCGACCCCGGGCAGAATCTGCACACCGCACTCGACGTGGCGGTGAAGAACGGCAAGATTCTAGAACTGTCGCCAGATATCCCCGCTGCCCGGGCGCGCAGCGTTGTTTCTGCCAAGGGCAAAATCGTGACCCCAGGCCTCGTAGATGCCCACGTGCACGTCTTCGAGGGCATGGGGCCGATTCCAGTGAATGCCGATCTTTACTGCCTAGAGCGTGGCGTTACCACGGCCGTGGACACCGGCTCGACAGGCTACGCGGGCATCGCCGCCTTCAAGAAGTACGTCATCAGGCCCTCTGCCACTCGAATCTATGCGTTGCTGGACATCAATGGTTTCGGAGTGATGATGGGCGTGGCGGGGGAATATGGAAATCTAGAGTGGGTGAATTCGCAATCTACTGTGCGGGCGGCCGAGGAGAACAGACCAGACGTCGTGGGTGTAAAATGCCGGCTTTCCAAGGAGACCGCTGGACCGAACGATCTCGAGGTCCTGAAGAGAGCGCTGGACGCGGCTGACGCATCTCATCTGCCCCTGATGGTGCATATCGGAGATTCGTATTCTCCTCTACCGGAGATCATCAGCCACATGCGCAAGGGCGATGTGCTGACGCACTGTTTTAATGGGCGGCCGAATGGGATTCTCGACGCCAACGGGAAACTCCTCCCCGAGGTGCTGCGAGCTCGCCAGCGAGGCGTCTTTTTCGACCTGGGCCACGGCAGCAACAGTTTTGATTTTGACGTCGCAGAGAAGTGTCTTCAGCAGAATTTCATCCCCGACACAATCAGCAGTGACCTCGCCACCACGAGTATCAACGGGCCGACTTTTGACTTGGTCACCGTGGCCTCCAAGTTTTTGCCCTTAGGGCTGAGCGTGGACCAGTTAATTGAACGGGTCACAGTGAGGCCGACGCGCGTGTTCAATTTCGGCGTTGAGCAGGGAAGCCTGCGGCCTGGAATGGTGGCGGATATAAGCATCATCGAGGTCCGCGAAGGGACCTTTGTGTTCGTGGATACCGGCGGGAAGAAACGCGCGAGCCGGCAAAAACTCCAGAGCGCGGCGACGATTCGAGCCGGCCGGCTCTATGTGAACCGAAGTGAAGACTCGGCGAATGCTTAGCAAGCAACCCTGAGCCAAGCGATTATCTCGAAGAGGCGACTCGCTGGTGGCGAGGGCCACAGCATGGTTACGCGAATGGTTCGGTCTGCGGTTGTAGCAAGGTGTAGCCGACAAATTTTCGCTCGGACCAATTACAGGGAAGGAAGGCAGGCGATGTGGCTACGGAACAGGCTGGTTCGCGTATGCGCTGCTCTCATTCTCGTTGTCACGGGAGCGCTTTGGGCCTCCGCGATTGCCATGGCCCAGAACACCCAGCCGCTTGTGTCAGAAGATACGCTGACGCATGTGTCTGAGCACGTGTACGCGCTGGTGGGATTTCCCAACATCGGGATTGTCGTCGGAAGCCGCGCGACGCTGGTGATCGACACAGGACTGGGCGCCCGCAACGGCGCCACCATCGTGCGCGTAGCCCAAAGGCTCGCGAAGAGTCCGAATCTGTACCTCACGACCACGCATTACCACTCCGAGCACTCCACGGGGGAACAGGCGTTCCCAGCCAACACGGTGCTGATTCGACCCGTCGTGCAGCAGGAAGAAATGAACAAGGGGATCGCTGCACACATTGAGCGCTTCCGGAGCATGTCGGCGCAAAACAAAGAGCTGTTGCAGGAAGTGAAGCTTCGAACGCCGGACATCCTCTTCGACGACGAGGTGAAGCTCGATCTCGGCGGCGTGACCGCCCGCCTGTTCTGGCTGGGGGCGGCCCACACCAAGGGGGACGAGCTGATATTCGTTGAGGAAGACAGCGTCCTGTTTCCTGGAGACATCGTGGAAAGTAAACTCTTTCCGATGATGCCCAATGAGGATGCGACCCTGAAAGGATGGCTCGCCATCCTGGGCAAACTGGAACCTCTCAAACCGCGGTTTATAGTGCCCGATCACGGTGTGCTGGGAGAAGGTTCTCTGATCGGGAGGGAGCGCGCGATCCTTATGGAACTGCAGAGGCGGGCGCTGGAGCTCAAGCGCCAGGGGACATCCGTGGAAGATGCCGGGCGGCTGCTGACGGCGGAGTTTCTAGCGAAGTATCCAGATTGGGGAAATACCGGCGGCATCCCGAATGCTGTCATGCGAGTCTACGCGGAAGTCAAGTGACATAGGTGTTGTATCTTTCGGATGGCGCTGAAGGAGGCTCGCCAACGCAGCCTCTCCGAAGATCGCAAATCACTACCATGCATCCCCATCAGTGGAAACGCCGGAACAATCTTCTGAGCGATATGGACAAACGTCGTTCTCCAACGCCTTTCTCGGCGCAGTGAATCGCAGAAGTGGTATTCTCTCGCCATTGTTTGCCTACACAGCCCGCGACCGGCGCGGAAAGGAGTGTTCCAGATGCGTACTTCAATGGTTTTCCTGATGGGACTTCTGTTAGGTTCGGCCGTGGCCACAAGTCTCGCTCAGGGCAATAGGCTCGCCGGAATGAACGGAGTGAATCACGTGGGGATCTACGTCGAGAACTTCGATCAGGCCAAGGCCTTCTACACACAGAAGATGGGTTTTCAGGAAGCGTTTACGGTACGCGATGACAAAGGGCAGCCGGTTCTGGCCTACTTGCAGGCAAGCGCGAATACCTTCGTGGAGCTACAGCCTGCCGGCCCCAATCGGACTCCCGGCATCAGCCATGTCGGGCTGCTCGTGGACGATATACGCGCCACAATCAACACTCTG
>Ga0099828_10003749_pt1 | contig 10652 bp, 25 predicted proteins | sample CZO8metaG_2_FD_79338 | JGI IMG/M metagenome (GOLD analysis project Ga0099828, IMG submission 79338) | Vadose zone soil microbial communities from the Eel River Critical Zone Observatory, Northern California, USA - CZOApr15con2H1.8 metaG | ecosystem: Environmental > Terrestrial > Soil > Vadose...
AGGCGGTTATCAAGAATCTTGCCAAGACAGAACTGTTCAGGCTCCGCAGCACGGTTCTCCGAGGAGGATTCCATACACCGGTACTAGCTGATGCTCTCCCCGAACAACAGGTAACAGTTACAGCCCCAAGCGCGAACCTATCCAGCAGCCCATTACGGGCTACCCAGATCATCCACCGGTTCAGCAACAAGGGCATGTTCACCGAGTTCAGCGTCTCGGATGATTTCACCAATGCTCAGCCTATCGAGGCTTTCAAGCTGGTCAACGCGATACTCCAGCAGGGAGAGAACAGTTTCTTCAACAAGCAACTGTACGATCTGAAACATGCAAGTCTAGACCCGGCCTTTGTACCGGTTCTCGATTCCTATACTTGAGGCGGCATTGGATACCCCATGCTCTTCAGCTCGTCTATTATCGCCCTGTACAGTTCTCCTGTTACCCGTTCAGACCGTCCCTCATACGGCAACTCTAACAGCTTGTACCCGGCCAGTCGCAGCGCGGCCCGGAATATCTCGTCCTTCGCCTGCTGACGCATCTTCGTATGCGGATACCCGTCTATGAACACGGCCAATGGTTTCGGTACTGTAGGAAAATAGAAATCTGCCGAGGAAACCATCAACGGCTCCTGTGTAGTATACCGTATCCCGTCTCTCTGTAGTCTGAGCGCGATACGCCTTTCCATGTCTGAGACACCGGTAGCCATTCTAACGCGGTATGCCAAGATATTCTCCATCGAACCGTGAATCCTTGCAGAATCGCCAAATTGACTGTTTGCATATTCCGTAAAGTCTCCCTAGTTCAGCTAGACTTATCGCTCCAGTTTCTTCTAGTTGTCGCATTTCTATGATTTGAGCATCGGAAAGCTTACGTCTACCCCTTGAACCAGTTCGATCCGGCGGTTTAGCTCGACCCTTAACATTAGCATCTTTCAGATTATCACTTTGTGTACCAAGAAACAGATGAGCCGGGTTCACGCAAAGGGGAGTATCGCATCTATGAAGAACAAGTAATCCTTTCGGGATAGGCCCTACTGTGATTCGATATGCTATTCGATGAACGTATTCTAGTGGGCCTATTAAGTTGAAAGCTCCATACTGATTTCGTACCCCTCCTTTCCATATCCAACAATCAGGGCCTTTCTCGACTTTAGACCAGAACCTAGTGATTCTCTTATCAGGATCAGCTTTAGGGAGACTATCTCTCCATTGTTTCCAACTGGTTACGGCCATTCGTTCTTTCCATGCTATGATAGAAGCACCTTTTCCCAGCCGAGATCTCTAGCTATACCGGATAGGAAAGCCCAGTCTTCCCGTAGCAGCTTCAACCGGCATGGCTCGCAACGGCGATACGGCCTATCCCGTGCCCGTCCACGCTTAGCCATACAGTCCGGGCATCCGCTACTGTACTTGTACCGGGCCCACCGTTTCTGTTTCCGCATGACCCTTGTTCGGCCTAGCCTTCTTATCTCTCATAGAGCTAGCCGAAACTACTGTGAACGTGGCCGTTGTAGACTGACAGCTAGGACATTTCAGGCCCTCACGCAACAATACACTGTTGAACAGGCTACATGCCCCGCATCGGCTGCACTCCAGCAACTAATCTTTAGCTTCCGAATTATAAGTGGAAACCTCAGTTGGAACACATCTAGGACACCTCATTTCTTCTCCTCGGGCCTTTCGGTGGGTTTTAGAATCTTGCGGGATTTCTCTATGATTGTCCAGTAGGCATTAGAACCTCCTGTCTCTCGAATCAGCTTTTCGATCTCATGTTCTCTAAGCTTCCTTCTCATGTTTGCTCCGACGCGGGTTTCTCGGTAAATATCAGAGGCTTAGGAGCTCTACGTTTGCCTGTTGGATCAAAGCACCAGTATTCCCAATTTGGAGAATGATACCATTTGTCAAATTTGGAATCAATCATTCTTCCGCACCATTTGCAGAGTACGGTTTTCAAACAGCAATACGCCTCTTAAGAAACCGTACTATTCTCTCCCATCTAATCCAGGGCTGGTATCCTTCACAGACTAGTCTACCGTCTCGCCGGTGATGTTCATGCGGCGGTAACAGCGGGTTCCGTCTATAGACCGTTTTCACAGCCTGCTCTCTGACTCCATTATCTGTCTGATCGTATCAGTACTAGTCCGGGTATGGCGTATATCGTTTTCGAGATGACGGGCATGGACAGCTAGGAGTATCATTAGCGCTGTGAAGGCTCCGGCCAAGAACTCTATCAAGACTTATTCTCCTCCTATCCTGATGAAGCGATGTACCCAGACAAGCTGTTCAGGAACAAATCCTCGTATCGGGTGAATCTTGTTCCAGACAGACTTGAAATGCTCAGGCGTTTCGACCCCTTCCAGTGTGTAATACTGGTTAGCTACATCTTCGAGCTTTGACTGGAATATCTCGGTTATCTGGAATAGCTGGCCGAAGGCTTCAAACTCATCCCCGATATTCCCTAGTGGCTCGCGTCTCGAAGTCATCCGTTTACGGCCATCTCGGATAGGGCCTAGAAACTCCAGTTTGAAAGATACTTTGACCTTCATGCTTGTCCCTCCGCCTGGCTGGCCATCCACTGTAGGAAACTCTTCAACTCCTCTTTTACTATTTTGCGTATCTCGTTCTGCATGGCCGGGTTCAAATAGGCTTTCTGGCTCTCGAACTCTTGATGCTCCTCGGTACTCTGGGGCTTCTGGTTCCGGTCGCACTTGTGCATACTCCCGTCAGGATTGTTCGGCCGCCATTGCCCCTGAGCGTTCTTAGCCATCTGAATTTGCTGGCCACAGAACTTACAAGGCTGACTCATGGTTCGCCTCTCCACAGGTCTAGGGCTATCTGTTCAGGATTCTTCCGCTCTCTTAGTTCTCGGGTAGCTATGCCGACAATATCCCATAGGGCCTCATCTGTCAGCCTGTCTAGGTTCGCCTTTACCGTCTCCCAGTCTATTTCTTGGCTCATTGGCTGAGGGCCTTGCTAGCTTTCCTGGATACGGCTTCAGCCTCGGCTTTGGCCTTGTCCTGGTAGTCTTTCGAGTAGAATGATAGCTTGTCCTCAGGGCTTAGCTTATGCCAAGATTCTATCAAGAACACGCGGGGCGTGGCTAGCTTCTCGAAGATTGCCAGCATTGTATTATCGGGTAGATCGTATAGGCCGTAGCGTTTCGAAGAACCGTCTTTCTCAAACCCGCTATTGTCCGAGTGGTATTCTAGTGTCAGATTGGCCAGTTCTAGCATATCCGCATAGTGCCGTTTCGCATAGTTCTCGAAGCCTTCAAGCTCGTCTTTTCCCAGCTCAGGCTTACGATTGTAAGGCATAGTCTATTCAGTCCTCTTTCCCGTAGGGTGGCTTCAGACGATTACCATTATGTCGTGAACCTGTTACCGAGGTAAGATATTCTTCGAGTAGCTTCAAGGTGTCAATTAAGTCCTGATAGTCCGAGTAGAGATATTCCCCTACAATCTGTCCCTCAAAGCTTTCATCGCTAGGAGTATAGTTCAGATAGAATGATTCTCTCCGGGCCTCTGCCGACCATTTCCCTTTACCGCCTACTATGAAGCCCATTCTAATCTAGCCTCGGGCGACCGATTACCCAAGATTGGCCGAAGAACTCTAAGGCTTGATCAAGATAGCCGCTTTGCTCTAGCTCGTAGATTTCAGGACTATTCTCTATCTGGGGATTGCTGACATGGTACATGGTCAGGGCCTGTTCTAGTACTGTACGGGTCTTCTCGACACCATAGATTTTCTCTAGGCCCTGTATGATCCTAGTGTTCTTCTCCGTCTCATGTGGCCTAGCGATTAGAGACTTGGACGTTTTCCGGGTTGCGGGCCCGAATACTCCTATGCGTCTAGCCTTACGTCTCCTTCCCGTAGCAGAAATCTCTAGGTTGTCCTCGCTAGTTGTCCGCACTAGGCTAGGCAATACTACAGGGTCGCGTTGGTTTGACGGGCTAGACGCATTACTTGGCAATAGACTGCCTACGTCTTTATAACTGGCTTGGCAATCGTTTGCCAGCCGTTCTATCTCAGCCCACAGGAACCTAGGAGTAGTCAAGCCTTTAACCTCAGAATTTGGGCTTCTATCTCGTGTTTTCTAGCCTCATCGCTCGGGATTAGGGGGCTATGCCATTCCAGCTTGTCCAGTTCTAGCTTGAGCTTCCGGTATTCCCGTGTATGCCAAGACTTGGACTTGTCAGGGCATGAAAACACGCCGGTCATAGGATGATCCATTTCTTCAGGACAGATAGAGCATCTCAAGCTAGAACATCTCCGAGGACTTTGTTAAATTCGCCGCGGGCTGATTTGATCACTCGTTCACGGAAGACTCGGCCCTTGGTCCCGTCACAGTCTCGGCTTTCCTCGTCTGTCCATACTCCGCATCTCTGGCACTTGTACATTTTGAGCCCGACTATCACGCTAGGCTTTGTCCGCTTGTCTAGCCTGTGCTTCATGCTTTTCTCGCCTCTATCACATGATACCACTGGGAGGATTTCGACTTGCCCGCGTTCATTAGCTTGTAGTGGGCTAGTGCCTCGTTAGGGTCTCGTGTAGTCCAGCCGTCACAGAGATCGCAATAGTATTCTACAAAGGCGTTCTCGGCTAGCTTCTTGGCCAAGTCTCTTATCGCCTGTTCTGCTGTCATGTCTAATGACCGTATCCTGCCGGGGTCTCATAAACCGGGCTTGTGTACTTAGAGAAATATCCGAGTCGCTTGTGAACCCGTTGAGATTCGGCCGGATGTTCTGGGCTCTGGACATAGGGATAGCTTCCCTTGATCGCGGGCTCGCCCTGGTATCCGGTATCTATCTTCATTCTGAACGTGATACCGTAAGGCTGGGTAGGCATGACTAGGGCCGTGTTTGTCGTATGTTTCGAGTGGACTAGGCAGGCTTCATGGTCTAGACAGTTTTCCCATGCTTCCATTATCGGCCTAGACGGGTTGAAGCCTCTGTGCTGGGCTGGCGCGTCTTTCTTGCCCATCATACGGCATAGTACAGTCTTGCCTGTAGGACTGAAAGCTACCACTTGGGCAAAGTCGATATTGGTCTGGTCGTATCCCCAAGACTCGTAGAATACGCTGCCTATCTCAGGCCTGACTATGAAGCTAGACATTCTAAGCCGATCTTCCTGTCCAGTCTATCGCTCCATCATGTATCCATCTGTACGAGCCGCTAGCGACTAGCTCTATCGCCTCGGAATACGGGATAATGGTCATCATGAGCCCTTTGGCCCATAATGCTACTTTGCGTGAAGAAACAGTGCACGCTCCAGATTCAATCTTTTCCTTAACGGATAGTTCTGACATTTGACGTAACCGCTAGTAGCGTGTTCCTACTTGCTTATACGTCTTATTCCGAAAGTAATCCCTAGACACGGTAACAAACAGTCCAAGTCTCGCGTCTCGACATCTCTAGGATCATGCAAACAATACGGCCAAAGCCTGACAACCGGATACCGGAAAACACGCTGCCGGATGATCCTGTTGAAACCCCACTCTACTAAACTTCTAGAACCCAGTCAGTTAACAAACAGTAATCCTCCAATATTCCGAATCCTCCACGAGACGGCCTAACTAGAACAGATACAACCATACCCATCAATACCTACTACCATACCTACAGCCTACCATACTTACTCAATAGGGTACAAAGTAATCTACTTATTACTGAGACAGTACCCAGTACTGAGTACAACCTGAATACGGGTACAACCCATATCTAAGTAGTACCCGGATACAAGTACCAATGATACCCGTGCGAAACCGATACCCCCTCATACTACCTAGGTACTTAGCACAGGGCCATCGTCTAGAATACTGGGTGGGTAAGTAGGGTTCTTAGTATCGTTCATGGTTGGGGTCTTTGCAGTAGGGGCTGTTGCAGGGGTATTTCTCGTAGTGGTATAGTAGGGTTCTCCAGTATTCGTGTTCGGGGCAGAGTGGTTTGGTTGCTCCGTCTATTACCGTGTATGTGTAGATTCTACGTGTTCCATAGGCGTGTCTCTCGTCTGGGCATACTCTGTAGATGAATAGGCCATCCCAATCGGCTAGGTATGTTGGAAGATTATGGATCGGGCATACTGTAGGGTCTTGTTTGTGCCTGAGGAGTCTCATGGAATTTCAAGACTAGCGGTTATGTAGACCCTTATGGTTATGCTTCTCTGTCTGGTCAGAGCATCGCCAGGAGATGGTGCAGGTTCCATAGTTCGGATGTTCCTCATCATAGCGTAGCATAATCTTGCCGCAGATCGGACAGTTAGGGCCGAGAATACTCATGGCCGTGTCCTTCTAGCCTTCTCCCATTCCCTCTCAACTATCTCTCCTCCGAATAGGCCACCTGTCATGTTCCAGAACGAGACGAAGAAGTTAGTGAAGATAAACGATGTGAGAAGGGGAAAATGGAATAGATAGACAGCCTGAAGATTTCCCGCGATCTCTATGATTAGCACCGAGCCTAGAAGCCATGTTGTAAACGCTGAAGGTCTTCTCATGGCTTCCTGTCTTCCCTAGCAGAAATAGGTTCTAGAGCATTCCTGATAATGCCTAAGGCATGAAGAGCTTCCTCCCGGCTGAGAGTCTCTATATGATTCGTCACTATTACTATCCAGCCTAGCTTCCGAACCGCCTTCTGAACCCTGCTAGCCACCATCTCCAGTTCCTCAGGCCGAGCCGAGTCAGGAACCTGCAACATGAGTACCCGCTTCTCCATCAACAGATGCTCTGCCTCGTAGAGTCCCCGCCGTCCTGGACAGATGACAATAACATGTCAAGACTTTCCCTGTTACCCCGTGTTTTACCAGGGGCCCTCTCGGAGATCCTGGACAACCGCTTGTACTCCTCCGGGTGCATGAGCCTCCAGTGCCTCCAGATATGCCGGAGCCTCTGGGTATGCGCGTACTTGTTCGCGGTCAGGCTCTTGAATGATGTCTTGCACGAGGACAAGCGGCACATGGCTGTAACCGGGTAGATATTGTCCCGGCTCACTTCTTTCTCACCGATAACCGGGTAATCATGATCTTTCGTCCCCAGCTATGATAACATTCCTCATGTCCTTTCCGGTTATCCCGTAGATAGGCTACGCATGCTTTCCCACCTGACATGCCCATCCAGTCAAAGACTCCTATCGCCCCACAGATCGTACACTGGCGAAGATCCGCACGGTTTACCTCGCTCATAGCAACGGTTCTCCCCGCGCATCGCACCAGTGGGCTGGATGATACCAGCGACTCTTGTAGGTAGGAGTACCCGTTCTCATGTTACCCGGCCTAGCCCCGCGCCGTGACACCCGGAAAACCGCTTTCTCGCCTACTCGTAGTTTCCTACGGCAGTGCCAGCATATCCGGTTTCTCTGCCGGATAATGGTCAGCTTCGCGCTCACTTTGTCTCTCTCTCCATCTCTATGATAGTATTTGTGACAACAGCTATACCCCCTGCGGACGGGGATGTTAGAAACGCCTCTCTGAGCCTACTTGCCCAGCCTCGGACTATCGCCCTCCACTCCTGATCAGAACGATGACTATGATGCTCTCCCTCGCTCAATCCTTGAACCATCGCTTCCGTATCTCTAGCCGGATCGTATCCAGCAGGTCAACCATGTCTCCATTGTTCGCCTTGTTCTCGATATAATCGAAGCATGCTTTTCTCGCGTCCTTGTCAACCGGAATCACCGGCTTCGGTCTACCACACTCTCTACAGAACTCTGTCATACTCTACTCTGTCTAGAGGCGAAGGTTAATATGTCTTACCGTCTAACAGTACAGTGACAATGGCCAAGGCGAAACAGGGCTATCACCAGAGCCTAGTAACCCTGAGCGATAACGATACCGAGTATATGCGAACAGAGTCAGGACGGGTCTATGGTGGAAGCAAGGGAGCGATGGCTAAAATGTGGGCCAAGGTCATCGAGATCTACAAGCTCCACAGCGGCGAGGTAAAACCGGAATGAAAGTCGAGGATCATGGCCATTGTAGGAATTGTGGCCGAGCAATGGAATGGAACTTTCCTAGCGTCTACTCGGTAATGATCTGTGAGAGATGCAAGAAGGACGCGGCCCGAGAGGTTGTCCAGAAAGCATGAGTCCTATCTGTCCCCACTGCACCCAGCGGATCGAACAGAACTACCGGCACGAGTTCCTGCCGGAGAACCGTTGCCGGGTGTGGAGTATCCAGGAGAATATTCCATTGTACACTAGCGAGAAGCCGAAAACGTCAGGATGGGGAAAAGAATGAAGCTGAAACCTAGAAGGGGAGACTTCACAGGCATAGTCCGAGATTTCTTCATTGCTAATGCGAAGATGAAGTATGACAGGAAGAGACGGGTCTGGCTGTTATCTCTCAGCGGAGTAGCCGAGATCAAGCAGGTCAAGAAGAAATGAAGCACCGGAAAAACTGCGTAATCTGCTCTACCCCGATGAACATTTACTGTAAGCTATCCGATGAGCAGCAACGGAAGATAATCGTCCATATCCTCGGAGACTTGGAAGCTAAGGGCCTAGTGAGACGGGTTACTTAGAAACCATCTAGGCTGCTTCTCAAACCTGAACTGGTGCGACTCGCTATCTACTAATCGTATCTGGTTGTTCTCTGACCGTACCATGCCAAGACCTGCGAGTTCGCTTAGCCGACCCGACATGCCCTGTTTTGTTGGAACCCTGAGATTGTTCTGTAGACAATAATCCCGTGTCTTCTTCCATACATCTGTAAGACCCAGTCCTGTCTCGTAACTATCATGCCCTTTCAGGATCTCCAGTGCTAGAGTATGGCCCTGAGACAGTTTCTTAATCTTCTGAGAATACCATGCTCCCTCGCCCCGTTTCCCATGCCTCGGAGTATCACATTCTATCGTCATGCCACAATTAGGACAGGAATGAGAGGTCAAGTAAAACAGGTTCCGGTACATTCTTCGTTCTCAAACTGGTCTAGAGTTCGATTATTGAATCGTTTGTCAAGCTCGATTAGAGGGCCTGAAGGATGGAAGTTGCTATTCTCAGCATGCCATTTGTTCTGAGCAGATTCCTCAAGAGCCATAGCCCTCTTGTATAGTTCAGGATATTTCAGTTTCATGTCCTGCCAAGAAGCGAGACTGTTGAAAGGACAACACCAGCATCCCGATTTCTCTGGTAGGGGCCAGCCATGTTTTCGTATGATCTGTTCACAGTCAGAACGGGTTAGGCCCGCGTCAATGAGAGGATACTTGTTTTGTATCCAGGCAACCCCGCTATCTCGCATCCGGTGAACTTCGCCTGCATCAATCGCTATTAGCATCTCACAGGGATTCGCGTTGATCTTCGCCCACTTGTAAAGTGGTCTTAACTTCCACATCACGGTTGTCTCCCTATTCTTTCTGAAGGGGACTCTCGCCTTTTTCTCATAGTATTCATGAAGAGGCCAGACGGCATATTTCGACTTGCCTTCTCTGCGAACCGTAATGAAAGGGATACCTCGTTCGGCACAGTAGGGTTTCAAAGCCTTCTCAATATGCAGATATGTTCCTGGCTTCTCTGATCCAGTATCAGCAAAGAGAACCGTATCAGGCTTCGAGATTAGAAGAAGGGCAGTGCTATTGATTCCTGCACCCATTGAAAGAATTGTTCTCATTGTCCTAGTAGCCTCAGTACCGCTTCCTGTTCCACTGAGCCATGCCATCGCGCCCACATGATCATCGAGCAGCCATCGCACCGTTCCAGCCCGGGTCCCCATCGAGAACGGGTTATCCGGCTAGTATGGCCTTCGCGCCTGAAATAGGCCCGGCAGTCGTGACATCGGAAGCCCTGTAGGTGATCCCCGTAAGCATGTCTCAAGAGTATCTGCCTGCTAGGGATAACAAGCCTAGAATCAAGACTTGGTAGTCCTATACGATTCTGCAAGTGCCTCGATGAATTTGCGGTAATCAGCGTCCCATTTTTCCCAGTATCGATCCAGAAGTTCCTTTTTCGAGATTCCTTTCCAGAGCATCCATAATCTGAACCTGAGGCTTAATCCCTCGATTCTATCTTCATAAATTCTGGTCACTGTCTTGCTATCTCCGTCTTGCACCAGTTACAACCACAAAGACAGTATTCCCTATGCTTGCCCGGATACTTCTCGAACAGCTTCCCATGCCCGATAGGACACGGATCGACAGTAGGCTTCTCAGTCAATAGTTTCTCCCCGTTCTCCTCTCATAGCTACGATTCTTCCAACGGTTAAACCCTGACGGGAATGGTCTAGAGGTCTTGTCTACAATTACGCTTTTCGGTCCTAGCCAATGCCCTTCATGAATACTATGAGCATACCGTTTCCCATGACTAGGAATCATGTCTACCAGGAAAGACTCTCCCGCTTTAATCCAGCCTCCACACTCACGGCACTGGACATTCTTGTACGCGACAACCCGGATAACCGATTCGCCCTCTTTCATCCCACATACACCATCCTCTTACGGGCCTGTGCTTGTTCCTCTAACCCCACAAAACTATCAATCCCCGCCCTCAACACCTGACAAGACGTAAGCCCCCTATCCCTTGCAAGAGAGACAAAAGCGTCCCAAACCCCCTTTTCCACCCTGAACGAAGTACGATGCCATCGGTTTCGTAGAATAGGAGTGCTACCAGCTCCACTATTTCGTACTAGGCGCATGATCAGCCACTTGTCCGAGGTGATATCCGCGCCTAATTCATA
>Ga0099828_10003750_pt1 | contig 10651 bp, 9 predicted proteins | sample CZO8metaG_2_FD_79338 | JGI IMG/M metagenome (GOLD analysis project Ga0099828, IMG submission 79338) | Vadose zone soil microbial communities from the Eel River Critical Zone Observatory, Northern California, USA - CZOApr15con2H1.8 metaG | ecosystem: Environmental > Terrestrial > Soil > Vadose...
GCACGCAAAACCTCAATGCCGTCCGAAAAACTGATAGACTCAAAGCCTTCGCGTTTCAGGCTGGTTTCAATGATCTTACGAACGATCAGTGAATCGTCAACGATCATCACCAGTTTGCTCATACTACTTTCCTCTTTCTCGTTTCCACCCTGCCATCCTTGGGCGCGATAAATCGGGCCCCTACGCCCCAAATCAAAGCCAGGCTAAGCCTCTTTGACCAAGCGGAAATACCTACTCTGTAGTCAATAGTACCATAGAGATTTACAAAGTGCAACACGCCAGACCTAAAGATAATCTTAAATTCAGCAATTGATAGGCAGTAAGAATCATCCCAAATGACATGTAACCTACGAGTGCGGCAGCTCCTTTAAGAATTTCTCCAGAGCCCTGCTACGGTACTGGCGAGTAAAATCAACGATATTACTATGCTCGCTATGTGGATGCCTCTGGAGTTCGTTCTGTGCAAGGCTTCGTAGTAGCAATATATCCTCACTCCATGCTATGTCCAGCATCAACTCCGGCAAATCCTCCTCAACGCGGTGTAAGTCAAGGCGTTTGAGCCAGAGCGCGAAGAGACGTTCCAACCAGCGATGACGCACATTTGGGGCCAAAAGCGGCGAGAGTGTCACAGTATCCGCATCAAACATCGCATTGCTGCTGGTCTCACTCAGTAAAGCTTCCAGCGAGTACATCGCAGCATCGATCATCTCATCATACAGAGACACAGTAGCTGGTGTACGTTCAAGCAGCCGCTCATCAATCAAAAGAGCAAAAAGATCAAGCGCACTATTGTTGTCATTTTGTCCAATATACGATATAGCCTCTTCTATCAGATTTGGCAGATCTCCAAGCAGCGTTTGTGGTGACTCTCCCTGCCTCAAGCGGGCAGCATACTCTTCAAGACGCTGTTGGGGGGTCAAAGTATTGAGGGGAAATGACACCGGTTGAGGGGGAAATGAGTGTACTGCGACCTGCTCGTCTCCACTAAAATCCCAATCTTCTGTCGCCTCTTCCTCGCCGCCCTCCTCCTCCGCCGAACTCAAACCCTCCAGGATACTAACCATCTCAGTAAGTAACACAGGATGACGCTGGACAATCTCCTGCAAAAGTTGCATAAGGTGTTCTTTACTGGCCTTCTGTAAACGCTGGTCAAATTCTGGCTTCATTCTGTTTTCCTTACAGCGTCACCCATTTCGCTCCGAACAGCCACCGGCAGGGTAAAGGTGAAAGTGCTGCCCTGCCCAGGCGTGCTTTCTACTGTAATGCGGCCCCCATGAGCTTCTACCACATGACGGGCAATCGCTAAACCCAAACCACTTCCACTACCACCCGGCCCAATATAATCGGTTTTCGAGCGAGCTCGATCCGCTTTATAAAAGCGTTCAAAGATACGCGATAATTCTTCCTCACGAATGCCGACACCGCTATCGCGCACAAAAAAGCGTTGTGTCTGTCCTCCTGTTTGTGATAGAGTCCCTATTGTCACTACCCCGCCAGAAGGCGTAAATTTAATAGCGTTATGTACAAGATTAACCAGCGTACGCGCAATTTGTTTGCTATCGGCAGCAACCAGCACGTTCCCATCTTGTATCTCGGTGCGGAGTACCACCCGGTGCCGCTGCGCCTGCGGCAGCATACGTGCCATCACCTCACGCACCAACTGTTCTGCCTGCACGGGCTCAATCACCATAGGCGCCAGGCCTGATTCGATCCGCGAAAGTTCAAGCAGTTCCGATACCAGGATGGTCAGATGTTGTATCTCAGTTTCAATCTTCTCAAGAAACATTTGAGCTTTGTCACGATTGGTATCAATAGCCTCTTCCAGCGTCTCCGCCAATAAACGCACCGAAGCCAGCGGCGTGCGCAATTCGTGTGAGACGTTGGCAATGAAGTCACGGCGCATGCGCTCCAGGCGACGCAATTCAGTTAAATCTTCAATCACGATTGCGAAATATTCGTAGGGGCCCGAAGCTTCGCTTGCGGAGTGCGTTTCAATACTCGCGCGCCCCACCACATGCTCAAGCGGAGTGACCGAAACTTTCCATGCATTACCAGCAGTATCTCTAATGTGTTCACCTTTGCGAGGCAAGCCAGCCTGCATGCTCTCTCTCACCAGTTGCAACAACAACTCATCCTCAACCAGTTGATCGAGTGTAGGGGCCCGATTTATCGCGCCCAATGGCTCTGTCGTCTCAAACAAACGTGCCGCAAGTTGATTGGAGTAACAAATAGCCAGGCTGCGGTCTACAACAATCATCGGCCAGGGCGTCGCCTCTAGCAAAGCGTGGAAGAAATGCCGGTAATTGATGCTGGTGTTATCAGTCAACCGAAATCACCTCACTATTGGCATAATAGCGGTACCCGACCCCAGCCCAGGGTACCCGCCAGGGATACTCCTACTATGCTTTCGACTCCTCTTGTTCGCTTGCAGGCGGTACTGGAGACTCTGGAGTTCGTAGTAACGTCTCAACATAACTGTTTTGCACTTTCAACGCTCCAGCCTCCTCCGCCGGGCGATCTTCCTGTCCACCGGGGAGAAGATGCAGGCGAGCCAACATGTAACTATCAATATAACTGCCGCCACGGAAAGCGTCAAGGCGTTTGCGCCCTTCAATTTCAAAATCAAACTGCTTGTACAGGTGGATGGCAGGCTCATTATCGCAATAGACATCCAATTCCAGCCGTACCAGGTTCAGCCAATTATCCGCCAGGTCGACTGCCGTCATCAGAAGCATTTTGCCAATACCCTGTCTCTGGTATTTGTCGTGTACCGCCATAGCGATATCCCCAATATGACTCGCTCTGCCGCTACCAACCTGTACATTGATGACACCTACCGCTTTACCTGAAATATCGGCCACGAATGCATGTATTCGCTCATCATATACCCAGCTTTCGATTTTCTTGCTCCATGCATCAACGGTCATTGAGGGAAGTAGCGATGTCCCCCACAGTACATTCGGCATATGCATAAGCTCATGTATATCAGGGGCATCGGCTAAACGCAGTGGGCGAATGGTGATCCGTATCGAACTCATCAAACTATTCCTCTATCAATCTTATCTTGACCAATGAAATGTAGGGGTACCCCTTGCTGGTACCCTGATGGCTGGTACCCTGGTAGCGGGTACCCTTGAGGGGGATGACCTTTATTTGGGAGGCTCCTCGAACAGGATTCGAACCTGTAACCTACCGGTTAACAGCCGGACGCTCTACCGTTGAGCTATCGAGGAAGATATGCGTTCTTTCTTTAGAACGCTTGCAGTATACCTCAGACAGTCTGATTCGTCAATAGTTTTTGTCGCAGACTTATCTGTCTCGTTTACATAAATTGCTGCCATATGATATACTCAATAAACCAGGAGGAGCGCATGGAAGAACTGAGCATCTTTACGGGCAATGCTAACCGCCAACTGGCGGCCTCTATCTGTCGGCATCTGCACATCACACTCGGTGACATGGACGTTTTCCAGTTTAGCAACGAAAACATCTTTGTCAAAATCAACGATAATGTCCGTGGCCGCGACGTTTTTATTATTCAGCCGTTCAGTGCTCCGGTCAATCGCTCCATCATGGAATTACTCATCATGATTGATGCCCTCAAACGCGCCTCCGCCGCTCGCATCACTGCCGTCATCCCCTACTATGCCTATGGGCGCACCGATAAGAAAGATCAGCCCCGCGTACCTATCACGGCCCGCCTCATCGCTGATTGTATCACCGTTGCCGGTGCTCACAGGGTGCTCACTATGGATATGCACGCGGGACAGATCCAGGGCTTTTTCAATATTCCCGTGGATGAGCTGACGGCGCAGATTCTCCAGGCTCGTTACTTTGTGCAGAAAGAACTGGACGATTTTACGGTGGTCGCGGCCGACGAGGGCTTTGCTAAGAAGGCTCGCCAGCTGGCCGACCGTCTCGATGCCCCGTTGGCGATTATCGAAAAGAGGCGTATCGGCAACAATGGTCATATAGAGGCCATGGGCATCATCGGCAGCGTGGAGGGAAAACATGCCATCGTTGTGGACGATGAAATCGATACTGCCGGCTCGCTAGCACAGGCGGTGCGTGTTGTGTACGACCACGCTGCGCGCGACATTTACTGCTGCGCCACCCACGGTGTGCTATCAGGCCCGGCCATCGAACGCCTCGGCAATGCTCCCATCAAAGAAATTGTGCTCACAGACTCCATCCCCCTTGCGGAGCAGAAACGCCTCCCCAACATGACCATCCTCTCGGTGGCCGAACTCTTCGCCGGCGCGATCAGCCGCATCCACGACGGCAGATCGGTGACGGAGCTGTTCAGGTAGAGAAGAGTGTAACATCTATAAACAACTCATATCGTATTCGTCCTTTGGTACTTTTTGTGCCTAAGCAAATAAAAACAAGCCTCATTCAAAAAGAGAGGTAGTCAAGGGAAATCTCATAAAGAGCAGCGTAGTCGTAGGCACTTATGGTCTTCTTGTCAATTATTTCCCAATAAGCAACACTGGCTTGTCCAACTTTTTGAAGCACACCATCTAGCCAATTCGCTACCGGCGCAACATCATCTTTGGTCACTAACGCAGCACCTTTACGCTCATCTGGCTCGAACAATAATTCAACTTGAAAAGGTAGCTTGTCAGTCTGAAGCTGGAAGAATATCTTACCGATGCCATCAAAGGCCCTCTGGTAAGCGTGTGTTGGGGAAAGTTTTTCAATTGCTTTGATGATAGGCTGGGTTACAGCTCTTACAAGGGGATCAGGAAGAGCTTGACGATAATAGCGAGCACCTAACCATTGACGAAAGAGAAATAGCGAACGTTTGTCATCTTCATCGAAACAAGGTTGAGGTGTGATAGCTAGGAGGTCCTGTTTTTGGATATGAACGCGAACTGTGGCATCAGCGATTAAACCTTCTAATTCGCCATTATTGTTGGTGTGACGACGAAGAAGGAAGCGGCGGAGGGAGTTGTTTTTCCGGCACCATATATAGAACTCCTATCATTCGTCCAATAAGCACGCATAACCTCAACATACGGCTCTGTATCAGGAGGTATAGTTATATCGCAGGGATGTGATATAACGACCAAATAGTCATTGTCGTCAATAGCTTCCTGCCTGAGCATCCAGGTAACTGAAGAACTCTGAAAATTTCTTAAATGTTCTGTTTCCGATACTGCCTCGTTAGGGACGAGCACAAGACGTGCTTTTTGTGCAGACTTAGCACTTAAAAAACTCCCTTGATCCCAACCTCGTCGAATTAACTCCGCTCCAGCATCCGCTATATTCATTTACAATGATACTCCTGGACAACATCTAAGATAAGTTACCCTACAATTCTGTATCAGACTCATCATCTTCGGCCTGCTCTTTCCATGCTCTTGGTCTGATTCGCTCAAGTCCATATTCGATATCCTCTTTTGAACGCTCAAAACGAGGCCGACCGGGCTGCGTAAACGGACGAAAGATTTCACGACCCGTATGCACTTGGAGTAGGAAACCGCGAAAGGTTGAGTACTGTTGTGCTTTTAAGTAATCAATCGGCTTTTTCCCGCCCGAAGAAACGGGCGTCAAGAGCCAGGTGCTCACCGCACTTGGGCTACCTAGACGCTGAGCTACCTCTTCCATTAGTGGAAGAACTTCCAGGAGATGCTCACGATGCGATTCGTGTGGAGCTTTTGCACCGGTAAGCCAGTTCTGATATGTGGTTCGTGACACAGTAAAAATTTCTGCGAGACGTTCTGTCCTGAGCCCTGAAATTGCTCGAAGGCGTTCGGATTGAGTAGATATTGAGTTTGCAGAAATATTTGGCTCTTGATACATAAATGGCATAGAGGCTTGGGTCGAAATCCGGTCGCTGACGGAAAGGGTAATGTGAGAACTGGTTACTAGATTGTCAAGAGGCTCATTTGGATAGAAAAATGCATAGATCACGGGAGCGGTGCGTAATTCATATCCTGTGATTGAAGTTACTATGTGACCAAGCGGCAAGTACTCAAGGAAAGCAGGCCAAACATCTAGTACTGCTCTAGTATCTTCTCCTGTTACTCCCGATAGAAACCTGCTATCGGAGAGCAACATTACCTGATCGCGTGCAGTCTGTCCAAAATGAGCCACATCTTTCCTTGTATACTCAATACCCGTAGGTAGATCGGTATCCGCAGTACCAGTGTTATACATCTGTTGGCTCCAAATAACTGAAGAGGTTATCTCCAAGAGTCCATCGGAAGAAACGGTACATAATGTGATTGTACGCCTGCATCTGAAGAATGGTTGCAGCAATATCAAGAGCGCACTCAGTAGCGTCGAAATAATCTAAGTCTATAAGATAAAAGCGTCCATCTACTGAAGCCTCCTGGGGAAGCGGCGGAACTACTGTACCATTTAGAAGACCATGACGTATAGCCAGTATACCATCAGGACGTTGAATCTGTATATCTTGAAGCATATGATCAACACGTCCATCAAGTAGAGTTGATGCCTCAAATCCAGCGAACTCTGGACGTAAAAGTGCTCTCCAATCGCTAAGGGTATCGGCTCCTTGATAGCGGATCTCATTAGTATAGCGGAGACCCAGCCTCAGACGCTCAGTTACACCAAGATATTCGCTCGCCACTCCCATTATTGATTTGAAACGGTTTGTAAACTCTTCCATAGAAATGTATCTACGAGACTCGAGAGTAAGGGCAGATTCCCCCACGACCAATGACCACATACCATCACGTGTTGAAAGACGCCAAAGAGTTTCACCTGGAACCTGGCTAATACCTGTTTGTGATAATTGATAAGTGAAAGTTGGTTCGCGAAAAAATCCTGGATACTCCGAACGAACCGCTTCTTGAAATGGTGCTATAAATCCTTCTTGCTTGAATCGAGGTATTATAGGAAATCGTACTTGTCCTATGACAAGCCTGAGAGGACTCTTTCTAAATCGAACCCATTGGTAATCTGGAAGATTCATTTTGCCTCCAACTCTTTTCAACTCTCGTTAAAAGTTTACATGAAAATTAACAGTTTGTCAAATTAGATGAGTTCTGTGGTTAGAACGGAAATTTGGGAAGACGAAGTCTTCCTGATATGCTATAATAACCCACAACTACAAAAAAAACTTTGAACGAGGGGCACCCCTTAGATATGGGTGCCTCTTTTATGGTAAAGGGTGGAGGGCATTTCATTATGAAGCCACTTGTCGCTATTGTTGGTCGGCCAAATGTCGGTAAATCCACATTTTTTAATCGTATGATCGGCGAGCGAGTCGCCGTTGTTGAAGATCTGCCCGGTACCACTCGCGATCGCATTTACGGCGATACCGACTGGAATGGGCGCGAATTCACGCTTATCGATACCGGTGGCCTGGAACTTGGCTCCGAAATCCCTGTCGGCCAGGTTGGTCTCACGGGACAGCCGGGCGATATTATGAAGCGTGTACAGGCACAGGCCGAACTGGCCATCGAGGAAGCAGACGTCATCGTCTTCATGGTCGATGCTCGCGCTGGCATCACCGCCGCCGACGAAGAAGTGGCCGACCTGCTGCGGCGCACCAAAAAGCCCGTTGTGCTGGCGGCCAACAAGGCGGACAACGCCGCACGCCGCATGGATGCCGTCGAATTTTATAGCCTGGGACTCGGTGAACCGATCGTCATCTCCTCCATTCAGGGCACCGGCACCGGCGACCTGCTCGATGTTATCGTGGAGGCACTCCCGCCGGAGGATGAGGAGGCCGGAGACGAAGAAGGGGAGGACGTGTCGCGTATCGCCATTGTTGGACGTCCCAACGTTGGCAAGTCTTCGCTGCTCAACGCCATCCTGGGGTTTGAACGCGCGATTGTCAGCGAGATTCCCGGCACCACCCGCGATGCCATCGACACCGAAATTCAGTTCAAAGATCGAAAGCTGATTATGATTGATACGGCGGGTATACGCCGGCGGGGAAAGGTTGGACCAGGCATTGAGAAGTTCAGCGTGCTGCGTTCTACCCGCGCCATCGAACGCTGTGACGTGGCCCTGCTGCTGATTGACGCCAGTGAGGGCCTGGCCGCACAGGATACACATATTGCGGGCGAGATCCATGAGCAGGCCAGGGGGGTTGTGATCGTGGTCAACAAGTGGGACCTGGCCCAGGCCCAGCGGCGAGCTGAACGTGAAGGCGAATATCCCCATCCCAATGATGAGATTGAAAGTGCCGAAGCCTACCGGCGCATCATTGCCGAGGGCTTGAAGTTCATTCCTTACGCCCCCATCGTCTTTGCCTCCGCCAAAACAGGCTACCACGTGCAGTCGCTGCTGGAGACAGCACTACATATCACCGGCATGCGCTACCTGCGTATCTCTACCTCGCGCCTCAACGAGGTCGTGCAGGAGGCTGTGCGCCATCATAATCCTACGGTGGTACGCAATAAGACGCTGAAGATCTACTATGCCACCCAGACACAGGTCAATCCTCCCACCTTTGTGTTCTTCGTCAACGACACACAGGCCGTACACTTCTCATACGAGCGGTACCTGGAGAATCGCTTGCGCGATGCCTTTGGTTTTAAGGGTACGGCTATTCGTATGTTCTTTAAGCCGCGCTCAAAAGCCGAGTTGAAGTAAGTACAACCTTTTTAAGCTCACTGCGTAGAATATTGTGTGTTAGATCAACAACATATACATGCTATACAAATATACCCAGGCAGGCCTTGTTAAGGACAAATATAGCCGAACAAGGCCGTTTCTCAATTGTCAGAAATAACACAATTATGTTATATTGAATGAACACGAAAAATAACGTAAATAAACCCGGTGATTGGAAGATCAGGGGGAGGTACATACCTAATGCACTTGAAACTCACTGCTGCAGATAAAACTGATGTTGGCAAACAACGTGAACAAAACGAAGACTCTGTTTATAAACGTATTGAATCTTCAGACGAAGGGGATCGCGGGCTTTTTATCGTCGCCGATGGCATGGGCGGATACCAGGCTGGAGAGGTAGCCAGCAAGCTGGCTGTGGAAACAATCAGCAGAGCTATGGACAATTTCTTCAAACCTCTCCCCGATCAACCAACGATCAAACTGTCACTCTCTTCGATCACACCTGCGGATCCGAATGCTACTGTGCAGGTTGCGCCGACGGGCCCAACCGGAGCCACTGGCTCTCAGGGATCTGAGGCACAGAATGCGAAGTCACAGAAGACCGTCAAATTGCCGGAGACACCCATCTCAAGATCCATAGAAGATCAGCTTACTACGGCTATTCAGCAGGCGAACAAAGCCATCCTGCGCTACGGCGAACAAAAAACTTCTGCCCGTGGATTGGGCTGTACTGTGACTGCTGCCTTAATTCAGAACGATCAGGCCTACATCGCCAATATTGGCGATAGTCGCACCTATCTTTTGCGCGATGGTAAGCTGGCCCCGGTTACGAAAGATCACTCACTGGTAGCGAGATTGGTAGAGGCAAAGCAGATTGAACCAGACGATATCTATTCACACCCGCAGCGCAATTTGATTTACCGCTCGCTTGGTGCTGGGCACAAGACGGTTGAGGTAGATGTTTTCCACCAGACATTACGTCCCGATGATACCCTCCTCCTTTGCTCCGATGGTCTCTGGGAAATGGTACGCCACGAAGACTTGCTCAAAGAACTCAGCGAGAAGATAAGCCCGCAGAAAATATGCGATAAATTGATCGAGCTTGCCAACGCCAATGGTGGTGAAGATAATATATCTGCCGTGGTGATCCACGTCAGTAATCTATAATAAGGAAGTTTGGAGAAGACTGTGATATGGCCCTCCCAATAGGTAGTATCCTGGATGGAAAATTTAAAATTGTGCAGGTACTGGGCGAAGGTGGTATGGGCACAGTCTATAAAGTTGAGCAGGTGGGTACTCCTTCTTACTTTTACGCAGTGAAAGAACTCCTTATCAGTTCCACTACCAGTGAAGAAGATCGCAAAACGGCTATTGAACGTTTCAACAAAGAAATTGCTTTATTGCGTGGTCTGAAACACCTACGTATTCCTTCCCTGATGCTTCCTTTCCAGGAACGTGGCAATTACTACTTCGTGATGGAGTTTGTGCCTGGACGTAGCCTGGAAAAGATGCTCGAGGATGCGAAAGGGCCGCTCGATGAAGAGAAGGTCATCAATTGGATCATGCAAGTCTGCGAGGCCTTGAGTTATATCCATTCCCGCAACCCTCCCATCATTCTGCGTGACCTCAAACCAGGAAATATCATGGTGACACCGGAAGGTGATGTACAGTTGATCGATTTTGGTATAGCTCGCAGGTTTGATCCAAACAAGCGCACCAACACCGAGAACCTGGGGACTATCTCGTATGCATCCCCTGAGCATCTCGGCTCGATAACTGACCGCGGACAGCGGCGCAGCCCGCAGAATCCAGGGAAATTGGTACAGACAGATGCCCGCTCAGACATCTACTCGCTAGGGGCTACCATGTATCACCTGCTGACCAACTATGAACCTGACCCTATTCAGACACCTCCCACAGGCAGTATTCTGGCGAAGAATCCTCGCTTGCGGACTGTACGTGTTAATAATACCGTGGTCTGCCCGATAGAGCAGGTGATTATCAAAGCGATGCAGCAGATTCCGGCGCAACGTTTCCAGAGTGCTGAGGCGATGCGTACAGCCTTGCAGCATTGCTTACCTAATTACGCTCCGCC
>Ga0099828_10003751_pt1 | contig 10649 bp, 8 predicted proteins | sample CZO8metaG_2_FD_79338 | JGI IMG/M metagenome (GOLD analysis project Ga0099828, IMG submission 79338) | Vadose zone soil microbial communities from the Eel River Critical Zone Observatory, Northern California, USA - CZOApr15con2H1.8 metaG | ecosystem: Environmental > Terrestrial > Soil > Vadose...
CCTAAGCCTCGAACGCGGGCTGACGACGACGCGACAGTCGCTGGCCGGAACTCTGAGGGCCGCACGCGGTGTCTCGCAACGCACGGTCGCGCTGGTGGACTCCACCAAAGTCGGGAGAGATTCACTGCTCACGATCTTCACGGCGCAGGAGCCCGAGGAGATCATCACGGACGAAGGCGTCACCCCCGCGGTCGTAACCGAGTATCGGGCTGCCCGAGTCAATCTGGTCGTAGCTCAGCCGAACCCCGCTGCCGTCAGGTAACAGCACTCGAGGAGGTGCGCGGATGGGACGTCCTGTGACTCTATTCACCGGCCAGTGGGCCGATCTGACTCTCGACACGCTGGCGGGCAAGGCGGCCGCCTGGGGATTCGACGGGCTGGAGCTCGCCTGCTGGGGTGACCACTTCGAGGTCGACAAGGCCCTGGCCGACCCAGGTTATGTCAAGGGACGTTGGGAGATCCTCAAGCGCCACGGCCTCAACTGCTGGGCGATCTCGAATCACCTGGTCGGCCAGGCGGTTTGCGACCCGATCGACAGCCGGCACAAAGGCATCCTGCCCGCCGACGTGTGGGGCGACGGCGATCCCGAAGGCGTGCGCCAGCGGGCGGCGCGAAAGATGATGGACACCGCTCGGGCCGCGGCGCGATTCGGCGTGAATCAGGTCAACGGCTTCACCGGCTCGCCGACGTGGCACATGCTTTACTCGTTTCCGCCCAACGACTGGGCCGAGGTCGAGCGAGGCTATGCCGACTTCGCCGCGCGCTGGAACCCGATCATCGATGTCTTCGACAAGGAGGGCGTCCGCTTCGGCCTCGAGGTGCATCCAACCGAGATCGCATACGACTTCGTCACCACGCGCAAGACGCTGGCCGCGATCGGGAACCGGCCCGGGTTCGGCATCAACTTCGACCCGAGCCATTTTGCGCACCAGTTCCTCGACTCGGCGGCGTTCGTGATGGAGTTCGCGGATCGCATTTACCACGTCCACGTCAAGGACTCGAAGAAGCTTCTCGACGGACACAGGTCGATCCTCGGCTCGCACATCGACTTCGGCGAGCCGGATCGCGGTTGGACCTTCGTCTCGCCGGGCCACGGCGACGTGGACTTCGAATCGCTGATTCGAGCTTTGAACCGAATCGGGTACGACGGCCCGCTGTCGATCGAATGGGAGGACTCGGGCATGGACCGAGACTGGGGCGCGCCCGACGCGCTGGCAATGGTTCGCCGGACGGACTTCGCTCCCTCCAGCATCGCGTTCGACGCCGCGTTCAAGAAGGGGTAAAGCGATGAGCAAGCAGAAGCAGGTCGGCTTCGTCACCATGGGCGCCGCCTCGGGCGGCAATAAGATCAAAGACATCGGCATCGGCATGCTGGGCTACGCGTTCATGGGCAAGGCCCACTCCAACGCTTACCGGAAGATCCAGTACATGACGTGGCCCCCGCCTCTGATGCCCAGGCTGGTCGCGATTTGCGGCCGCGATGAGCCTGCGGTGGCTGAAGCGGCGCGGCGATACGGCTACGAGAGCTACACGACGGACTGGAAGCGGCTCGTGCGCGATGACCGCATTCAGCTCTTCGACAACGGCGCGCCGAACAACCTACATGCAGCGCCAACCATTGCGGCGGCCGAGGCTGGCAAGCATGTCGTGTGCGAAAAGCCGCTCGGCCGCACCGCAGAAGAGAGCTACGACATCTGGCAGCGGGTGGCGAAGACCGGCGTCAAGCACATGTGCGCGTTCAACTACCGGTTCGTCCCCGCGGTACGCCTCGCTCGCGAGATGCTCGAAGCGGGCGAGCTTGGGGAGATCTACCACTTTCGCGGCCGCTACCTGCAGGAATGGATCACCGACCCCGCGTTCCCGAAGGTTTGGAGGCTGGACCGCAAGGTCGCCGGCTCCGGTGCGCTGGGCGACCTTGGCGCACATGTGATCGACCTCGCGCGCTACCTGGTCGGCGACATCACATCGGTGAGCGGCGCCACGAGGACGTTCATCAAGAATAGGCCCGGCGGCACGGTCGACGTCGACGATGCGGTCGAGGCCGTCGTCGATTTCAAGGGCGGAGCCGTGGGCACGATCGAGGCTTCACGCTTCTGCCTTGGCCGCAAGAACGGGATGACGTTCGAGATCAACGGCTCGAAGGGGTCGATCGGATTCGACCTCGAACGATTGAACGAGCTGCAGGTGCATCTGCCCGGCTCGCTTCCGGGAGCGGACGCACAAGGCTTCCGAACCGTGCTGGTCTCTGAAGCCAACCACCCGTTCTGGCAGTGGTGGTGGCCGCATGGCCACATGATCGGTTGGGAGCACACGATGGTGCACGAGCTGCATCACCTCATCGAGTGCATCGCGAAAAACAAGCGCGTAGGTCCCCATGGAGCGACGTTCGAAGACGGCTATCGCACGGCAGAGGTGTGCGATGCGATCCTCCGGTCGGCGAAGTCGGGGCGGCGGGAGGCGGTGATGTCGAAAGCTAAGTAGGGACGATCAAGACCTTGAGGTGATCCTCCGGGTCTGCCACCAGGGCGTCGAAGCCTCTGCCGACCGCGTCCTCGAGAGGTACGCGGTCCGTGATGAGCGGCTCGATTTCGATGCTGCGCTCGTTCAGCAGCTCGATCGCTCGGACATAGTCGTCCATGGAATGGGACAGCGAGGCCAGCATCACCCGCTCGTCCATGAGCATGGCGACCAGGTCGATCTCGCGGGGGCGGTCGTGCACGCCGATCATGACCGTCGTTCCGCTCTTTGCCGTCGCGGCCAGCGCCTCGCGCAAGCCGGCCGCGGTACCAGAGCATTCGAAGACGACCGCGGCCCGTCCGGCATCGGTATCGGGCGTAAGCGCTTCGAAACGCATCGCCGCGGCGCGGCGCAGTCTCGCAGCGGAGGGGTCGCGAAGCGTGACCGATCTTGCGCCGGCGGCTCGCGCGACCTGGGCTGTCATCAAACCGATGGTGCCCGCCCCGAACACATGGACGTCGATTCCGTCGACCGCGCCGGCCCGGCGCACAGCCCGAACCCCCACCGCCAATGACTCGGCCAGGGCACCTGCTTCGTCGGGCAGACCCGCCGGCAGCGCGGCGCACATCGACGCCGGGACGTTGACGGCCTCGGCAAGGGCGCCGTCCATCATCAACCCCATCACCGCCAGCTGGGGGCAGAGCTGTCTGTTCCCCGACAGACACGCGGAGCAGTGTCCGCAGCCGACGCTGTTCTCGAGCCCGACCCGCGTGCCGGGCTCGAGGCCAGATCCAGGTCCGGCCGCGAGCACAATGCCCGCACCCTCATGGCCGAGCACCAGGGGAGCCTGCGCGCCGGTCAACGGGTGAGGCGCGGTCGGGATGACCACCGGTCCGTGCATGTACTCTTCGACGTCGGTCCCGCAGATGCCGCAGTACGTGATCGCCACCGTCACCCAGCCGGGCCGCGGACTGGGTGGGGCGGGCCACTGTTGCACGCGAATGTCGCGCCTCCCGTGATAAACAGCAGCAAGCAAAAAGTTAGCTCAGGGCGTCGCGCAAGAACTCGAACTGTCTGGCATTCGCCTTGCGAGCCAGGCCGATCGGGTAGGCGGTGAAACCGTGCACCGCCTCGGGGTAGATCTCGAGCGTGGCGGCATTGCCGGCGAGACGCCAGCGCTCGACCATGAACAGCGAGTCGTCGATCAGGCAATCCATCGTCCCCACGCTGAACAGGGCCTTGGGCATGTCGCTGAGAATTCCATAGAGCGGCGATATGTCAGGGTCCCGCCTCTGCTCGAACGGCATGCCCGGCAGGAAGTTGTCGACAAACCATTTGACGGTCGGCCGTGACAGCACCAGGTTGCGGTCGCCCCACAGTAGCTGGCTCGGTGTGCCGTTAACGTCGTAGGCGCCGAACACGAGATTCGCCGCGGCGATGCGGCCCTTGATCCCGTGCCGGTCGCGAAGCCTGAGCAGCGTGACTACGCTCAGATGAGCGCCGGCTGACTCGCCTCCGATCGCGAACCACGCCGGCGCGCCAAGCAATCGCGGGCCGTGCTCCAACAGGTGCAGCACTGCGTCCTCGCAGTCGTCGGGTCCGGCCGGATATGGGTTCTCGGGGCCCAGCCTGTAGGCGACGCTCGCCGCCACCAAGCCGGTCCCATTCGCAAGCTGCTTCAGAAGCACGTCCTGCATGTCATGCGCGCCAAGCGTCCAGCCTCCGCCGTGGAGGTGTAAGTAGATGCCGGTTGGCTTTTGATCCGGGCGGATGACGCGCACCTTGATCGGGCCGTTGCGGCCGGGGACTTCGATGTCACGTGCCTCTTCGAGGAAGATCGGCGCCGGGAAGATCCCGGTCCCATCGCGCCGGGCCTTTCGCGTGAGGTGGACCGGCATGGTATGAACCGAGGGCACGCTTGCGATCAGGGCCTCGAGCTTGGCGTTGAAGTCACGCGCCTCGTCGATGTCTTGCTGGTCGATCTCGATGGTGGCTGGGCGAGTCGTTGCCACGCCGTAATTATGCTTGCGTCACCTGCTCTGGCTCGGAGAGCTGATATCCGGACGGAGGCACGAGCTGGCGCACGCGTTCGACAGCTTTGCCCGACGCTTCGCGAGGGGACGCAGCCTCAACCGGGGGGACTCTGATCCGCATCTTCGCCGTCCCGACAATCGGCTCGACGGCCAGCCCGTTTTGAGCCAGCATTTCTAGAACTTTCGGGTCGCCCGGGCGACCCGGCTCGGGCTCGAGCGTCAGGCTGAATGCGTATGCGCCTGCGACTGCCGGCACCAGCTGCTCGCCAGTCCGCAGGCCCAAGGGCTTGAATCGCCGATCCTCTGCGGCGTCGAGAAGATCATCAAGCTCTTGAGTTGAGCGGCGACCCGCGAATCGCGACGCCAGCGAGTAGAGGACCGGTACCAGGATCAGCGTCAACACCGTGCTGGTGAACAGGCCACCGATGACGACGATGGCAAGCGGCGTGCTGATGAACGCCCCACCCACTCCGCCGCCACCGCCGAGAACCGCCAGCGGCACCAGGGCGAGCATGGTGGCGAACGCGGTCATCAGTATCGGTCGAAGGCGGTGGCGCCCCCCTTCGATGATCGCGTCGTGGAGGTTCAGGCCACGGTCTCGGTACTGCTCGACGAGGTCGAGCAGGACGATGGCATTGGTGACCACGATTCCGGTAAGCATCAGGATTCCGATCAAGGCGGGCAGCGAGAGCGACGTGTTCGTGGAGACCAGGGCGATGATCGCGCCCGTCGCCGCAAACGGGATCGCGACCAGCAGCACCAGCGGCTTGAGCAATGAGCGGAAGGTCGCGACCATGATCAGGTAGACCAAGCCGATCGCGGCCAGCAGCGCCAGCGCGAATTGGTTGAGAACCGTCGAAAGCTGCGCGAACACGCCGCCGGTCGAGATCGATGAACCTGGCGGCAGCGAGACGCCCGCAAGCGCATTGCTGACGCTGGTCTGAACCGCACGAGTGTTGTTGCCGGTGATGGTCCCCGTGATGGTGGCGTCCCGATCGCCGTTGACCCGAGCGACGGTCTGCGGGCCGGTGACCTGCTGAATAGTCGCGATGGTCGACAGCGGCACGATTCCGAATGCGGTTGGGATCGGCAGCGCAGACAGGGTCGCAGCCGTGTCGGCCGTACCCGGCGGCAGCTGCACGCGGACGATCATCGTGCCCTGCGGCAGGTTGGCCTGCGCCGCCACCTGGCCGTTGATCTGCTGGGCGACCAGTGCCGCCAGCGTCTGGATATTGAGACCCGATGCGGGCAGCTTGTCGGTGGGCACTAGCTGGTACTGCGGCTTGGATGCGACCAGGTTCGACTTGAGCTCGGCCAGGCCGGCGACTCGCGAAAGGGCCGTCAGCACCTGCTGGTTGGCGGTCTGGAGGGTGGCAGGATCCCCGGCGCGAACGTCGACCTGCATCTGGCTGCTGCTGGCGTTGGAGCTGTTCTGCGCCTGGCCCACCACCACCTTTGCGATTCCCCTGTAAGCGCTGAGGGCGTGCCTCACGCCGTTGATGGCGGTGTCGTATTGCCCGTTCTGAACCAGCACCAGCACCGACGCCTGGGTCGGGTCGGCGGGGACCGTGCCTGGAGGCGCGAACGGATCGCTCTGTCCGCCGACAGTGGCCTGATAGGCGTTGATTCCGGTAACGCCGGAGATGAGCGTCTCCACGTTCTGCGTCTCGGCGTCTGTCTGGTTGAGCGTGGAGTTCTCCGGCATCGTGATGCTGATCGGGAAGGTCGGGCTCGACGATTGGTCGAGCAGGTTCACGCGCAGGAGCGGGATCAAAGCCATCGAGGCGGCGAAGAAAGCCGCGGCCGCTCCCAGGGTCAAAAGGCGGTGAGCGGTCGCCCAGCGGATCACCGGCACGTAGACCCGCTGCGTCCAGCTCCAGCGCAACCGGCGCTCGACCCCTTCGGCGCGAATCGCCGGCAGCAGGCGTGAGGCGAGCAGAGGGACGACGGTCACCGCCACCACCAGCGAGGCGAGAAGGGCGACCACCACAGTCAGCGCGAAAGGCCTGAAGAAGCTGCCTGCGATTCCGGTCAGGAATGCGATCGGCAGGAAGACGGCGACCGTCGTCAGTGTCGACGAGGCGACGGCCGTGATGATCTCCCGAGCACCGGTATATGCGGCGACGAGCGGCCGCTCGCCTTCGCTCACATGCCGGCTGATGTTCTCGAGGACGACGATCGAGTCGTCGACCACGCGCCCGATCGCGACCATCATGCCGCCGAGAGTGAGGATGTTGAGGGTTATCCCTTGCCACCAAAGCGCGATGAGCGCGACGAGCAGGGAGAGCGGGATGGAGATGGCCGCGACCACCGTCGCGCGTGCGCTGCGAAGAAATACGAATATCACCAGCACCGCGAATACAGCCCCGAGCAGTCCCTCGCGAAGAATGTCGCTTATGGCCTGCGTTATCGGCGTCGCCTGATCCTGGATCGTTTGCACTTGAATGCCGTGCCCGATTGACGACTTGATGCCAGGCAGCGCCGACCACACCTCATGGGCCACGGTCACGGTGTTTGCGTTCGGGCCTTTGATGATCCGCAGCCCGATGCTGGGCTGACCGTTGGTGCGCGTTATCGTATCGGCCGGAATAGACGCGACCTGCACCGTGCCGAGCTGGTCGATCCTCACCAGCGCCGCCGGCTTGCCGCCGATGGACGGGGGAGTCACGGTGATCTTTCCGATCTGGTCGACGGTGGTCAACGATCCAAAGACCTGCAGCGGAATCGTGGCCGAGCCCTGTTTGAGGGACCCGATCGACGCGACGGTGCTGGCCTGCTGCAGCGCCGCCGCCACCTGTGTCACGGTCACGCCGCGCGCCGCCAGCTTCGCCGGATCGAGGGTGACGTCGACCTCGTCGGTGGGCGCGCCCGTGATCACCACCGAGGACACGCCCGCAAGGCCCTTGAGCTTTGGCAACGCTTGGGCTCGCAGCTGACCCGACAGGTCGCCCAAAGGCTCGTTCGCGGAGACTGCATACTCGAGAATCGGCAGGCTGTTGGTGGAGAAGGTCTGCACGGTCGACGAGAGCGCCTGCGGGGGGAGCAGCGGGCGGATTTTGGACAAAGCGCTGTTGACGTCCTGCTCCGCCGACTTGATGTCTGTGCCGTCCTTGAACAGCACGATGACCAGCGATGCCCCCTGGGTGGAGGTCGATTGAACGGTGTCCGCGCCGGCGATACCCTGCATGGCATTTCCGACCGGGACGCTGACCTGCTCGTCGACAACCTCAGGCGAGGCGCCAGGGTACGGCGTGATCGCGATGACCGCCGGCACTGAGATGTCTGGTAGAAGGTCCTGCTGGACCTGAGTCGCGGCGAAGATGCCGACTCCAAAGAGCAGCACGACCCCGAGCAGAACGACGACCCCGAGGCGGAGGGACAGACGGGTTACGAAGGCCACCTGGATTTTCCTTCGCGGAATGGTAGGACGGTGGCCGTTGTGCCGCACGGATAGGATCTGAACCGATGGCTCACGGCCACGATGTCGACCGCTTCAACCGCTGGGCGACAACCTACGACCGCCACTGGATGCAGCGCCTGATCTTCAACCCGATTCAGCGAACGGTCCTGCAAGCGGCGGCGGAGCAGGTTGCCAGTCCGAGCACGATCCTCGATGTCGGTTGCGGCACCGGCAAGCTGCTCAAATCGGCGCGAGGTCGCTTCCCCCGCGCACGGCTCGTCGGCGTCGACGCGGCGGTCGAGATGGTGAAGTATGCGCAGAGCTCGACTCCGGACGGCACCATCGAATTCCGTCAGGCGACCGCGGAAGAGCTTCCCTTTCCAGACGATGCCTTCGACCTGGTGTTCAGCACGATGACGTTTCACCACTGGCAAAACCAGGCCCGCGGCGCCGCCGAGGTGGCGAGGGTCTTGACTCCAGGGGGTCGCTGGCTGCTCGCCGACTTCGTGGCATCGGGATTCATGAGACCCGTCCGCGCCCTGTTGAAGATCCATCAGTTTCCCGACCGCACCCACCTACAGTCGATGCTCTCGGAGTCCGGTCTGAAGGTGGTCAGGCAACAACGCATCCCGCGCCTGGGCGGACAGGTCGCGGTGATCGTGATCGCGAAGGTCTAAAGCACAGGGGCGCCCAGGAGCCAAGCCAAACGAGCAGGTCGGCCTCGAGCCGGACTGTGCTTCGGCTCCCGGCTGCTAGCGCTGGAACCAGCTCCGGGTTCGCTCGATCAGCAAGGCGCCACCAGCTTCACCAGCCGCTCGTAGTCCTCAGGTGTATCTATGTCCGTCGGGTGTTTGCGGTCCCCCTCCGCTGGAAGCGTCGCCACCAGCTCGGGTCGCTGCCTGATCAGGGCCCGGCAGCCCACATCGCCTTCGAGCGCCGTGAGGTCGGGCCAAAGTGCTCTCGCGAGCACGACCGGAGGGTGAAGCAGGCCGTCGAAGCTCAATGCGGCCGCGGGCAAGCCCGAGCGCTCCTGTAGATCGACGAGTTCGTCGAGCACCGAGCTGGTGACAGCCGGCTGGTCGCCCAGGATGACCACGGCGCGATCGATCTCATCATCAAGCGCCGCGATGCCCGCCCGCAAAGACGAGGCCATGCCAGTGGCGTGATCGCGATTGATGATGACGAACGCCCGGCCAAAATCCACGCGCTTGCGGATTTGATCGGCTTCGGCTCCAAGCACCACGAGCACCTCGTCCAACCCCGAGGCATTGGCCTGATTGACGATCAGCTCGAGAAGCGGCTTGCCTCCCACGTCGAGGAGCTGCTTGGGGCGTCCCATGCGGCGAGACGAGCCTGCGGCCAGGACTATGCCGGCGGAACCCATCAGGCCTCGATGGCCCGGAGGTATCGCTCTGGCTCTTTTTCGAACTCGGCCATGCAGCCGGTCGAGCAGAACCAATACGTATGTCCCTGATGCCTGACTTTGTTGTTGGAGGTCAACGGATCAACCGTCATGCCGCACACCGGATCGGTGACGAACGTCACGGGAGCCACCTCGAGCGCGACGGGTTTGACCCCACGCTTGCGGCGCGCGGCGACGATGTGCGCAAGCGCCAAAAGCGCGATCTCCTCCTGCGTCGTGCCACGAACCTTGCCGGATGGAGTGTGGATGCGCGCGACCGTGACCTCGTCGAGGCCTCGACGAAGCAAAGCCTCGCGGACGGCCGCCGCGCGGCGGGTGCTCGCGATGAGGCTCACCTCCAGGTCGGGATGGCTCAGCGCCACCTCGAGAGCCTCCTCGTCGTAGTGGCCCATCGTCGCGACCATGGCATCGGCCGCTCCTGGCGGGATCTCGAGCGACGCAATCTCGGCCTGACCGACGGCCCGGGTTCGAAACCCGGTGAGCTCCGCGAGCCGGACCAGGGTGCTTGCCGCGGGGCTATCCCCAAACACGAGAAGCAACGGCTTCGGCAGTCGCGGTTCGATGAAGATGTCCAGCGAACCGCCGCTGGGACAGGTGGTGGTGATCATCAGCTCGCCACGTTTCCGAGATTGTTTGACCTCGTCGGCTCCGACGATGTGAATGAGCTGCGGCGTGCCGTCCGCGAGCGCACGGAGCGCTTCCCGGCGCACGACCGGCTCGGAGCAGCTGCCACCGATCCAGCCCCGGAGCCGGCCGTCGGCCGTGATGATCGCTTTGTCGCCAGGGCGCGCGGAGGTGGGGGGTTCTGTGCGCACGACAGTCGCCAGAGCGCAGGGAGTGCCGTTCGACTCGTACCCGCGAAGTAATTCCAGGACGTTGTCGCTTATTCGGTGACCCCCTTCGATCGTAGAGCGGCCCAAACCTTGTCCGGGCCGATGGGCATGTCGATGTTCGTGATGCCGTACGGCGACAGGGCGTCGATGACTGCGTTGACGTAGGCGGCCGGGGAGCCAACCGTCGCCGACTCCCCAACCCCCTTGGCGCCCAGCGGATGGTGCGGTGACGGGGTGACGGTCTCGCCCAGCTCGAACTTCGGCGTCTCCCATGCGGTGGGCAGCAGGTAGTCCATGAAGTTGGAGCCGATGCAGTTGCCCTCGCTGTCAAAGGTGATGAGCTCCATGAACGCGATGCCGAAACCCTCGGTGAGGCCGCCGTGGATCTGCCCTTCGACGATCATCGGGTTGATGCGCACCCCGCAGTCGTCGACGGCGACCATGCGCCTCACCTTCACCTGCCCTGTGCCCTTGTCGACGTCCACCACCACGGCGTAGGTGCC
>Ga0099828_10003752_pt1 | contig 10649 bp, 5 predicted proteins | sample CZO8metaG_2_FD_79338 | JGI IMG/M metagenome (GOLD analysis project Ga0099828, IMG submission 79338) | Vadose zone soil microbial communities from the Eel River Critical Zone Observatory, Northern California, USA - CZOApr15con2H1.8 metaG | ecosystem: Environmental > Terrestrial > Soil > Vadose...
CGCCACCCACGGGGTCTCCGGAGAGCTGCAGCGTCACATTGATGGCGGCCCTGGTCTTCACCCCGGCATCGCCGTCGGCCGAGGCGATCGTGTTGGCGACGCCTTGCCGCAGCCACGGAAGAAACGAATAGGTTGCGATCGTCTTCATCCGGTCACCTCGAACTGGGGAAGTACGTGCAAAGTTCCCGCCAACGACGGATTCTTCGCGACCTCTCGCGCCAGATAGTCGTGCGCTGCCGCTTGGCTCGTGAACCCCGCCGCAGCCGGTGAATACATTGTGTTGTCCGCTTGCGACGCTACCGTAAAGGTTTCGGGGCCGACCTTCACCTTCTCGGTATAGGGCTGCATCTGGTTCTTGCGGTATGCGGAAAACGCAGATCGCGTGACACTGGAACCGGCCAGGAAGTGGAAAAAGAGCGACCCGGTGTAGCTGAAAAATTTCCGGAAGCTGCGGCGGAACTTCGTATCAATAACGGTCAGTTCGTAGCGAACGTTACGAGTAATCGCCGTTCCCGACGCATAGACATGCCCACTCGCCGAGAGTGCAATCCCACTATCCATGGGGACGTAGGCGGGCTGCGAGAGCTTTGATGCATTGTCCATGTTCTTGAACTGGGCGGGTGCAAACTGCTCCTGCAGTGTCTGGATCTTGGATAGCCCACCCGCCGTAACATCCACCGCGAAGCGGTTAGCGTCGTTGGGTTGCTGGTTGCCAAATTTGTCCAGTGTCAAATCAAGGGGCACGGCGCGCTGGCTGACCTGGAGCGTGCCCACGGGGTGAAGCACCATTGCGGATTCGGTTTCGTCCAGCTTTCGCAGCGAGACCAGCAGGTTCGATCCGGCCGGCAGTATGGCGCGCCAGTTGCTGGTCTTTTGAAACTCTCCGGAAGCGATCGGCATGACCGCAACCGGCGGAAGCATGGTGTTGCGGCTGTCGCCCCATGTGAAGTCGATTCCGATATCGACCGAAAAGAAGAAGAACGAAAGCGACGCGGTTCCGTGAGCATGCCACGGTGTCGGTCCTTCAAGCATCAGATCAATATCAATCCCGTATACTCCTAGGCCAAATACACTTACCGAGAACGACGTGGAGATTTCAACCGTGAAATGGAAAGGCGAGAACTGGATCAGGGCATCGAATCCGGAGTGCCCCTGAACGCTGAGCGCGTCGAAGCCGAAGAAGTACTCGGAATGCGAGCCGAACTGGACGGTGTTGGTGGTTACAGCAAAATAGCCATCGCAGCGAATTCGCGCGTACGACTCGTTGATAATGTCCACTTCGATCCGGTGCGGAATGGGAAACGGCAATGGAGGCGGATTGAATTGGGGATGGAACCCGCCGATGGAAACGACGAAGTTCGCATCCGGCCCAAACGCCATGAGCACGCCCATCTCACCTTCGATCGTGATAAACAGGATGTGTGAGTCGAACAGGGAAGCGAAGAAATAGAACCTCTGTTTGTCGAATTCCAGCACGCCCGCGAAATTCACCTGGAGCACAAGGACAGCGATGTCGTCCGCTGGAAGAGCCAGCTTGAGAACTCCCAGGATAGCGACATCGCCCGGCGGGATCTCAATGATGATTCCCAGCGCCAGACTGATGAGCGTGGGCTCGCCCCAACCCAGCTTGGCCATTGGGCCGATCAGAAAAATTCCCTGCTGAGGCGGGAAGATGGCGCGCAGATCGCTCAAAATGCGTGTGGCATTGACGACAACATCATGCGGGAACATGATGCTTTCAATCGCATCCGTGCGGATACCGTCCAGGAGCGGCTGGAACAGCATGGCGCGGTTGAGTCCGAGCAGACCTCCTACGGCAAGCAGCGTGAATCCGAAGCCCAACTGAATCCCGGCGCCGAAATCGGCCGTAATAATGATGAGCAGCGAGAAACCGCTGGTCCCATCCGGCATCTTGGTGGTAATCAACCCGATCGCATGCAGCGACAGGAAGTCCGCGAACACCAGTTCCAGAGCGCCGGCATACTCGCCACGCGCCGTGTCGATGAAGAGAAAACCTCCGCCCTTCACAACCCCGGCATCAACCTCAAGCCCGACACCGGTCGGAGGCTTGAAGCCGAGCGATAGGTCCAGCGGCCCGAGGTTTCCGCCTCGATCGGGAAACGAGAACGTCGCCGTGAGCCCGATGTTTTGCACCGTGGCGGCCAGAGGTCCGAGGTTCGCCGTGAATGTCAGGCCCAAGTCGATTGGAATGGCTCCATCCTTGGGATTGGCCGCAATCGTTAGCGATTGCACGTCAATGGGGCCAATCTGGATGTGAGCGGGAACTGAAATTTCCAGGTGCGAGGTGCCGCGAAAATAGAATCCCTGTTTGTGGGAGATCCCCGCCGTCAGGTCGAAACCCAAGGTAGAACTGCCAGGCAAGACTTTTTGGATGAACCCATCGGCTTCAGACGGCTTGAAAACGAACTCAAGCCCCTTCAAGTCGGCTTCTGCAAAGACGTCAGGCGATTGGTTCGCATCGAGCCGGATGCCGGCTAAGCCACCGAGTTTGCGGTACTGTAAGCGGGTCGAATCCGGGGAACCCAGCAGCAGGATCGGAGTGTTGTCAACCTGCGAACGCTCGATCTCAACTTTGAGTGAGCCTGTTGCGTGAGAGGGTCCCCCGCTATTAAAACCCAGAACCATCTCAATGCCGGCGTCGGGCCTGACCAACAGGCCAACACCGCCCTCCAGATCCATATCGCTGCTGATTCTGACAGTGAGATCGGGACTGAGCTGCATGGCGAAATCCAGGACGCCATTGAATGCCGGCATGATCGCGAACCCGGGCTTCTTGCCCACGTCCGGAGGCAAGTAGAGGAGGCGGACGTCGGCACTCATCCTTCCCGCGCTGCGCGCCCGCTCGAAGATGACCGCCTTTAAAGTTTTTCGTACTGGATTGCCCTCGATAGTCACGTTGCCTTCGAGGGCGGAAGCCACCTGCCTCGGAATCTCGGCAACGGAGGTATCTACCCCAAGGTGCCAAAGAAGGTTGTCCATTTGCGAAGCGAAGGCGGGAAAATCAAAGTCGTCCGCCCCCCAGGCGAATGCGTTCTGCAAGACCGAGCCAGGATTTTCGAAGACTTTGGGCAAATCCGAGAAGTCCAGCGAATAATCCACATAAGGGAGCCGGTTGCCAGCCGGGGCCGTGTATCGCGTCTTAACAACTCCCAGCGCGCGAAATGCGAACGCCCAGGAAGACTGATACTTTGTCAGGTAGTTGATGACAAGAAAATCAATCAGCTGTTTGGGGAACTTGTTTTTGAAGTTGTCTGCGATCAAGGAGGGCGGGAAAGCGGCGTCAGGAGGAGCAGCCAGGGCATGAATTCCGTCAATGACCTGTCCCACGGCGTGCGCGACTGCCATGATGTCGTTCGGGTTGATGGTGGCCGAAGCAGAGCCTGATTCGAGGCTGATGGAGCCATCGAAAGACAGGCCATTGCCCAAAATCTTCTGCAATTGGGAAAACAGTTGATCGACGCCGGTTCCCAGGTCCTGGAGCGGCTGAGGAATTGCGTTGGCATCCCAGCCCAGCTTCTGCATGAAAAAAATGAAGCTGTCGGGCGAGGAAACTGCTTCTCTCAGCGGCAGCAACCCTTTGCCGATTTCCGCCAGGATCGTCCCGAATGTATCGGTGTCAGCCATTCTTCTTCGCCGTCGGGTAGTACTTCTTGTCCATGAGCGCGTGATTGCCCGGGTCCACACGGTTCACGATCAGATATTTGCACACGTGACAAAACTCGCCGTCTCCCTGTCCTGCGTCAGTGCTTTTCCGCATCTTGCAGAGGCCTGCCGGGCGATACACCATTCCGGTCCATCTGCCAGCCCCTTCATAAATGCCTACGAGTTTGTACGACTTGCAGGGAGGCTTGAAATTCGGGACGTCTACGGGGTCATCGGCGTCCTTGTTGACATGTTGGGTGTCTGTATCTTTATTGAGCGGCAGATGGCTCGATTTGAGCGCATCGATGACCTTCTTTTCCACGACGAAAACCAGATTGTCCGAAGCATCCCTTTTCGGCAGGAACACCACAGAACCTGCCGGAAAGACTGGGATCGGAGATGGCGGCAACTCTCCGCCCCCTAGAAAAATTGTGCCCTCCCCGGGAAAGACGTCTTCGATATCGAGTCCTACCAGGTAGTGTGAGTCGCCGACGGCAAACGGCAGTTGCCGCCCATTTGAAGCGATTTCGATTTTGCGCAAGTAGGCTTTCTTGTTCTGTGCCTTCGCCTCCACCCAGCGGGGAATAAATCGCCCGTCAATCTTGACCTGCAAGCGGCCCCCCACCTCAAGTGAGTCCTGAATCAGGGTGTCTGACACTTCCATCCGCAGAAGATCGAACCATTTCACTTTATCCGGATCAATCTTGCGGTCCGATTGGAAGGTGGCGTCGAGGTTGACTTGGCTGAGAACGCATTGATTATCGTAGTCTCCCAAGCTGTCTGAATGGTCACCGGGGAAATCTTCATATTCGTCGTCCAGGTGGAAAGAGTGCCCGAATTCGTGTGCCACCGTGTTGATAATGTCGTCGATGTCATCGTCAATGGAATCGGGAGGAGTTCGCCGCATGATCTTTTCGGTGCCGCTTCCTGCAAACTGGAACGCCAAACTTGAGTTCTTGTTGAGCGTGTTTGCCGTTATCGTGAGCGCGTTGAAGTTTGTTCCTCCAATCAAGTCGTCGTTGGTGATCAAAGCAACCAACCCGCGGCTGCGCTTGAAAACTGTTCCGGTCGTATCTGGCATCCACTGCTGGCCGACGTTTGGATTAGGCGAGAACGGGCTCTTGAGATTGTTAATGTAGCTCAGGATCGAATTCCCGAAATTCTCCGCGTTCCCGGCCTGCAACTGCGGCGGGTGCCGTCGCGGATCTGGCACCAGGGTCCTTACCGCCTCGATGTCGAACCACTCGTACATTCGATGGATAAACGGAGCAAGGTTGGCATCGCCGGGAGTGTCATGCGCCGGAGGCAGGACTACTGGATTGCTGACATTGGAATCGCGATCCCCGGGCCGGGCGCCCAAATATAAGCCGAAGAAGGTATCCCTCGCCTCCAGGATTCCTTCCGAAGTCTGGGCCTTCCAGGCAGAGACGAGGTCGTCATCCACCCTCGCCGGATCAAAATTGTTCACCCAGGTTGAGGTCGCGGCGTCGAATCGTTGCAGCGTCTGAGAACCCCACAGAGTTTTTAGATCGGCAGTCGAGCGGGACTCGCCTCTCAGTGGAAGACCGACAATGCGCACCAATTCCTCTACCGTGTAAATATTCTTGTCGTTAGAAACCGAGTAGGGATACGGAATAGGAGATCCCTTCGGCAGAGTTGTACTGAAGATTCCGCCCACCTCGACATCATTCACTCGGAACCCGCAGGTAACACAGTGCTGCGCCGACGGTTCGTACGCTTTCCAGATATTGAAGCTTCCTTGCAGCAGGTTGTAGGGAGCGTGCCTGGGTTTCGTCAACATCTCGTCAATCACCTTGGTCACAATCTTGTCGAACTTATCGCGATCGTCCTGCCGATCGCGAAATCCTTCAGCAATAAACAGCACGTTATGCATCGTGTCGAGATGGTTCACATCCGGAATTTGCACATACTGTAACGACATCCTCGGCTTGCCGTAGTCAACGATCTTTACCTTGAGGGTCTTCGTTTTTCCGAGAAAGGTTCCGGAAAGCGTTTTGTCTGTGCCCTCTTGCAGCCCCTGGAGCCGCCCGTCGGGGTTTACCGTGAAAAAAGCTGGATCGCTCGACGTCAGAGGAACGTAGCCATGACCAGTGATGTCACCGACGAGGTCGGTCTTGCTCGGATCGTCGCTGAACACTGCATAGATCGACGGCTGCGAATGGGCAAAGTTGGCGTCCTTGGCGGTTGTGATGGATGCATTCCCGAACCACCAGTCCAGAATCGTGTCATGCACTTGAATCCGGGCAAGAATGTAGAGGCTCCCGAATCTCACTTGAACGAAATTGATACCGACCCCGATGGGAGTGACGATGCCGGTTGTAGGACTAATGTTCGCAAAATGCTCCAACCGATTCCCGACAGGGTTGTAGGGAGCAAGCAGATCGAAGGTACAACCGGTTGTCACATCGGTCAGGTTGTACTTCATTTTGCCGTTGTCCAGATCCCTCGTCGCAACGCGAAGAGACAAGTTTGGGGCGCCGTGCAGCGCAACGTGGAGATCGCTACCGGGGAACAGAACTAGGTCGGTCATTACGTGAAGATCGCTTTCTTTTGAGAGAACAATCCCCTTTCGGGGAAGGTGCACTGGCTGGAATAGACCAGCAGTGCTTTGAATCCAAGACAGTAAACAATTACAGACAGGGGCCCGACGAAGAAGGCTACGGGGAAGAGGCGCGATTATATCGCAGTCGTCGGGTTAGTCAAGAGACAAGCTCGGGCTATGAGTTAGGCGGCGAGAGTCTTTGCTTTTAGGCCCGATCTCGTCTAACTTCTACCAGCATTGCCAAACCTGCAAGTTTTAAACCTGCAAGTTTTGGACCGAGAAATAATGCGCCTAGAGACTTCAAGAAGCCGCCCTGCGAACTGGTGGATCGTCATCTTTGGGGACATTCAATTTTGGATTCCGCTTGTGGTCTTGCTGGCAGGACTGGTGGTGCTCCGTTGGATCAGCTAACCGGAAGCGGTCCCCTCGCGACTATGGAGACACTTTCCTCGTCCACCGAAGCGGCGCGTTTCCGCAGACTCCAGATTCTCGGTATTCTCTGCGGCTTCAGTGCAGGAGCGTGGCTCGGGGCTGCAGAAGCACCAACGAAGCTGGTGAAAGTTGGAGTCTCTCCCGTGGTTGTGTCGTTACTGATGGTGATGGGCGTCTTCCTCGCGAGATGGAGCGTACCGGCGTTGGTTCGTGGTACGGAGCAGATGTATACCGACATGCGACACGCGCCCCACCTGGTGGTTTGGGGAGTTCTCGCCGGCTGTCTGTGGGCGGTCGCCAACACCATGACTATATTTGCCATCCGAGACATCGGATTGAGCATAGCTTTTCCTTTCTGGAACACGAATAGCCTGATTGGCATCATTTGGGGATTTGTCTTCTTCAATGAGTTGCGGGGCGCAGGCAGGCTCCGTTGGTTCGGCGTAATCGGCGGCGCTGTTCTGATGTTTGGTGGCGCGATCCTACTCGCGCTGACCTCGGCTACCCAACTTTCTGCGCCAAATTGGGCGCACGGAATTCTGGCTGCGGTGGGCGCAGGAATCTTGTGGGGAACAATGTATATCCCTTATCGCAAAGCCTACCTTACCGGCATGAACCCGCTTTCATTTGTCGCGTTCTTCACCATTGGCGAACTGGGTATGATGCTTGCGCTGGCCCTCAGCTACAGCGGTGGGCCGTCGCCTCTTTGGCAGGAACTCGTTAGTGCAAAGAATGTGTTGTTCTGGCTCATGGTGGGCGGTTTCGTATGGGTCGTCGGAGACATCTTTCAACAATACGCCGCGAAATACGTGGGAATCAGTCGAGGCATTCCTTTGTCCAATACCAACCAGTTGTGGGGTTTGCTCTGGGGCATTCTGGTATTTGGTGAGTTGCGAGGACGAAACTCGTCACTGTACGCGCACGTCGTAGTGGGATCACTCGCAATGGTGGGAGGCGCCGCAGCAATCGCGCTGTCCTCGGTCAACTCGGGAGAACATGTGCGCTGGCAGGAAGCCGCCACACGGGAGGGCGAACGCTACGCCGTCGATCAGAAGTACTTGCAAGCAGGCATAGCCGGCCGAGACGCCGATGGCGTGGGAGATGTTCGTCACCAACGTAGCTGGCGGGACTGGGTAATCGTCACGGTGGCTACATCAATCTTCATTGCTCTGGCGGTTGAGGCGCGCATTCCTGAGATGACGCTAAATTGGACCGCTATTGCTGCGCTTTCCGCTACGATGCTGGTTCTTTTGGTTGCGTGCGGACGTGCCCTGTGGAAGATCACCCGATTCAACTGAAGGTCTCGTGATTTAGTGCTACTGCTTCTGTTGAATCCCTGCGCTCCCACAATAGCAGAGTACTTCACCTCTGAGATTTCACCCGGTCGTTGCTGGAATCATTCAGTTGGGCCGCGTCGGTGATTTGGTAACTCCCGTAGTCAATGGTGAAATCGGCGTGGCCTCCCAGTCGGATGGCGGTAACGCTGTGATTGTGAGCGGGTAGCCAGAAATTATTGACCTTGGAATAAATCTGCTCGATTTCAGTATTCTTGATCCAAAATGAAGGGTTTTTCGCGGGCTGCGCCTCAATTCGTGTCACTGCAAAATCCGCGGCGTCCACCCAGATTGTGCCGCGATAGAGGAACTTGCTGTTCGTTCTCGGTTCCACGGCCAGCACATACCTTGCATTGCCGGACAGCGCTTCGTACCCCACCATACGGAAAATATAGTTATCGTTATTGAGTGCGGTTCGCTCCTGGTTCTCCGTTTCCAATGCTTCCTTTTCGCTCTGCAAGGCTTTCTTGAACACTTTCTCGATGATCAGCTTCGAACCAGTGGCAGATTCAATAGTGAATTCTTTTGTGCCCGGCGCGTGGTAGGTTATCGCGACCACCATCTCTGCGCTTCGGCTGCTGGGAAAGCCTCGATATTCAACCCTGTAAGTTCGGAGACCCTGATAAGAGCGCAGCGCCTGAGCACGCTGTGAATTCATCCGGACGAGGTTCGCTACTACCTTTTCTACACTCAGCAGAACAGGGGTCGAGAGCGGCTCACCACTTGATGGTTGCGCCACTGCGGGTTGTTGGAGAAAAGCGAAAGTCACTAATAGAAGGACTGGCCACGCACAATGCAAGAGTATGGGACTCCACAGGGCCCGAGAACTGATCATAGTCTTCTGTCACCAATGATGCCATTCCCATTTTTAATCCCGCATGAGCGTTGCAAATGCGAGGGTTGTACTCTCGAAGAGCTAGTCTCTGAAGGCGCTGTTCACGTTCGCGCAACGTGCGCTACGTCCCGTTGCTTCGGCGGAAAGTGTCTTCCAAGTCTATGCTATGATCTTGCGCGACATACCCGCGAGAACCGTAGCCCAAACCGAGCATGGTGAAAGGGCGGGAAGCTTACTCCATAAATAATAAAGATCCTTCCAAGTTCCCTACAGGCTCACCATGATGGGGCTCCAACTCCATCAGACAACCGGGCTGGAGATGGGTCTGTGTTGCTTCGAGTTGATGATCCATCTGCCCTTGGCAAATTAAATGCCGGTGCGAATCCTACTTGCGGATGATCACGAGTTAGTGCGAGAAGGCATTCGGGCATTGCTGGAACGCGAAGGCTTTCAAGTCATTGGCCAGGCAGCCGACGGGCAGGAAGCTGTCCGGCTGGCAAAACAATTCAAGCCGCAGGTCGCCGTGTTGGATCTCTCCATGCCGCTGCTGAACGGCGTGGAAGCATCTCGTGAAATCACGCGCATTTCCCCGAAGACCAGGACAATCATCCTGACCATGTACAAAGAAGACCAGTACGCGCTGGAGGCGCTGCAAGCTGGCGTTGCCGGCTACATTCTAAAAAACAAAGCCGCCAAGGAATTGATTGAGGCTATCCGTCAGGTCTCTCAAGGCCTGACTTACTTTAGCCCTGAAGTATCGCAAGCCGTTATCCAGGCATATCGGAGTGGACTCCAGCCTGTTTCTGCGGGCCTCAGTGCGCGGGAAAGACAAGTGCTGCAACTCATTGCGGAGGGCAAGTCTACAAAGGAGGTCGCTGGGCAACTCGGAATCAGCGTAAAAACCGCGTCCGCCCACCGCTCTCGGCTCATGAAAAAACTCGATGTGCACGAAACCGCCGGACTCGTCAGGTATGCAATTCGCTTGGGGCTTGTCCGCCCTTAAACACCGGAAATGTCGTCCGCTAAGGCCGTAACCGAGCAGTTTTCCTAATTCCCATTAGGGTGTTTACCTACAACTTTAATAAGCCTTTTTCACGGTCGCGGGTTGGAAACAGCCTAATTGTGCAGGAGTGTCGTCCAGAGTAACTTTTCTGACTACAGAAGGCGGTGCGCTGTGGTGGTGGCTGTTCTCGTTGTGGATGATTATCTTCGGTGGCGCGAGTTTGAGAGTCATTATTATCGCCAACATTCCCACAACCTACGGAATCGGACAAGCGCGCGGGAAGGTCGTGCGGGATTTCGTGTGAGTGCCCGGGACGTTTTGTTGAGAGGAGACCGTTATGCCAACACTTCGCATCCTGATCGCCGATGATCATGAGGTTGTGCGCCATGGTATCCGAGTGCTGCTGGAATCCCATCCTGCATGGCAGGTCTGTGGCGAAGCCACCGATGGACGGCAGGCCGTCGAAATGGAAAAGCACTTAAAGCCTGATTTGGTGATTCTTGACATCGGCATGCCCAACCTAAACGGCTTGGATGCCTCCCGCCAGATTCTTGCCCATAATTCGCGACAAAGAATACTTATCCTCACGATCTACGAAACAGAGCAAGTGGTGAAGGCGGTGTTGGAAGCCGGCGCTCGCGGATTTGTTCTCAAATCTGATGCCGCCCACGATCTCATGGCGGCGGTTGAGGCACTGCGTGAAAACCGGACCTTTTTTACCTCGCGAGTGGCGGAGATGGTTTTGAAAGGTTATCTCAAGCCCGAGGAAAAGCAGGCCGACGCAGAAGTTTCGCGTCCGGGTCTGACCGCCCGCGAACG
>Ga0099828_10003753_pt1 | contig 10647 bp, 12 predicted proteins | sample CZO8metaG_2_FD_79338 | JGI IMG/M metagenome (GOLD analysis project Ga0099828, IMG submission 79338) | Vadose zone soil microbial communities from the Eel River Critical Zone Observatory, Northern California, USA - CZOApr15con2H1.8 metaG | ecosystem: Environmental > Terrestrial > Soil > Vadose...
CAAGAGCCGTACCTCCTATCAAGACTTCTTCGCGCTCTGGAAAGACGCCGATCCCGACATCCCCATCCTGAAGGACGCCAAGTCAGAGTACGCGAAGCTGCAATGAAAGCCTCTTAGTGCGCGTTTCATAAATGGCTTTCGGGAAGGGCACGGCTTCAGCCGTGCCGCCGAGAGCCCATAAAGACTGGGCTTACAGACTGCAGAAAAACTGGCGCATGCGTGCAGCACCGTGGAAGAGCGGCCCTTCAGGGCCGCGAAAGCCATTCCGGATCAGTGACGGCTTTAGCCGCTGTGGCAACGAATTGTCGCGCAGGCGCGGTTTTCAGCAGCCTTTTTAGCCCCTGAGGTCACGCCCGACTTGGGGGTAAGAGTATTTATGAAACCAGTTCTAGTTAAACCCAGGATGCTAAGATAAGCAGCTTCAACGTGGAGGACGTATGAAGACAATCGCCAAGGGTGTCATGCTGGGCGTGCTCGCGCTGGCCATTCCGCAGAGTCCGGCACAGGAGAACAAGGTCGTTCAGGTCGATTCAGCGAAGGCGGCCTTTCGGCAATTAAGGCCCGGTGTCTCGAAGGTCATGCTCTGGGGGGACGACACCAAGGGGCCCTACGGCGCGTTCACCAAATTCGCGCCCGGCCTTAACAACCCGTTACACACTCATACCAACGATATCCGCCTCGTTGTGTTGAAGGGAGCGTACATTTACAAACCGGAAAAAGGCGAGGAGAAGTGGGTAGGGCCCGGTCAGTATCTCTTCATCCCTGGCGGCGACCGTCACGTCAGCAGCGGCGACCCTAAGGAGGGTGCGCTGTTTTACGAGGAGTCACCGGGAAAGTTTGACCTCAACCCCGTGCCAGAAAAGTAGGTACTCGCAACAAGCCGCGACTTGCAGACCCGGAGTGCTGCGATGGCACGTCGCGATCATTGCATCCCCTCTAAGCCACGTGCCGAGATACTCGTAGCCATTTCAGCGGCCTGTTCTTCCTTGCGCGGCGAGACGATACGCCAGAACCAGGTGATTAGCCAGGAAGTAGCTGCAGTCAGCAGAGCCGCGGGGATCGGGTTCTTCGAAATCCGCTCCATCACGTCCACTGTCATTTTCTTTCCGTCCACCGTTATCCATCCCTTCCCGGATTCCGTAATCTCCATTTGCGCAGGCCCAATCTTGAGGTGATCAATGAGGAGCAGCGACTTGTCGTTGGCAGCACGCACGATAAAACGGGAAGCTGTCGGGCGAGCCGACTCCGACGCAGACGCAGAATCGATGCGGAGGCCTTCGGCAAATAGTGGGCGTGGTCCGGCGGCCAGCGTAAACGGCTCGAACAGGTCTTCCGTGCCGCCCCAGGACGACTCGGTGGCACGCAATGATTCGAAGTGAAAACGAAAGCCAGTGTCCGGCGAAACGATAATGGTGACGGGTACCGAGCCGCCGAGGGATTGGCTCCAATTCCCGGCGTGCAGCATCACAGTGCAGGGAGCGAGAGATGCATGTTCGTCCGCAGGTCCGATCGTGTTTATCTCCATTGCCAGTTCTGACCGCGATGCCTTGATGCCGACATAGCGATGGCGCTCGGCGTCGTCGGCTTGCGGTTGGAAGAAACTCAGGCGCGTTGTCGGCTGCCCCGGACTGCTCAAACGACCGCGTACGGAACTTCGGCACGTATCGTTCCTAGCGTTGCCGGAGAACTTGGTTATGTATGCGATTGGTCCAGGCAATCGCGGTGGAGCGAGACCCAACGCGCTGAACAGGTCAAGGGTCTCACTCGAGAACACCGCATCGTCAAAGTAAACATCCACAACCTCGCCTCTTCGGCCGGTATGGGACAGCACAATGTCCTGGGCGGAGCGGATATCTGGATTTTCGATCACCAGGACCTCGCGCTCTCCTTGGGCGACGACCCGAGAAGGAACCGCTGCCGGAAGAGGAACGTTGGCGAGGTAGTATTCAAGGCCTCCGACTAGCAGGAGCACCAACAGCGCCGCTGCTCCTCGCACATATCGTTTTTGCCACAATGTGCACAGGCGAGCCATGGTTGTACTGCAAAAGAATCCGACTCTCACCACCATGCTCGAGCGTGTCTGACGCTGGCTCACGGAACCACCTCTACGAGTTGCTGCGACCAGGCTGACACCCAGTCTCCGCCGTCTTGCGAGCTTCTCCAGGCGCGGACTTGAAGCACGTGCTGGCCTTGGCAGGGTCTGCCTCCCCGCTTGCCATCCCAGTCCTTGCTGATTTCGGCGTTTTGCCGGATTCCATCCCTGATACGGTTTTGGTTCACGCGGGCGGCGATGATCTGACTGTTCATGAGGGCCACCTTCATGACGTCAGCCTCCACGTCCGGGAAGTCGAATTCAGAGTGGAAGGTGTAGACGGCCTTCTCGTGTTGTGGGGGACGAATGGCACCGGGCTGAAATACGATTTTGTCGATACCCACCGAAGCGACCGCCTTGTCGCCAGCTCCTAGGCCGAGAATGTGCAAATGCGTCGGCTTGACCTCACCCGTATTCATGCCCAGGGCTCGAACGAAATAGTGAGCGACCACCGGCTTATCTCCGAAGCGCGGGGGAAGGTGCACAATTTCTTGAAAGTGGCCAGCCTTACTGCCGCCTTGCAAACGATAATAAAAAGGATCGACACCCTCAGCGGCCACTGTCAGTAACGCAAAGCTCTCTTTTTCCTGCTGGTAATCAATGACCAGAGGCCAACCTCCTTTGGCGTAGGCCAACACAGAAAACGAGCTCATGCTGAAGACATCGGCGAACTGTGGGCCGTGCTTGTCGAGCAACTTCTTCAAGTCGGGAGGGGCGGGAGCAAAGGGGGGCTGAGGAGCATCCGGGAAGATCGGCTGCGGCTGCGGCCGAACGATGATGATGGACGGCTGTTGGGGGCCGGTTGTGGTTGGCCCATCATACGTCTGGCCGCCTCGCGCACTGAAGTTCGGGTTCGCTGAGCGGCAAGGATGATCTGGATCACACTGTCCTTGGGCGGAGACAGTTAGGAAAGTTACAAGTAGTAGAAGAAGGGTGGGAAGGGCTTTCATGGCGAATACCTCCACGGTGAATGCCGCGCACCTCGGCGCTCTGGTTTTGCTCCTCCTTGAGTTCAGCTTTAGGACTGCCCTCCTGAGAGCCTCAGGTCGAGACCAGAATGTCTCGGACGACTTCAGACAGCATCATGTGCACAAGCACGCGAAGGCCCGTTTAGGATTCGCGAGTGAAGGCTTCGACCCCACCTATACAGATTGCTGATTCCAAAAGTGAGAGTCGATCTGCCGTGAGCGGTAAGGCATTATGGTCACCCCGCCCGAAGCAGGTCTCATCTATCCTTTTGGATAGTTCACTATCAAATCGGATTGATAGAACGAAAAAGACCGCGGGTTGGGGGTCTTGGTGGGTGTGGGGGCTGGCCCGGCCTTTCGCAATCGGTACTATCCTCGGGAGGTGCCCTGCCCTTGTCTCTCCCGCTGTCGGAGAGACAGAGCCTGCCCTGAGCGGAGCCGAAGGGGCGGGGGTTTTCATCCCGAGGGACGAGCCATATCGTCACCCCAAGCCACCCCTCCCGCCCTCCGGAATATACTCAAGCCTGCTATGGCCGTGGTGATCTCGATGCTCCGTGGCGTCAACCTTGGTAGCCATAACCGGATCAAGATGGACGCCCTCCGCGCGCTCTATGAATCCCTGAAACTGCGAGACCCACAGACCTATGTACAAAGTGGCAACGTCATTTTCAGGACGGAAAGGCGGGACCTCGCTCAACTCGCCAAGCGGATCGAGAATGGGATCGAGCAGAAGTTCGGCTTCCGCTCCCAGGTCATTCTACGCACCACTTCCGAAATGAAAGACGTGATTGTCAGAAACCCTTTCGCCAAGCGGCGCGGCATCGATCCGAGCAAACTGCTTGTCACCTTCCTTGCCAGCGATCCCGGCCCGGACGCTCGGGACAAGCTTCTTAAGATCAAAACCGATCCTGAGGAATTAAAGATTGACGGCCGCGAGCTCTACATCTATTTTCCCAATGGCATGGCGCGCCCGAAATTGTCGTGGCCGGTCATTGAGAAGACGCTGAAGACATCCGGAACCGGCAGAAACTGGAATAGCGTCACCAAGTTACTCGAGATTGCCGAGAGGCTGGAAGCTTCCCCATAATCCGCGATCATGTGGGAAGCCTCGACCCGGGGGCTCGACCCGGGGCCCATGCTTCTCCCGCCTTTGGCCCGCCCAACCATTTTGTCTTTATGAAGATGCAACCGTAATACGTACATAATTAGCAGTACATTATAGCTAGTACAAAACGTTCCACGTGGAACACTTGAACGCAAAAGACGAAGTTGGTATGGGCGACTGACCCACGCTTGGCTGAGCTGGTACGCAAAGTGGGGCCGTCTTCACTCCTAACATGTCAGCCCAATGCTCGGCCAAACCATCTCCCACTACCGCATCGTCGAGAAGCTCGGCGGCGGCATGGGTGTGGTTTACAAGGCTGAGGACATCGAATTGGCTCTCTCAATGAAAGAGGTCAAAGAAATGATCTCTTGCGGCTTTGACTCTTCAGCGAGGAAACAGGAGTCAGGTCGCATCATGCTAGAGGCAGCGTTGCGAAACAGTTTATTTTGGAGTCGTCAGGCTCGGCGGCGTATTCGCGTGCAAGCCTTGAATCAGAGCATCTGTGCATTTGTCCAGCTTTTCGTTTCTTGCCTTCAATTCAGTCTCTAGCACCGATATGCGCGCACGGTCTGTCGCGCCGCCCGTCCAATGATGGTAGAGGACTCCTGAAATGAACCCGAGCAGAAACACGACGACGAATACCAATGCCTTCTTCATGCGACGGCTGCGCTCCTTCAGTCGGTTCCCTTATAATGCACAATTTCTGGCTTGTCGAGACGCGCTTAGAAGCAGGTCGGAGATTGGCGCGTCCGTGTAGGTCAGCCGGGACTGTCCACTTTCGTTGACTTGCCTTCTGAGAGCGCCTAACATGGCCCGACCTTCGAAGTTGCCCTTCCATGATCGGCCGAACCATCTCACACTACCGCATCGTCGAGAAGCTGGGCGGCGGCGGCATGGGTGTGGTCTACAAGGCCGAGGACACGCGGCTCGACCGTTTTGTGGCCCTGAAGTTTCTTCCTGAGAACGTGGCCCAAGACCGCCAAGCACTGGAGCGTTTCCGACGTGAAGCGAAGGCAGCTTCCGCCCTCAACCATCCCAACATCTGCACGATTCACGACATTGGTGAAGAGAATGGCCAGGCGTTCATCGCCATGGAGTTTCTGGACGGCCAAACGCTGAAGCAAATGATCGGCAACCGCCCGATGGAGTTGGAGACGCTGCTCTCACTTGGAATCGAGATTGCCGACGCACTCGATGCGGCTCACGGTGAGGGCATCGTCCATCGTGACATCAAGCCCGCCAACATCTTTGTCACGAAGCGGGGACGCGCCAAGATTCTGGACTTCGGGTTGGCGAAGATGGCTGAAACCGCGACCAAGCCCGCGTCCGACGTCACAAAAACGGGTACAGCGGAACCACACCTGACGAGTCCGGGCACCGCCGTGGGCACGGTGGCGTACATGTCACCAGAGCAGGTACGAGCCAAGGAACTGGATGCACGTACCGACTTATTTTCGTTTGGGGCGGTGCTCTATGAGATGGCCACGGGAGCGTTGCCGTTCCGAGGTGAAAGTTCCGGCGTAATCTTCAACGCCATTCTTGAACACGACCCGGTTCCTCCCCTGCGGCTGAACCCTGATCTCCCACCCAAGCTAGAAGATATCATCAACCGTGCGCTGGAGAAAGACCGCAACTTGCGTTACCAGCACGCCTCCGACATGCGAGCGGAACTGCAACGCTTAAAGCGCGACACGGAGACAAGGCGGGTGGGAGTAGCCAGTTCGGGAACGGTGGCTGTGGCGCAGGATAGCGGTTCTCACGTAGTGACCCCGCAGCCCGTACCAGCATTAGGTTCCGTTTCTGCTGTTGCGCCGTCGTCATCGGCTGCCGTGAAAAGCCCCGAAGTTCCTGTACCTTCTCGCCGTAAACTCTGGAAGATTCTGATTCCCGCCGCAGTGCTAGTTGTCGCGGCTCTGATCGCCGGTGGTCTCTACTTCCGCTCGCGTTCCGCAGCTACGCTGACGGAAAAAGATACGATTGTATTGGCCGACTTCGATAACAAGACAGGCGACGCCGTCTTTGATGATGCACTGAAGCAGGCGTTGGCTGTGCAACTCGGACAATCTCCCTTCCTCAACATTCTCTCCGACCGCAAGGTGGAAGACACGCTGCACCTGATGGGGCACACGTCGAATGAACGCATCACTCGCGATATAGCGCGGGAGCTGTGCGTGCGTACGGGTAGCAAGGCAATCATCTTGGGATCAATTGTTAACTTAGGAGGTCAGTATGTGATTGATATGGAGGCAATTGGTTGTAGCAGCGGGGACGCGCTGGCTAAGGAACAGGAAGAGGCTGCGACCAAGCAGGACGTGCTGAAAGCACTGGGCAAGGCGGCGGCCAGTCTGCGGGGCAAACTCGGCGAATCGCTTTCCACCATCCAGAAGTTCGACGTTCCGGTTGAGGCAACGACACCTTCGCTGGAGGCGCTGAAAGCCTTCAGCATGGGCATAACGACTTTCCGCACAAAGGGAAATGCCGCGGCTGTTCCGTTCTTTAAACGCGCTCTCGAACTCGACGCCAATTTCGCCGCTGCCTATGCCAGTCTAGGGGTTGCATACGCAAATTTGGGACAGGCCAGTCTGGCTGCGGAGAATCTCAAGAAGGCATATGCACTGCGCGAGCGAGTCAGCGAACGGGAAAAGTACCGCATTTCTTCCGTGTACTACTCCCACGTTACTGGGGAGTTAGAGCAGGCCAGCCAAGTTTACGAGCTTTGGGCCAAAAGCTATCCGCAGGACGTGATACCGCCCGGCAACTTGGGGGATATTTACCACGAACTTGGGCAGTACGAGAAGGCTTTGAGTAAAAACCAAGAGAGCCAGCTTCTGGAACCGGACGTAACTGGTTATTTCAATCTCGCACAGGTCTACCTCGCACTGAACCGGCCAGAGGACGCCCGGAAAACGATCGAGCAGGCCCAAGCAGGCAAGTTCGAGGGCGACCTCCTACACTGGGTGATCTATCAACTAGCTTTCCTCGTGGGCGACGCAGCGGAAATGGGGCGGCAGGTGGAGTGGGCTGCAGGTAAGCCCGGAACCGAAGACGTCCTGCTCTCGTTCCAATCTGACACTGAGGCATATTACGGGCGGCTGACCAAAGCACGGGACTTCTCCCGGCGTGCGGTGGACGCGGCCATCCGTGCCGACTCGAAAGAGACTGCTGCCCTGTGGCAGGTAAATGCTGCCTTGCGGGAAGCTGAGGTCGGTAATACTGCGGCTGCAAAGCAGGGCGTTGTGGCGGCATTAACGCTGGCTCCGGGTCGGGATGTGAAAATGTTCGCTGCGCTGACGCTGGCGCGAGCTGGAGAAGCCGCCCGTGCCAAGGCGATTGTCGAAGAACTGGAGAAGAGCTATCCGTCGCAAACGGTGCTGAAGGTCTACTGGCTGCCAACCATCAAGGCAGCGATTGAACTGAATGCCAACAATGCCGCTCAAGCCCTGGTGTTTCTGGAGGCTGCTGCACCCTACGAACTCGGCGAACCGCCGCAATTCCAGCTAGGGACGCTCTATCCCGCCTACATTCGCGGCCAAGCCTACTTAGCAGCCCACAACGGCACCGCCGCAGCGACTGAGTTCCAGAAGCTGCTTGATCACCGGGGCATTGTGGTGAACTTTATGACCGGAGCACTCGCGCATGTCGGACTCGCACGTGCCTACGCGTTGCAAGGTGACACGACAAAGAGCCGCACCGCATATCAGGATTTTTTCGCCTTCTGGAAAGACGCCGATCCCGACATTCCCATCCTGAAGCAAGCCAAGGCGGAGTACGCAAAGCTGAAGTAACTCCGCATCCTCGAGGCCCGATCGAGCGCAACGTTCTTTGCAGGACCGGCGGGAATTTGAGCGCGACACCGGCCATGACATTCTCTAAAGATTAGGTTGTCGAAATCTGGGTGGCCACGATGGTGAGGAAACGCTCGATCATCGCGTTCACCTGCTCTGGCACTTCCTGGTTGTTGAAGTGTCCCGCACCACAGTTTGGCCAACCATCAGCTGCGGACACAACTCTCGGAAGCGATTGACGTCCGACAGTGGCGTCGCCGCGCCAATATACAGCGCTGGCACCTTGCACCCAGCCGCCGCCGCAGCACCGTCCCACAACAATATGTGCTGGTCGAAGGCGCTGGACATGACGTGCTGTGGAGCAGACGACATGATGTCCTTGAGGCGGCCCTTGCGCTTCTGGTCGTCCGTCGGGAGGCACACGCTCTCTATGATTTGGCGCGAAGTTTCGCGATACTGTGGGCCGCGCAATGCTTCCGACGCTCGTTTGAGGTTCTCGACCAAGGCTGGCGGCGGCACGATACAGGAGTCAATCATTACGATCGCCGCAGCGAAATCTGGATAGGACGCGGCCAGCTCCAGGGCGACATTGCCCCCCATGCTGTGGCCGACGACGACCGGTTTTTCGACGGCGAGCTGGCGGCAAAGCCAGACGAGATCCTCGGCGAATCCGGCCACGGTGTACGCTTGTTGAGGCTTGTCACTTTCGCCGTGGCCTCGGAGATGCGGTCAGCCAGCTTCGAAAGCTTACCGCTCGGGAACTCTCTAGGACTTTATCCGTGGGGTTCGGTGCCACGTACCGAGCTTTCCCGACTGTGTGGACAGAAGCCGACGACGGCGTGCGGTTCTTACTTTGCCGGAAGGGAAAGGTCTTCGAGACGGGTGCCCTTCTTGGCGATGTAGAAGGCAAGCGCCTTTCCGGGGGCGCTGGCGCTGGCGTTCTTCACGTTGTGCACTTCGCTGGCCACAGTACTAAACGCCTCTCCTGCCTTGAGAGTCACGGGGGGCTTGCCCTGAACCTCCAGGATGACCGAGCCCTCCAGGATGTATACGATCTCGTTGCCGGACTGGGTGTGTTTGCCGCTCTCTCCTCCGGGTGGCAGGTTGCGGAGCACCAGGATGGCTTCCATTCCCTTGGCGCTCTTCAGCTCCGTCCGTTCTAGCACGGTGCCGCTCTTCAACGGTTCTTGGGCGTTCAACATCCGGCTGCCAAACAAGCCCAGCACGGCGCTCACTGCCAACGCGATCCCGAGCAGCAAATAGATGCGCTTCATGAAGCCCCCTTTCACAAAGAGCTGGCATACTATCACAGGTTGCACATCGGATTTCAACGGGGTAGAAGCTTAAAGCTTCCCAAACAGTTCAGGTCGCCCCTAACACGCGCTGTTAATTCTGGCAGGACCCTACCCTGAAGCTGGGCGGTCAAACCAAATTGCCCGGCTTCAAAACCCCCGTGTTTTCAGCGCCCGCCCAACGCAAGAATGGCCCAAGCCTAACGAAGGCCCGAAGCTGTTATCCAAGATTCGCGGATACAAAATCTTCCTGGAGGAGACGGAGCGGGACCGCCTTACGGAGTTAGGCAAGACACCCGCATCCATGCCGAAGCTGGCATCGCCTGCCATACGCCATCGCCCTCGACGTTAGAGAGCCCTGGGGCGATGCCATGGAAGAGCCGTATGCGTAAACGCGCTTGTACGGATCTGTGCGGGGGGCGATACGCAATGGTCGTCCCTACCGCGACAACATGCTTTTCGGCTCATCTGCGTGCGACGCCTTCTTTTGCGTCGTTTGCCGCTTGCGCCGTGTGGTAACCGCAATCACTCGTTCAGAAAGGAGTGGTGGTACGGCACGATCAATGAAAAGATTTTCATTCTGCGTTCATCCACAATTAATATTTGTTCATGGTGAGATGTGACGCACCTCAACGGGCGAGCAGGCGGAGTAAAAAAGAACTCACAAGCTGTACTCTCAAAATACGCACAACGACTTGGTTCGGCTTCAGGCGGAACACCGCGCAAGAGAGCCTCAATTCAAAGGCTTTGCAAAACCTTCTGTCGTTGCACCCATAACCTGGGGACAGCGACACTAGTTGCGAAATCGAAAGCGAATTTAACCAGCTTCGCTGCCGCCTAGCGCTGCATGGCTTCCAGAACAGATCGGTTTGGGTTGCCGAGATGCTCAGGTGAAACTGTCTGTCCCGCTTTGATCCACTCAGGTGCGATCTGTCGCTCTTCATCGGGACGCTTCATTACGAATGCTGCGACCAGGTGCTTATCCTTGAGCCACCAGACACTAAAACTTGAAGAATTGAGGTCGCCACGAACAACCGTTTCGGTTGAGCCGCCCGAGTCACCCCAGAGTTCATATGAGAGATCGAAAACATCCGAGAAGAAGTACGGAACGTGTACAAATGGTTGGCGATCGCCGAGAATAACACGCGCCCAGTGCTGGCCCTGAGAAACAGCATTGTCCCAGTGCTCAACGCGACGGCGCTTCCCGAAAATCGGGTCGGGATAATTTGCAACGTCCCCCGCAGCATAAACACCGGGATGATCGGCTTCCAAATATTCGTTCACGACAACCCCGTTATCAATCGCGATGCCATTTCCCGCGAAGGGCTCTGTAACCGGCATTGCGCCAACACCGATAATGACCATGTCGCAGGAGATTTTCTGGCCGTCATTCAGAAGCACAGCG
>Ga0099828_10003755_pt1 | contig 10645 bp, 13 predicted proteins | sample CZO8metaG_2_FD_79338 | JGI IMG/M metagenome (GOLD analysis project Ga0099828, IMG submission 79338) | Vadose zone soil microbial communities from the Eel River Critical Zone Observatory, Northern California, USA - CZOApr15con2H1.8 metaG | ecosystem: Environmental > Terrestrial > Soil > Vadose...
CGACGCTGCCGCGTCGCATATCTCCCAACTGTTGAATCTGGGTGAGGATCTCGGAGCGCCGGCGCTCCAGTACTTCGAGGGGGTCAGGCATGGGGTTCTCCTAGAGTATAGATACTCCAGGATCCTAACACTCAACCCGGTTTTTGGTCAATCACCCACAAATATGTCGCACACCCAAGGCAGCGCGCTGAGTTGCCGCTATTACGCGCGCGATGCTAGGATGAATATTTCGATGCCGAACGAAGCACCACTCATACCCTACAAACCCTTTCGGGACGCAGAGAACGCGCCGCGCGTCGGTGTGCCTTGGCGCACTGCCAAAGAAGAGGCCGAAAACAAACGGCATCGCTACGACGATTATCTCCACGCGATCCGGGAGGCGGGCGGCAAAGAGGTGGAGATCTCCTTGTCCCTGCCGCCACAGAAGCTTGATGAGTTGATGGGAACGCTCGACGCCGTTGTGCTGCCCGGCAGCCCGGCCGACGTGAACCCCAGTCACTACGGAGCCTCGCGGCACGCGCAGTGTGCCGATCCCGACCCGCAGCGCGAGCGTACGGACTTCGCCCTGCTCAAGCACGCCTTCGCCGCCAACAAGCCGGTCTTAGCCATCTGCTACGGCACCCAATTGCTGAACGTCTACCTGGGCGGCAAGCTGATTCAGAGTATCGCCAGCGAGCTCCAGACAGCCATCCGACACGACAAGGAAGATCACGCCGCGCGGATCGAGCCGGGATCGAAACTGGCGACGCTTGCCGAGCTGGCCGGTGTGGGCCTCTCGGTCGAGATCAATAGCTCACACCACCAGGCCATTGCGAGGCCCGGCCCGAACCTGCGTGTCACCGCGCAAGCGCCTGATGGCGTGATCGAGGCAGTCGAGTGGGGTGGAAACGGCAACTGGGTGGTGGGCGTGCAGTGGCATCCCGAACGGATGGCCGGCGACGCGCTGGCCGCCATGCTGTTCCGCGAACTGATCGCTGCAGCGCACGCCGCGGCCGTGCGGGGATGAAGGTGGAAGGGTTCCGCGTTTCGAGCTTCGATTCTCCTGTGAGGCATGCATGATTTCGCTCGCGGGCAAGGCTGCACTGATCACCGGAGGCTCGCGAGGTATCGGTGCGGCTGCGGTAAAGATGTTCGCACAGGCCGGCGCGGACGTCGTGTTCAATTACCACCGCAACCGCACCGCGGCGCAGCAGGTGGAGCAGGAGGCGCGCAAGCACGGCACGCGTGTAGAATCGCTCCAGGCGAATCTGGGGCGCATGGCCGACGCGCGGAAACTCGTGCGCTACGGCGTCGAGCGCCTCGGCCGCCTCGACGTGCTGGTGGCGAACGCCGGCATCTGGAACCCGGAAGACTCCGCCATCGAAAAGCTCAGCGAGCGGGAGTGGGACGAGACGCTGCGCGTCAACCTGAAGAGCGTTTACAGCGTGACCCACTTTGCCGCAGCCCACATGATCGCGCAGCGCTCCGGGCGGATCATCGCCATCAGCTCGACGGCCGGGCAGCGCGGCGAGGCCTTTCACGCCGACTACGCCGCCACCAAGGGCGCCATCATCAGCTTCGTCAAAGGGCTCTCCACCGAGCTTGCCCGGCACAACATCCTGGTCAACTGCGTCGCGCCGGGCTGGGTGGATACGGATATGGCTCAGCCCATCCTCGCGACCAAAGCCGGGAGGAAGTTCGCCGTGGGCCAGATCCCCCTGGGCCGCGTAGCCACGCCCGAAGAGATTGCCGGGCCGATTCTTTTTCTCGCCTCTGATCTAGCAACCTTTATCACTGGAGAGATCCTCAACATAAACGGAGGTGCGGTGCTGTGCGGTTAGCGGCGAGAGCTGTCCTGGGGTTTAGCCTGCTGGCGATAATGCTCGTAGCGTCCGCTCTGCCAGCGCGGGCGCAAGCCCCCGAAGTGCTGATGCCCGAGCAGAGTGCGGCGAAGGCCAAAGAGCTGCTTCAGCAAGCCATTCAGGCGCTCGGCGGCCCCGCGTATCTCGGCGTGCGCGACGTCAGTTGTACGGGGCGCTTCGCCCTGTTCGGCCACTCGGGCGACCTGACCGGCTACGAGACATTCCGCGAGCTCGCAAAGCTGCCGGGCAAGGACCGCACCGAGTACTCGAAAAAGGCCAACATCATTGACGTGTACAACGGCAACCAGGGGTGGACACTCGACAAGGGCGGGGTGCAGGAAGCCTCTGCCAGCGCGGTGGAGGAATTTCAGGAAGGCTTGAAGAAGGACATTGACCAGGTGCTGCGCTTCCGTTTGAAGGAAGACGGCATGATCTTCCGCTACGGCGGCGGCGATATCGTGGACTTGAAGCAGGTGGAATGGGTCGAGATTGTGGACCGCGACCGCCGCACCTTCCGTATCGCGCTGGACCGCTCCACCCACCTGCCCGTTCGTTCGGCAGTCGTCACCCGCAACCCCACCACGCGTGAGCGCACCGAAGAGATCACCTACTTCTCCAGCTACCACCCCCTCAAGGGCGTCGAAACGCCTTTCCAGGTCGAACGCGAGCGCAACGGTTTCAAAGTGTTCCAGGTGTTCTACTCCAGTTGCGAGTACAACACCGGGCTGAGCGACGATCTGTTCACGCGCGCCTCGCTCGAGAAGCGCTGGTCCGAAGTCGGCAAAAAGAAGAAAAAGTAGCTCCTGCCATCGCACCCAAACGCAACTGGAAAACAGGCGGGCCCACACTCTTGGCCGCGGCTTTCGGGTCCGGTTCGGCATTCCGACCCTCTTGCAATACCGTTTCCGCATCCAAGAAAGGGGCGTAAACTATCGGATAATCCAATCCATCTACGGTGGGGTGTCCTGTGAAAACCAAGATTGCTGCGGGGATGATCCTTCTGCTTCTGAGTAATGTGGCTGCCGCATGGGGGCAACAGCAGAGCTACGGAAATTCGCCGAGCCTCTCGTTGCCCGGTATCCTCTGGACACTGCAGATCGATGCCCCCGGCTTTGCCGTGCAGATCAATGAGGTCCGGCCGGATGGAAGAAGGTATCTGTTCGCCATAAACAACGACACCAAGGTCAACCTTTCCGTTTTTCTGGAAAAAGCGGATCCGGCAAGCAAAGCCAAGGACTGCCGCGAAAACCTTCAGCGGCGCGCCAAGACGCCCTCGCCTTTCAAGAAGAAGAATATCCAATTCCGGCAGACGGGCGAGATGGAGATACTGGAGGTTTTGAATACGGGCTTTCCAAAGACCCGACCTACCCGCTGTTCTATTACAACATGGCCTGCGTATACGCCGAAAGGAACGACCAGGCAAACGCCATCGCGTACCTGAAGAAAGCTTTCGAATACAAGGCCAACGTGATTCCTGGCGAGAAAATGCCAGACCCCCGCACGGACGATTCCTTCCAGCGTTTCCTTAAGGACGAAAAGTTCCGGAAATTCCTGGACACGCTCGTCAGCGGGGATTGAGCCTGCGGCTTCCGCTTTGCGGGGCATGCGTTGGTGCCCGCTCGCCGGTCGCGGTATAATCTGCGGATGCCGCGGCCGAAGAAAAGCTCCCTGATGCAGGGTACGACGGTGTTGTGCGTGCGCCGGGACGGCAAAGTGGTCATGGCCGGCGACGGCCAAGTGACCCTGGGCGATAGCGTAGTGGTCAAGCAGGCGGCGAAAAAGATACGGCGGCTGTTCAGCGACAAGATCTTGGCCGGGTTTGCGGGGTCCACGGCCGATGCGCTTTCGCTCTTCGGGCGGTTCGAAGGCAAGTTGCAGGAGCACCACGGCAACCTGCCGCGCGCGGCGGTCGAGCTGGCCAAAGAGTGGCGGACCGACCGCGCCCTGCGCCACCTGGACGCGCTGCTGGTGGTGGCCGATGGGAAGGCCACTTTCCTCCTCTCCGGGCACGGCGATATCATTGAGCCCGACGACGGCATCTGCGCCATCGGTTCGGGAGGGCCGTTTGCGCTGGCCGCGGCGCGCGCGCTGACCAAGCATACGAAGCTCAGCGCGCGGGAAATCGCGCAGGAGGCCATGCGCATCGCCAGCGAAATTTGCATCTTTACCAACGCGAACTTCACCGTAGAAGAACTCTGAGCAGGACCCCGATGACGAGACGCCGATGACCGGCAGAGCGGACAAAGACATGGTGATTTACCTCCCCGGCGAGCAACGAGAACCCGAGCCTGAGCCGCAGCCTTCCTTCGATGAGCTCACCCCGCGCGAAATCGTCACCGAGCTGGACAAGTACATCGTCGGTCAGAACGCAGCCAAGCGCGCCGTGGCCATCGCGCTGCGCAACCGCGTCCGCCGGCAGAAGCTCTCGGCGGAGATGGCCGAGGAGGTCCTGCCGAAGAACATCTTGATGATCGGCCCCACCGGCGTGGGCAAGACGGAGATTGCACGGCGGCTGGCGCGCCTGGCGGGCTGCCCGTTCGTGAAGGTCGAAGCGTCGAAGTACACCGAAGTTGGCTACGTCGGCCGCGACGTCGAGTCCATGGTGCGCGACCTGGTGGAGACCGCCATCGATATGGTCCGCGAGGAAAAACTCGACGAAGTGGCCGAGCGCGCCGAGCAGGCCGCCGAGGAGCGCGTGCTCGACCTGCTGTTGCCGCCCACCCCGGCGCCCGTCGAGCCCGCGAACCCCGCGGCGGAGGCCCAGCGGCGCGAGCAGGCCAGCCGCACCCGCGAAAAGCTGCGCGGTCAGCTTCGCGAAGGCAAGCTCGACCAGCGCTTGGTGGAAGTGGAGGTCCGCGAGCGCTCGGTGCCTGCGTTTGAAATCATCAGCAACCAGGGCGTCGAGGAAATGGACATCAACGTCAAGGACATGCTCTCGGGCTTCTTCGGCCAGACAAAGAAAAAGCGCAAGATGACCGTCGCGGAAGCTTTCGATTACCTGATCCAAGAGGAAGAAAACCGCCTGATTGACATGGACCAGGTGACGCGCGTGGCCGTCGAGCGCGCCGAGCAGATGGGAATCATCTTCATCGACGAGATCGACAAGATCGCCGGCAGGGAATCGGGCCACGGGCCCGACGTTTCCCGCGAAGGCGTCCAACGGGACATCCTGCCCATCATCGAAGGCACCACTGTGAACACGCGCTATGGCATGATCCGCACCGACCACATCCTGTTCATCGCCGCTGGCGCCTTCCACATCACCAAGCCTTCCGACCTGATTCCGGAGTTGCAGGGCCGCCTGCCCATCCGCGTGGAGTTGAGCTCGCTCAGCGAAGCGGATTTTGTGCGCATCCTCACGGAACCCAAGAACGCTCTCGTCAAACAATACACCGCGCTGCTCGAGACCGAGGGCGTCAAGCTGAGCTTCACCGAAGACGCTGTGGCCACCCTCGCGCGTTATGCAGCGCTGGTCAACGAGCAGACCGAGAACATCGGCGCTCGCCGCCTCCACACCATCCTCGAAAAGGTTCTGGATGATATCTCCTTCGAAGCGCCCGAGCTGAAGAAGAAAGCCGTAAAGATTGACGCCGCCTACGTCAGCAAGCAACTCGCCGATATCGTCAAGAACCAAGACCTGAGCCGGTACATCCTCTGACGAGCAGAAACCGTAAAATGGAACCCAGCACAGGGAGAAGAGCCGCTTCATGGCCTCGGCCCGCAGAATAATGGCCGGCCCGGGCAAGACGGACCGGGATCGAATCGCGGCGCGGCTCGATCACCCCGTTTTCCATTTTCTGTTGTCGGTTTTCTACGCCGGCCTTTGCTGCGCGCTGGCCGGCTGCGCCGCTCCAGGCGAGCCCCAGCCGCAGCGACCGCCGGTTCCCCAAGCCGTCACCGACCTAGCCGCGCGCCAGTCGGGCGATTCCGTGGTGCTGACGTTTACCCTGCCGCGGAATTCCATCGAACGCCAGCCGCTGGCCGAGCCGCCATCGGTGGAGATCTATCGCGGCTTCCTGCCCGCCGCGGCGGGCCCGGCGAAGTTGTCCACGCGGCTGGTCTATACCATCCCGCCCTCGCTCGTGGACACCTATCTCACCGAGGGCCGCGTGAGGTTTGTGGACCCGCTCAAGCCGGAGGAGGTGGCGCAGAGCGCCGGCGGGCAGATGGTCTACATGGTGCGCACACGCGCGTCGAAGCGCCGCGCTTCGGCCGACTCGAACACCGCAGCGCTGCGTATCTATCCGGTGCCCGCGCCGATCAGCGACGTCAAAGCGCACCTGACCGAAACCGCCGTGGAGCTGGCCTGGACGCTGCCCGCGCGCACCTCGGGCGGCGCCGCACTGTCTTCGCTCGTCGGCTACCGCGTGTACCGCGCCGAAGTGGAACCGGGCACAGAGGCCGCTGCGGCGCAAGATCTCTCGCACGCAAAACTGAAAACCCCGCTCGAGCTGCTGGGCCCGACGCCCCTGCCTGTCTTTCGCGACACCCAGTTTGAGTTCGACCACGCCTACCTGTACACCGTGCGGAGTGTGGCGCAGTACGGTGCCGACGAGGTCGAATCGTCCGATTCGCAACCCCTGGCGCTGACCCCGCGCGACACCTTCCCGCCGGAGGCGCCCAAGGGCCTGGTGGTCGTGCTGGTGCCTGAAACGCAGGGAGAACCGGCATACGTCGAACTTTCCTGGGACATCAGTCCGGAGGCGGACTGGGCCGGCTATTATTTGTACCGCAGCGAGCAGGCCGATACTCCGGGCGAACGCCTGACGCAAGAGTTGTTGCTTGCGCCCACGTTCCGTGATATGTCGGTCACGGGGGGACACCGCTACTTTTATCGGGTGACAGCGGTAGATCGCGCCGGCAACGAAAGCCCTTCGAGCGCCGCTGCTTCGGCCGAAGTCCCGCCCGTAGCGGGTGAACCGTAAAAAGCTCTAAGGAAAGGTTCCCAGGAAGAGAACGCGACGAAAGGTTGGACGATGCCCCTTCCCCAGCCCTCGGCCCAGCGCCGGTTTGCCTGGGTGCGCAACCCGATCTTGCGCACAGGGTTAATCACCGGCGTGTTCCTCTCCGCGGTGCTCAGCACCTGGCTGGTGTTCGCCAACCGCGTTCCCTCATCCGCCAATTTCGCCGGCCTCCGCAACACAGCCACCGCGGCGCTGACCGGTCTGCTCATGTTGGTCCCCGTCGTGCGGTTCCTGCGGTCACCGGGGCGGCTGCTGCTAGCCGGCCTGACCGGCTGGACCGTGCTCACTTGCACCTATTTGATCATGGGGCTGGGTTTCGAGCGACTCTACAGCCGCATGGGGCCCTTTCAGGTGTTCATGCTCGGCGCAATCGTCTACGGCTGCTTCGCGGTCATCACCTGGGTGAGTTCGTTGGTGCTGGCCGCGCGCCACCAGCCCATCGCCACCGCGCGCCGGCGCTCCTACTGACACCCGCAGTTTATGGATGAGGCAAGCCAGTGATGGTCAGCGGAGCCGGACCGTCTATTCTATGGTGAGAGAACACGAACCATGAAACTCTGCCGGTTTCAGCCGCTTGTGTTCAGCGCCGATCAAGTGAGCCCCACCTCGCGCCGCGGAGATGAGGGGACGCGCCCCGAGCCGCGCGCTGGGGTCATCACCAGTGGGGCGGTGCACGAGATTGCAGGCGATATTTTCGGCCAGTGGCGCGCCATCGACCGTGCCTGGCCACTGGAAGAAATCAAGCTGGCCCCACCTGTTGTGCCAGGGAAGATCGTCTGCCTGGGCCGGAATTACCGCGAGCACGCCGCCGAGCTGGGCAACGCTGTGCCGCAGGAACCGCTGATCTTCCTCAAGCCGCCCTCGGCCATCATCGGTCCCGAGGAGCCCATTGTGCTCCCGCCGATCTCCACCCGCGTGGACTATGAGGGCGAACTGACCGTGGTCATCGGGCGGCTCTGCGCGCAACTCGCGCCCGACGACGACGTCCGGCCGTACATCCTGGGCTTCACGTGCCTGAACGATGTGACCGCGCGCGACCTGCAAAAGGCCGATGGACAGTGGACCCGCGCGAAAGGCTTCGACACGTTCTGCCCACTCGGCCCGGTCATCGAGACCGAGCTCGATTGGGCCACGGCCACTCTGGAGACCTACGTTAATGGTACGCGTCACCAGTCCGCCTCCGCGACGGAAATGATCTTTCCGGTTGATGTTATAATCAGGTGGGTTTCGCGCATGATGACGCTCGTGCCGGGCGACGTCGTCGCTACGGGAACCCCCGCTGGCGTTGGCCCCCTCCGCGCCGGGGACGTGGTCGAAGTGGTGGTTGGAGGCGTGGGTACGCTGCGGAACCCGGTGATCGCCCAGGAAAAATGAACTCGTGCTAGGGTCGGCTGCATCAGTTAGGTAAGGAGGCGATCTGCGGTGAAAATCTTTCTGGATACGGCCAACCTCGACGAGATCCGCCAGGCCGCCGCCCTCGGCGTGCTCGACGGCGTCACCACGAACCCCACACTGGTGGCTAAAGAGAAGAAGCCCTTCCGCGAGCACATCCTGGAGATCTGCGAGGTGGTGAAGCCCGGCGTAGTGAACGCCGAAGTGGTTTCCACCGACACCGAAGGCATGCTGCGCGAGGCGCGCGAGCTGGCCAGTTGGCACCCCAGCATTGTGGTGAAGGTGCCGATGACGCCGGCGGGAGTGCGCGCGCTCAATGTGCTTACCCGCGAAGGCATCCGCGTCAACGTCACGCTGGTCTTTTCGCCCACGCAGGCGCTGCTGGTGGCCAAGGTGGGCGCGTACTTCGTCAGCCCGTTCCTCGGGCGGCTCGACGACATCTCGCAGGACGGCTTGGCCCTGCTGCGCGAAATCCTGGAGATCTACCGCAATTACAACTTCTCCACACAAGTGCTGGCCGCGAGCCTGCGCCACCCCATGCACGTGGTCGAGGCGGCCAAGCTGGGCGCGCACATCGGTACCATGCCGTTCAAGGTATTCGAGCAACTGTTCAAGCACCCTTTGACCGACCGCGGGCTGGAAGGATTCCTGAAAGACTGGGAGAAGGCGCGCGAGGTGCTCGGCGAGATCGTCGAACCCGCCGTCGCGCGCAAAGGCGGGAGTTGAGACACGCCGGGATCGATTGGCGGATGCTGGGAGTCGCCGGCGGCGCGGCACTGGCTGCGGCGGGCGCACTGTACTGGTGGCGCCATCGTCCCACAGACCCGGAAGAAGTCGAGCGGCAGCGCCGCTGCCACGTGAACCAAATCGGCCGCATTGTCGAAGGCGAGGTCATTGAAATCCTCGAGGCGCCGCCGCGAAAGGCGCCGCACGGCAGGGCGCGTGGCTTCTTCCGGAGACGCAGCCCGCCGGCCGCGGAGGCGCCGAACGGAGAGCGCAAGCTGGTTTGCTACAGCTACTCGATTTCCGGCGTCACCTACCAAACTGCCCAGGACATCACCGGCCTCGAGGAGCGCGCCTGTCTGGATCGCTTGGTTGCCGGGCAGCCTGCCAGCGTGAAGTACGACCCGGCCAACCCCAGCAACTCCATCCTCGTGGCCGACGACTGGTCCGGTCTGCACTAGCGCCGCCGTCCCGGCAGCCAGCTAATAAATAAGAGGATGCGGTTCCCGTTTTTGCGGCTCTGGGCTATTCTTGCAAACGTCCGAGGCGTTTCCGCCGAGCAACGAAAGCGGGGATGAACCGCCCGCTCGCGCCGCGGCCATGAAAAGACCATGAAGAAGATGCTCCTGGCCACGCTGACGGGGCTGCTGATCGTGGTCATGACGCTGTTCGCCATGCTCGTCTTGGTGCAAGCGAGCCTGGCTGTGGCGGCGATGACGCACCCGGCGCTGCGCGCCCTAGCCGTAGCCGCCGAGTTGATTTTGGGCGTGGTCCTGCTCGTGGGAACCATTTACCTTGCTACGCACTTGGCGGTGCGCATTTTCGGCGGTAAGCCGACAGATTATCCGCCATTGGATATCAAGAAATAAAGCGGCCGGGCGCCTGCCGGCAGGTGGCAGACCTGGCGGCGGCCCGAGCCGCCCGGGACGAAACCCTCCAGGCGCCGATGGGATGCGCCCGCGCTTGCCGCGCGGCCGCAGGCTATGGGAAGCTTGCTGAAAACGCAGCACGGGGCAAAACGATGGCCATCAATCAGAAACTTCACGACAGGCTCGAGGAGCTGCGCCGACGCTCGGCGCAAGCCGAAGGCGGCGGCGGGCCCGAGCGCCGCGAGCGGGAACACCAGGCCGGCAAGCTCACGGCGCGCGAGCGGATCGCGCTGCTGCTCGACGAGGACAGCTTCGAGGAGCTCGACAAGTTTATCACGCACCGCTGCACTGACTTCGGCATGGAGGAGCAGCGCCTGCCGGGCGACGGCTTCATCACCGGCTACGGCCGCATCGATGGCCGCCTGGTGTACGTCTTCGCGCAGGACTTCACCGTGTTTGGCGGGTCGCTCTCGGAAGCAAACGCGTCGAAGATCTGCAAGATCATGGATCTGGCTTTGCGCGTGGGCGCGCCGGTGATCGGGTTGAACGACTCGGGCGGCGCGCGCATCCAGGAAGGCGTGATGTCGCTGGCCGGCTACGCCGACATTTTCCTGCGCAACACCCTGGCGAGCGGCGTCATCCCGCAGATCAGCGCGATCATGGGGCCGTGCGCCGGCGGCGCCGTTTATTCCCCGGCCATCACCGACTTCATCTTCATGACCCGCGACACCTCCTACATGTTCGTCACCGGCCCCGACGTGATCAAGACGGTGACACACGAGGAGGTCACCAAGCAGGAGCTGGGCGGGGCCATGACCCACAACGCCACCAGCGGCGTCGCGCACTTCGTGGCGCG
>Ga0099828_10003759_pt1 | contig 10642 bp, 10 predicted proteins | sample CZO8metaG_2_FD_79338 | JGI IMG/M metagenome (GOLD analysis project Ga0099828, IMG submission 79338) | Vadose zone soil microbial communities from the Eel River Critical Zone Observatory, Northern California, USA - CZOApr15con2H1.8 metaG | ecosystem: Environmental > Terrestrial > Soil > Vadose...
CGACGTACACGCCATTTTCGAGCATCACGGCAGCCATCCGGGACGCCAGCGCGGCGTCCCCGACCATGACCGGGACGATGGGGTGGTCGCCGGGCAGGATGTCGAAGCCTTCCTCGGCCATGCGGGTGCGGAAGAAGCGCGTGTTGTCGGCCAGCCGGCGGCGCAGCTCCTTGGCGCCGCGCAGGAGCTCCAGCACCTTGAGGCTGGCGGCCGCGATCGGCGGGGGGACCGAGTTCGAGAAGAGGTAGGGCCGCGAGCGCTGCCGCAGCATGGCCACCAGCTCACGGCGTCCTGAAACGTAGCCGCCGCTCGCTCCGCCCAGCGCCTTGCCGAGGGTGCCGGTGATGGCGTCGATCCGGCCCATGACCCCGTGGTGCTCGTGGGTCCCGCGGCCGTTCTCGCCGATGAACCCGACCGCGTGCGAATCGTCGACCATCACCATCGCGTCGTGGCGATCGGCGAGTGCGCAAATGTCAGGCAGCGGAGCCATGTAGCCGTCCATCGAGAACACGCCGTCGGTCACGACCAGGCGGAACCGCGCCGCTGAGCTGCCCTCGAGCTGACGCTCGAGGTCCTGCATGTCCCTGTTCGCGTAACGGAATCGCTTTGCCTTGCAGAGGCGGACGCCGTCGATGATGCTCGCGTGGTTCAGCGCGTCCGAGATGACCGCGTCCTGTTCGTCGAGCAGCGCCTCGAAGATGCCGCCGTTCGCATCGAAGCACGACGAGTACAGGATCGTGTCCTCGGTGCCGAGGAAGTCGGTCAGCCCGGCTTCGAGCTCCTTGTGCACCTCCTGCGTACCGCAGATGAAGCGCACCGATGCCATGCCATAGCCCCAGCGGTCGAGAGCGCCTTTCGCCGCCGCGACGACGTCCGGATGGTCGGCTAGGCCGAGGTAGTTGTTGGCGCAGAGGTTCAAGACCTCACGGTCCATGACCCCCACCACCGAGCCTTGCGGTGTGCTGATCACTCGCTCCGGCTTCTCGAGGCCCGCATCGCGAATCTCCCGCAGCTGCTCGTTGAGATGGGCTCGCATGCGGTCGAACATCAGACGCTCCAGTCCAGGACCACCTTGCCGCACTGTCCCGAATGAGCCACGGCGAAAGCCTCCTGGTACTTCGTGTAGGGAAAGCGGTGGGTGATCACGGGCGAGATGTCGAGGCCGCTCTGGACGAAGACCGACATCTGGTACCAGGTCTCGAAGATCTGCCGCCCGTATACGCCCTTGACGGTCAGCATCTTCAAGACGACCTGGCTCCAGTCGATGGCGAACTCGCGGTCGGCCAGACCCAGCACCGCGATGCGGCCACCGTGGGCCATGTTGTCGATCATGTCGCGCATCGCGCTGGGCTGGCCCGACATCTCGAATGCGACGTCAAACCCCTCCGTCATGCCGAGCTCCTGCTGCACCTCGCTCAGCGTGGTCTTGCGCACGTCCACCGCCCTCGTCACGCCGACCTTTCGCGCGAGGTCGAGGCGGTAGTCGCTGACGTCGGTGATCACGACGAATCTCGCACCGTTATGACGGGCGACCATCGCCGCCATGATTCCGATCGGGCCCGCCCCGGTGATCAGGACGTCCTCGGCGACGATGCGGAACTGCGTCGCGGTGTGGACGGCGTTGCCAAAAGGATCGAAGATCGAGGCGACGTCCAGGTCGATCTTCGTCAGGTGGGGCCACAGGTTGCCGGCGGGCATCACGATGAATTCGGCGAACGCGCCGTCGCGCTGCACGCCGATGCCGACCGTGTGCGCGCAGAGCGCGCGCCGGCCCGCCATGCAGTTGCGGCACTTTCCGCAGACGATGTGCCCTTCGGCGCCGACGATCTCCCCCGGGTAGACGTTCACGACGTCCTCGCCGAGCTTCACGACCTCGCCGACGAACTCATGGCCGACGACCAGGGGTGGTTTGATCGTGTGCTGCGCCCACTCGTTCCAGCTCTCGATGTGAAGGTCTGTGCCGCAGATGCCGGTGCGCAGGACGCGGATGAGAACCTCACCGGGACCAGGCTTCGGCTCAGGCACGTCCTCGAGCCAGAGGCCTGGTTCCCTCTTCGCTTTGACCAGGGCCTTCACTGATGGTGAGGATAAGCGCTCGCCGCCCTCACCCCCCGAGACCGGCTGACTCGCGGCTAGAATTCCGCCTTGCGGTTGCGTGAACCGCACATCGTGGTGTGCCGGGAAGGCTGGTCGGCAGGAGGTCGAAGGCCGTCCCGATGAGCACCGCGCAGAGCTTTCTCTTCTTCCTCATCGTGCTCGGCATCTCCGCGACCGCCTTGCGCCTCGTTTCGCGGACCACACCCACCGTTCCGTACCCGGTGCTGCTCGCGATCGGCGGCATCCTGATCGGGCTGATCCCCGGCCTTCGGCTTCCGCCGGTTGGTCCCGACCTCATCCTGCTGGCCTTCGTCCCAGGCCTGGTTTTCGAGGCTTCGCTCTCGCTCGACCTGGACGAGCTCTGGCGGCGGATCGTGCCGGTCGGCCTGCTCGCCACGATCGGCGTCTTTCTGACCGTGGCGGTTATCGGCGCGCTGGCCCATTACGGGTTGGGCCTCGAATGGGCGAGCGGTTTTCTGCTCGGCTCGATCGTCGCGGCCACCGACCCGATTGCGGTGGTGGGCATGCTGCGCCAGCTCGGCGCGCCGCGCGGGCTGGAGGCCATCCTCGACGGCGAGAGCCTGTTCAACGACGGCACCGGGGTGGCCGTGTTTTCGGCAGTCCTCGGCACCATCGTGGCGGGCCACCCGTCGCTCGGCGACGCGAGCGTGCGCTTCGTGTTCGTCACTGCGGTTGGAATAGCGATCGGACTTGCCGCCGGCGCAGGCGCGGTCGTCGTCCTGCGCCTTGTCGGGGATGCTGAGCTGGAGATCCTGATCACGCTCGTCCTCGCCTACGGCTCGTACCTCGGCGCGGACGTGGTGCATGCCTCGGGCGTCGTTTCCGTCGTCACGGCCGGGCTCGTGGTGGCGCGTTATGGCAGCCGGTCCGGCCGCCTCCAGGGCACCCAGCTCCATGGCTTCTGGAACCTGTTCGCGTTCGTACTGAACGCGGTCCTCTTCCTGCTTGTCGGTATCGCCCTTCCGACGCACAGCCTCCTCGCCGTCGCGGGCCTCGCCCTGGGCGCGTACCTGATCATGTTCGCGGCGCGCGCCCTCCCGGTCTATGCGCTTCTCGGCCTGGCGGACCTTCGAGGCGCGACCATCCCGTGGCGGTGGAGGCACATGACGCTGTGGGGTGGGTTGCGCGGGGCCCTTTCGGTCGCGCTCGCCCTTTCGGTGGCCGCTTACCCGGGGGTGAACCGTTCCGTGTCGGTGCTCGCCTACGGGATGGTCGTCCTGTCGCTGATCGTGCAGGGTGGACTGCTGCTCCCGGTGGCCGACTTGTTGAGGCTGCGAGCCCGGCCGCTCGATTAACGTTTTCCGGCATGCGGGTGCGGGTAGGGGGCGTGCTCCTATTGATCGTGGTCGCCGCGGCGACGATCAACTATTTCCGGCCGATCCCGGCGGTCCCGGCCACCCCGATGCTGCCTGCGACGGACGTGGTGGCGGGTACCGCGCCCGCGCTTCCGTGGCCCGGCCAGGGCTCGGGCGCCGTCGGAGTGGCGCACCTTGGACTGGTCGCCAGCTCCGGCAACGAGCAGGCGATTCCCGCGGCCAGCACAACCAAGGTGATGACCGCGCTCATCATCCTGACCGACAAGCCGCTGAAGAAAGGCGAGTCCGGCCCGACCATCACGCTCACCGACGCGGACGTCCAGTCCTACCGGCAGGACCTGGCGGACAAGCAGTCGGTGGTGCTGGTTCAGGCCGGCGAGCAGCTGACGGAGCTCCAGGCGCTCGAAGGTCTGCTGATCCCTTCCGCAAACAACCTCGCCGAGACGCTCGCGCGCTGGGACGGCGGCGTGGGCGCCTTCCTCGCGAAGATGAGCACCCGCGCCTCGAGCCTCCATCTGACGCACACGAAGTTCGCCGACACGAGCGGCGCCTCGGCCAACAGCACGAGCACCCCCTCCGACCTCGTCACGCTCGGCATGGCGGCGATGGAAGACGACGTCTTCGCCCAGATCGTCGCGATGGGCCAGGCCGACCTCCCTGTCGCCGGCACGGTGTACAACGTGAACGCCGTCCTCGGGCAGAGCGGGATCGTCGGGATCAAGACGGGCTCGGGTCTGAACAGCGGGGCCAACTTCCTGTTCGCGGCGAACGTCACCGTGGACAACAAGACGGTCGTCGTCTACGGCTGCGTCATGGGACAGCCCACGCTTGCGATCGCATTTGCCGCCGCCCAATCGCTGCTGACCGGCGTCGCGGCGGTGCTGCACGTCAAGCGCGTAATCACGCTCAACCAGACGATCGCCACCTACGTCATGCCGTGGGGAACGCAGTCAGACCTTGTGTCGACGGTGGACGTGGACCTCGCAGAATGGCCCGGCATGGTGCTGCGCCAGCGGCTGGACGCCAACGCGATCGTAGTCGACAAGCCGCTGGCCTCGAGGACGCGCGAAGGCTCAGAGCACATGGTCCTTGGGGATTACAACCTGGACGTACCGCTCGTCACCGCCGACCCGCTGTATCCGCCAGGGCGGTTCTGGCGCCTGACCAGGATCAGCCTCTGACCGAGGCGCGCGCGACCTGACCCAAACGCGGCACAATTCCCGCGATGGGGTTCATCTCTCGCGGGTTTCGTGGCAGGCGCCGCGACACCGCATCGAGCTCGCGCGTCCCGCCGGGCCAGTACACGGTCACCGACTTTCCGGTTCTGTCGGCGGGTCCCACGCCACGTGTCAACCTCGAAAACTGGACCTTCTCGATCGAGGGTGAGATCGACGAGCCCAAGCGGTGGACGTGGAAGGAGTTCCTCGCGCTTCCGTCCGAAACGGTGACAAAGGACATCCACTGCGTCACGAAGTGGTCGAAGCTGGACACGACGTGGAAGGGTGTCTCCGTGGACACCCTGATGGAGGGCGTCGAGACCGCGGCCGAGTTCTCGACGGTCTTCTCCGACGGCGGGTACACGACGAACCTGACGCTTGATGACATCACGGGCAACAAGGCCTGGGTCGCGTACGAGTTCGGCGGCCAGCCGCTGCAACCGGAGCACGGCGGGCCGGTGCGCTTCCTGGTGCCACACCTCTATTTCTGGAAGAGCGCGAAGTGGGTGCGCGGAATCAGGCTGCAGAAGGATGAGCACCCCGGCTTCTGGGAGTCGAACGGCTACCACATCCGCGGAGACCCTTGGCAAGAGCAGCGGTACTGGGGAGATTAGGCTGCCAGCTCGGCACCCTCGCCGAGCTGAAGCCGGAAACCCCTCGAGTCTCCAGTCTTTATCTGGACGTGCCGAAATGGCCGGGCCACCTAGCGGGGCAGCATGTCGACGTCCGGCTGACCGCTGACGACGGGTATCAGACCGAGCGGAGCTATTCGATCGCCTCGGCCCCTGAAGATCGGCGGCTGACGCTGACCGTCGAGCGGCTGGAGGATGGCGAGGTGTCTCCCTACCTCGTGGGCGAGCTTCGCGTTGGGGACAAGCTGGAGTTTCGCGGCCCGATCGGCGGCTTCTTCGTGTGGGAGGCGCAGGACGAGCGTCCGCTGCTGCTGGTCGCAGGCGGGTCGGGCATCGTGCCGCTGATGTCGATGCTGCGTCACCGCGCCTCCGCCTCTCGCAAGCCCCCCGCGCGTCTGCTCTACTCGTCGCGCACTTTCGAGGACGTCATCTATATGGAAGAGCTGGCTCGGCTTGCCGCCGCCGGCGATGGGCTTTCCGTCCATCACACGCTGACGCGCGACAAGCCCTCGGGATGGACCGGCTACACGAGGAGGATCGACGCGGCGATGGTGAAGGACGTTGCCTGGCCGAAAGACACGATGCCGGCCGTTTTCGTTTGCGGGCCTACCTCGTTCGTGGAAGCCGCGGCCCAGCTGCTCGTGGACATGGGATATGAGCCGCGATGGATCAAGACCGAAAGGTTCGGTGCGACAGGAGGATGAAGTGATGGTCGAAATGAGACTCGACGGAAACGCGATCGCCGGTCTCCTACGCGAGATCTTCGCCATGGAGATGACGGATGCGCAAGGCACATGCGGAAATTGCGGAGCGGTCAACGAGGTTGGGCGAGTCCAGGTCTACGTCCACGCGCCGGGGACGGTGGTGCGCTGCCCGTCGTGCGAGCACGTGTTGATGCGGATCGTGCGCGGGCGCGGCAAGTACTGGATCGACCTGTCGGGGGTGCGCTGCCTGGAGTTCGCCGAGGCCTAGCGGGTTACGCCCCGGGGCGTTTCATGGCCCAGGGGCCGTACATGAACACGCCCACGAGCATCCAGGCGAACATGCAGGCCGCCGCGACGCACAGCAGCTCCTGGAGCACGGACGACGCGAGTGGGAACTCGGACATGTCGGGCCGGAGGAGGTTGCCCAGGTTCAGCAGGGCATCCAGGCCGCCGAACACCATCAGGACGAGCACGTACCAGAACGCCCATCGCCAGCCGAGGTAAGCCCCAGCCGCGCCGAGGAGCTCGATCACCGCGAGGAAGATGGCGGCCGCGATGAAGACGCCGATCATCAACCCGATGAACTGGTCCTGGCTCATGCCCTGCGGGACCTGGGTTTGCTGCTGCGCGATGACCTTCAGGATCGCGTCGCGGTTGATGAAGGCGGCGGTCGTCACCACGGTGAAGACCGCCTCGAAGGCGAGGAGGCCGGCCGCCGCCAGCTGCATCGGCCGCGTCCATGAGGTCGCGAATCGCGTGCCGTGGGGCACTGGCACCCACTGCTGGCCGTCCCACTGGAACTGGCCGTCGGCCGAGATCTGCCCGGCGTAGGTGGTCGGTGGCGGCTGCATCACTGCGGCAATAGGGTAATCGTCGGATTCGGGATTTGGAGGCAGGCTACCGCGAGTAGCCTGGCTGTCGCGACTCGGCTCGACCCGAAGGCGACCCGGATGCCCCTTCCGACCGTTGAGGTACTGAGCGTTTGGTAGAGACGCGAGTAACCGCCACCGGTACGCAAATGGAGGGCTTGAATTGCCGGCACAGCCTCCGCTGAACCAGATTCGGGGCTGGTTCGACGCCGTCGTGGCCCTTGGCCTTGGCATCAAGGACCGCGAAGCGGGCGCGCACAACCTCCGCGTGGCGCGCCTTTGCGTGCATATCGGCCGGCAGATGTCGATGAGCGCGACCGAGCTCCGGTTGCTGGCCCGGGCGGGGCTCATGCACGACGTCGGCAAGCTCGGAATTCCCGACGCCGTGCTCGAGAAGCACGCGCCGCTCGACGAGTCGGAGTGGCTGCTCATGCGGATGCATCCCGAGATGGGCCTCGGCATGCTCGACCGGGCAGGTCGTTCGAGCCGGGAGGTGCTGGCCGTGCTGTACCACCACGAGAGGTTGGATGGGAGCGGCTATCCGTACGGTCTCAAGGCGGAAGCCATACCCATCGAGGCCCGGATCGTCGCCGTCGCCGACACCTACGACGCGCTGACGTCCGACCGGCCGTACCGCGATGCGTGCTCGGCAACTGAGGCACGGCGTGTCCTGGTCGAGGAGGCGCGAGCCCGCCTCGACCCGCGGGCCGTCGGGGCGCTCTTCAGCGCGCTCGACCAGAATCGCGTGGCGCTCGCCGACCCGCGCGGCGGCGCACCGAGGGCAGCCCTGGCTTTCTGATTCCCTCAACATTGTTGAGGTGAAGTTCGGCGTCGCGATCTTTCCGACCGACTACGCGATCTCGATGAGCGAGCTCGCACCCGCGGCTGAGGAGCTGGGCTTCGAGTCGCTCTGGGTCGCTGAGCACTCGCACATACCGACGAGCCGGCGGTCGCCGTGGGCGGGCGGCCCAGAGCTTCCCAAGCATTACTGGCACACGATGGACCCGTTCGTCGCGCTGACGGTCGCGGCGCTGGCCAGCAAGAGAATCCGCGTCGCGACCGGCATCTGCCTGCTCATCCAGCGCGACCCGATCCACACGGCCAAAGAGGTTGCGAGCCTCGACCACCTGTCGAACGGGAGGTTCATCTTCGGCATCGGCGGCGGCTGGAACCGCGAAGAGATGGAGGACCACGGCACGAGCTTCGGCACCCGCTGGAAGCTGCTGCGCGAGAGGGTCGAGGCGATGAAGGCGATCTGGGGCGAAGAGGTCGCCGAGTACCACGGCGACATGGTCGACTTCGGGCCGATGTGGTCATGGCCGAAACCTGTGCAGAAGCCGCACCCGCCGATCATCCTCGGCGGCAGCGGACCCAAGATCCTGGAGCGCGTCGTGCGCTATGCGGACGGCTGGATGCCCAACCGCGGCCAGGTGGTGGAAAGGATCCCCGAGCTCCAGAAGATGGCGAAGGCAGCCGGCCGGCCACGGATCCCGGTGACCTACTACCCGAAGGCGAGCGCCGAGGAGATCGAACGCCTGGCCGGCGTCGGCGTCGACCGGCTCATCTGGTACGTGCCACCGGACGGCCGCGACGAGGCGCTGAAGAAGCTGGAAGACCTGGGCGACATGATTCGCCCCTATCTGAAGGACTAGCGACCTTCCAGCAACGTCCTCGGGATCGAGTCCCACGTTCCGCCCTTGCGCCGGTACGCGATCCCGGACAGCATTTCGAGGACGACGCGGTTGGCGAGAAACGAGGTGATCTCCGCCGAGTCGTAGGCGGGCGCGACCTCGACCACGTCCACGCCGACGACCGGCAGCTCGATCGCGATCCTGCGCACCGCGTCAAGCAGCTGGCGTCCGGTGATCCCGCCCGGCTCGGGCGTGCCGGTTCCCGGCGCCATGCCCGGGTCGACGACGTCGAGGTCTACCGAGACGAAGACGCCGTCGCAATCGTCGACCGCGATCCCGAACGCCTCTTCGAGCACGGCGTCGAGGCCGCGCTGGGCCACCTCGTGCATCTCGAACGACCTCATGCCCTGCTCGGCCATCCACTGCAGGGTCGGGGGCTCCGGCCAGTAACCGCGAAGCCCGATCTGCAGGAAGCGGTCGCCGCGGCACGCGCCCGACTCGATGAGCCGGCGCATGGGCAGGCCGTGGCCGATCAGGCTGCCGAACTGGACGTCGCCCGTGTCGGCGTGCGCGTCGAAGTGGATGACCGACACGCGCCCCCAGCCTTTCGCGTGCGCCACTCCGGTGACGTCGGGCCAGGTGATGGTGTGGTCCCCGCCGAGGATGAGGGGGATCGCGCCGGCCTCGGCGGCCGTGCGCACAGCTCGCTCGAGCGCATCTAGAGCTGCCTTCCCCTCCACCCCAGGCATCTCAACGTCGCCTGCGTCCAGCACGCGCAGCTCGCGGAGCGGATCGACGCGAAGGGTCAGGTTCGGGCGCGACGCGTCATGCGGGAGGTAGTCGGTGGTCCGGATCATCTTGGGTCCGAATCGGGCACCGGCCCGGTGCGAGGTCCCTGCGTCGTATGGCGCGCCGATGATCACGACGTCGGCGCCGGCGAACGTCGCCGGGTCCTCCAGGTCGCACCGCTCGACGCCGAGGAACGTAACGTCGGGGCCGTACATCCCGCCGAGGCGCGTCACGTCAAGGCCTACTTGCGGAGGTCTCGGGCCATCTCTGCGAAGTTGTCGACGTAGCGCTGGACGTCATCGATCGAGTGTTGGACCGAAAGGGTCCAGTTCTCCTCCGCCCCCGGCGCCATCAGCACCCCGCGGTTGCACTGATACAGCCAGCTGAGGTAGGGGAGGGACTTGTCGATCTCCAGGTAATCGCGGTAGTTGCGCACGCGCCGCACCCGGTAGGTGACGCCGCCTCGCGCCGCGAGCGTGATCACGTGGTAGGGCAGGCCGTGGCGCTGGATCGCCTCGTCGAGGCCGCCCTGCAGCGTCTCGGCGAGGGCGTCGAAGTGTGCGTAGGCGTTGGGGTCGAGGATCTCGAGGAGGGTTACCTTCGAGGCCGCCATCGTCAGCGGGTTGCCGTTGAACGTGCCCATCTGGGCGACGCGCTTCTCCTCGATCGTGCCCATCACGTCCTCACGGCCACCGACCGCCCCGCACGGCAGGCCGCCGCCGATCGCTTTGGCGAGGGCGATGAGGTCCGGGGTCACCTGGAAGCGCTCGGTCGCGCCGCCTGGCGCGATGGTCACGCCGGTCTTCACCTCGTCGAAGATCAGGAGCGCGCCATGCTGGTGGGCGATCTCCTTCACCCTGTCCAGGAAGCCCTGGTCGGGCAGGACGATGCCCACGTTCATCATTGCCGGCTCGACGATCACCGCCGCGACCTCGCCCTCGTGCTCCCTCATCGCGCTCTCCAGCGCGTCCGGGTCGTTGAACGGGACGACGGTGGTCAGCTCGACGATCGCGCCGGGGATGCCCTCGCTCTGTGGAACCGACGCCGGGTGGTCGGCGGCGCCCATCAGGGCCGGCGGCGGCTCCACCGAGACCATCAGCGCGTCGTGATGGCCGTGGTACGAGGCCTCGATCTTGATCAGGCGGTCGCGTCCCGTGAAGGCACGCGCGATCCGGACTGCGTCCAGTGTCGACTCGGTGCCCGAGTTGGTGAACCGCCACTTCGGCTGGCGGAAGCGGCGGGAGAGCTCGCGGGCGACGACGATGACGTTCTCCACGGGCTGCGCGAAGTGGGAGCCGTGCTCGATCTGGCGGCGCACCGCCTCGACGATCTTCGGGTGGGCGTGCCCGACGACCATGACGCCGAA
>Ga0099828_10003763_pt1 | contig 10633 bp, 9 predicted proteins | sample CZO8metaG_2_FD_79338 | JGI IMG/M metagenome (GOLD analysis project Ga0099828, IMG submission 79338) | Vadose zone soil microbial communities from the Eel River Critical Zone Observatory, Northern California, USA - CZOApr15con2H1.8 metaG | ecosystem: Environmental > Terrestrial > Soil > Vadose...
CGGCTGGTTTGCCCTGCGCACGCGCGCCGCGACGTTCGTGATCGTGACCATCGCCTTCATGTTCATGCTGCAGCTCCTGGCCGAGAATCTCGTTGGGCTGACAGGGGGTGGCGCCGGCATGGGATATCCCGTTCCCAGCTGGAGCGGCGACTACTTCAACACTCCCTACTACTACGCAATGCTCGTACTGGCAGTTCTGAGCCTTGGCGTCTCGTGGCGGATCCGGCGCTCCAAATTCGGGCTGGGCCTGCTCGCCATCCGCGACGACGAAGACAAGGCGCTCGCGGTCGGAGTGCCGACCCGCGCTTTCAAGCTCACCGCGTTCGTCACCAGCGCGGCCTTCGTCGGGATGATCGGCGGCGTCTACGGCTACTACGTCACCTACATCTATCCGCAGTTCGTGGTCGATCCGCTGATCGGAATCTCGATGGTCCTCATGGTGTTCCTGGGCGGGATGGGCACGCTCAGCGGTCCCGTGCTTGGGGCGCTGATCCTCGAGCCCACGCAGCTCTGGCTCGCCTACAACTACGGCGCCAGCCGGCTGTACCTGGTGCTGTATGCCGCGGTATTCCTCGTCGTCATGCTTTTGCTTCCGCGTGGGATCGTGCCTTCCGTGTTGGAGGCGATCACGAGATGGCGGACGAGGACGCGAACCGGCGCGGCCGCGCTGACGCCGTGAACCTGCTCCAGATCGAGGGCCTCAGCAAGCGTTTCGGCGGGGTGGTCGCGGTGGACGACTGCTCGCTGTCGGTTCCACAGGGCGCCATTACCGGGCTCATTGGCCCTAACGGCTCAGGCAAGACGACTGTCTTTAACCTGGTCACCGGCTTCCTCCCCTGCGACCAGGGCAGGCTCACGTTCAAGTCCAAGCCCATCGACGGCTTGAGCCCCGACCGCATCTACGCCCTGGGCATCGGCCGCACGTTTCAGCTTGCCCGCATCTTCCCGCGCCTCACAGCGATCGAGAACATGCTGGTCCCCATGCGCCGCCAGGGCCTGCGTTCGCTCTTCTCGCGCGCGGACTGGAGCCACGAGCGCGACCGCGCGATGGAGATGCTCGAGTTCCTGGAGATCGCGCACGTCGCCGGCACGCTGGGAGGCGCCCTGTCCTACGGCCAGCGCAAGCTGCTCGAGCTGGGCGCGGTGTTGATGTCCGAGCCGGAGCTCATGCTGCTGGACGAACCCGCCGGCGGCGTCAACCCAGCACTGCTCGAGCGCATCGGCGACCGCATCCGGAAGCTCAACGCGCGCGGGATCACGTTCCTTCTGGTCGAGCACAACATCGGATTCGTCATGAACCTTTGCACGGAAGTCGTCGTGCTCCACCGCGGGCGTGCGATCGCCTCCGGCCGGCCCGACGCCGTTCGTCAGGACCCCGCGGTCCTCGACGCCTACCTCGGGGCATGAGATGACAGCCCTGCTCGAGATGGCGGGCGTGAGAGCCGGCTACGGCGGAGGCGACGTACTCCTCGGGGTCGACCTCAGGGTCGAAGAAGGAAGCCTGACATGCATCGTCGGCCCGAACGGCGCGGGCAAGTCAACGGTGCTGCGCGTGATCAGCGGGCTGCTGAAGCCGGTCGCCGGCACGGTGAGCTTTCGCGGGGAGTCGATAGCCGGCCGCAGCCCGCGGGCGATCCTGGCCCGAGGCATCGTGCAGGTCCCGCAGGAGCGAAGCCTGTTCCCGACCATGACCGTATGGGAGAACGTACGACTCGGCGGCTACAGCGTTCGCGACCGAAGGCTGGTCGAACAGCGGCTCGAGGCCGCCTCCAGGACCTTCCCGATCGTCGCCGAGCGCCGCCACGAACGAGCCGCCTCGCTCTCCGGCGGCCAGCAGAAGATCGTCGAGTTCGCGCGAGCGATGATGCTGGACCCTGCGCTGCTGATCCTCGACGAGCCGTCGATGGGTCTCGACCCCAAGACGCGATCGCTCGTGTTCGACACCATCCGCGACATGAACCGGGCGGGCCGCACACTGCTCCTCGTCGAGCAGAACGCGCGCTCCGGGCTCGGCATCGCCAGCCACGGCGTGGTGATGGAGAGCGGCCGGGTGCGTCTCGAGGGCGGCGGGCCGGAGGTGCTGAACAACCCGGAGATCGGCCGCCTGTACCTGGGAGCGACGGCATGAGCGAGTACGACATCGTTTTCGCGGGCGCCGGGCACAACAACCTGGTCACCGCCGCCTACGCCGCGCGGGCGGGCTTCCGCGTGCTCGTGCTCGAGGGCGCGCAGCGCATCGGGGGCAACACGACGTGCGAGGAGCTCACGCTACCCGGTTTCGTCCACGACCCATGCGCGACCGCGCACAACCTGATCCAGAGCAATCCGCTGATGCGCAACAACGAGCTGCAGCTGGATGCGTACGGGCTCAAGTACCTCTATCCCGACCCGGTCTTCACGATGCCCTTCGTCGACGGCGCCTCGATCACGATGTGGCGCGATCTCGACCGCACGTGCGCCGAGCTGGCCAGATTCTCGCCAAGAGACGCCGAGGCCTACCGGGAGCTGCTGGCGGATTGGGAGCTGATGGCTCCCGTGGTCAACGGCGAGAGAGCCTCCGCCCCGCGGCCGCCGGACGAGGTGGACTCGCTGACACGCGAGAGCGCGCTGGGCGACGAGATGCTCACGATCCGAAGGTCGACCGCGCTCGACATCATCAAGCAGCGCTTCCAGGAGGATCACGTGCGCGCGTTCTTCGCCTGGATCGCATTCATGACGCTTCACCCGCTCGACGAGCCCGAGACGGGACTGCTGGCGTTCTCCCTCGTAGCGGGCCGCCAGCGGTTCAGCTGGATCCTGCCGGAGGGCGGCTCGATCCGGCTTCCGCAGGCGCTCGCGCGGGTGATCGAGGAGTCCGGTGGCACGGTGCTCACCTCCAAGCCGGTCGTGCGGATCCCAGTGACTGATGGCCGCGCGGTCGCGGTTGAGACAGCCGACGGTTCGGTCTACGAGGCGAAGCGGGCGATCGTGTCCACCCTCCACGTCAAGCACCTCGGTGGCCTGGTCGGCGAAGACAGCCTGCCGGACGCATACCGCGCGGGCATCGAGCGGTGGCAGCCGAACCTGACCATGTACGCGACGCACTATGCGATGAGCGAGGCGCCGCTGTTCAACACAGCGTCGGGCCCGATGCCCAGCGTGACCGCTGGCGCTCTGGAATCGCTCGAAGCCTACGAGGCGATGTTGCGCGGATACCGGACGGGACGCGTCGACCTGACTGAGCCCGTCTTTCTCGCCCTCACTCCTACGGTGATCGACCCGTCACGTGCGCCCGCAGGGAGGCACACCTTTAAGGTGGTCAGCTTCCTGCCCTACGAGCTCGCCGAGGGGCCCGACCACTGGGACCGGATCAAAACCGAGGTGTCGCACCAGCTCTTCGACCGGCTCGCGCGCCTCTCGCCAAACCTGTCGCGAAGCCTCGTGCTTGCCGAGCACGTCGACAGCCCGCTCGATCTCGAGCGGCGCAACCCGGCCAACTGGCGCGGTTCCTGTCACGGTGGCGCCAACGCGCCCGAGCAGAGCGGTTGGTTCCGGCCGGTCGAAGGCTGGTCTTCCTATCGAACGCCCATCGCGGGTCTCTACCAGAACGGCGCGTGCACGCATCCCGGTGGGTCGGTTTCGGGTCTGCCCGGCCGCAACTGCGCGGAGGTCCTGCTTGGTGACCTCGGCTCGAGCCTGGGCGAGGCGGTGGCGCGCAAGGACGCGGCGCGGCAGTGAGGAAATCCGAGACGGGCAACCGAGTCGAGCTAGCAGCGCGCCACTGGCGGCCGCGGTTCGTAGCCAACGGCATCGACGTGAACGACTTCGACCAGACTGTGGAGAAGACGACCGACTGGAAGGACTGGGGACCGAACTGGCTGGCGATCGGCCAGATGCACGAGGCACTGGGCCGGGAGGCCAAGGAGCGCGGCCGGATGCTGTCGGCGGCGCAGGCATTCCAGCGCGCGGCGTGGTGCTACCACCTCGGGAAGTTCCTGTGGTTCGAAGACCTCGCCCTGCACGCCGCCCTGCGCAAGCGATCGGTGTCCGTCTACCGAGAAGCTCTGCCCCACATCGAGCCGCCCGGCGACAGGCTCGAGATTCCGTTCGAGGGTCGGATCATCCCCGCCAACCTTCGGCGTCCGCGGACCGGCGACAGTGCCCCGCTGGTAGTGATCGTCCCGGGCCTAGACTCGTCAAAGGAAGAGCTGTTCGCAATCGAGGATGACTTTCTTCGACGTGGCCTGGCGACGCTGACCATGGACGGCCCAGGACAGTCGGAGAACTCGGTCCATTTCGCAATCAGGCCGAACTGGGATACGGTCATCACGCCTCTTCTCGACGAGCTGGCGCGCCAAGATCTTCATGTCGACCAGACTCGAATCGGGCTGATGGGCATCAGCATGGGTGCGATCTACGGTCCGAGGGCCGCGGCGCACGAACCGCGGATCCATGCGCTGGTGGCGCTGGCGGGGCCGTACAACCTGGGCGATTGCTGGGAGGCCCTCAACCCGCTCACCAAGGGGGGCTACATCTTCTATACGAAGTCGGATGACGAGGCTGAGGCGAAGCGCAAGGCGCATGACCTCAACCTCGAGGGCGTGCTCCATCTCGTGAGGCAGCCGATGCTCGTGATCCACGGCGCTAGGGATCGCCTTTTTCCGCCGGCGCAAGCAGAACGGATCGCCCGCGAGGCTCCCCACGCCACGCTCGTGATGTATCCGGACGGAAACCACGTCTGCAACAACATTTCGTATAAATACCGGCCGCTGATGGCCGACTGGCTGGCTGAGCAATTGAGGACCGCCTAGGCTCGAGTCAGCCGTCCAGCTTCTCTCCGTTCAGGATCGTCTCGAGCGTGACCGGAATCGGATGGCGCAGGCTCTGCGCCGCATGGCACGCGCGCTCGGCATGGGCGGCCAGACGCTGGACTTGCTCGGGGGCCGCGGGGCTCACGATCTCGAGCTTGATATCAACCCGCTCGAAGTACGCGGGCGCGTCATCGACGTCGTACTTCTCGGTGTTGCGGAAGGTCGCGCGCACATCGGCGCCGGCGTCATCAATCGTTACGCCGTAGAGTGGCGCGAACCGCGCCACCTGGGTCAGCAGTCAAAACGCCGTGGCCAGCATGAGGAACTGCAGTGGGGACGCGCCCTTTTCAGTGCCGCCGCGCGCCACCGGCTCATCCGCCTCCACGGTGAACTTTCCCATCCTTCCTTCGAGGTGGACGTCCTCGATGATCCGCGCGACGGCTCGCGTCGTGACGGTGCGCTGATCCGGTTCCTTGGCGCTCATCTCGGCTCGCATGCGTTCGATCTCGCGCATCTGCTTCTGCAGGTTCACCCGACCGCGGCGGGGCAGAGGCGTGTCACTCATCTGCGGCCGACCGCAGCGAGAACGAACCGAGATAGACCCTCGCTCTCTCCACCATTACGGCACCAGGCCTGATGCATGGTTGCCGCAATATTGCTGCGCGTAAAGCCGCGAGTGGGCCGATTCGAATGCGATTTTGGCTCCGGAGTAGGGATTCGAACCCTAAACCTTGCGCTTAACAGATCGGCTCGGCCCGCTCAGAACTCGGGGTCCGTATTCGCTGAGTGCCGCCGACTATCACGGGTTACCACCGTTTTTCGCGGGTGTTGCTGTACGGCGGGAGGTCATGTCCCGTGCGAGCTCGGCCTCTGATCCCTCCCTACGCATGGGTGGCGTCCGCGACTAACGCGCGTCAACTGAGTGAAGCCGGACGCTCGACGCCAATCCCCGCCCGATCTGTGTGCCACGGGCACGCGCTCGCGACGTCGAGCGACTACTCGCCTGGGGAGGCGTCGATCGTCCACGGACCCGTCGAGCAAGAGCGCTGGCCCCGTTTCGTCCGCCATAGATACCCGTTTTTTGCGCGGGGCCTGCTCAACCGCAGCAGCTCGTGGCCCAGTTCATCAAAATGAGCCAACCTTGAGCGAAGGGACTTCAAAGATTGGGGTGCGGGATATTTTGGTCTCGGTCGGTAACGCCCGACGCCAACTTACAGGCATAGCCGGCTCATGATTCGGCGCCTCACGGGTCTCACTCACCAGAGCGTCATCTCCATTCAGAGCGTCAACGTGAGGATGAGTTCATGGCTGCGTTTCCAGATCGCCGGCCGGCTCGATGCTCATCAATCGTTTCGATAGCGGCGCGAAGTACACGGTGTATTTCCTGCCGGCAGCCAGCGCCTCAAACGTCGCACGCGAAACCACGAAGCGAGTTCCGTCATTGCCTTCGTATGCGTAGTGGGCAGTGGAGTCGTACCACTTCCCGATCAGGTCAGAAGCCCAATTCCCAGGCTGCACGACGACATGAATAGTGGTCAAATCCGCTCGAACGCGACCGCGAAGAGCATCGATGAGCGTGCTGCTCGCTTGCCACAGGGCATACAGAACGAGCAGAGCAAGCACTAGCGCTTGAACGTCTTTGACCGGGTCATGCCCACCCAAGGCGACGAACGGGACGGCGATCACACCCAAGCACACGAGAACACTCAGCCACCATCCAACGTCAAAACCGAGCAGACGCAGCCTCTGCCCAGTCGAGAGGCGGCCCCGTCGATTGCTCGCGAGGATCTGCGGTGTGAAACCGACTGTACGCGCCAACCTCTCGGCCAGGCCCAGGTCTTGCAGTTCCTTCGACATCGGTCTGATGCGGAGTTGTTCGAGTCGACCCCAAACCATCAGTCCCACGCCCAATGCCATGGCTGCGACGCCAATTTCGTCACCGCTGACATCTTTAGGCCGGAGAAGTAGCGGCAGGAGTCCGAACCCCAAGGCCAGGAAACCCACGAGAAATGCCAAGACCGGGAACCACGGGTCCGGCTCAATGCCATGGATGCGAGCGACGTATTCGGCCGCGCGGGCGGATTCCTCTGGAACGGGGCTGATGGGGAGAAACTGCGTGCCGTCCCATTCGAGATGAGTCTGTGACTTCTCCGGTTCGAGATTCGGCCCAGTTTCTATCGACGGACCCTCCCAATCACCGAGCCACAGACCGGATCAGAACTCGAATCGGATTCCTGGGTCATCAATCCCCTCGAAGCCAGGTTGAATCGTCGCTGAGGTCAGGCAGGCGGCTGTCGTGCCCTAACAGCCCACGCTCCGCGAGGTACAGGCGCATCGCCTCAGGCAATCCGTTGTATGTCGCTTTGGCCATCAGCCGGCGCCATGTCGGATAGTGAAGCGCGCTATCCAGGACACGTATCGCCTCCGTCGTGCAGTTGCGCCGCACGAGATTGAACATCTTTTTGCTCTCGGCCCGTGTCGCAATGTCCACAGCGCGCTGGAATATCGCCTGCTTGTCCGCCTCGCCAACCTGGAGATGATATTGGTGGATTGTGGGGAGCCTACCGTCCACGGCCATGATCCTCGCCTTCTCTTGTAGCGACATGAGCATGTAAGCAATACCGGATTGCTCCACACCCCCTCTAGGGGTTGAAGAGGTGCCCGGGGCGTAATTCCCTTCCACTGTGTAGATCAAATCCATGATTTCAGTGAGGTCCGGCTCCTCGCCTGAGGTCTGTGGAAGAAGGGTTACTTCACGGCCGGGGTGGAGCCTGAACCTGATCTGGGCATGAGCGCCGGGAAAGGAGTGGGCGACGTGCTGAATGTGGACGATGACGTCGGCCACCGGTGCGCGCGGAATCCGCGCGATGTGCCATCGACCACCGTGCATGAAATTGGCCACCAGTCGCTCTTCAGGTTGCGGGTGGTATGGGGACGCCTCCGGTTCCGAAAGGAGGCGCACCGATCTAAAGGTGGCGGTGTCGAGCTGGTGCCCGGCGAAGGGGCCGGAGGCGAGTGTCGCATCCGGCTCAAACGGATCTGTTCTGCCCATCGAGCAATTCTTGTTCATGCGGACTCTAACCGGAGAGAGTCGGCTCGATTAAGGGGGCCCGCTTTAACAACCGCCGAGCGTCAATCCCTGTTGTCCGGTTCATCGGCTTGGTGCGGTTCCTCGCTGGCCCTCCCCCAGTGATGCCAACTCCGAAGTTCCAACTCCCAAAGAACCCACTCGCGTTGCCGATAAGACGCGCGAGCGAGATGATGCGGGTCTGTATTCGAATGCTGAGGAGGCTAGCTCTCAGACCGAGGCCCTTGCTCGCCGTCAGAGGTGGCGAAGCGCCGATCGGTCACACTCGTCTCAAAGTCGGTCTCAAATCGCGATGAGGCATTCCCCCTGAGGGAGGAATTGCGGTTGCTCGGGCCCGCCCGCCAAACAGGATCCTAGCGGCTGCAGTTTTGACTGCAGTTGCTGTCGAAGAACCCGGCCGCCCTCGTAGACGGTCCAAGGGTTGACCACTACGAGATCAAGCCGCTGGATGAAGGGGAAGCCATGCGTCTACTCGAGGCGCTCGCCACGACAGGCTCAAGGCGCTGTACTCAGTGGCCTTGACAATGGGGCTCCGACAGGGCGAGGCGCTCGGACTTCTGTGGGAGGACGTGGATCTCGTGAAAGGCTATCTCCACGTCAAGAGACAACTTCAGCGCTTTGACGCGGAGTTCCAGCTCGTCGACGTCAAGACAGCCCGCAGCAGAAGGACGCTTGTGATGCCGGCGACCAACTCGAGCGCTAATGTTCAACTCGCCCTTCGAACGCGAGCAAACCCGAGGACGAAAGGCTGACCACCTCAGTTGGGGTCTATAAGCGCGATCAGTCGATCTCGATCGCGACTTTGTAACCCTGGTAGTCGAATGGGCTGCCATCAACTGCCCAGTACAAGACCGCCGGCCCTGGCGCGGCGCCCCTCGGCACGTCGATAAACATCTCAAAAGACTCTTTCCCGTTCGCTGGGATCGTCTCGGCCTGCTGGCAATTGAGCAAGTAGCTATGCAGCGTCCCAGACACACCCTCAAGCTCATCGTGGTACGTGGGGCACGGGTTGAAAGTCAGTGGTGACGGGGTAGGGAGAACGGTTCCGGCTGCTTGGTGCCGAGCAGATGGCGCGTTGGTGATAGTGACGACAAACCGCAATCTCTGTCCCGGATGCGCCGCAGGGCCGACATCAAGTGAGGTCTGTACCGCCGCCGCATAGCCCACGATGTCGGTATCCGGCCATAGCTCGGCCAAGTAGCCCTGCTTCTCGGGGCAGGGCGATCCCCATCCCCCGGCTGGCCCGGGACTGATAGCGACGCTCCCGAGACTGGGGCCAGGACTGATCCGCATTTCTTTGATGGGTGGGAGCACGCACGGGAACGTGTCGATCTCGCCCAGCGCTTTGTCCCAGAGGCCATACCCTGAAGGCCCTCTGGACGGTGCGAGGTAGATGATGTCGCCTCCTCCGCGCCGCAGGGCCGCAACTTCAAGAGCGCCAGATGCGAGTATGAATTGGACGGACATGGTGGAGCCCACGAAGCACGGCGTCGGTGTCAAGTTCTCAACTGTGATGTTCCAGGTCGACGTATTCAGCGGCCCCCTCCCGATATAGGAGGGCTCGGCACGGACGTCGACAAAGAGGTCGGATGCCTTGCAGGCAGAGACTCCCGGCAAGGTGATCGGCAGCACTTGGTTCGGAGCAGGGACTGCCGCCCAAGGGACCACACTGGAAGTTCCGATCCTCGCAGGACTAGGCTCGCTCAACGACTGCCGACTGCGCTGAAGCTGACGCGCACCGATAAACACCCCAATTGCGGAAACTGTAATCAGGACTGCCACGACGCCCGCAAGAATCGGCAGGAAGTTAGTCCGTGGCCGCCTACCCTGCGCAATCACGTCCGTTAGATGCACGCGGAAGGCTGGCGACATCCCTTCCGTTCGCGCCTCCAGTGCGCGACGAATTTCGCTCTCAGAGCGACTCATGCATTCACCTCAACGAGGCGCGGCCGAATGGCATCAACAGCGCGATGGATCCGCTGCCGGGCTGCCGCGTTTGAGCAGCCAAGGACCTTCGCCACGTCTTCAATCGAGAGGTCAAGCAGGTAATACAGCGACAGTGCCAACAGATGTCGATGCGGCAGCTGGTCTAGTGCCGCCCCGAGGTCAATACGGTCGTCTGTGTCGGGGTGTACCGGAGACCTGCCAATGTGCTCGGGAAGTTCATCGGACTTGACCACACGCCACCAGCGCGAGCGGCGAATGTTGCGACACTCATTTGCGGTTATGCCAAGAAACCAAGGTTTAAGCTCTGCTTCGCTACGAACGTGGCCGAGATGCCGCCAGCTCTTCAAGGCAGCTTCCTGCACGGCGTCCTCCGCAGCAGCTCTGTCTTTCAGCATCGCCATCGCTAGACGAAATGCCGGCTCCAAGTTGGGCCCCAACAACTCCTCAAAAGCAACGCTGTCACCTGCCTTTGCAAGGGCAAGTCGCGGCTCCAGGTGTACGTCACGCGTCACGCTCCCACTAGGTTTACGCACGAGAGCGGCCCGTTGTGACACAGAACGCCAGCAACTGCCGAGCGCAGGCACATGAAATCGGGCGTGCAATTGCTACAAATTGCTACAAAATTGCTACAGCCGACGTCCTCCCGGACAGGGCTGTTGCTAATTTTGAATTCGAAATTGGCTCCGGTATAGGCCTTCGGGTGATGTGTCGCGGAGCTACTTCGGGTGATGTGTCGCACTTCCACTGAATCTATCTCCTCCGGGGCGCCGTGCCGTCGGCATGCAGTTTGCGGACAGCGCCTTTGCTC
>Ga0099828_10003765_pt1 | contig 10631 bp, 11 predicted proteins | sample CZO8metaG_2_FD_79338 | JGI IMG/M metagenome (GOLD analysis project Ga0099828, IMG submission 79338) | Vadose zone soil microbial communities from the Eel River Critical Zone Observatory, Northern California, USA - CZOApr15con2H1.8 metaG | ecosystem: Environmental > Terrestrial > Soil > Vadose...
GCCCGGCGCGCCCCGGCCGTGGCGGTGCGGAGGCTGGGATGTGAGATCTGCCGTGGGACCTTCACGTGCGCGTGACCTGGGGATCTGCGAGTTATCGGTACTGCTGTGTACGGCCCGCCGGAGACCATAGACAATCGACAAGCTGGCCGGGCACTTTAGGCGACCGCCCCTAGACGATCCTGGACGCGACCGGGGATTCGGATGAGAAGGCTCGCTGCCTGCACCGCTTCGGCCGCCTCTGCCACCTCGTCGTCGTCCCCCTGGCGGTGACCAGGCGGGTTGCGAAGTACCGCATGCGCGCCAGCGAACAGTGCCCGGGTCCCTTCCTGCTCTGCTTTCACCGCCGAGGGGGCCGGTCAGCCGGCCGCCGGGTCCGAAGGCCGTGGTCATCAGGCCGGCGCCGATGGCGTCGTTGCCGAGGGCCGCGAGCCTGCGTACCCGGACCTCTACGGTCATCGTCATCTCGGGTAAATGTCTCCATCCCCGCCCTCGGGGTCAGCGATCACCTGGGATCCAGGTGCCTCGCGTCAGCTTGACAGAGAGGGCTGGAGCAGTTCTCGGTAGCATGGATGCTGATCGAAGCAGGCGTGGCAGTCACGGCGGGCATCATCGCTGGCTCCCTGGCCCTGACGAGCTTCGGCTTCGACTCGATCATCGAGCTTGTCTCCGCGACTCTTGTACTGCGCCGCCTGGCTGAGCGGCTCTTGTCCAGGCCCCGAAATGATGCAGGCAAGCTGACAGCGGGAACAACAGGTGAACCGCCATGCAGGGAGTAGCCGTTTCACGGGTATGGCAGGCCTGTCCGTCATGGCCAGCCAGGTGTCACGCCAGGCGGTCTGTGACCAGCAGCCCCCCGCCGGTGCGGTACAGCGCCCGGCGGCCGCCGGAGATGCGTGCCCCGCATTCAGCGCAGGCCGCCAGCGGCGCCGGCTTGCCCCGGCGGCGCGGAGGGCTGCGGATCATCCCCGGACAGCCGGGCGGCGGAGGTGACCGGCGACGGCCAGTGCGCGCAGGCCCGCCAGGAGCTTGGCGTGTATCTGCTCGGCGCGATCGAGCCTGCCCAGCGCGCACTGGTGGACCGTCACCTGGCGGCGTGCCCGCGGTGCCGTGAGGTACTCGCCGGGCTCGCGGGACTGCCGGGCCTGCTTCGCAGAGTGCCGGCCGGCGAGGCGATGCAACTGGAGCTGGAAGACGCCGGGCACCTGGCGCCGGGGCCGCCGCTGAGCGCGCTGCTCGGCCGGGTGGCCGGGATCCGCCGCCGCAGGTGGCGGCTCACTGCTGCGGCCGCGTTGATCGCCGGGTTCGCGGCAGCTTCGGGACTGCAGCTGCTGCACCCGCCTGCCCGGCCGCTGGCCGCTGCGGTGCCCCGGTGGGCAGTCACCGCCGCGGGCGCGAACCCGGTGACGGGGGCCTGGGCGGTCATCCGGTACACGGCCCGGCCGTGGGGCACCGAGCTGGAGGTGCGCGTCACCGGCATCGCGGCCGGGACCCGCTGCCAGTTGCTGGTTACCAGCATGCGGGGACAGGACGTGGCCGCTGGCGGCTGGACCATCACGACGGGCCATCAGGGCGCGTGGTATCCAGCGTCGGTCCCGTTCCAGGCCGCCACCGTGCGCGGCTTCGAGGTCACCGCGGGCGGCAAGGTCCTGGTGACCGTCGCGGCCCGTTAAGGACACGCGCACGGCTTGGACAACCCGGCAACCAGGCGTGAGCCGGTGCACCGGGGCCGAAACGGGCAAAGGCGCACGACGGCCCATCCTCCTGCCACACCCGGCGCTACCTCAGCGCAGCCTGAAGATCCCCGCCGGGCGGTGAACGGACAGCCCGGCAGTTACGTGATCGGGGTATCTGACTGGCCTAGTAGCGAACGGAGACATGCGATGAGTAACAGATGGCTGGCACCAGCGGTGCCGGCCGCCGCGCTGGTGATCGCCGCCTGCGGTAGCTCGGGCGGCTCGGGCAGCGCGCCTTCGAGCGCTGCGGCCGCGCCGGCCTCAAGCGCGGCGTCGTCCGGCACGGCCCTGAAGACCGCGAAGATCGGCGGGGCCGCCGTGCTCACCAGCGCCAAGGGCTTCACCCTGTACTGGTTCGCCCCGGACACCCCGACCACGTCGAAGTGCAATGGCTCCTGCGCCACGTTCTGGCCGCCGGTGAAGGGCCCGGCCACCGCGGGCGCGGGCGTCACCGGCAAGCTCGCCACGATCAAGCGCTCGGACGGCTCGGTGCAAGCCACCTACAACGGGCACCCGCTCTACACCTACTCCGGGGACACCGCCCCGGGGCAGGCCAAGGGGAACGGGCTGAACCTCTCCGGCGGGGTGTGGCACGAGGTCACCATCTCCGGTGCCGCGGCGCCTGCTCCCAGCCAGTCCTCCAGCTCCGGCGGCAACGGATACGGGTACTGACGCCCAGGGCTCCAAACGGGCAGCGCGCAGCCGCCGGCGGGCGCTTGCGCGAAGAGCGCCGCGCCCGCCGCACCCGCCAGGTTCACCCCGATCCGGACGGGCCGGCCGAGACGTCTGAGGGACGAAACCGTCAGCCAGGTCCAGATCCTCGGGCCATGATGATCCGTGGCTGGAGCCGGGATGCCTTCACGGCAGGAGGACGTCGCGGAATCGGGGCGCTGGCCTGGCCTCCGGGCGCGGCTCATCATGACCTCATCTCCCGCGCGCACAGGCGCAGCGACTGGTTCAGTCCGTCCTGCACATGCACCTCCGGACGGCGGCCCCGGATCGTCCGGGTAAAGGCGTTCCCTGAGACCGCGCCGGCCGGCCGGGCAGCTGCTGCCGCCCCGGGTGCGGACCGCCCCGGGCCGGCGGCTTACGCGGCCTGATGTGGGATCTCTGTGCGCCTACAGCGCCGGTAGCTGGAAACCGTTGTAATACCACAGCGACGAGGTGTACCAGAGCACGCCGATGACGACGGCGAGCGTGCCCCCCGCAACTGGCAGTACCCAGCCCGGCAGCCGCCTGGTCTGTACCAGCAGCACCTTCGCGGCAAAGGCACCGTAGAAGAAGCAGCCCGCGAGCGAGTGCACGGCAACCCTGAGGCTGGTGAGCTGCACACCGTAGGCGAGCAGGCAGTGCACAGCGATCGGCACGGTCAGCGCGAACAGCCCGAAGCCGATGACCCGGTGCGCCAGCCGCGCCGGACGCGGCGGGCTGCCCGCCAGCGGCAGCTTCCGGTAGATCCACAGGGCCAGCAGCACCTGCAGCGCGGCAAGGCCGAGCACGATGGACGCCAGCAAGGACTTGAGCACGATCGCGTCCAGCCCGGACCGCCCGAACAGGCCGAACGCGTAATTCGGCGTATGCAGCCGGCCGGCCACATACAGCACCGCGGCTACCCCGCCGGCGAGCAGGCCGATACCTGCCAGGCGCGCCGCGGCGGACCTCCGGCCTGTCACACCGGGTGAGCTCATGTCATCGCACCATGCCACACCGGGCCGCCGCGGACCTGGCAATGGCGATATGGGCCTTGGCGGAGATCACCGGCACGGGCAGGCGAGTGGCAGCGGCACCCCGGCAAGTCGCGGTCGCCGTCGATCAGCCACGACGAGGAAGACGAGCCCGCCGGCGGCGGTGGTGCACCAGATGATCAGGGCGACAACGTTCATGGTTCCCTTTCTCCGCAGCTGAGGGCCCGGGTGTGGTCAATGCTGCCAGCAAGGCCGGGGCGGCGCACGGACGGCGCAGTGGACTTGGGCGGCTGGAGTGCCCGCCATGTCGTTCCTGCAACGGACAGGCCTAGATCAGCGGCTCACCGCTCTGGCTAAAACGCTGAGCAACGACGCGCCCGCCCGCTATCCGGGACCACTCCCTAGGTCGCGATCGCGACCGCGAGGGCACTCTGCCGGCAAGCGACCGCCGCGGCCGAGGGCTACATCGATCCGGTGCACGCAGACGGCGCCCATGGCCCCTTATCCCGCCCAAGGACCAGGCGGACTCGAATGCAGTACGAAGGCCGGGCGCGAGCTGGGCAAGGGCAGGCGGGCGGGGCCGGGCCACGGCGGAGGATAATCCAGCAAGGTGGGCGACGGCCATCTCAGATGGATCTTGTTCCTTCACAAATCCAAGATCTTGAGGTGGCCGTCCTGCGTGCGGCAACGCGACACGCCGGGGCACATCATGATCATCCAGGCACTAGATCACAAACCCGGACTGTAGTACCGGTCCAGACCAGCCCGCCCTACGCCTTCGATTGGCGCTGGCCGAGTACTTTGCCTGGCGGCGGCGTCTCGACGACTGGCTGGCCACCACCGCCATGCCTGGGTCCGGGGCGCGGTGGGTTTGTGCGGGGCGTTCCAGCTCAGGAAATGTGGACCTGCGGGTCCGTCCGAGGGATCACTGTCAGGTACTGGTGACCGATCGCCTCCCGGATACTGACGGTTAGACGGGGGGTGCCGCCCATCGATGGACGAGGCATTCCCGTGACCAGCCAGCCGGAGACGGATTCCTTCGGCGGAACGTAGGCGCAGCTCCTCAGATCCGGTGAGTAGCGCAGCCTTTGCTGGGCGGCGATCTCTTGTTGGAGGCCAGTGCTCCCGGGCCGTCAATCACCGGCAGTTCGCCTGGCGGGCTACCGTCCCAGTCGCTGCCGACGCCGAAGGAGCCGAGGCGGATCGCAGCCGCGCCGCCCGGCGCGCCAGCGGCACCGGCACGCCCTCCCGCACATCACACGCGCGCAGGAAACGGTGCTGCCCGGCGTCCCGCGACCCATCCCGGTCAGGCACTCCACCAGCACCACGGACGGGACCACCGGCGGCCACAGGCCCTCCCGGCGGAACGCGGCGATCAGCGCCGCCGCGCGGCCCGAGCGTTCCGCCAGGCCGGTGACCGCACCGGAATCCAGCACCAGCATCAGCACCTACCCCGCTCAGCTGGCCCGCGGCGCCCGCCGGGCGGCGATCCGCCGCCCGATAGCCCCGGCACGCGCCTGCTCCTGCGGCTTTCGGCTCGCGTACCCGCAGCCGGCCAGCGTTGATGGCAGGACATCTGCCCTTCCTCACCCGTCCCGAGATCGTGCTCGAGCACTTCGAGCGGCAGAGCGAGAAGCAGCAAGCGGCGATCGCCAGGCAGGACGAACCGGCGCGCGCCTCTGCCGGCGGCGCCCGGCGCTTGAGAACGAGATCGAGCGATGGCTCGACACCTCACGGCCGGACTCGACGGGGCTCCCCAGCAAGAAGGCCGATGACAGAATCAGAGCCGATGTCCGCGCTTGCGGTCGGTTTCGGCCTTGGCCTCTTCGTTGCCGCCCAGATCGGGCCGGTCTCGCTCTTGATTGCGCGCTCGGTCTTGCGCGGCTCACTGCGTCTCGGGCTTGTCGTGGGGATAGGTCACCTTAGGCCACGAGGCGTAGCTCGAGCTGTCTTTCGACGAACGGCGCCCAAATCAGTCCCCGTCCTTGGTCGATCCGGATCGAGGTCCTCGGGCTCTCCCCCGCCCCCAGAACGCTCGGGTCCTCCGCCATGGCCCGGATGAGGAGGGAGTCCCCCTCATCCACGACGCTCGTCACGCGCAGCGCGCGGGCCGTCCCGGGCAGCTCGATCGCGCTCATGGCCTCGGGCGCGCCGGCCAAGACGCTCCTTCTCAACACCCCGGAGCCGGAAATAGGATCGACGGTCCCCTCCCATACCAAGGAGGCGTAGCTGGGAAGCGGACGTTGCGGAAGGCCTGTCGTAGCCCGGAACCTGAGCGTGGATCCGGCCCTCGACGCGCGAAGTGCTGTGGGCCAGACTCGGCTCGTGAGGGCGGTAACGGCGGCGCCGACTCCCGCGAGTGCCGCCGTTCCGGCTCCAGCGAGCTTCATAAAGTCTCGTCGGCTGAGATTCCTCATCATTCCGTCCCCTTTCTTCACGCGGCCCCGGCCTCAGTGCGGGACCCCGAGGTAGGGAAACTCGCCCAGGTAGTCCGTGTGGGGTCCGACCATGTCCGTGGTCACGGCACCGTGGGTCACCAGGTTGAGCTCGGTGTCGATGACGTCGTCGGTGAGCTTGCGGCCATTCAGGAATCCGGCCGAGCTCGAGTCGTCGAAGGTGAGGATATCCGGAAGGAGGATGTCGGCGATGGCGGTGGCCTGGGCGGTGGTGTAGGTGCCCTGACTCCCCTGGAGCGAGGACAGGGTCTCCAGGGTGGACACGAAACTCGTCAGGAAGTTGGCCCGGTCCTGGGTGGGCTCCTGCTGGTTGAACACGTTCTTGGCGTCGCCGTGGTTGAACACGGTGTTGATCGCTGGCCGGCCCATCCGGTCGATGGGGACGAAACTACCATTCTGCTCGACGGCGGTCCGTCCCCAGACGCCGACGCTGGGGTTCGTGCCGAGGGCGCTGCTGGGGACCTCAAGGACCATGCCGAACACGTTCTTGTCGATGAAGAAGTCCGAGCCGGTGAACTTCAGGCCGTTCAGGAACCCGAGAAGGTCGAAGAAGAACGGGTCGCTGCGGAACCCGGCGAAGAACTTGTAGGCGCCGGCCTCGGTGACGATGGCTTCGGAGCCGAAAGACACGGGAGCATGCGTGATGATCACCGGACCTGCCGGGGTGGTCATGGCCGCCGCGCTCCCGGTGGCCCGGTGCACGTTCGCGAGCTGCACGCCCCCCTCGACGTCGGAGAACACCACGCTGAAGGCGATCTCGGCCACCGCGTCGCCGTTGGTGTCGACGTTGATCCGGTACGCGGCCCCGGGATTGAATTCCGCTGCCAGCGTGGGCGCCAGGGGGTTGACGTTCATGATGAGGATCGACTTGGCCGCGTCGCCGGGCTTCTGGAACGCGTAGACATCGGTGATATCAAGACGGGCATCCCCTCCCGGTGAGGTCAACCCCGGGGCGTCCAAGTGATCTGCCATAACCGCCACCCCCTCCATCTGGCCCCTCATCCAAGCACCCGACGGCGGGATTCGCAATACGCGGAATGCAGTATGAGGCCATCATAGGAGGACGCATGGCCACCGGCGCGATTCCGCCACCTCGGGTTACCGGCGCGGTCTCCTATCAGCAGATAGAAGCGGCTACAGTCAGGAGCTCGGACGCCCGCCATCGCCCGCCATCGCGACCCGCTGCTGCTGCGCGGCGCGCTGACCACGTTCCGGCGCCGCTGCGGCAGCCTCCGCGTCCTCATCTCCAGCGGCGACTTCGACGACGACCGGAACTACCACCTACGGCAAGAACACCAGCGCATCCACCAGCCCCGCTACCGCGACAGCCCGGGCCCCTCGCCGCATGATCAGCTCACTTCAACGGAGCCGCACCCGGCTCCGATGGCACAAAGCTGATCGGCAGCTCCAAAGCAATCAATTGGCAGGGGCAACATTGCCAATTGGCCCCGACCGGTATTTCTTATGGATGGCACATGGTATGAGATCGGCGCAACTTATCTGGCCGATGCTCACTGAGGCTTTTCATCCTGATCTTGGAGTACGCCTGGATACAGGTTGACCACGAACGGCATGTCGGCTCATGGCACGACGAAGCCCCCGGTAGATGAAGCGATCGACCAAGATCCTCTTCTTCCGCCCAGGGGCTCCGATGCTTTTTTACCGTGCTGCGCCGCCGTTGCCTGCCCAGACCCTGACCTATGTCGCCGGGGGGACTAGCGGCGGCCAGGATGGCCGGGCACGCGTTCATGGTGATCGACGGCACCCTCATCCCGATCGACCGGGTCGCCGCCGACCGGCCGTTCTACCCCGGCAAGCACAAGAAGCAGCTATGGGCGTTTACGCTCATCTCCTCCTCGCGGGCTACGGCGCCATCGCCGTCGGCGATGGGGGAGGTGGGCTCGGCCTGCGGATGGCCTGCTGCGGCCCGCCCGGCAAGGCAGGATGGTGCTATCAGTCCCGCTGGTATACCGAGACGTGCCCACCGCTGCTGGAGTCGAACGGCCGCCAGTCCCAGTCGCTGTGACGTTCCCATAGCCGAAGACCAGCCTGCTTGGCCATCAGGTCCAGCTCGCTTGGCCAGCAGTACCGGATGGCCACCGGACGCAGGTGCATCCCCTGCCCATCCAGCGTGACGATCTGGGTGGTGACGCGCTGCAGCGCCGCGAGTTCGGCATCGTCCTGGCGCTGCTGCTCGGCTGGCAGTTCACCCTGGCGGAGTTCACCGGCGGGCCGGTCATGATCATCCTGCTGGCGCTGGCGTTCCGGGTGTTCCTGCGTCAGCGGCTCCTGGACGCCGCGAGAGCCCAGGCGGGCAAGGGGCTGGCCGGATCGAAGGAGGGCCACGCCGCCATGGACATGACCATCGGGAGGGAGGGAAGCTCGTGGCGGCGGCTGCGCTCCCGGCAGGGGCTCACGTCGGTGTCCCACATCTTCGTGATGGAGTGGGCGGCGGTCATCCGCGACATCGTGCTCGGCCTGCTGATCGCCGGGGCCGTGGCCGCCTGGGTCCCGGACAGCTTCTGGGCACACCTGTTCGTCACCGGCCACCCCGCACTGTCCAAGATCCGGGGGCCGCTGATCGGGCCGGTAGCGAGCCTGCTCAGCTTCGTCTGCTCGATCGGCAACGTCCCGCTCGCCGCGGTCCTGTGGAACGGCGGCATCAGCTTCGGCGGCGTGGTGGCGTTCATCTTCGCCGACCTGATCATCGTCCCGATCCTGGTGATCTACCGGAAGTACTACGGCACGAAGATGACGCTGTTCATCCTGGCCACGTTCTACGCCTGATCGAGCTGATCTTCGGCGGGCTCGGCCTGATCCCCGCCGGGCGGCACGCCAAGGTGATCGAGGCGGCCGTCCAGTGGAACTACACCACCGTCCTCGACATCGTCTTCCTGGCGCTGGCACGAGGCGCTGTGCTACCGGTTCGCCCGCACCGGCGGCATCCCATGCTCACGATGATGGGCGGTCCCCCCGGCGCCGCCGACCACGGGCCCGAGCATCACGGACACGCCGGCGGCGGGCAGCCCAGCCCCGCCAGCCGGGCCGCCACCGGCCGAACGCGCCGGGTGATGACGTCACTCAGTACGCCGCCGGGTTGCTCCGGGAAGGGCGCCTTCTCATCCCGCGGGCGCCCGGCACGCCGGCGTCATGTCCATGGCCATGGCGTGCCGCGCAGTCCTCCCAACGGCGCCGGCCCGACGCGCGCTAGCCCGGCCGCCCTTGGTGCCACGCGCTGGTGCGGCCATCCAGGCTGCCGGGGGGTGGCGTGCTCCCAGTTAGCGGGTTCCCGCGGCAAAGCGCCCCGCCACCGTGATCTGGCGGCGGGGCGCTTGCGCAGCGTGTGCCCGCTGCGGGCTGGGCCCTATCCGGCCGTACACGATATGCGTGCGTGGCCGGCTGACCGGTAGCGCTGTCATTGCTCCAGTCCCGCGCGCAGCCGCAGGGCCTTGCGGACGGCACGGCGCATCCGCCGTTCGGCCCGCTCGGCACGCCGTGATGCCCTGGCCAGCGCAACGAGCTGCCGCGCCCGGCGCTGCTGCTGGGCCTGCGCCAGCATCTCGCGGTGCCGTTCACTGGCGAGCTGGCTGGCAACATGTGGGTGCAGGTGCACGTGACTCACCTCCTTTCTGTGCCGTTGACGGATGGGAGGGCCAGCGCGCTCTGCGGGCACGCCGGCGGAATGCCGACCCGCGCCTTTGCCCGGACGGCCCGGATGCCGGTCCGTGCTGATGATCACGGTCAGGTACAGCTCACCCGGTAGATCACAACGACGGCGCGGCTAGCCAAGATGATTACTTTGCTGCGGGCGGCCACCGGTGGCCGAACTCACCCTGACCAGGTGGATACCTGAGCGCCGGGCGGCGCCGGGCAAGTTCCACCCGATTCGATGGGCTGATCGGTATCCCTAGGCCGTCCGAGCTGGCCTGCGGCCGCTAAGACATCCAGCCATCGGGGGTTTGGATACCGCCCCCAGCACCGGGCCGCTGCGGTCCTGGCCCTGCCAGGAGCTGGCGGCCCTGAACCCCGGCACCGGCCATTCTGATGCCGTTCAGCGGTGCCTGCCGCCATTGCGGACCGCGCAAAGCGCCGGGCTGATACCGGCCCTGTGCGAACGCCATGACGACGCCTCCTCCCCGCTGACAGATATGGCCTGCTGTATTGACAGAGCCCGACAGGGCCGACCTGATACACCCGCCACCATGACGATTGACGATGGCCGGCCAGCCGTCACGCCCAAGCGCGGCCCGTCACGCACGGCGCAATGTGACTACGCCCCTACCGCGTCCCCCGTGCAGCCCTGAAAGCAAGCGATTAAGGGCGGCCAAACGCCTGAGCAGCCCGGTCCGCGGCGCCTACGGCCAAACCCCGGTTCCGGAGCGGCGCTGCGGACTCTGTCCGCAATGCCAAGAAGATCAAAAGGGACGCACTCATCTCAGAATCGGGCAGGGCGCCGCCCGGCAGGTCCGAGAAGACTCGCCCACTCCACGTTGCGCGTCACGCAGCGTCACTGTTCTGTGACTTCGTCACGGCGCACACTCCCGCCGTTCTGCGCGGACGTCGGCTCGATGCCGGTCAAGGCGAGGACTGTACAGATCTGGGCATTCTGCGCGCCCACGAGCCGAGCCAGCCTCGACGTCCGACGGCCTTACCTCATGCGCTGTCGGCACGGCGCCTCACACTGACGTCGCTGTCGCTGCGCGGATGGCATGGAATGTGGCCGCGCGCTTGGCTGGCATTTTATGCGCGGAGCGCGC
>Ga0099828_10003766_pt1 | contig 10630 bp, 9 predicted proteins | sample CZO8metaG_2_FD_79338 | JGI IMG/M metagenome (GOLD analysis project Ga0099828, IMG submission 79338) | Vadose zone soil microbial communities from the Eel River Critical Zone Observatory, Northern California, USA - CZOApr15con2H1.8 metaG | ecosystem: Environmental > Terrestrial > Soil > Vadose...
GCGGTGGAAGACGTGGTATCTGCCGAGCTGGTCGGGCGCCGCCTGATGGAGGCCGGCGGTTAGACGGAGGCGGCCAGACGGGCGAGCCGCTCGGCCGCGGCGCGGATCCCCTGGCGGCGGCGGAGGAGCCCGCGCCACGGGTCGCCCTCACGCTCGATGCGCTCGAGCACGTTCCTCACCGAGTAGGTTTGCGAATCGAGCCCGCGGTCGTCCAGCTCCTCCCAGCGGAGCGGTGTGGCGACCGGCGCCCCCGGCTTGGCGCGCACGCCGTACGGTGCCACGCCGGTCTGCGCGTAGGCGTTGCGTGTGGTGTCGAGGAACAGACGGCCGCGCCGCTTGGCGATCCGGGCCTCGATCGTGACATCGTCGGGGTGCCGTTCGGCCAGCAGCCCCGCCACATCGCGGGCGAAGGCGCGGACCGTATCGAAGTCGGCCGCGCGGTCGAGCGGAACGACCACGTGGAGGCCGCGCGAGCCGGTCGTCATCAAGAAGCTCGCGAGGACAAGCTCGGAGAGCAGATCGCGAACCAGCAAGGCGGCCGCGCGCGCTTGCTCGAAGCCCTTCGGCGGATCGAGGTCGAAGATCAGCCGGTCGGGATGCCTTGGCCGGTCGATCCGGCTCAGCCAGACATGGGGCGTGATACAGCCCTGCCCGGCGAGATAGGCGAGGGTGGCCGCATCGTCGCACACGGCGTACGTGGTGGTCCCGCCCTCTTTCTCCAAGGTGGTGCGCGGAACCCACGCCGGGAACCAGTCGGAGATCTCCTTCTGGAAGAACCCTTCGCCCTCGATGCCCTCGGGGAAGCGCTGCAGCGTGACCGGCCGCGCGCGCGTGTAGGGAATCATGGTCGGCGCGACCGCGGTGTAGTACTCCAGCAGGTGGCGCTTGGTGATCGGAGGCCGGCCCGGGAAATAGATCTTGTCCGGATGGGTGAGCTCGATCACCCGCCGGCCGACCTTGAGGCGCTCCACGGCGGCCCGCTGCGTCACGCGTCCTCCCGCCGGGCGGCGTGCGCCCGCTCGCGCACCACCTCCCGCGCGCGCTTGTCCGGGCGCAGGCCGAGGAACCGCGGGTGGCGCAGCTTTCCGGCGCGGGTCCATTCGGTGAATCCCACTTCGGCCACCAGCCGGGGCTCGACCCAATGCACCCGGGACGTCGGCGGCTTCCCCCGCGCGAATGGCGAGCGTGAGCGCGCGAGCTGGCGGAGCCGCGCGCCCAGACTCCTGAGCGTCGCCTCGTCGTAGCCGGTGCCGACCTTGCCGGCATACACGAGCGCCGGCCCGTCGTAATACCCTACGAGCAGCGCACCGAAATCGGAGCGCCCCCCTTCGGGGTCGGTCCAGCCTCCGATCACCAGCTCCTGCCGGGCAAGGCATTTGAACTTGAGCCAGTCGCGCGAGCGGCGATGGACGTAGGGACTCGCGGCGCGCTTCGCGATGAGTCCCTCCCAGCGGCTGCGGCAGGCCTGGCGGTAGAACCTCTCGCCGTCGCGTACCCGGTGCTCGGTGTACCGGAGCGGAGCGCGGAACGTGATCGTGCGGCGGAGGAGGCGCTTGCGGTCGAGCAGCTCGAGTCGGGTCGTGTCCTGGCCCTCGAGCCAGAGGATGTCGAACACATAGTAGAAAACGGGAATGCCGGTGGCGCGCGCCCGCTCCGGGTCGTCCAGGCCCATCCGGCCCTGCAGCCGCTCGAAGCTGGTGGCGCCGTGGTCGAACGCTACGATCTCGCCGTCCAGCACGCAGCGGGCCGGCTCGCGCTCGAGCGCCTCCGCTACCTCAGGATACGCGCCGTTCAGCAGCCGGCGGTTGCGGGAGAGGAGTCGCACGCGGGCGCCGCGAAAGGCGAGGCAGCGCTCGCCGTCCAGCTTGCGCTCGAACACCCACGCCGGATCGGAGAAGCGCTCGTCGGTGAGCGTCGCGAGCATCGGTGCGGCCCACGCCGGCATGGGCCGGGCGCGGAGCCGCTCGCGAGCGGCGGCGGCGAGCACGTCGAACGGAGGCCCGATCACGCCGGGCTCGGATGGGGGGCGGGGACGGTTCTGGCCTTGCGCACGAGGGAGCGGAGGTGCGACCGGTTCCATTGCCCCCTTGGTCCTCCATATATGTCATTACATGATATTGAGATACGCGCCGAGCCACGAAGCGGGCGATGGCGCTGACCAACTGGTCGTTCGCCGCGCCGACGATCCCACCGCCCAGCTCGCTCGCGAGACCGATCTCAAGAGCGCCACGGAGCGCGCCACTCAGGAAGCACTGCGCACGACCGGCGTCATCCTCGAGGTGTTCGAGCCGGCGACCGGGCGGGTCTGTCTTCGGGTGCGGGCCGAGCCGGGAGGCCGCCGCGTCCTGGTGCAGCGTACACCCCCGACTTCGGGCGACGCGTGGCCCGATCCTCCCGCCTGGCTCCCGCTCGCCGCCAGCGCCTGAGCTCGACGGCTCAGGCCTGCTGCACCAGCTCGACGTCGATCGAGATCTTCACCTCGTCGCCCACCAGGACCCCGCCCGCCTCCAGCGCCTGATTCCAGTTCAGGCCGAAGTCCTTGCGGTTGAGCTTGCCCGTGGCGCTGGCGCCGCGGCGAAGCTTGCCCCACGGATCCTTGGTCTCCACCCCGTCGCTCTCGACCGTGAGCGTAATCTCCCGCGTCACCCCATGGAGGGTCAGCTGACCGGTCAGCTCGTAGGTCTCCGGGCCGGTCTTGACGTTCCTGGTGGACTTGAAATCGATTGTGGGGAACTTCGCGACGTCCAAGAAGTCGGGGCTCTTGAGGTGGGCGTCCCGCTGCGGCTCGCGGGTGTTGATCGAGCTGGCATCGATCCTCGCCTCGACCGAGGTGTGGGTGGGGTCGGACGGGTCGAGCTTGACCGACCCGGAGATCTTCCCGAACTCCCCGCGGACGGTCGCGATCATCATATGCCGCACGGAGAAATAGGCCGCGCTGTGAGCGGGATCGAAGTCCCAGGTGGTGACCCTCGACGGGGCGGTGGTGGACGTAGCCATGGGCAGCTCCTTGGGGTATAAGGGACGCGCGGGTGCGTCCCGACGTTGGCGAGTGCGAATGCGTCCGCTCGGCGGACGCATGGACTCGCCTAACGCGCCACTCCGGCGAAGTGTTCCCCGCCCCGCCGGCGCCGGCCGCACGACGCCGAATCGCAACGTATGTTGCGGGGCGGAAATCCGACGACGATCTGGATCACAGGAGGACCCCGGATGCCCCCCACACCTACCCCTGACCCGCTCCGCGCCCACGTCCTCGAGCTGCTGCACGGCGGCCACGCCCACCTCACCTTCGAGGACGCGGTGCGCGATCTGCCGCCCGACCTCCGGGGCAAGGCCCCGCGCGGCGCGCCCTACACCGCCTGGCAGCTGGTGGAGCACATCCGCATCGCCCAGCATGACATCCTTGGTTTCAGCGTCAACGCGGAGGGGACGTATCAGCCGCTCGAGTGGCCCGACGACTACTGGCCCAAGGCCAAAGGTCCGCGGGACGACGCCCAATGGGACGCGGCGTTGGCAGGAGTCGAGACGGATCGGAAGGCGATGGAGGGGCTGGTCCACGACCCGGCGCGGGACCTGTTCGCGCCGTTCCCCTGGGGCGACGGACAGACCTTGCTGCGCGAGGCGCTGCTGGCGGCCGACCACACGGCCTACCACCTCGGCCAGCTGGTGCTGCTCCGCCGCCTGCTGGGAGCCTGGCGGGGGTGACGCATCCGTTCTCCCCCGCGCAGGGCGCGCGGGAGGTCGGCCTCGCCGAGACGCGCATCCGCCGGTACATCCGGGAAACGCCGCTCGAGCCGTCTCCCTTCCTGAGCCGGGAGACGGGCGCGGAGGTCTACCTCAAGCTCGAGTGCGTACAGGTGACCGGCTCGTTCAAGGCGCGAGGCGCGTTCAACAAGCTGCTGTCGCTCGGCGAGTCGGATCGGGCCCGCGGCGTGGTCGCCGCGTCCACCGGCAACCACGGCCTCGCGACGGCGTACGCGCTCGCGGTCCTCGGCATCGCGGGCGAGATCTTCCTGCCCAGCAGCGTGTCGCCCGCCAAGCTGGACGGACTCCGCGCCCGCGGCGCGCGCGTCCGACTGGTAGACGAGGATCCGGGCGTGGTCGAGACCGTGGCGCGGCAGGACGCCGAGCGGACCGGGCGGATTTACGTCTCGCCCTACAACGACCCCGAGGTCATCGGCGGCCAGGGGACCGTAGGGCTGGAGCTACTCCACCAGCTGGAGCGTCTGGATGCGATCCTGGTCCCGGTCGGCGGCGGGGGACTGATCGCGGGGATCGCCGCGCACGTGAAGGCAGTCGCGCCCAGCGTGCGGATCGTGGGCTGCCAGCCGGCTGCGTGTCCGATCCTGGTGGAGAGCATCAAGGCGGGCCGCCTGCTGGAGCTGCCCAGCGCGCCGTCGCTCTCCGACGCGACCGTAGGGCTGGTCGAGGCGGGGGCGATCACGTTTCCGCTCTGCCAGGCCCTGGTGAATGACTGGATCGTCGTGGGCGAGGACGCGCTCCGCTCCGCGATCCGGCTCGTGCTCGAGCGCCAATCGGTCCTGATCGAGGGCGCGGCCGCGCTGCCGGTGGCGGGGCTGCTCGCGGCCCGGGCGCGGCTTCGCGGCGGGCGGGTGGCGCTGGTGCTGAGTGGGTCGCACATCGGGCTGCCGACCCTGGCCGAGGTGCTGCGGGACCCGTAGCCGCTCAGACTTCCAGCCGGTCGCCCGGGCGCGCGACGAGGGCGTACAGCACTGGCATCAGGAACACGCTGATCAGCAGCCGCGAGAACATCCCGCCCACGATCACCATCGCGAACGGCCGCTGCGAGTCCGATCCCACCCCGGTCGAGAGCGCGGCCGGCAGCAGGCCCAGCGCCGCTACCAGCGCAGTCATCATGATCGGCCGGAGCCGCAGCAGCGCCGCCTCACGGGTGGCGCGGGTGATGTCCATGCCGTCCCCGCGGAGCTCGTTTACGTAGGAGATGTAGACCACCGCCGTCTGCACCGACACGCCGAAGAGCGCCAGGAACCCGATGCCGGAGGAGACCGAGAACGGGGTGCCGGTCGCGGCCAGGGCCAGGATTCCGCCGACGGGGGCGGAGAGGAGCACACCGGCGACCGTGATGATCGGAAACTTGAAATTGCTGTAGAGCGCAAAGAGGATGAGAAAAATGAGGACGAGCGTGAGCGGCAGCACCACCTGGAGCTGGCTGCGCGACGCAGTGTACTCGCGGTACTCCCCGCCCCAAGCCTCCCGATAGCCGGACGGCAACGTGACCTTCGCGGCGACCTGCCGCCGGGCGTCCTCCACGGCGCCGGCGAGATCGCGGCCCTCCACCGAGTACTGGATGCCGATGAAGCGGGAGCTGTTCTCCCGGTAGATGAACGAGGCCCCGCTCGCCACCTGGATGTCGGCCAGCTCGCCGAGCGGCACCTGCTGGCCCGACGGGGTCGGGACCAGGATGCTCCGGATCGCCTCGGGCGACTCGCGGAACCGGGGCTCCAGTCGCACGACCAGATCGAACAGCCGCTCCCCCTGGACCACCTGCGTGGCGGCAGCGCCGCCCACCGCCGCTTCGAGCAGGTGGTTCACGTCGTCCACGTTCACCCCGTACCGGGCGATCTTCGCCCGGTCGACGGCAACGGTCAGGCTGGGCTGCCCCAGCTCCTGCACCAGGGTGACGTGGCTGATGCCCCGAACGCTCTCCAGAACATGCTTGATCTCCTTGCCCTTGCGCTCCAGAGTCTCGAGATCGGAGCCGAATACCTTCACGTCCAGCGCGCTCTTGAGCCCGGTCTCGGCCTCATCCACCGCGTCTTCCGCCGGCTGGGTGAAGTTGAAGATGACGCCGGGGAAGGCCTCGAGCCGGGCGTCGATCGCATCGACGAGGTCCTGCTTGCGATGGTACTGGCCGTGCCACTCGCGATAGGGCTTGAGCCCGACGTAGAACTCCGCATTGAAGAACCCGGTGGGGTCGGTCCCGTCGTCGTCGCGCCCGTGCTCGTCGGCGACGACCGTGACCTCGGGAAACGATCGCAAGACCGACCGGATCTGGGGAACTAGCCTCGCCGACTCGTCGAACGAGATGGTGTACGGCATCGTCGCACGCACCCAGATGGCACCCTCGTCCAGGTGGGGCATGAACTCGGCGCCTACCCGGGCCGCCAGGAGCAGCGAGAGCGCGAACGCCGCGACCGAGCCGCCGACGGTCGCGCGCGGGTGGGCGAGGCACCAGTCCAGCCCCCGCTCGTAGGCGCTCCGGGCGGCCTCGAACACCGGGTTCCGGCGCTCCCGGACCCCCCGCCGCAGCACCCAAGCGCACAGGACGGGCACCAGGGCGAGCGTGAGCAGCAGCGACCCGGCGAGCGCAAAAATCATCGTGTCTGCCATGGGCGAGAACAGCTTGCCCGAAGGCCCCGAGAGGACGTAGATTGGCAGGAACCCCGCCACGATCACCGCCACCGCATAGAAGATCGGCCGGTCCACCTCGGCCGCCGCTGCGGCGATCACCTCCGTGACGCTGTAGGAGGTGCCGTTCCGGAGCGCGAGCTGCCGGTGGATGTTCTCCACCATCACCACCGCGCCGTCCACCAGGATTCCGAAGTCGATGGCGCCGATGGACAGCAGGTTGGCCGGAAGCCCCTTCAGGTCGAGACAGATGAACGCGAAGAGGAGCGACAGCGGGATGGTGGCCGCCACGATCAGGCCGGAGCGAACATCGTAGAGAAAGAAGATCAGCACCACGACCACGAGCACGATGCCGCGGAGGAGGTTGTCCTCGACCGTGCGGGTGGTGAGCTCGACCAGCTCGCTCCGGTCGTAGAACGGCCGAACCTTTACGTCCCGGGGGAGCACGCTGTCGTTGAGCTCGCGGGTCTTGGCCTCGACCCCCTTCAGGACCGTCTGCGCCTGCTCGCCTTTGCGGAGGAGGATGATGCCCTCGACGGCCTCGTCCCGGTCGTTGAACCCGAACTGGCCGAGCCGGGGCGCGTGCCCGATGACCACGCGACCGACATCCTTCACCAGCACCGGTGTCCCGCTCTTGTTGGCGAGCACGATGTTGCCGATGTCCTCGGTGGTCACGATCCGGCCGAGCCCGCGCACGTAGTAGAACTGGCCGCCCTCCGAGTAGAAGCCGCCGCCGGCGTTGCCGTTGTTGGCCGCGAGCGCGGTCGCGACGTCGGCGACTGCGAGCCCGGCCCCTGCCAGACGCGCCGGGTCGAGCAGCACCTGGTACTGCATCGTCTCACCGCCGAGTCGCGCGACATCCGCTACGCCGGGCACCGCCCGGTACTGCCGGGCGATCACCCAGTCGTCGATGATCTTGAGCTCCATCGCGCTCCGCGCGGGGCTCTCGACGACGTAGCGATAGACCAGTCCGGAGGGCGAGAACAGCGGGGATACCGACGGGCTCACCCCGTCGGGCAGGGTTGCGTCGGGCAGCCGCTCGAAGACCTGCTGCCGGGCGAAGTAGTTGTCGGTGCCCTCCTCGAAGGTCATCCGCACGTCGGACAGCCCGTAGAGCGAGATCGAGCGGATGAACCGCATCCGGGGGAGACCGTTCATCTCCACCTCGAGCGGCACCGTGATCAGTCGTTCTATTTCTTCGGCCGCGTGTCCGGGCCACTGGGTGATCACCTCGACCATCGGCGGCGAAAGGTCGGGGTAGGCGTCCACCGGCAGCCGGGAGAACGACCAAACGCCGATGCCCGCGATGAGCGCCGTGAGCAGCCCAACCAGGAACCGCTGGCGCAGCGAGGCCGCGACCAGCCGGTGAATGAGCGAGTCGGGAGCGCCGCCCGGCGGCGCTGCGGCGGGCTCGCTCACTGGTTCTCCGCGAACTGCAGGAAGAGACCACCCTGCGTGATCACGGTGTCCCCGGCGGCCAGACCCCCAGTGATCTCCAGCTCGGACCCCACGTGGCCGCCCAGCTGGACCGGCCGGCGCACGAACGCGCCGCCCGTCCCGGCGACGAACACGAACGGAAGGTTCTGCGCATCCCGGAGAACCGCGGATACCGGGACGAGCAGACCGGTCCGGTCGCGACCCGCACGGATGTGCACCCGCACGAACATGTCGCGCTTGAGCCCCTCCCGGGGGTTCGGCGTCAGGATCCGCGCATCCGTGGCCCGGGTGTCGGGATTGACGAGCGCGCCGACGTACGTCACCCGCCCCCGGTACACCCGGCTGGTGTCGTCGGTGAGGCGCGCCTCCGCCGAGTCGCCGATGGCGACGTCCGGCAGCTGGGCCTCGAACACGTGCGCCATCACCCAGACGCTGGAGAGGTCCGCGATCGTGAAGCACGGTGTCGCGCCCGCCTGCAGCAGCTGGCCGGGCGTGATGAGCCTCTCCACCACCGTTCCCGCGATGGGCGCGCGCACGACGCCCTGGGGCCCGACGACGGGCCGGTGCTCCTTGATCGCCTCGATCCCGGCCGAGTCCACGCCGAGCGCACGCAACTGCTCCAGCGCCGCCTCCCGGTCGGCGGCCGCGGTGGCGGCGTCGGTCTGCGCCTGCTCCAGCTCCCGGCGGGCGAGGGCGTCGTTCCTGAAGAGCTGAGCGTCCCGGTCGGCGATGCGTTGCAGATTGGCCGCGGTCGCCTCGGCCTTCCGGTACGCTGCAACGTCGGCCGCATAGTCGGGGGAGGCGACGACCGCGAGCGCCTGGCCGCGGGTCACGCGCGCACCCGGCTCCACCAGGATGCGGGCCACCGGTCCGGAAATGGGCGCCAGCACCTGGGTGCTGATGTCGCCGTTGAACGCGACCGTGCCGGTGACCTCGGTGGTCGGGCGGAAGCGCGTCGGCGCAACTGCCGCCAGCTGTAGCCGGGCACGCTGCTCCGGGGTCAGCCCCGGCGGCGCCTGGCCTTCGGGATGGCCCTTGCCGGTCGTGGCGCAGCCCGCGACCGTGACGACGCCCAGCAGCAGGGCGGTGCGCGCCAACGTGCTAGCGATCATGGGTGTCTCCCGATGAGGCGGTCTCCAGCGGCGCGCCGACCGCGCGCTCCAGGTCGGCCCGCGCATCGTTGGCAGCGCCGAGCGCGTCGGTATACTGGCGTTCCGCGTCGAGCAGGGTGCGGCGAGCGTCGAGCACCTCGAGGGCCGACGAGCCGCCCAGACCGTAGCTGATCCGGGCGACGTCGTAGGCCCGACGCGCCTCGGGCAACAGCTCGTCGCGAAGAAACCACGCCTGGCGGAAGGCTGCGCTCGTGTTGGCGTAGGAGACGCGGACGTCCTGGTCCACCTGGGCCGAGAGGTCGCGGTAGGCCGCGTCCAGCTCCCGCTCGTGATGACGCGCCTGGGCCACTTCGCCGTGCTCGTGGTTCCAGAAGAAGATCGGCACGGAGAAGCCGATGCTGCCGCTGTAGGAGTTGGGCGTGTCGGGGAAGATGTTCTTGGCGAGGCCGAGGGACAGATCGGGCATCCAGTACTGCGAAGCCAGGGTCGTCGCCGCGCGGGCGCCGGCCTGCTGGCTGCGGAGCCCGTCCAGCTCGGGCCGGGCTGTCTGGGCCCGGGTGAGCAGGCGATCGAGCTCGGGCAGCTCGGCCGGCACATCGAGCGAGTCGGACGCGATCACCGCCGAGCCGAGCGGGCGCCCGAGCAGACGATTCAGACTGGCCCCCGCGTTACCGATGTCGCGCTGATTGGCGATCAGCGTGTTCTCCGCCCCGGCCAGGTCCACCTTGGCCTTGAGCACGTCGAGCTTGGCCGCGGTCCCCGCCTCGAACCGGGCCTCGGTCTTCCCCAGGAAGTCCGCCGCCAGCCGGCGGCCTTCGGTGAGGTCGGACCGGTGGGCCAACGCCACGAGCAGGGCGTCGTACGCCTGCGCCGTCTGGGAGGCGGTCTGCTGCCTGAGCTGCAGGTAGGCGAACTCGGCAGCCTTGAGATCGGCGCCGCTCACTTCTCCTTGCAGATGGAATTTCTGGGGGAACGGCAGGGTCAGGCCGAGTCCGAGCGTGGTGCCCACGCTGGAGGCCGGGCCGCTCAACGTCCTCGACCCCGAGACCGAGGGATCCGGGAACGCCGTGGCCTGGACGACTCGGGCCCGGGCCTGCTCGATCTGCTCCCGGGCCACAACCAGGGTTGGATTCCGGGCCAGGGCGGTGTCCACCGCCGCCCGCCGGCTCACGAGCAACGTGTCGGAGCGGGTCTGGGCGAGCGTCATCGGCGGGTCGACGACCAGCGCCGACCACGCACCCGCGAGGCTCACGAGCAGCACCCGCCACCAAGTCCGCAAAGCGACCCCCCCGCCGATCGGCGCCTCCTCTCGATCCCGCGGGGTCGCGGGTTCGGGGAGGCGGACGTCATGTTCCCAGCGCCGGAGCCGAGCTCAGGCTGCGGGAACCGGAGGCGCGCGGGGCTGGGGGAGGGGATGCCGGGCCGGGCCCGGAAGGCTCGAAGCCGAGGGGAGGTAAGCGGCGACCACCCGAACAAGGGCCGGCCGCCGGAGGTCGCTGAGGGGAGCTGCCGCCCGGGGGCCCGGCATGGTGACGCCGAGAACGCAGCGGTCCGCATGGCCGCAGCTGCTGCCGGCCGGCTCGTAGTGCGGCTGCGAGAGCCCGCGATCTACGCCGGCCCGATGGTAAGCCAAGGCGTCGGCTGTCGAGAAGCCGAGAGTTCCGATCACGAACACTGCGGCCAGTGCCACAGCC
>Ga0099828_10003767_pt1 | contig 10628 bp, 7 predicted proteins | sample CZO8metaG_2_FD_79338 | JGI IMG/M metagenome (GOLD analysis project Ga0099828, IMG submission 79338) | Vadose zone soil microbial communities from the Eel River Critical Zone Observatory, Northern California, USA - CZOApr15con2H1.8 metaG | ecosystem: Environmental > Terrestrial > Soil > Vadose...
ATTCGGCCTGCTGCCAGTTGCCGGCCCTTTCGTAGAGCGCGCCAAGCAAGAGTTGCAAGCGGAGATCGCGAGGTGAGAGTTCGATGGCCCGCTGGTAGAGCGCGATGGCTTTATCGGGTGAACCGTCGGCGACCTGCAATTGCGCGAGCAGAATCATGGCGGGGACATTATTTTTATCCAGCGCGAGAACCCGATTCGCGGAATCTTCCGCCTGCTTCAGTTGATTCGCCTGGACCTGGAGTTCGGCGAGCAGCAGGAATAGTCCATGGCTATCGGGGTTCCGCTTAACCTGTTCCTGAATGAAGGCCATCGCGTCGGCAGGCTTATTCTTTGCTTCATCGATCTGAACTATGCCGCGAATCGCTTCGAAGGAGCTCGGATCGCGAGCGAGCGCCTGGCGGAACATTGCCTCAGCATCCGCCGTGCGCTTTTGCGCCAGCCGCAATTCTCCCATCTTCAAGTAGTACATGGGACTTTGCGGGCCCAACCGCTGCAGGTTCATCAAATCCGCCTCGGCGCCGACGGCGTCACCCTGATTCATTCGCGCCGTCGCATGATAGAGATAGCTGTCAGGTGAGTCTGGAGCATACTTCTTCAACTGATTGCTCACATCCTCCAGACTCTTCCAGTCCCCCTTAACCGCGACACTCTTGGCTAGAGCCAGCCAGGCTTCCGTCAGGCTGGGGCGAAGGCGCACGGCCTCTCGCCATTCACTCTCTGCCTGTTGTGCGTTGCCTTTCTCGACGAAAGCGAGGCCCAATTGATAGTGGCCCATAGCGTTGTCGGGAGCGCTCTTCAGGGCGGCCTGCAGGGTGGTGAGAGCTTCATCCGGTTTGTGCTGGCGAAGCAGGATCTGCCCTTTGAGGACGAGGGCTTCGGCATCCTGAGGCGCCTTCTTCAAAAGGGCTTCGACGCGTGGCGTAGCGTCGTCTAAGCGATTGTTTAGGATCAGAAGTTGGATATAAGTTCTCTGAATAGAAGGATCGTCCGGATGTTTTGCGGAAAGGACCTCAAATTCACCGGTTGCCTTCTCAAGTTGACCGCGGGAAAGATAGGAGTCACCCAGCATCCGGTAAGCCGCAGGATTGGTGCTCAACTGATTCTTGGCATCGGTCAAGACCTGATCTGCTTGCGCCGTTTGCCCCTCAGAATAATAGAGGCTGGCAAGAGCGGCGCGCGGCGAGGGATCCTGGGGAACAGCCGCGATCGCAGCTTGAAACTGTTTTTCTGCGTCTGGATCCCGCTTCAGTTGATGGTATAAACCGCCCAACATCAAATAGGAGTTGAGCGCTTTAGGATCCAGACTCTGGGCCTTGAGCAAGCTCGTCTCCGCGTCTTTGAGATTTCCGGAACGAGCTTGCAGCTGGGCGAGATTCAGATAAGTTGCAGCGCGCTGCGGCGCCATTTTCACCGCGTCATTGGCTTCCTGAATGGCATCTTGGGAGTTTCCGAGAGCAGCGTCGGCGTCGGAGAGGAGGAGTTGCGCGTCAACATTGCTGGGCTTGGCTTTGAGTATCAGCTGAGCGCGGTCCTTGGCCTCATTCTTTTGACCTCTAACGAGTTGCAACCTTCCTAGCTCCAATTGCGCCTGCCAGTTGTCAGGCTGGAGCTCAACGGTTCGCTGAAGTTCGGCGAATGCGCCGGACCAACTCTTGAGTTTGAGTTGCGTTTGCGCGAGCTTGAAGTGTGCTTCCGCGTAGCGAGGGTCGAGCTGGATGGCGCGGCCGTAGTAAATCAAGGCCTCGGGATATTTTCCCTGGTCAAAACTCGTGTTCCCCTTGGCCAGGAATTTCTTGGGATCGCGGTTGCAGCCGGCGCTGAGAATCACCAGGAGCAGGAACAAGGCGGACGAGGCTCGTCCGGCGAGCCGCACAAGGCGGCGACGAAATTTGTGGCGGAACACCATGGAATTCGTGACCGCTTGGAGAAGCAATTTTGCACCCCTAACCCCCTGGTCGCAAGCAGCATCGTGAGGCAGTGTTGAATTTAAGAGAATCTATCGGATAAGGCACAGAATATTGGGGTAGTTGGAGTGTATCAGTAATGTGGGGATCCGGGGAGCCGAGCACGAGGCGGGGAGGGGAATCAAGGGGATAATAGGGATATTTTTTTTCCCCTATTTAGGCTCAAGAAGGGGCGCCGGGTAAACTATGCGGGAATGTTCGTCGCGGGGAAAACCGTAACTTATTGATATTGAATTGGTTGTTTGCTTGTGGGAAAATCAAACGAAAGTTCTGGCTATTTCTGCGTGGTTATCCTCTTGCATCTTCCTTCTCCTTGGGCGTTGCCCTTTTTTGAGTAGGCCCCGAAGTGAATGTTGGGGCCGCTCCTAAGCGAGGTCGTAGGAAATGATTCGCAACGGTGAAATAACGATGGCGGAAGTGAAGCGAATCTTTCGCCGCTACTGGTGGATTCCCGCTTTCATAACCCTGACTCTGGGCGCTATGGGATTGGCGGCTTCTCTCGTTCTCCCCAAGAAATATAAATCGACCACGCTCGTCCTCGTCGAACAGCCTACCGTCCCTAAGGATTTGATCAAACCGGTGGTTGCCGACGACTTGAACCAGCGCATGGCCTCCATGAAGGCGCAAATCCTGAGCCGATCCAGGTTGGAATCGATTATCAACAAATTCGGCTTGTACCCACAAGAGCGCCAAACGGCCCATATGGAGGACCTGGTAGACAAGTTGAAGAACGCGATTGATGTTGCATTGATTCAACCGATGGCTGGAGCCATCAATAACGAGCCTCCGGGATTCAATGTGAGCGTAACGTTTGATAACCCGCAATTGGCGCAACAAATCTGTCAGGAAATCACCTCGATGTTCATGGAGCAGAACGCGACGGTACGCGTGGCTCAGTCGAACAAAACGACCCAGTTCCTGACGGAACAGATGAACGAGGCGAAGGCCAAGCTCGAAGAGCAGGACAAGCGGTTGGCACAATTCAAGGCAGAGCACCTGGTCTCGATGCCGGAGCAAGAACAGACGAATATCACGCTCTTGAGCGGAATGAATACGCAACTGGATGCCACTACCCAGGCCTTGACCCGGGCCCAGCAGGACAAATCGCTGAACGAAACCTTGCTTACCAATCAGGAAGCCACCTGGAAGTCGTCTCAGGTGGGACAACAGAACCCGGAAACACAGGATCAGGAGATGATTGCGCTGCAACAACAGCTTTCGACATTGCTGGCTAAATACACCCCTGAACACCCTGACGTGATCAAGGTGAGGGCGCAAATTGACGAGCTGAACCGAAGAATGGCCGAGGCGCCAGCCCCCAAGGTGACGCCGGCGGGAGCACAGGCTGCGCTTCGCGAGCCGCCGGCGATTCAGCAATTGCGAACCAGGATTAAGCAGGATGAATTTACGATCACCGAACTTACCAAGCGTCAAAGCCAGATTCAGGATCAGATTCGGACGCTTCAGGGACGCTTGCAAGCGAGCCCTGTCGTGGAGCAGCAATTGAAAGAGTTGACGCGGAGCTATCAGACGGCTTCGGATATTTATAACGACCTGCTGAAGAAACGGGAGAATTCGGCGATGGCCACGGATCTGGAACACGAGCAGCAGGGGGAAAATTTCAAAGTGCTCGACTCCCCCAGCCTGCCGACCAGCCCCTCTTTTCCAAAAAAGATCATTTTCGTGGGCGGTGGACTTGCCGCGGGATTCGCGCTATCTCTTGGCATTCTCTATCTTCTAGCCATCAGCGACAAGGCTATGTATTCAGAGCGCGACGTGGAGCTTTGTCTGAAGCTTCCGGTGCTCACAAACGTGCCCAGCTTTGATGTGCGGGCTCACGGAAACGGGTAGCAGCCGAGCGGCGATATGGAAGGCGAAGCGGCCCTGATGTCATTCGCATGAAAGTCAGTAAGAAGGACTGAAAAGAGCCAAAGATGAGCCGGATTCACGAAGCGTTAAAAAAAGCTGCAGAAGAGCGAAGCGCGCAGAGTGCGAATCGAGCGACCGCTGATCTTGTGGACCTTTCGATCCGGGAAGAGTTAGCCAGGAAACTGCCGGTCCTTGGCGACGCCCGCCCGAATACTCGGACTGACGAGAAGCCCGACGCCGGGCTTGCGCATTTTGAGGAATTTGCGAAACGCTGCACGCAGGCCGTCTGGAAGATTGATCCAACTGCAAATGTGTATTCTGCGCACGGAAACAATACCGTCGGTGCGGAGAAATTTCGAACCCTGCGCTCACGACTTTATCAGATTGCTTCAGCCCAGCCCTTGAAACGTATTCTGATCACTAGCAGCACCCCGGCCGAAGGCAAAACGTTCGTGACGGCGAATTTAGCGCAATCCTTCATCCGGCAAGAAAACCGCCGCGTTCTGCTTATTGACTCGGACTTACGGGCTTCGCGTTTGCACGTTCACATAGGCGCTACGGGAAAACCGGGATTGTCGGATTACCTGCGCGGAGATGCCGACGAGTTTCAAGTTACACAGATGGAGAAGGACGGAAACTTGTGCCTGATCCCAGGCGGGCGCGAGGTTTCGAATCCGAGCGAGCTGCTGCACAGCGATCGCATGAGGTACCTGCTCGAACGCATGTCGCTTATCTTCGATTGGATCATTCTGGATTCTCCGCCTGCGCTAGCTGTGCACGACGCCAGCATCCTTGCCGATATGTGCGACGGGGTGCTCTTTGTTGTCCGGGCCGGATCGACCGGTTTTGAGTTAGCTGCGAAAGCTTCCGCCGAATTTCGTGACAAGAATTTGCTTGGGGTGGTACTTAACCGCGTGGAGAAAGGCGACTCTTATGGCGGTTATTACTACAAGTATGGGGATGACCAAGAAGACGAGTCGAAAACCAAAGAATAATTCGATCGCAAAAGATTTTCCAGCAAGCTCCTATTCGAGGAAAAGTGAACTATTCCTTCGGTGTGATGACCTGAGGCGCGCGTGCCTCGCCTCTCCTCAGGGTCCAAAAAACTGGCAATAACAAGGCTAAACCTATCAGGAAGAAAACGACTCCCCCGTGATGGTGCAGATTTCCGGTCAGGAAGGCCGGATTGACGTAGTTGGCAAGCAAAGTAAGCGACGCGATGCGAATCCCATTCTTGATGAGCATCATGCACAGTCCCGCGGCCACAAACACCAGTTTTTTCCAGAAGGGCCGAAATGAGAAGTGAGCCACCAGCAAGGCCAGAATCAAGAGCGCCAAGCTGGAACGGATTCCACTGCATTCCTGGGCCACTTCAATCGACATTCTAGGCAGGCGAAATACAAATCCCTGACGCAGCACGGGGGCGCCACTCAGATTGAAGAAGAACTCCGCGATCGCCGCGGAACCTGCTTGTAGCCAATAAATGATTTTGCCAAGAAAGACTTCCGGGATGGGGACCGAGAACAGCAGGAAAACAAGCGCAAACCACGAGGATTTGGCGGCGGCCGAGCCTAAGATGAAGACAAACCCGGCAATCACCAGGAGGACAAGAGAAAGAGCGTAACCACTCAAACGAATTCCAGGTGCGCAGGTGGTGCAAGCTAGCGGAAATACGGCGACCAGCGCCGATGCTACGAAGAAGGGAGCAGCAGGCCACATCTTGAAAGTGCCCTCTCGCTGCGGTTCTTTCCGCTCCGTGTACAGCAGCCAAGCTGATATGAAGGGAATAAGCACGATGTGAGAGGCGGTGTCGTCATTACCCGCAAGGTGAATCAAACCATAAACCGGCTTCGAAAAGAGCAGGAGAGAAAGCAAAACCCATGCGCCAAACATCAGCCAAGGATTGAATTCCCGAGGGGAAGTGGAAGTCAAAGAAGCGTCCTTTCCCGGACAGCCAAGCTTGAATTGCATATGATTTTTATTTTCGTATTTGTAGTTCCCCAGTTCTACCGATTTACTCCAAGCCTTCCCCACGGATAGCAGCCATTGTAGTTTAATCATCCCGCGAAACGCAGCCGCGCATATCTGACGTGATGCCGCATTCAGCAATCCTCGATTACTCGGGCGGAGTTTGACATCTCTACGAAGGTTCTGCCAGACGCCAAAAGAGGGCTTTCACGGGAGCATCGTGGCCAGCGCAAAGAGTCAGATGATCCGATGGGGAGTTGGGTGGGAGGAAGCCCCTTAGCGGCCTGTTAGGTGAAGCTGAAGAGCTTTCTGGGGGGCGAAGCTGCCTCTTTGCCGAGGTATTGGAAAATGCTAAGGAATTTTACAAGGGAAAGAAGTCTCCCTTCGCGGAGGCCAGCATAACAGTTTTGTTTTCAGTAGATGAACGGAACGTAACAGGGAAGTGTCGCTCGATCGGGAATCCGATTGCAACAATAAGGCATAGCTTTTCTCATTCTAGGCGGGTCTGGAGGCCAAGAAATCAGGGCCGCAGATTGAGCTATTTGTAAGCGCCTTTGATTCAAGTACTTACTAGACCGCAATCGACGATTTGAAGGGTTCTCCCCAACACACGACTGGCAGGGCAATTGCCCTTATAGGGGTGACGGCACGATGTGACCGTAACGGCGATAGCCTACCAAAAATACAAAGCTGGTTACGAAACGGAAGGAAGATTGAACCCCCAGACAGACAGCTCGGTAATCGGTGCTACTTCCAAGGCTTCTTGGTACGCCCTTCAGGTGCGTTCGCGCAAAGAGAGTTACGTTGCCTCTCAGATCCAGGGACAGGGATATGAGTGCCTTCTGCCGACCTACAAGAGCGTACGAAAGTGGTCGGATCGGATGAAGGAGATCGAACAGCCCCTCTTTCCCGGCTACCTGTTTTGCCGATTTGACTTTCAGAATCGCCGGCCCGTTATTACCACTCCGGGGGTTCTCCAGATTGTGGGCTATGGCCGGACGGCAGTTTCGGTCTCCGACGAAGAGATTCAAGCGTTGCAATTGGCAGTTGCGTCGGAAATGCCCAAGCAACCCTGGCCCTATCTGGAAGTTGGCCAACGAGTGCGCGTGAACTACGGAACATTATCAGGGCTGGAAGGAATTCTGGTTTACGTGAAGGGAAATCATCGTGTGGTTCTCTCGGTGACGCTCCTTCAGAGATCCGTGGCAATGGAAGTGGAAACATCGTGGCTCTCCGTGGTCAAGGAAGAGACGCGAGACAGTTTGACACAGCGGATACTGCGCCCGATCCGCGTGCCGATGGGAATCTAAGTTCAACCGCATGGGAATTGGAGCAAGAAAGTTGAGTCCAATGGAAGCGGCAGTGCGGCGGGAAAACGAAAAGCCCAGGCTGGAAGTTCGCGCGCATTTGTCGGTGCCGAACAGGGGCAATACGCCGGCGCGGATGTTGCTGAACGAGGACGCTTTTGTCTCCATGTTGTATTTGGAGCGGCGTCGCGCAGAGCGAGCACAAAACCGGTTTGTGCTGATCCTGGTCGACGTCCAGAAGGTTGTGAGCGGTGTTTCAGGCAAAGACCTCCTGGTGCAGACGCTGGCGAAGTCGCTCTCCGAAGCCACCCGGGAAACGGACATCATTGGATGGTATCTCGAAAACAGCCTGATGGGAGTGATCGGGACAGAACTCGGGAAGGCCTCCAACGAAGTTGTCCAGAAGAGATTCTTCGAAAAGTTCCGGAGCATTTTCGAATCAACTCTGGGAATTGAGAAGAGCGCGTCAATCTCGGCATCGTTCCATTTCTTTCCCGAAGAGTACGGGAACGGGGCGAACGACCACTCGGCGAACATCAAGCTTTATCCGGAAATTCAGAAGCGCGAGGGCGCGAGAAGGATCCCGCTGGCGATCAAGCGGGCCATTGATCTGGCCGGCAGCGCTGGAGCGCTTCTTTTCCTCTCTCCGGTTTTTGCGGCCGTGGCTTTGGTGATCAAGTTTTCTTCAAAAGGGCCGGTGTTGTTCAAGCAGGAGCGCCTTGGCCAACATGGAAAGACTTTTACCGTATTGAAGTTCCGCTCGATGCGGACGGACTGCGACGCAAAAATTCACCAGCAATACGTCGAGCAATTCATCGCCGGGCAGGTGGATGGAAATTCCGAATCAGCCGCGAAGCCTGTCTTCAAAATTCAGAAAGATCCACGCGTGACTCCGATCGGCCGCTTTATTCGCAAGACCAGTCTGGATGAGTTGCCGCAATTCTGGAACGTCCTGCGAGGGGATATGTCTCTCGTCGGTCCGCGCCCCGCGCTGGCGTACGAATTCCGAAAGTACGAAGTATGGCACCGGCGGCGTGTTCTCGAAATCAAGCCCGGCATCACGGGATTGTGGCAAGTGGAAGGACGCAGCCGGACCCGCTTTGACGAAATGGTGCGCCTGGATCTGAAGTATGCGCGCGCCTGGTCCGTATGGCTGGACCTGAAGATTCTGGCACAAACGCCCGGAGCCGTGATTCAGGGCGAAGGCGCTCATTAAGAGTTTCTGCCCAGGTCATGCTTCCTCCGTTATTCCAACGGAACCGAATGTGCTCCCTCGAACGAACAGATTGGCCGCTCAAGTAATTCCTCTGCGATCGCTCCAGAAAGTGCCACTGCCCCCGGCACTGCCTAGGTGCAAGGAAGTTCCAAGGAGTTCCACGATGCGTATCGGTGTGATTGGCTACGGTTACTGGGGTCCAAACATCGTCCGGAATTTTCATTCCCAGGATAATTGCGAAGTTGTTCTGGTGGCGGATCGCAATCCGAATTGCGAATCACGGCTGAAAAAAATGTTTCCGGGCGTGGGATTCACCACGGACGAAAATCAAATCCTGACATCGCCTGACATCGATGTGGTCGCCGTGGTCACTCCGGTCTGGACCCATTTCGAATTGGCCAAAAAGGCATTGGAGAATGGCAAGCATGTCTTCGTGGAAAAGCCATTCACTTACAGCGTGGTCCAGGGCGAAGGGTTGATCGAACTTGCGGAACGGAAGAACCTCAGGATCATGGTGGACCACACCTTCCTGTTCACCGGCGCCGTGAAAAAGATCAAAGAACTGGTCGACAAAAAAGAACTTGGCGACCTCTACTACTACGATGCTCTCCGCGTAAACCTGGGATTGTTTCAGCACGATGTAAATGTGATTTGGGACCTTGCCCCGCACGACCTTTCAATCATGGATTACGTGATTGGCGAAAAGCCCGAAGCCGTGGTGGCCACCGGAGAGAAGCACCTGAATGGCGTGGAAGATGTCGCCTTCATCACGGTGTACTTCCCGAAGCGGATTATCGCCCATGTGAATGTGAACTGGCTTTCTCCCGTGAAAGTGCGCACGACGCTCATCGGGGGCGAAAAGAAGATGCTGGTATGGAACGATCTAGAAGCCGACGAAAAGCTCAGGATTTACGACAAGGGAGTCAGCATGTCCACAAATCCAAACAACCTGCACCAGTTGCTGGTCAGCTATCGTTCGGGGGACATGTGGGCGCCGCAAGTGGAACAGGTGGAAGCGTTGCGCGCGGAGGCAACATATTTCATTAAGTGCATTGAAGGTAATTCAAAACCATTCAACGACGGAGAAGCGGGTCTTCGCGTGGTGCGAATCCTGGAAGCCGCCGACCAATCGATCCGCAGCCGCGGGGAGGCCATCACTCTGTGAACGATTACGTTTGCATCGCGCCCAGCGTAAAGCTGGGGAAAGACGTCAGGCTTTCGAAATTCATCAATCTTTACGGCTGCGAAATCGGCGACAACACGAAAATCGGAGCGTTCGTCGAAATTCAGAAGAACGCAAGCGTAGGCCGTTGCTGCAAGATCTCCAGCCACTCGTTCATCTGTGAAGGCGTGGAGATTGAGGACGACGTGTTTATTGGGCACGGCGTGACGTTTATCAATGACGTCTATCCGCGCGCGACCGTGGCCGGCGGCGGCCTGCAGACAGAAGCGGATTGGAAGGTCGAGAAGACCCGGATCTGCAAAGGAGCTTCGGTTGGTTCCGGCTCCACGATTTTGTGCAACATCACCGTTGGTGAAAACGCCATTGTCGGGGCAGGCAGCGTTGTGACCAAGGATGTGCCAGCGAATGCGATCGTGGCAGGGAATCCGGCAAAATTTTTGAGATTTGTGAATGAGGAGAAAAAGTAAAGCCATGGCAAACCCGACGAAAATACCGTTCCTTGATCTTGTGACCCCGCACCAGGAGCTCGAAACAGAACTGCTGGCCGTCGTGAAGAAGGCCTTCAGTAACGCCGGCTTCATCGGCGGGCCGATGGTGGAGGAATTCGAGCGGGAGTTCGCGGCATTTTGCGGAGTGAAGTATTGCGTGGGCGTGAACAGCGGCACCGACGCTTTGCGATTTGCGTTCACGGCCGCGGACGTGCAGCCGGGAGACATTATCGTCACCGTTCCGCACACGTTCATTGCGACGACGGAAGCCATTTCCCAGGCGGGCGCGCAGATCGTGTTCGTGGATATTCACGAGCAGACTTACACAATGGATCCGGAAAAGCTGCGCGAATATCTGGAGACTCGCTGCGAAATCAACGCCAAGAGCGGCGAACTGATCGAGAGCGCGTCAAAGCGGCGCATTGCGGGAATTGTCCCGGTTCATCTGTACGGACAGGCCGCGGACATGGACCCGATTTTGGAGCTGGCGGAAAAGTACAATCTGTTTGTGATTGAAGATGCCTGCCAGGCTCACGGCGCGCAATATTTTTCCAAGAGAGACAATACGTGGAAGATCGCGGGATCCATGGGCAAAGCCGCTGCCTTCAGCTTCTATCCGGGCAAGAATCTTGG
>Ga0099828_10003768_pt1 | contig 10628 bp, 6 predicted proteins | sample CZO8metaG_2_FD_79338 | JGI IMG/M metagenome (GOLD analysis project Ga0099828, IMG submission 79338) | Vadose zone soil microbial communities from the Eel River Critical Zone Observatory, Northern California, USA - CZOApr15con2H1.8 metaG | ecosystem: Environmental > Terrestrial > Soil > Vadose...
CGGCCACGACCGATGGCCCGCGCTTGCTAACACCCATGCATCAATCGGTTGTCAAAGAGCCGGGACACAAAATGGAAATCGCCCCACCGGCGGCCTGCGCGCAGGTGGGGCGATCCATCCTCCCCGGGGAGGAGATCAGAGCTCGGGCCTAGGGCCCCGGATCCGTTCCTCCTGCCTGCACACTGTTGTCCTTCGCGCACGTCCAACCGTCAATCCATTCGCCGTGTCGATCCAACCCCGCGACTCGACCGCCGAGGCCGGCAGCAAGGCACGCTCCGCCCCGCCCGGCGCCGAGCGCCGCGGGCGCAACCGCCCCAGGGCGGCCGGCGAAGTACCTGGTTGGCAACAGTTTTGCAGTCATCGAACAGTCTCCCCCTGGTGCATGACGGGGCCGCGAGCCCCGGAACAAAAAAGTCGCGTCTCCGAGGTCTTTGGCAGCGAGCCACCGGCTCAACTGCTGGGCCGAGCGAGGCTTGCGGCGCCTGGGCTCGAGCCGACGACCTGCGGGACGCGACTCCCGGTCAAGCGAAGCTGAGTCTACCCAGCGCCGGCTGTTCGCGCAAGACCGCACAGCGCAGCGTGGGCAATCAAGAGCGGACGGCCCTACTTCCCGGCCGCCAGCTGGTCGAACGCCGCATTCCCCTTGAGCGGTGCCCAGAGAGGGTCGGCGCGGAGCCGGGCGGCAGAAAGGTAGGATGGGACCGCCAGCGCGGCCCGCAGCTGCTCCGCCGCGGCGTCGGGCTTGCCGAGCACCATGTACACCTGCGCCAGCACGATGTACCCCTCCACCCCGAAGAGCGCATCCTTCGACGGCGGCAGCAGCTCGAGCGCGTGCTTCCCGGCCGCGACCGCTTCGTCGCCCCGGCCCAGATACGCGTTCTCGACCGCCAGGTTGGTATAGCTGAAGATGTTGTCTTCGTGGCGCCGGATCTGGGCCAGGGCCTCGGTGCGGGCGGAGTCGGCATACGCGCGCGCCCTGGCCGTCTCGCTCCGCCGGCGATACACGGTGGCCTTGAAGGCGTAGTACACCAGCGGGACGCCGCCGAACGCGGCGGGCGTGAGCCGCGCGACGTCGGCCTGGTATGCATCGTCCGCAGCGAGGATATCGAAGCAGTCGCCGAATGTCTGGGTCTCTCCGAAGCGGGCGAACCCGAAGTGACCGAGCGCTTCCCGCAGGAGCCGCCGCGGCTTGTCGAGACTGCCCTCCCAGTTCCAATAATTCACCATGCGCAGGGCATAGAGGTCGGGCGAGTCCGGGGCCAGCGCGGCGCCCCGGTCGATCACCCGCTCCGCCTCCGCGTAGTCACGGGTGTAGAAGTGGATCGAGGCCAGCTCGAACAGGTTCTGCAACGAGCGGGGGTCGAGCTCCACCGCATGCTTGAAGCTCGCTGCGGCCTGATCCCACTTACCCTCGCGCCGGAACACAAGGCCGGAGACGTAGAAGGCTTCGGCATTGCTCGGTGCCAGCTTCGTCGCGGTGGCGAACTCCTCGAGCGCCGGCGCGTAGTCGAGCCGCCCCCAATAGTGGTAGTAGCCCATCGCGATATGGGCCTCGGCGAGGTCGGGCGCCAAGGCGACCGCGCGCCGGGCCGCCTGCTCGACTCTGCCCCGCTCATCGGCCGAGCGGTCGCTGAACCAGTAGACGAAGCCCTCGGCGCGCGCGATCCGTGCCCAGGCGAGAGCGAAATTGGAATCGAGGCCCACTGCCCGCCGGTACAGCTGGAGGGCGAGCCGCACGTCCGCCATCGTCTGCCGCTCGTAGTACTGGTTGCCCTGGAGGTAGTAGTCGTACGCGTCGGTGCTCGTCGTGGGACGGGCGGATCGGCCCGCCGGGGCGCCGGCCCCCAGCGCCAGGTTGAGCGACTGGGTCACCCGGCCCGCGATGTCCGCCTGCATCTCGAATACGTCGGTGAGCGGCGCGTCGAACGGCTGCGCCCATTTCGTGGTCGGCGCCGCGCCGGGCGTGACCCGGATCAGCTCGGGACTCACCCGCACCCGGCCGGCGGCCCCCTTCCCTCGCTCCCAGCGGATCTTGCCGACGAGGATGTAATCCACCGCCAGGTCCCGCGCGATCTCCGGCAGGCCCTTCGTCGTCCGGCGATAGTCGTTCGAGCTCCGCCCGGCGACCACCTCGAGGCCGGGCACGGCCGCGAGCCGGCCGCGCAGCTCGTCGGTGATGCCGTCGGCGAAGTAGCCGTCCGCGGAATCGCCGAGATTCTCGAACGGAAGCACGGCGAGCCGCTTGGGGCCCGCGCTCTCCTCGGCGCCGCCGTGGGAGCGGCGCCAGGCGAAGAGCACACCGAGCCCGATCGCGAAGCCGAGCGCGAGCATGATGGCGGAGACGGGCACATGGCGTCGCGGACGGCTGGGTGGCGGCGCGGAGATGGCAGACGGCGGTAACGGCGCCGGCATCGAGCCGGTCGGAGCCGGCGTCGTCACGGTCGGCGTGGCCGTGGGCGTCGTGACCGGCACCTGGAGTGCGTGCGCCAGCTCCATGCCGGTGCTGTAGCGGTCGGCCGGCACCATCGCCAGCGCCCGCTGGAGCGCCTGATCCACCGCCTCCGGCACCGTGGGCCGCACCCGCCGCACGCTCGGCACCGGGTCGCTGAACCGCTTGGCCAGGATCGCCTGGGCCGTGGGCCCGGTGTAGGGCACCTCGCCGGCCAGCATCTCGTAAAGCACGCATCCCAGGCTGTAGAGATCGGTGCGCCCGTCCACCGGGCCGCCGGCCGCCTGCTCGGGACTCATGTACGCCGGCGTGCCCACCGCCATCCCGGTCTGGGTGAGCGCGTCCGTGCCCGCGCCCCCCAGCGCCCGGGCGATGCCGAAGTCGGCCACCAGGACGTCGCCTCGGCGGGTGAGCAGGATGTTCTCCGGCTTGACGTCGCGATGGACGACACCCTGCTCGTGCGCGTAGTCCAGCGCGGCCGCCGCCTCGCGGGTGATCCGGAGGGCGTCGTCGACCGGCAGCTGGTGCTCCCGGTGCAGCCGGTCGCGCAGGCTCTGCCCATCCACGAAAGGCATGGTGAACCAGAGCTGGCCGGCGGCCTCGCCCGAGTCGAGCACGGTCAGGATGTGGGGATGCTGCAAGCGGGCCGCGATCTCGATCTCGCGGTGGAAGCGCTCCGCGCCGAGCGAGGCGGCGAGCTCGGGGAGCAGGACCTTGAGGGCGACGGGTCGCTTGTGCTTGAGGTCCTGGGCCAGGAAGACCGTCGCCATCCCCCCGCGTCCGAGCTCGCGCTCGAGCGCGTACTGACCTGCCAAACCAGCCTGAAGCTGCGCCTGCAGGTCGGTCACGAGATGCCTGGCCGGCGGAAGGGGACCCGCAACTCTGTTCCTGGAGTACCTCTAGCATATCCCGGGCGGGAGCGGAGGGGTAGAGCGGTCGCCGGTTCGCGCTTGAGCGATGGTCGTTCATCACAAGTGTCGAGAAATTACCGGCGCGAATTCGTGGAGGCGCGCGAGAAGTTGCGCGTCGCTGCTCAACGTCGCGGGCGTGATGCTTGCAGCGGCCCGGAGCGCGCAACGCGCGCACAGCATTGCCGCCGCGCGCAAGACAACAGGTCGCAACGGATTTAATCGAGCGACCCGGTCCAAGGTGCAATGATTGTCGGCGTGCCCTCTGCATGCCTCCGGGCAAAACAAAAGACGCGCACGAAAGCAGCTCCGATCGTTTCGGCGCAACCCCTTTCTCAATCACGCAGCCATCGGGAGAGCAACCGTGTCACGGTGCGTCAATTTGCTTTCTTTTCTGGCGCTCGGCGCGCTCTGCGCGTGGACGCCCGCGACACTCGCCGCCCAGGCATCCGTGCCAACACCATCCGGCGCCCCGCTTTCGGGGGCCATACGTCCGGGTGACGTGATCCGCCTCAAGGTCTGGCGAGAGCCTGACTTCTCCGGCGACTACGCGGCCGACGAGACGGGAATGGCTGTGTTCCCGCGGCTCGGGCCGATGCGGGTGACGGACTACACGGTGGATTCCCTGAAGCAGACCCTCGTCCAGCGGTATGCGGCGTATCTGGTCAATCCGTCCATCGAGGTGACCGCGCTCCGGCGGATCAAGGTGCTCGGCTCGGTCCGGACCCCGGGCCTGTATCAGGTGGACCCGACGATGACCGTCGCCGATGCCATCGCGCTCGCGGGCGGAGTGACCCCCGACGGCCGAGGCGATCGGGTGGATCTGCTGCGCGAGGGCCAGCGCCTCACCGCCAATCTCGAGGCTCGCACCCGGCTCGGCGACACGCCGATCTGCTCCGGCGATCAGCTTTACGTACCGCAGCGGAGCTGGCTCAGCCGGAACACCGCAGTGATCGCCGCCGGGATCACCGCCGTCGCCGTCGTCGGCGCCAGCGCGTTCAAGTGAGCCCCGGCAACCAGCTTCCGGCCACCATCGCGCCTATGTCCGGCGCGCCGGTCGGGCCGGGCCGGCCGGGCTTCCGGCGCGCCGACGACTTCACCTTCGCGCTGGCGTGGGGTGTGGCGCGCCGGAGCCGCTGGCTCATCCTGCTCTCCCTTGTCCTCACCACCGGTCTCGCCGCGCTCTACACCCTCCTCTGGGCCCGCCCGGTCTACGAAGCGTCCGCGTCGCTTCGCTTCGAGGAAGAGGAAGTCAACCTGCCGGAGCTGGTGCGGCGGCTCTCGACCGAGAGCCAAGTGAGCACCGAAGTCGAAGTGTTGCAGAGCCGGGCGCTCGCCGAAGAGGTGATCGGGCATTTCGGGCTCCAGCTCGTGCTGGCGAGCCCGCGCCGGGCCGCCCGGTCGGCGCTGATCGACGACATCGCCATCACCGATCGCATCGACTCGGCCGACATCCGTCTCACGCGGCAGCCCAGCGGGCTCTATACAGTAGAAGAGCACCGCACCGGGCGTCGGCTGGATCCGGTGCGTCCGGGGGAGCGGGTCGTCGTCGGAGGTGTGGCGTTCCGGCTCCGCCCGGAAGCGGGAGACCAGGAGTCGATCCGGCTGCGCGCGCTGGGCATTGACGACGCGGTCGGGGCGTTCGAGCAGGCCATGAAAGTAACGCGCCCCACGCGCGACGCGAACATTGTGACGCTCCGCTACCGCGCGAGCGACCCCCAGCTCGTCGCCGCCGTGCCGAACTTCATGGCGGACCAGTTCATAGCCCAGCGCCAGGAGATCAAGAAGACCAAGGCCCGAAGCACGGTGAAGTTCCTGCACGAGCAGCTGGACACGCTGACGGGCCAGCTCGCCGCCGCCGAGGAGAAGCTCCGTACCTTCCGGGAGAAGCAGCAGGTGGTGAGCCTGCCGGACGAAGCGGAGAGCGGGGTGGAGCGCCGCTCCAAGCTGGAAAGCGATCGCGCGGCGATCGAGACGGAGCGGGCCGCCCTCGCCAAGCTGCTCACGGAGGCCACGGCCGCCCCCCCGGACGCCGACTGGACCGCGCCGTCGCGCTTCCGCCGGCTCGCCGCGTTCCCCACCCTGATCGGAAACCAGACGGTCGTGACGCTGCTCCAGTCGCTCTCCGGGCTGGAGAACGAGCGTGCCGCCCTGCTCGGCCGCCGCACGCCGAGCGACCCGGACGTGCAGCACCTCACCGAGCGCATCAAGGAAGTGGACGACCAGCTCGCCGCGATCACGACGACCTACCTCGAGGGGCTCACGCAGCAGGTGGCGGCGATGGATGGCTCGCTTCGGGGCCTCGGCAAGCAGCTTCAGCGGGTGCCGGCCAAGGAGGTGGAGTTCGGGCGGTTGCAGCGCACGCCGACGGTCCTCCAGGACATGTACACCCTGCTCCAGACCAAGTTGAAGGAGGCGGAGATCGCCCAGGGCGTGGACGACCCCAGCATCGGCATCGTCGACCCGGCGGTGATTCCCGCCCTGCCGATCCGGCCGAGACCGGTGCTCTATCTCGCGGCTTCGGTCGTGCTGGGGCTGGTGCTGGGTCTGGTCGCCGCGTTGGGGTCCGACCTGTCCAACAAGGCCGTGCGCAGCCGGGCGGACGTCTACCAGGTGACCGGAATGCCGGTGATCGGGCTCATCCCGAGAATCCGGCGCGCCCGCAGCCGGAAGTTCCGCCGCGCCCATCCGCCGCTTCAGTTCGCGCCCTCCGAGGTGACCGCCGCGCGTCACCGCGCGCGCGGCCGCACGGTCATGAACACCCTCGGCACGCGGCTCATCGGCGCGGCCGACGGGGCGAGCGACGCGGCGGTGGAGGAGGCCTATTCGCGGCTCGAGGCGAACATCCTCTTCTCCCGGCCGGGACAACCGCTTCGCACGCTGATGTTCACGAGCCCGTTGCCCGGGGAAGGCAAGACCCTGAGCGCGACGAATCTCGCGCTGGTGCTCGCTCGCCGCGGGATCCGGGTGCTGCTCATCGACGCGGACCTCCGCTGCGGCGTGATCCACCGGCTGTTCGACGGGACCAAGGGCGTGGGCCTCGCCGACGCGCTCGCCGAGCGGGTCCGGGTCGAGGATGCGGTGCGGAGCGTTCAGCTCGGGACCCGCGGCCGGCTCGACGTGCTCTCCCGGGGCGGCCGGCCACCCTTCCCGAGCGCCCTGCTCGGCTCCCGTGCCATGGCCGCGCTGCTCGCCGAAGTCACCGCCCGGTACGACGTCGTCATTCTCGACACGCCTCCGCTCAACGTGGTGACCGATGCGGCGCTCCTCGCCTCCCACGTGGACGGGCTCATCCTGGTCGCGCGGGCCTGGGTCACGGATCTGGAGGCGCTCGCGTACGCGGTCGAGCAGCTCCGCTCCGCCCGGGCGCCGGCCATCGGAGTGCTGCTCAACGACATCGACCCCCGGCGGGACGCGGTTTACGACGGGGCGTATCGGTACCTCGAGCAGTCGGAATCCTATCAGGCTGAAGTAGCCGCCTTCGGCTGACCGGATCCAGGCGTAGTCATGACCGTTCTCGCGAGCGCACCTGCGCGGCCTCGCCGCGTGCCCGAGGCGGTCCGGTCCGAGCCGCTGCTCCCCGGCCCGCGCCACGCCACCATCCCGGTCCCGGTGTGGGCCGCGATGGACACCTTCGTGGCGCTCGCGGCGCTCGTCGCGGCGCTGGTCGTGCCGAACATCCACCTGCTCGCGGGGGGGATCCAGGCGTTTCTGGCGCTCCGGATCACGGTCAAGAACCTGCTGCTCCTGATCGGGTTCGTCATGGCCTGGCCGCTGCTCTTTCACGCCTGCGGGCTCTATGCCGCCCGCGCGAGGTACCGGTGGAACGAGGAAGTGCTCCGGGTGGTGAAGGCGTGCGTGATCGGAAGCCTGTGGGCGCTCGCCTTCGCGCTCACCAGCGAGAGCGGGGCGTTCGGCATCGTCGCGGTGGGCTACTTCGCCGGGGGCACGATTGCAGCGACGCTGCTCGCGCGCGGGGTCGCGCGGACACTGACCCAGGCGGTGGTGCCCGCGGAGCGCAAGGTGCTCATCGTGGGCAGCGGGCCGCGGGCGCTCCGGCTGTACGACCGGCTCAAGTCGGGCGACGACGGCTGCGAGGTACTGGGCTTCGTGGACACCGAGGTGCAGCCGGCACTCACGGCGCACGGGTGGCTGCCGGTGGGCGGCCTCGATTCGCTGGAGCGGATTCTCATGCGTCAGGTGGTGGACGAGGTGCTCATCGCGCTCCCGCTCCGGACCCATTACGCCGAGATCCAGCAGGCGATGGAGACCTGCGAGCGCTCCGGCGTCCAGGCCACGTTCCTGGTGGACGTGTTCCGCTCCACCATCGCGCGGCCGCGGCTCCGCGCGACCGGGCCGCTGACGCTGCTCACGATGCTCACGGTGACCGACGACTACCGGCTCATGGTCAAGCGCGCGTGCGATCTCGTCGCGGGCTCCGTGATGCTGCTGGCGGCCGCTCCGATCCTGATTGTCACCGCGGTCGCGGTGAAGCTCACCAGCCCGGGCCCCGTGATCTTCGTGCAGGAGCGCTACGGCCTCAACAAGCGCCGATTCCGCATGTTCAAGTTCCGGAGCATGACCGTGGGCGCCGAGGCCCGGCTCGCCGAGGTGGAGGCGGGGAACGAGCAGTCGGGACCGATTTTCAAGATCCGGAACGACCCCCGGCTCACGCCGATCGGCCGCTTCCTGCGCCGGACGTCCATCGACGAGCTCCCTCAGCTCTTCAACGTGCTGAAGGGCGACATGTCGCTCGTGGGTCCCCGGCCGATGAGCCTGCGCGACGTGGGGCTCTTCTCCGAGGCCTGGCTCATGCGCCGCTTCAGCGTGCGACCCGGGATCACCGGTCTCTGGCAGGTGAGCGGCCGGAGCAACCTAAGCTTCGAGGACTGGATCACGCTCGACCTCAGGTACATCGACGAGTGGTCCCTGCTGCTGGACCTCGGCATCCTGCTCCGCACGGTGCCGGCGGTGCTCAAGGGCTCGGGGGCGGCGTGACCGGCCCGCTGCCCGTGGTGATCTACCGGGACGAGCTGTTGCCACCGTCCGAGACCTTCATCCGCGACCAGGCGGAGGCGCTCGCCGGCTTCGTGCCGTACTACGTCGGCTCTCGGCTCGTCGGCGGCCTGCCGCTTCCCCCCGAGCGCACCATAACCGTGAGCGAGGGCGGCACGCTCGGGCGACTGAGCGAGGCGGCGCACAAGGGACTCGGGCTTGCGCCCGCGCTGCGGCGCCGGCTCGAGCGCTTGCGACCGGTGCTGGTCCACGCGCACTTCGGCCCCGGCGGGACCATGGCGCTGCCGCTCGCGCAGCACCTGGGGGTGCCGCTGCTGGTGACCTTCCACGGCTACGACCTCACCGTGTGCGACGACGAGCTGCAGCGGGCCTCGTTCCCCGAGCGGCTGTACGTCCACCGGCGGGCGGAGCTTCGGACCCGAGGCAGCCGCTTTCTGGCCGTCTCCCGCTTTCTCCGCGATCGGCTCCTCGCGCAGGGCTATCCGCCCGATCGCGTGCTCGTGCACTACATCGGGGTGGACCTGGACCGTTTCCGCTCCGACCCGGACGTGCCCCGGGCGCCGATCGTGCTCTTTGTGGGCCGGCTGGTCGAGGTGAAGGGGTGTGAGTACCTGATCCGCGCCATGGCCCTGGTCCAGGAGGTACACCGGGAGGCGGAGCTGGTCGTCATCGGCGATGGACCGCTGCGCGAGAGCCTGGAGTCGCTCGCGCGGGCGGAGCTGCGCGGGTGCCGCTTTCTGGGCGCTCAGCCGCCCGAGATCGTCCGCGCATGGATGAACCGGGCCCGCGTGCTCTCGGTGCCGAGCGTCACCGCCGCGTCCGGCGCGACCGAAGGGTTCGGGCTCGTCTTTCTGGAGGCCCAGGCGATGGGCCTCCCGGTGGTGAGCTTCGCCAGCGGCGGGATCCCGGAGGCGGTGGAGCACGGGGTCACCGGGTTTCTCGGGCCCGAGCGGGACTGGCGCCGGCTCGCCGGGGGGATCGGCCACCTCCTGAGCGACGCCACCGTCTGGGAGCGGTTCAGCGCTGCAGGGCCGGCCCGCATGCGGGCGCGCTTCGAGCTGCGAACCTGTACCGCCGGGCTCGAGGCGATCTATCGCTCGGTGCTCCCGGGCCGGCGCTTCGGAGCGGTCGCATGACCCGGGTCGCCGTCTGCATCGCGACCCTGCGCCGGCCGGAGGGGCTTCGCCGCCTGCTGCGCGCGCTGGACGGGCTGGTCTTCGTGCAGAGCGCCCGGCCCGTCGTCGAGGTCGTGGTGGTGGACAACGACGCCGACGGCAGCGGGAGGGAGGTCTGCCGGGAGCTGGCCCCCGGACTGGGACATCGGCTCCGCTATCTGATCGAGCCCCAGCGGGGGATCTCCTTCGCTCGGAACCGCGCGATCGACGGCGCGGGCGAAGCGGACTTCGTCGCGTTCCTCGACGACGACGAGGTGCCCGACCCGCGCTGGCTGGACGAGCTTCTCGCCGTGCAACGGGCGTTCGAGGCCGAAATCATCGCCGGCCCGGTGATCCCCTACTTCTTCGAAGGCGCACCGGCCTGGGCTCGGCAGGGCGGGTTCTGGAGCCCGCGGCCGTACGCCACCGGAGAGGCGGTGCGCGACGCGGGCACCTGCAACGTGCTGATCCGAGGTGATCTGCTCCGGCGGATGCGGCCGGCGTTCGACCCGCGCTTTGCGCTGAGCGGTGGCGAGGACACCCACTTCTTCTGGCGGGCCAACCGGGCGCGGGTACCCGTGCTCTGGGCCCGGGATGCCCGGGTGGTCGAGTGGGTGCCCCGCTCGCGGCTCAGTGCGCGGTGGCTGCTCCGCCGGGCCTACCGGGTCGGCACGACGGTGGGCTTCGTCGAGCGGGACCTCGATCCGTCGCTCGGGGTGGCCCTCAACCGGCTGCTCCGCGGCCTGGGCCGGATGGCGCTGGGCGCGGTCGGGATCGTCGTCGCGCCGCTCGGCGGCCCTCGGGTGGTCGCGGGGCTGCTGTGGGGCGCCCGCTGGATCGTGAGCGGCGCCGGCATGATCGCGGGCGTCGCCGGACGCAGGTACCACGAGTACGGGGAGCAACCGACATGACGTTGCGCCGGCAGATCCTGCGGGGAGGCATGATGCTGACCGCCCGGCAGGCAGTGGGGATGGTGCTCAGCCTGGGCGGCGCCCTTCTCCTCACCCGGGCGATCGGGCCGGAGCAATACGGTCTCTATGCCGCCGCGCTCGGCGTGCTCACCTACCTCCAGGTGTTCAGCCAGTGGGGGGTGAGCGTCTA
>Ga0099828_10003770_pt1 | contig 10626 bp, 7 predicted proteins | sample CZO8metaG_2_FD_79338 | JGI IMG/M metagenome (GOLD analysis project Ga0099828, IMG submission 79338) | Vadose zone soil microbial communities from the Eel River Critical Zone Observatory, Northern California, USA - CZOApr15con2H1.8 metaG | ecosystem: Environmental > Terrestrial > Soil > Vadose...
ATCCCGGCCGAGGGCTGGGCGCGCATGAGCGTGCGCGCCGCTGCGGTCTCGTCCTGGAGGCGCTCGGCCTCCTTCATGTCGGTCGTCGGGCTGACATGCTCCGCGAGCTCCCGCCCGGGGACGAACGACGAGCGCTCCGCCAGGAGCGTGCGGACCGCTGGAAGCTCGAGCGTGTTGAGCGAGCGTTCGGTGATGCCGCTCACCGCGTCGCCCCACGCGACCCGCGCGCCGAGAAGCGCCACGGCTTCTCGCTGGTGTCGCTCGCGGCGATGCCGATCCGTGTGCTGCGCGCCATCGCCGAAGACGGCACTGGCTCCCCCGCCCGCAGGTGCAGTGATGAATGCACCAGGTCCATCCCAGTGTTGGACACCGCCAATCCGAAGGCGTGCGCGAGCCGGCCGGGCCCGCGGAGCGCGGCGGGATCATCGCCCAATCCGACGAGCGGCTCAGCCCCACGCAGCAAGACAGCGCCGGCGACACCCGGCACGTGCGCGACCACGTTCATGCAGTGGTGATTCCCGTAGATGAAGTAGACGTACGCGACTCCCGGCCTCCCGAACATGACGGTCGTGCGCGGCGTCGGACCGCGAAAGGCGTGCGACGCGGGATCACGTTCGCCGAGGTACGCCTCGACTTCGACCAGCCGGGCGGCGCGCAGTCCGTCGGGGCCATCGTAGACGAGCACTCTGCCCAGAAGATCGCGCGCGACGGCGAGCGTCGGACGTGCGTAGAAGGAGCGTGGAAGCCGGGGCCCCAGGCGGATCAAGGAGGCTCAGCCCGGCGGCGGTAGGTTCCGCGAGCGCTCGGCGTTGCCGGTGAGCTCCGCCTTCGCGGCGACGCCTTTCGTGTCGTCGAGCGCGCGCTCCAGCGGATCGGGCTGGCGGCGGATCGCGAGCACCAGCACGACGAACACGATGATCAGCAGACCCGCGATCCAGAGATCCATCAGGAGCGCAGCCGCACGTCGAGCGAGTCGCGCAGCCCGTCGCCGATGAGGTTGAACCCGATCACCGTGACCATGATCGCGAGGCCTGGGAACGTGAGCGCCCACCAGGCTCCGCGGAACAGGAACTTGATCGAGTCGACCAGCATCGCTCCCCACTCGACATCGGGGGGCTGTGCGCCCAGCCCGAGGAAACCCAGGGCCGCCGCGTTGAGGATCGCCGTCGCGACCCCCAGCGTCGTCTGCACGATCAGCGGCGACAGCGCGTTGGGGACGACGTGGCGAAGCAGGATGCGACCCTCCGGCACACCCACCGAACGCGCCGCGGTCACGAACTCTTGTCCTCGTAGTGCTATCGCGCTAGCCCGCGAAATCCGTGCGTAGACGGGGATCGCGACGATCCCAACCGCGAGCATCGTGTTGAAGATGCCGGGACCGCGCAGGGCCACGATCGCGATCGCCAGCAGGATCGTCGGGAAGCTGAGCACGACATCCATGACGCGCATCACGAACGCATCCCACCATCTACCGAAGAATCCGGCCGTGAAACCAACGATCGACCCGAAGACGACCGCGATGCCGACGGCGACTACCCCGACACGCAGCGAGGTCCGCGCGCCATAGAGGACGCGCGTGAAGACGTCCCGGCCGAGATCATCCGTCCCCATAAGATGACCGTCGATGAGCGGCGGCTTCAGTGTTTCGTGCAGGAAGATCTGGTTGGGGTCCGCGCGCGCGAGCACATCGGCCAGTGCCGCGCCGAGCAACAGGATCGCCACGAGCGTGAAGCCGATGCGCGCTCCGGTGTGCGACACCAGGCGCCTGCCGACATCCCGCCACAGCGAGCGCTGCTTACGTGCCAGATACGGCGTCGCCGCGGCCGGCGTGGCGAGCTCAGCCATAGCGGATCCGCGGATCGAGCCAGGCGTACGAGATATCGACGAGCAGGTTCACGACCACGAAGGTCAGCGCGAACACCAGGACGATCGACTGCACCACCGGGTAGTCGCGCTGGACGATCGCCTCCAGCACGAACGTGCCCAGCCCCGGCCAGGAGAAGACCGTCTCCGTCAGCACCGCGCCCGAGAGCAGCGCGCCCGCCTGCAGGCCGATGACGGTGATGACCGGCAGCATCGCGTTCTTCAGAACATGGCGCGTCACCACCGCACGCTCGCGTAGGCCCTTGGACGTGGCGGTCCGCACGAAGTCCTGCGACAGCACCTCTAGCACCGCGGAGCGCGTCTGCCGCGCGATCACGGCGAGCGGGACCGTGGCAAGGACGATCGCGGGCAGGAACAGATGCTTGGCCGCCTCCGTGAAGCCGTTCAGGTCGAACGACAACAGGTAGTCGACGGTGTACAGCCCCGTACGGATGTTGTCGGGTTGCTCCCCGCGGGTCGAGGGTGGTAGCCAGCGCAGGTCGACCGCGAAGAGGTAGACGAGCATCAGGCCGAGCCAGAAGATCGGCATCGACACGCCAATCAGGCTCAGCGTCATCGTCCCATAGTCGACCGCCGATCCTCGGCGGATGGCGGCGATGACGCCCAGCGTGATCCCGAGCACAGTCGCGATGAACACCGCCGACAGCGCGAGCTCGGCCGTCGCGGGAAGTCGGCGGCCCAGGTCCTCGATGACCGGCGAGCGCGTGAAGTACCCCTCCCCCAGATCGCCGCGGAGGAGCCTCGTGATGTAGTCGAAGTACTGCTCGTACAGCGGCTTGCCGAGTCCCAGGCGGGTGTTCAGCGCGTCGATCTGCTCCGCGGTCGCGTTCTCGCGCAGGATCGCGGTGGCCGGGTCACCCGGGATAAGCCGCAGGAAGAGGAAGACGACGACTGACACGCCGAACAGCGTTGGGATGAGAGCAAGAAGGCGGCGCGCGATGTACCTATACACCGCGCGCCGCCCTCATCAGTTCGTCGATCCGGACCATGTGGTCCCAGAACAGTAGTTACTTGCCCAGGTACACCAATGTGAACGCCTCACCGCCCGTCGGGTGCGGAACGAACCCCAGCACCTTCTTGGTCGTGCCGGTGGGCGGGTTCGCGTGGAACATCGGGACGCGCGGGACGTCCTGTTGCACGAGCTTGGACGCCTGCTTGTAGAGGTCGGCGCGCTTGGCGTTGTCGATCTCGACCTGCGCCTTGCGCAGAAGGTCCCAGGTCGGCGGGCTCGACCAGTTGCCGGCCTCGATCGGGGTGTCCTTCCCGTCCACGACCTTCGGGTGGAAGAACACGTTCAGGAAGTTATCGGGGTCGCCGTTGTCACCGGTCCAGCCCAGGAGCCACAGCCCGTACTTGTTCTCGCGCGCGTCCTTGCGGTACGGGGTCCAGTCCTGGGTCTTCAGGTTCGCGGTGACACCGATGTCCTTGAGGTTGCTGGCGAACGCCTCGGCGATCTTTTTCGGATCGGGGTAGTACGGCCGGGACACCGGCATGTACCAGAGATCGATCGTGAAGGGGCCGCCGTTGTCCGTGACCAGCTTCTTGGCCGTCGTCGGGTCGAACTTGTAGAACTCGGTGACGCTCTCGTCGTAACCGAGCATGCCGGGGACGAGGAACTGCGATGCTGCCTTGGCCTCGCCGGCATAGATGGACGTCACGATGGCCGCCTTGTCGATCGCCATCGCGATGGCCTTACGGATGTTGAGGTTGTCGAGCGGCTTCACGCCCTGGTTGATGCCCAGGTACGCGATGTTGAAGGACGGCCGCGGGATGATCTGCAGGTTCGCGTCCGCCTTGATCGTCGGGATGCTCGCGGGCGAGAAGTCGCGGATCGCGTCCACGCTGCCCGCACGCAGCTCCGCGACGCGCGCCGACTCATCGGCGATGAAGCGGAAGACGACCTTGTCCAGGTAGGGCAGGGACTTGCCGTCCTTGTCCTTCGCCCAGTAGGTCGGGTTCTTCTCGAGCGTGATCTGCTGGCCCTTCTGCCAAGCACCCGGCTTGATCAGGAATGGGCCTGTGCCAGCCGCTCCCTTGGTGTTCACGGTCATCCAGCCATCGACGTCGTCCTTGATGGACTTCGGGCTGACGATCGGGAACGTCGGCATGGCCATGTTCGCAAGGAAGGGCCCGAATGCCGTCGTCGTCGTGAAGAGGACGGTGTTCGCGTCCTTGGCCTCGACCTTGGTGATGATCGAGTCTTTGTCGAAGCCGTTCCACTGGTCGCCCCAGTAGGCGTACTCGTCACCGATCGGCTTGCCGCGATACGGGTCCTTGGTGTTCATGGCGCGGTTGAAGTTGAGAACGACCGCATCGGCGTTGAAGTCGGTGCCGTCGTGGAACTTCACGCCCTTGCGGAGGTTGAACGTCCAGACCTTGCCGTCGGCCGATGTCGACCAGCTCTCCGCGAGCTTCGGCACGATCTTGAAGCCGGTCGGCTCGTAGTCGACGAGCGATTCGTAGATCTGGCGCGTCACGAGCAGCGAGTTGCCGTCGGTGACGTTCCAGGGGTCGAGGACGGTGATGTCACCGGACTGACCGAAGCGGAACGTGCCGCCGGTCACGACTCCGCTGGCCGCCGTGGCGGTCGCGGGTGCCGCGGAAGTTCCTGGCTGAGTTGTCTGGCTGCATGCGCCGACGACGAGTGCGAGGACCAGCGCGAGTGCGGGAATGCTCCAGATGCGCTTGCTCATGTTTCCTCCCAGTCCTTGACTTCATCGAGGCCTGCCCCGACTACGGGCGACCCCGTCAACGCAAGCTACAAAGGTACACGCGCCGGTCTACGGCGGCCGAGTAGTGTCGCGGTCGAGCGGACGGATCAGATCCGGCGGCGCGGGTCCAGGGCGTCCCGCAGCCCGTCTCCGATGTAGTTGATCGAGAGCACGGTGAGGAAGATGCACAGCCCCGGGAAGATGGCCCAGTGCGGGGCGATGTCGATGAAGTTCTGCGCGTCATACAGGAGCCGGCCCCAGGTCGGCACGTCCGGCGGGAACCCCAGGCCCAGGAACGACAGCGTCGACTCCGTCAGGATCGCGCCACCCACGCCGATCGTCGCCGCGACCAACACCGGGCTGAGCACGTTCGGCAGGATGTGGCGGAAGATGATCCGCGCGTCGCCGTCCCCCACGGCGCGCGCGGCCTCCACGAACTCCTTCTGCTTCAGCGAGAGAAACGAGGCGCGCACGAGCCGCGCGACGGGCATCCAGTTAAGGACGCCGATGACCGTCACGATCATGAAGAAGATGCCGACGTCCGGTCCGAACGTGGTCGCGACCGTCTCCCTGAACAGGTAGATGATCACGAGCAGCAACGGCAGGATCGGCAGCGACAGGAAGACGTCCGTGACGCGCATCAGGGGATTGTCGAGCCGCCCGAAGTAGCCGGCGAGCGCGCCGACCGTCGTGCCGAGGCTGATCGCGATCAGCACCGCGCTGATGCCGACGGCGATCGACACCCGTCCACCCCAGAGGGCACGCGCGAGGAGGTCGCGGCCGAGGTCGTCGGTACCGAAGGGGTGCTCGGGGGATGGGCCGAGGAGGGCCTGGCTGAAGTCGATGACGCCGATGGGGTGCTCGTAGAAGAAGGGTCCCGCAAGCGACGCGACGACCAGGAACATCAGCATGAAGAGCCCGGACATCGCGAGCCTGTCGCGGGTAAAGGTGTACCAGGCATCCGCCCACAATGACCGCGGGGCGCGCTTGTACTCGACCCCGGCGGCACCGACCCGTACTTCACTTGTGGTCGCCATCAGGAGTACCTGATCCGCGGGTCCAGGACGGCGTAGAGGATGTCTGCCAGCAAATTGAAGAGCACCACCAGGACCGCGAAGATCAGGACGATCGCGGCGACCACCGGCGTGTCACCGTTCCCGATCGAGCGCACCAGGAGCTCACCGATGCCGGGAACGTGGAAGATCTGTTCGGTGACGATGGCACCGCCGAAGACCGCCGGCACGCCCAGCGCGATGAGCGTGACGACTGGGATGAGGCTGTTGCGCAGCGCATGCCGAGTGACGACGGTCCGCTCGCCGAGACCTTTGGCGCGTGCTGTGCGAACGTAGTCCATCGGCAGGTGTTCGAGCATCTCCGCGCGAACGTACCGGGTCAGGACCGCGGCATCGAACAGTCCGAGGACGAGGATCGGCATGATCGATTGCTTGAGCTGCCCACCCAACGAGGAGAGGTCGGTCACTTTGAGGTTCGAGTCGTACAGGAACGGAAGCCAGTGGAGCTTCACGCTGAAGATGATGATCAGGATGAGGCCGGTGAAGAAGGTCGGCACGGAGAACCCGAAGTACGCGAGGGTCGAGACGGCGTGGTCGGTGAACGTGTTCCGGCGGACGGCCGACAGCATACCGACCGGGACGGCCACGACGATGCCGACGATGTAGGCGACGCCAACGACGGCCAGCGTGTTCGGCAGCCGCTGGATCAGAAGCGCGCTGACCGACGTGTGGCTCATGAACGAGATCCCGAAGTCGCCCTGCAAGACCGCGCCAAGCCACTTGACATAGCGCAGCGGCCAGGGCTGATCGAGGCCGAGCGCACGCCGCACGTTCTCGCGCGCCTCGGGCGGCACGCGTGGGTCATTTGCGAACGAGGACAGTGGATCGATGGGCGCGAGCGCGAGGATCGCGTAGATGACGAAGCTGATCACAAGGAGGGTCGGGATCGCGATCAGGAGCCGGCGCGCGACGTAGCGGCCCATGGGCCATCCCCTCTCTGTTCAGCTCTCAGAAGCGATGTGGCGCGGTGGGCTCTCGCCCACCGCGCCACGCAAGTCCTTGCGGTTCGCTACTTGCCCCAGTTCGCGACGTCCCACATCTCGGAGTCCCAGCCGCTCAGTTCGACGTTCTTCATGCCCTTGGAGACTCCCGCCGTCGCAGAGGTCCGGTTGATGAGCGGGATGATCACGACGTCGGACACGAGGATGTCGTTGAGCTGGATGGCCAGGGCGTTGGCCTTGGCCCGGTCGGGTTCCTTGCGCAGCTGGTCGACGAGCTTGTCGTAGTCGGCGTTGCAGTAGCGCTCCTTGTTGCCGAACTGCCAGTCGTTGGCCTTGCTGCTGGCCTGCTTGCAGGTCCAGTCGTTGAAGAAGGTTGCGATGTCCGGCGGGCCGGCGCTGTTCGCGAACTCCTCGATGTCGGCGAAGAACTTCGCGTATCCGTCGGGCGACGTGTTCGTGAAGAAGACGCCGGCGTCGACGGTCTTGAGCGTGACCTTGAAGCCGATCTTCTCCCAGTTGGTCTTGTTGACCTCCTGGTTCTTCTGGCGGACGGAGTTGATGGTCGTCTGGTAGGTCATCTCGAGGCGGACGCCGCCCTTCGCTCGGACGCCGTCGGCGCCCTTCACCCAGCCGGCCTTGTCGAGCTCGGCGTTGGCTGCGGCCAAGTCGAACTTGCAGACGTCCAGGCCGGCGGTGTTCTTGGACTCCGCGTCACCGCCGTTCCAGGCGTTGCAGCTCGCTCGGCCAGTGAGGCCGGCGCCGTAGATCTGCTCGGCCACGGTGTTGCGGTCGGTCGCCATCGCCAGCGCACGGCGGACGGACTTGTCGCTGAGGTAGGGGTGCTTCGTGCTCGGCTCGCTGCGGTTCTCGCCCTGCGAGGCGCTCGGGTCCGCGCGGTTGAGCACAAGCCGCTCGATGCTGTTGGCGTAGACGCTCTTGAGCACGCCGGTCGTGCTGCCGGTGGCCATGCCCTTGAGCACCGTCGCCTCGACCTGGAGGTTCCAACCGTAGTCGATGTCGCCGGTCTGGAAGACCGCGCGCGCGGCGGCGGTGGCGTCGCCGCCACCCTTCCAGGTCACCGACTTGAAGTACGGCTTGGTCGGCTCGCGGTAGTTCTCGTTCATGTCGAACAGGATCACATCGCCCGGCTTGAACTCTCGGACCTTGTACGGCCCGGTGCCGATGGGCTTCTGGTCCACCGGGCAGGTCTTGGCCTTCTCGCCGAGGCAATCCTTCCAAGCGATCGACGAGAGGACCTCGCCGCTCGTCCCGGCGCCCCACTGCAGATAGAAGGGCTGCGCGGCGGCGTACGTCACGACCACCGTGCTGGCGTCCTTCTTGGTGACGGATTTCACACCTTCGCACTGGCCGAAGCTGGTCGACCCGGTCTTAGGGTCGCACACGTAGGTGTACGTGAAGACGACGTCGTCGGCCGAGAACGGCGAACCATCCGAGAACTTGACGTTCTGCTTCAGCTTCCACGTGACCGTCGTGAGATCGGCTGAGACGCCACCGTTCGCGACGGTCGGGATCTCCACCGCAAGACGCGGGACGGCCGCCCCGCTGGGGTCGAACGCGGCGAGCGGCTCGAGCACCATGCGCGATGCATCCGCATCCTTGGTCCCGCCGGCCTGGTGCCCGTTCAGGATCGTCGGTGCCTGCCAGTAGAGGATCTTCAGATCACCACCCTGGCCCCGTGCCACCGGGACTGGCGTCGCCGTCGCTGCGCTTGGTGCCGCCGACGGCGCCGCCGTTTGGCTGCACGCGGCTACGAGCATCGCGACAGCGATGGCCGCTAGGACTCGCCTGTATTGGCTCACTTTGTGTGCTACCTCCCACGCTCTTCCCGCGGCCAGTTCCGCCATACGGGAGACCCGCCTCGAATGTGGGCAGGCTACCCGTGCCCTGCCGGTCCTACAAGTCGGTACCGCCGGGGGCGCCGGGGGTTCAGGAGCGCAGGCGGGCCCCGAGGACGTTCTCCAGGCGCCCCTGTATGCGCCGGAGGGCCTTGTCCACGTCCTCCTCGGAGAGCGTCCCGGCCGCCGAGCGGAGCACGATCCGGACGGCGAAGCTCTTCTTGCCCTCACCCACCTGCGGCCCCCGGTAGATATCGCGGAGGGCGACCGATTCGATTGTTCCCTTGGCCGCATCGCTGATCCCCTGCTCCACCTCGCCATAGGTGCGCGACTCGTCGACGACGATCGCGAGATCGCGGATCGCCGGCGGGTAGCGCGGCGGGACGATCGCCGCCGGTCGCGTGGGGATCTCCGCCAGCAGCTGCGCGAGATCGAACTCGACGAGGTAGGTCGCCTCGGCAGCTCCCACTTCGCGGCGACACGCGGATCCACCTGGCCGCCGGCCGCGACGATGCGGCCGTCGATCTCGAGCCGCGAGGACCGTCCCGGATGGAGTCCGGGCGCACCGGGTTCACGCTTCAACGTCGTCTGCGCGCCGATCGCGTCGCGTAGCGCACGCACCACCGCGCGCAGGTCGTGCCCGTCGTACTCGCGCTCCTTCGTGAGATACGTCTCGCCCTCACGCACCGGCTCCGCCAGACCCGCGAGGAGGATGCCCACGATCCAGCGTTCGTCGGGGAGATCCTTCGCGCGCGGGAGGTACACCGGCGCGATCTCGAAGATCGCGACGGCCGACCGGTAGCGCAGGTTGCGCGCCGCGGTGTCGAAGAGGCTCGACCGCAGTGTCGGGCGCATGACGGACTGCGCGACGGTCGTGGGGTTGGTGATGCGGAGCGGCTGCGGCGCGATGCACGAGCCGTCGTGCGTCAGCTTCGTGAGCCACACGGGGTCGATGGCCGAATACGAGATCGTGTCTTGAAGGCCCACGCCGACGAGCACGTCACGCACGCGCTCCCGCAGCTCCTCGAGCGGATGCGCCTCCGGCACCGGCAGCGGCCCGGACGGCATGCGCGTCTCCAGCTTGTCGTATCCGACTATCCGCGCGATCTCTTCGATGAGGTCTTCGGGGATCGCGATGTCGGTGCGCACGACCGGGGGTCGCGCGACGAGCGCGTCTCCCGCGCGCGTGACCGCGAAGCCGAGGCGCTCGAGCGCGCGCACGGCGTCGTCCGGCGGTACGGCGATCCCGAGATGACGCGAGACCTTGGCGAACGGCAGTCGGACTTCGACCCTCGGACGCGGCCGCGGATAACGATCGACGACACCGGCGTACTTGGCGCCGGCGTGCTCGCGCAGCAACGCGACGGCACGTGCGAGTGCGATGGGCACGAGGTCGGAGCTCAGCTCCCACGCGAAGCGGCGGCCCGCCGCGCTGCCTGAGGTCCCACGCAGCTCGAGCTTGGTGGCCGTACGTCCGATGCCGCGCGGCTCGAACGACGCGCACTCCAGGGCGATGGTCGTCGTGTCAGCGCGGATCTCGGAGTCCTCGCCGCCCATGATCCCCGCGATACCGAGTGCGCGCTCCTCATCCGCGATGACGAGCGTGCCTTTCGGCAGCACGCGTTCGACACCGTCGAGCGTGCGAATGCGCTCGCCCTCGCGTGCCTGGCGCGCGACGAGCGCGCCGCGGCGAACTTCGCGCAGGTCGTACGCGTGGAGCGGCTGCCCGAGCTCGAGCATCGCGTAGTTGGTGACGTCGACGACATTCGAGATCGGACGCATGCCCGCGGCGATGAGACGTTGCTGCATCCACGCCGGCGACGGCTCGATGCGCACGTTCTCGAGGCGGACGGCGGCGAATCGCGGGCACGCATCAGGGTCCTCGATGCGGACGTCCAGGCCCTTCGGCGCCTCGCGCCGCAGCTCGTCGCCCGCGGGCTCGCGCAGCTTCGTCTCTACGAGCGCCGCCACCTCCCGGGCGATGCCGACGATGCCGACGCTATCCGGCCGGTTTGGCTGCAGCTCGAGGAGCAGGACGGTCTCGCCCAGCACCTCCGCCAGCGGCGCGCCGACGTTCAGGCCCTTGTCCAAGACGAGGATCCCGTCGTGGTCGGGGCCGAGGCCCAGCTCCTTCTCGGAGAGGACCATCCCCTCGCTCGTA
>Ga0099828_10003771_pt1 | contig 10625 bp, 7 predicted proteins | sample CZO8metaG_2_FD_79338 | JGI IMG/M metagenome (GOLD analysis project Ga0099828, IMG submission 79338) | Vadose zone soil microbial communities from the Eel River Critical Zone Observatory, Northern California, USA - CZOApr15con2H1.8 metaG | ecosystem: Environmental > Terrestrial > Soil > Vadose...
CGCAGGCGTCCCCGCCTGCGTCTTTCGTAGTTATGAGAAATGCGAAGAGGCAGGCGGGGACGCCTGCGCTCCCAGGGCGTTCTTAACTAGAGACATGTGTATCCTTTTGTGTTAACATTCACGACCGGGAGATTCAAACTGGCCCTCAAGGGCCGGCTTTCGAAATTGTTCTCTTCTTCGGCCTACAGCCCCCAAAAGACAGGCTCATGAACCAGGAGTCGCGGCCGTTGCGCAAGCAGGCGCGGCGCGAGGCAAAGCGGTTTGATCGGAAGAACCCCAGCTATGCAGGTGGCGCAGTTTTGGAAGTGCTGAGGAGAAACAGATGGGAACCAGAATTCTACTAGCCGACGACAGCATCACCATCCAGAAAGTGGTTAACCTCACGTTTGCCGATGAGGGTATCGAGGTCATCGCGGTAAGCAACGGCGATATGGCGGAAAGACGGCTCGATGAAGTTAAACCGGACCTGGTACTGGCCGACATTTTCATGCCGGGGAAAAACGGCTATGAACTTTGCGAGGCGATCAAACAGAACTCTCAGTTTCGCAACGTGCCGGTCGTTCTCTTAGTCGGCGCCTTCGAACCCTTCGATCAGGCCGAAGCGCGGCGAGTTCTAGCGGATGCGCATCTGACCAAACCCTTCGAGTCGCGAACCCTTGTTGAGACCGTGCGAAGATTGATCAAGGCAAGCGGGCGCACGACCGGCCCGATTGCTTCAATGCCCGAAGTGGATGATATGCGCGACGAGCTTCGCGACGATAGCGATACAAGTCCCTCGTCAACGCTTCAGACTTCACCGGCAGCCAGGCTTGACCTCTCGGCAATGATCGAGGATCACGCAGCCGTGCCGACTACTGCGGAGACCAGAAACACGGGAGAGCTTGCGTCGCGTGCGCGCGTTGCGGGGACGCAGGTCCTCGAGTTCGGAATCATCGAGTCGTCGTCCCATGAAACGGTCACGGCAACTGTCGCCGACACGCGGGAGCGGTTTGACCCAATCGAGGATTCATTCTCCCCCCTCAGCGCGGACATGCAAGAGGTGACTGTCGACTTCGACCATTCAGAAGGGCTTGAGGCGGTTGCGTCGCACAGCACGATGTCCTTCGAGCGAGAACCGAGCGCGGTACTCGATGTCGATATCGGCGGTTACCGCGAAGGAGTGGAATGGTCTGCTGGTGACGTTCTTGAAACCGCAAAGCTTGAACCGCCGCCAGCCAGCATCGCGTGGCAACAAACAAGCGCTTCTCCTCTTGATCACGGGACGGCGACCTTCAATGCGGGTAGCGAATCTGCTTACTCCTCTTCCGGACCGTCGAGCGAAACCGTCGGCTCGACTTTGCTTGCCGTAGACGAACCGCTTGGCGACGTGTTCCTAGATGAGGCGGATTCGACCAAGCCGCTCTTAAGTGGCCCGCTCGATGTCGAGACCGCGGACCTCGAAGTCGGAGAGACTCCCTCCGCTGCGGCTGGATATTTTGACCTTGTCGATGCAGTCGGAGATTCATCCTCACAAGCCTTATCTGAAGTTCAAGAGAAACGCGAAGCGTCAGACACCGGCAAGACACCGGAAACGCCGAAACGATACCGCAGAGATTCTTTCGCGAAGGACTCGCTTCTTCAATCGGAGCCGGGGTCTCACGCCGCCAGCGGAGACCTGAATTGGACGTCCCCTCGAGCAGGGGTTTATTCCACGGCGCAATTAGATTCCGTCGTGATGCCAGTTGGCGCTGCTGAATATCTCGCGGAGAATTCGTTCGATCAACACGCTCAACTCGAAGAAACCGAACAGGTGGGCTTCGCCAGCTCCACAATGTGGACCGAAGAAGAGGCCCGTTTCATTCCGATAGACGTTGAAGCCGTTTCCGTCGAAGAGCCCAAAGCGAAAGTTCCCGCGGGCGAGGCTGAAACAGGTTTCGCATCTTCACCCGAATCCCTCGAGCAACCAGCCGGTGTCGAGAGTCAATCCGTTGGTGACGCGTCAGGAGCTGCGCGCGAGGCCGGCGCACGGCATTCTGTACGTGCGAGCGACGGCGCGGTGCCGGTTTCGGAATTGTCGCCGGGCGCCATCGAAGAAATCGTGCGCCGTGTGATTGCTGAGATGAGCGACTCGGTGGTTAGGGAAGTCGCGTGGGAAGTCGTTCCCGACTGCGTCGAGCGAGTCATCGACCAACTGACACGCGAGTCCATATCGAGACGAGCTTAAATCAAAGCCGTTCAGCACAAATCAGAAATGTATTCGCTTTCAATCAGGAATAGCTTCGACTTTTCTCATTCTAGCGGTCGCGTGAAGGTAAACTCGTTCGACAGCCAACCATTGGGTTCCCGTACTCGCAGCGACACCGTTTGTCCTGGGGCTATATTCCAGCCTGCCTTCTTACCAATCAATATCATTGTAGGGTTCTCATCACGGTTTGCGGTCTTCTGCGGCTCGCCATCGATAATTATCGCCGCTCCAAAGGCGAAGTTTTCCCCGAAGACGAAGAGCTTCTTACCCCTCCTAATTGCGCTGGTTATCTTAGGCACGGTTCCGAGTTGACCGCGCATCGCGGTTAGGTTGCGAGCTGAATTCACAGCCAAGTAAAAGCCTGATGGATTATTGCTTATCCTTTGTGCGACATCGGGAGCCACAGTCAAGCCACTCAAACTCAGAGGGCGGGGCGGGCCAATTTCCACGGAGACCTCGGGGAAAACCCTTACCGGTCCGTCTACACCAGCTGGCGCCTCGTGGATACGCATACCAAACAGGATGGTGGTTTCGGGGAAACCGCTAAAGGTTATATCAATTCCGGCAGTCGCAGCGACGATATTGCTCGCCGAATCCCTGGATATATCGAGTGTGACCGTAGCAAATCCGCTGGCGGTTGATTCCTCGTTGACGACTGGCGGCACGGCATTATTGGGCAGCAGGACAACTGGGAACATAAAAGTCTCCGCTCTAGCCGTAGGAGTCATCAGGCTCATTGCTGTTGTTATCATCATCGCAACAAGCAAGGTAGGAAGGACCAGTCTCTTCATAAGGAACCTCCAACATAACCCTTGAATATACACTTACACGTCTTCAGCTTTGTGTCAATTGTAAGGATCCTGCCACCTTCGCAACTGCTTCGTGAGATGGTGGCAATCACTGATTGAAAGCTGTTCGCTACTGCTGCGGAGATATGTATAGCATCCGGTTTTGGGTCGCATTGCCGGTGAAAGACAAACCATTGTTTCCATAACCCGAAGTATCATTTGCGGTCTGGTTATCAAACTTCCACAGCCCGATAGTTCCTGCCAATGCAGTCAGATGTTGCTGAGGAGTAAAAGAGGTTCCATTTTGGTAGACCGCGCTTGATGTCACCCTCACCTCATCGATCCATCCATTGAAAAGGTATGCCGCATCATCGCCCCGCGCGCCTATCTTGAGGCTCGCAGTTCCGCCAGCTGGCGCGTATGTTGATGGCTTGAAAGCATCCTGCACACCGTCGATATAAATACGCAGATAGCCGCCATCAAACACACCTGCCACGTGATGCCACCTACAATCGATCACTGCATTGCCGGTAACGCTATCAGCCAAATCCCATCCATTTTTCAGAGACCAGAACTGCACCTTGCCTCCTATCAGTCTGAGCGCAAAGCCGCCATCTATAACTCCGGGGATTGCCTTGTAGCGTTCGGCGATGCCCTGCTGAGGGGCGGTCAGAGATTTGGTTTTGATCCAGGCTTCGACTGTGAATAGACCCGTGAGATTCAAGCTTGTATTGCTTAACACATCAATGTATGCCGTTGGAGGATTACTAGGGCGTTCGGGGTCGCCGGTTAGCGCAAGCGAATAGTTTGTTGTCGCAGGAATACCGCTTGGCGTATCAAGCAAATAGCTTGCGCATCCCGTTAGTGTCCCATTGTTTCCGAAACCTGAACCATCATTCGCGGTCTGACTATCAAATCCCCACGATCCTATGGTACCAGAAATTGCTCTCAGATGTGACCGAGGTATGAAGTTAGAGGTGTATACAACTCCAGCCGTCACCCTCACTTCATCTATTAATCCGTTGAATCGAAAAGCGGCATCATCACCACGCGTGCCTATTTTGAGGCTCGCAGTGCCAGGTGCCGGAGCATTCATTGACGGTGTGGAACCATCGAGCATTCCATCGAGATAGACACGCAGCTGATTACCGTCAAACACGCCTGCCACGTGATGCCACGCTTGGTTAGCGATGGCCGTCACGCCAGTAACGGGCTGGCCGGCCAAGTCCCACCCATTCTTCAAAGACCAAAATTGTATTTTGCCTCCGACAAGACGGAGTGCAAATCCACCATCAACAACACCTGGAACAGAATTATAACGCTCTGCTACTCCTTGTTGGACTGGTCCGTTATCCTTGGTCTCGACCCAAGCTTCAACTGTAAACGGTCCTGTGAGATTCAGGCTTGAACTGCTGGGCACGTTTACATAACCGTCTCCGTAGAGCGATAAGGAGTAATCAGATAGCGATCCATCATAAGGCACATCTTGGGAAAAGCTGGCGCCTCGATCACGCAGGCTGCCGGTCGTGGCATTGTTTACGATCCACTGTTGCACTGTAGATGGAGAAGCACTGGGATTAGTCTGTAAATACCGTGCTATTGCGCCTGCGACGTGCGGTGCCGCCATAGAAGTCCCTGTGTCGAGTTTCAAGTTAGTGTTACCAATTGCCTGACAACCATTGAAGGTCCCGATTGCTACAGAAGGAATACTATCACCTGGCGCAAAGACATCTACAAGTGGGCCAAAGTTGGAAAAGTATGGTCTATAATCTGTTTTATCTGTCGCTCCAACTGTAATTGCTTCTTCAACTCGCGCTGGGGACACATTGCTGGCATCTACGGGGTTGCCACGGTTGTCTATTCCATTTCCTGCTGCGATGACACAAGTTAAACCTGAGGCAATACATTTCTGGTTGCTGTATCAAGGACATCAGAGGGAGAAGCTCCGACACTCATGTTGGCTACCGCAGGGTTAATGTGGTTGGCAGTTACCCAATCAATTCCCGCCGCTATAATTGATGTGGTGCTCGCCGGGCTGCAATCAAAAACGCGCACTGAGTAAAGAGTCGCGTTCTTGGCAACACCATACGTTGATCCGCCAATTATGCCTGCCACATGCGAACCATGCCCGGCGCAATCCCATCCATAAAGGCAATCAGCGGGATTACGGAAATAGTCGTATCCTGCTCGGGCACGGCCACCGAACTCTTGATGTGAAAGCCAAATCCCAGTATCAATGACATAGACATTGACGCCTGTACCGTTGCTGTTATACGTGTAGGCGCTATCGAGTGGAAGGCTTCGTTGATCGCTGCGATCAAGGCCCCATGGTCCATCGGGATAAGTGATAGTTTGCGTGGTTGCGAGTGAGACTTTGCCATCCTCTTCTACGTAGTCAACTCGCGAGTCTCGGCTAATGGCAATAGCTACGGCCTCGACGACGTGGATCGAGAAGCCCTTTATTGCATGACGGTAGATGTCATTGGGAGCCCCGCCATTGGCGCGAGTTAAGTCAGCAGCTACCGAGGGAATGTCGGAACCAAGGGTGTTCTGGTCAAGAACCACAATGTATTGATTGGGAATCGGAGATTGTACCCTACGGAACTTACCCTTGGGTTTTGGTGGAGGAGTGACTATTGGGGGTGTAGAGGGTCCCTGACTATGTCCTATTCTTTCAAACAGAGGCGAAAGCATAAGACCAAACAAAGCAAGTACAATTGTAAGCGTCGAGATTTTTCTCATGATGTGTCCTCCGGTAGTTTTCTCAACGGTACTGGTCGAATTACTGCGAGAGCCTTTGCTTTACCCAGTTACCAACGACTGGCTGATCGCTATGATCAACCGAGGTACCCTCAAGGGTCAGGCTTGAGTTTGTTGAGATTCGAAGGGTGCCGCAAAGCGATCCAGCGATGAGCCGCGAGCGCCGGTCCTCTATCCCTTTGTCTTTGCCGCGTACCCGGACCCAGGTATTACGGTTCTATAGTACACATCACGCACTTAGGAGTCTGTTCAATATTAGACAAGTTTGAAAACAATACCCACGGGAACTTTGAGATCAAGACACCGCCCAGTGTCTGGTAGCTGGTGGTGTCCAAATGTGGGGGGCGTGGATCCAATTCTGCAAATAAGCACTCACTGGATTTGGAAGCCAAGGAATATCATTGCTGCGCATGGTTGACCACCGCCTCTCTATCCCTTTTAATTACTGATCAACTCCTAAAGCTATGATTATCCTATGACCGAACTTCCAAAAGCTTATGAGCCGCACAGCGTCGAGCAGAAATGGTATCCGCTGTGGAACTCGCGCGGGTACTTCAGGCCGCGCGACGAAGGGCGAAAATATTGCATCACCATTCCGCCGCCCAACGTTACTGGCTCCCTTCATATCGGGCACGCACTCTGCTACACGATTCAAGACGTCCTGATCAGATGGAAGCGTATGCAGGGCTACAACACTCTGTGCGTGCCCGGCACCGACCACGCTGGCATCGCCACTCAAAACGTGCTCGAAAAACAACTGGAAAAGGAAGGGCTCACTCGACACGATGTGGGCCGCGAGCAATTCGTCGAGCGGACCTGGCAGTGGGTTCACGAGTACGGCGGAGTCATCCTCTCCCAGCTTCAGAGGCTCGGCTGCTCGTTTGATTGGGACCGCACGCGGTTCACGATGGACCAGGGCTACATCGATGCCGTGATGGAGTGCTTCGTAAGGTGGTGGGAAGCCGGGCTCATATATCGCGGCAAGCGAGTCATCAACTGGTGCCCGCGCTGTCAGACGGCTATCTCCGATATCGAGGTCAAGCACGAAGACCGTCCGGGCAAGCTTTATCATATTCGCTATCCGTTCAAAGACAGTTCTGGTCACGTCGTAGTTGCGACAACGCGGCCCGAAACAATGCTGGGAGACACCGCCGTCGCGGCAAACCCTTCGGACGACCGCTATAAGAGACTGTTCGGACAAATTCTTATATTGCCGCTTGTGGGCCGCGAGATTCCGCTTATCGCCGACGACTACGCCAGGTCTGAATTCGGCAGCGGCGCGGTTAAAGTTACTCCGGCCCACGATGTAAACGACTTCGAAGCAGGCATGCGCCACAACCTGCCAAAGGTCATCGTGATCGACGAGCGAGGAAGCATGACCAAAGAGGCGGGAGAGAGGTATGCAGGGCTGGATCGATACGAGGCCCGCGAGCGCGTGCTTCAGGACCTGTCGGCGCACGGCTTGATCGAAAAGATCGAGGATTACGTTGTGCCCGAAGCGACCTGTGATCGATGCCACACCGTTATCGAGCCCTTGCTTTCGGAGCAATGGTTTGTGCGAATGAAAGGGCTTGCGCAACCTGCGATCGACGTGGTCAAGCAGGGCCGGGTCAGGTTCATTCCAGATCGCTACGAGCGGACATATTTGGACTGGATGGAAAACATTCGAGACTGGACCATCTCGCGGCAGTTGTGGTGGGGACATCGCATTCCGGTGTGGACAACCGAGGACGGCGGGTACATCGTGGCACGGTCGGAAAAGGAAGCGATCGAGAAGGCCGGCGGCAGGGCAATCGAGCAAGACGAAGACGTGCTCGACACGTGGTTCTCTTCCGGCCTGTGGCCGCAAGCGGTGCTCGGCTGGCCCAGGCAGACTGAAGACCTGGCGACGTACTATCCGACCTCGGTGTTAACCACCGCGCGCGACATCATCTACTTATGGGTGTCGCGAATGATCATGTCCGGGCTGTACTTCATGCGCGAGATTCCGTTCGATGACGTGTACATCTACGCGACGGTGCTCGATGAACAGGGCCGGCGACAAAGCAAATCGCTGGGTACGGGCGTTGATCCGCTCGACGTGATAAAGCTCTACGGCGCGGATGCGTTGCGATTTGCCCTGCTGGTGCGCGCCGCCCGAGGCCAGGACATCCGCTTCGCGAAAGTCGAGAAGGAGCGGCAGCCACAGGTCGAAGAGGCTCGAAACTTTGCCAACAAGATTTGGAATGCCTCGCGGTTTGTGCTGATGAACCTTGGCGACTCTGCAGATATCGACGCGCAATGGGTCCCCTCGGACGCGCTTGCGGACCGGTGGATACTTGCCGAGTTGAACTCAACGATCGAGCAGGTCACAAGCGCGCTCGATGAGTATCGGCTCAACGAGGTAGCGCAGACCCTGTATCATTTTTTTTGGGACTTCTTCTGCGACTGGTACATTGAGCTGAGCAAGTCGCTGGTCGCGTCGCGAGAAGTCACCGACGACGTGCGCGCGGCTCGCTGCAGAATCGTGTATGTGCTCGAAATCAGCTTGCGGCTGCTGCATCCGCTGATGCCGCACATAACCGAAGAAATATGGCAGCGGCTTCCACACGAAGGCGATTCGATAATGCTGGCTTCATGGCCGCAAGGCGATCTTGCGCGCGAAGACCAGCAAGCTCGCGAGCAAATGGAGACGCTCATCGCTCTGATTACCAAGGTGCGAAACATACGCTCAGAATGGAACGTTCCAGCACATAGCAGGCTTAAGCTGTACGTCGCCACGAGCGATTCCTCGGCCCGCCTCCTGGTGACCGATAACACCGAACAGATCAAGCGGCTTGCTCGGATCGAGGAGATAACGATCCTGGAAACGCTTCCGGTTTTGGAATCCGCTGCGCGCGGCATAGTGGCCCGAATGGAGATCGGGGTGCCGCTGGAAGGCTTGATCGATTTGGTCAAGGAACGTGAGCGGATCATGAAAGAGGTGACTCGCAAGGAGAATGAAGCGCGCGGTCTGGCTGCAAGGCTCGACAATATATCATTCGTAGAGCGAGCGCCTCGCGAGGTGGTTCAGGAGACGCGCGACCGGCACGAAGAATTGATCGGCGAGATCGAAAAACTAAGAGCTACTCTCGGCTCGCTGGGCGCGACCTGATCTGAAGTGCAAGGGGCGGCCCTCTGTGGCCACCCCTTCAAGGCCAGAAGCTCCTCTGCTAAGCAACAAGGGGCGACCACAGAGGGCCGCCCCTACATACAAACTGCGCTAATGGAACTCGACTCTGGAATCATCTTTGCCTCCGCCGCCGATTTGTTGAAGGAGGATCTCGGTCGCGGAGACATTACGACGCAAAGCGTAGTGCGCGGCGGCGTAAAAGCCAGCGGGCGCTTCCTTGCCAAGCAGGAATTCGTCTTGTGCGGACTGGAAATCGCCGAAGCGGTATTCAGCACCCTCGACAACAACATAAGGCTCGAGTCTCGAGCCTACGACGGCGAGACAATCGCAGCCGGCACTGAGTTCGCGCGAATCGAAGGGCCGGCGGCTGTCCTTCTGACAGGCGAGCGCACCGCTCTCAACATCATGCGGCACCTGTCGGGTGTGGCTACGCTTACGAAGGCGTTCGTCGATCGAATCGAAGGCACCAGCGCCAAAATCGTGGACACCCGCAAGACAACACCGGGGCTGCGGCTTCTTGAAAAGTACGCGGTAACTGTGGGCGGTGGGTCCAATCATCGATTCGGGCTGGATGACGGCGTGTTGATAAAGGACAATCACATCGCGCTCGCGGGCGGAGTGAAGCGAGCCGTGGAGCTTGCTCGGAGCGCGGTTTCGCACTTGATGAAGATCGAAGTCGAGGTCGGCAACGGGTCACAGCTTCGCGAAGCGATCGCGGCTCGCGCCGATGTGATAATGCTCGGCAACATGAGCCTCGACGAAATTCGAGAGTCCGTGAAGTTGATCAGAGAGCAAACGCCCGGAACAATTATCGAGATCTCAGGTGGAGTCACCCTCGAAAACGTGCGCCAGTTTGCGGACTGCGGAGTGGATTTGATTTCAGTCGGAGCGATCACGCGTTCGGCCACTGCGGTTGACATCAGCTTGAAGACGCGTCCGCTGTAACTGAAGATCGAAGTCGGGGCGGCAACGGGATGAGATCCGAGAGTCAGTGGAGCTAGTAAGGGTTCGGCTTATTTCACCAAGTAGTTGCTTCGTCTCTCCAATAAGCGCTTGTGTCGCTCAGACGAAATCGAACCGATCGAGCCCATAATTTTGTTGCGTGGAACGACAACCAGAAACCCGAGCCTGATTAGAGGCTCCTCCTTTAAGCCGCTCGAAACAAAGTCTGCATCACTTGGAGCGACGACTTCATCGAAATCCTTGGCAGCTTGGCGCAACTGCTTACTCACGCCACAGACAAGTACGTCTTGAAAAGGCGGGATCTCGCGCAAGATAACAGCAGGCCGATTCTTGGCTACGCGGTCCGCTTGCGGCATTGGCACGACGATTAAATCACCTTCCCTCATATTCAGGATTCGCTTCTTTGATTGATTCCAACGGATACTCCGGCTCATCATCGCCGTACGCCCTCGCTAGGCTTTCTAGCGAAAGCCGCGCCCAGTCTCCGTGCTCCTCATCGGAAGGTTTTGGCAATATGGTAATAAGCAGTTCCATATTTGGCTCAAGCTCAAACGGCTCGTCTAGCAGAATATGGTTGCCGTCAAAATGAGCGCGCAAAGTTCTAGTCTCCATAACGTCAATCTCCAGCAAGGATTCTACTAGCCTTCCTTATTCAAATACACAAGGTACGAGCCGACCAACGCCCAAGCTCACCGCGAGCCTCCCAAACCGAGACCTTTCATGTTCACTCAGATCCGCA
>Ga0099828_10003773_pt1 | contig 10621 bp, 8 predicted proteins | sample CZO8metaG_2_FD_79338 | JGI IMG/M metagenome (GOLD analysis project Ga0099828, IMG submission 79338) | Vadose zone soil microbial communities from the Eel River Critical Zone Observatory, Northern California, USA - CZOApr15con2H1.8 metaG | ecosystem: Environmental > Terrestrial > Soil > Vadose...
ATCGGCGCAAGCGGGTTGCGGCTCGGCGATAACGTCTCAGAGCAAAACTTCAAAGAAGCGATACAGAAGCTGGGCGACACCGGCATGTTCACCAATGTTGCCTATACCTACTCTTTCTCTTTTTCTCCCGCGGGCACCAAAGTCGAGTTCCAGTTGGCCGACAATGACAAGCTCGTTCCGGCAGAATTCGATAATTTCGTCTGGTTCACCGATCAGGAATTGGTGCAGAAGATCCGTTCCTATGTTCCTCTCTTTCGAGGCGAGCTGCCTTTGGGAGGCGATCTAACCGATAAGGTCGCTGATGCGCTACAGGCGGTGCTCGCGGAACGCGGGGTCAATCGTGCGCAGGTGGATGTCAGACGCCCCAGCGAAGGCGGAACCGAAGCCGGAACTGTAGACCGAGTGATCTACTCGATTTCTGGCACGGCTCTCCGCATTCGTAATTTTGAGTTTCCCGGAGCCAGTGCTGTCGAGCTTCTCATGCTTGCCCGTGCTGCACAACGTGAGCAGGGCGATCAATATCAGCGCTCCAAGCTCCGCATGTTTGCCGGTTTTGATCTTCGCCCCATTTACTTGCGTGAAGGCAAGCTGCGGATCAACTTTGGCGAGCCGCAGGCCAAGGTCGTGCATGAAACGCCCGACGAAATTCTCGTCGACATAGTGCTGCCTGTGGAGGAAGGCCGCGAGTACAAGCTCAGCCAGATTGAATGGTCAGGCAACACTCTTTTTCCAACGCCGCAGCTGGCGAAAATGATTCACCAGCAGCCGGGTCAACCAGTCAATGCGGTGCAACTCAAAGACGATCTCGACAACATCAAACCACTGTATAAAGCGCGCGGCTACATGAAAGCGACGGTGGAGCCTCATCTCGATTTGAACGATGCAGCTGGCACGGCAAGCTACAAGCTCGAGGTAAAAGAAGGAGACCTGTACCGCATGGGCGAGATCGAGATCGAGGGCTTGGATGATAAGACTACCGCGCGCCTGCGCGAAGCTTGGACCCTACGCCAAGGCATACCCTACGACAGCAGTTACGCGAAACGCTTCCTGAAGGACACCGGCGATCTTTTACCACCCAGCATCAAATGGGGTGTCACTATTCACGAAGATTTGAATGAGGAAGAAAGGGCGGTGGACGTTACACTGCGCTTCAAGCCCAAAGGCGGAACATAGCGATGATGCTGACAGCCGCCGAGACCGCGGCGCTACGAATACCAGCCTACAGGAACTGCAACGAGTCAACGCGCCTTGATGGCCGTCGTTTCTCTCGGGTTATGCTGATTCTTTATAATTGATAGTTTTCTTGAATCTCCCGGAGGTGGATGATGGCGGCTTCATACAATGGGGTGCCAGTGCCGACGAATTGCGCCAGGATTACTTACAGCAATGGACGTTACTGCGTGCCGGACAATCCCATCATCCCATTCATCGAGGGCGACGGCACGGGCCGGGACATCTGGAAGGCATCGGTTCGGGTCTTCGATGGAGCCGTCGAGAAGGCTTACAGGGGCAAACGGCGCGTAACCTGGTATGAGGTGTTCGCCGGCGAAAAAGCCATGGCGAAGTTCAACAACTGGTTGCCAGATGACAGCGTGAACGCCATCCGCGAGTTCCGTGTGGCGATCAAAGGGCCGCTTACGACGCCCGTGGGCGGCGGTATTCGTTCATTGAATGTCGCACTGCGACAAATTCTCGATCTTTATGCCTGCGTGCGTCCCGTGAAGTACTACAAGGGCACTCCGTCGCCCGTCAAACATCCCGAGCGCATGAATGTGTTCATCTATCGCGAAAATACAGAAGATGTTTATGCCGGCATCGAGTGGGAGCAGGGTACACCGGAAGCCGCCAAGCTGATTGAGTTTCTTAACAAGGAAATGCTGAAGAGCGGAAAGAAGCAGGTCCGCCTGGATTCTGGTGTGGGCATAAAGCCGATGTCGGTCACCGGGACGAAGCGCCTGGTGCGCATGGCGATCAAATACGCGCTAGAGAGTGCTCGCAAGTCTGTCACCCTGGTACACAAAGGCAACATCCAGAAATTTACCGAGGGCGCTTTCCGGAAGTGGGGATACGAGCTGGCGACTGAGGAATTCCGCGACCGGGTAGTGACAGAGCGCGAGAGCTGGATCTTGAATAACAAAGACAAGAACCCGAACATCACCATCGAGCAGAATGCGAACCTGGTCGAGCCTGGGCTGGAATTTGCCACTGAGGATTTTCGACAATCGATATACAAGGAAGTGAACGACGTGCTCGATAATATCTACAAGACTCACGGCAACGGCGCGTGGAAGAACAAGCTGATGATCAACGACCGTATTGCCGACTCAATCTTCCAGCAGGTAGTAACGCGCGCCGACGAGTACTCGGTGTTGGCGACTCCTAATCTCAATGGTGACTACATTTCCGATGCCTGCGCCGCGCAGGTTGGCGGGCTGGGAATCGCGCCGGGTGCCAATATCGGGGACGGTTATGCGATCTTTGAAGCCACCCACGGGACGGCGCCGAAGTACGCAGACAAAGACGTCATTAATCCTGGTTCCGTGATTCTTTCCGGCGTAATGATGTTCCGGTTCCTGGGCTGGGGTGAAGCCGCCGACATGATTGAGCAAGGCCTGGAGCGCACCATCGAGCAGAAGAAAGTTACCTACGATTTTGAACGGCTGATGGAAGGCGCCACCAAGGTAAAGACCAGCGAGTTCGCCAACTGCGTCATCCAGAACATGGAAGCTGCGGTCATGACCGCGGTGTGACCACCAAAATCGACCACGAAGGACACGAAGGTATACGAAGGAACACGACTCGAGAAGTCCATTTTTCCTCTTCCCTTCGTGCACCCTTAGTGTCCTGCCGTGGTTGAGAATTTCTTACCGCCGCTAATAGAAAGGAAATTCATGCGCAAGAAAGTCACCATTGTGGGTTCGGGAAACGTGGGCGCTACTGCGGCCCACTGGATCGCCGCCAAAGAACTCGCGGACATTGTGCTAATCGACATTATCGAAGGCGTTCCGCAGGGCAAAGGCTTGGACCTGCTGGAAGCCATGCCGATCGAGAAGCGCGATTGCTATGTGATCGGCACGCAGAACTACGCTGAGAGCGCCAATTCTGACATCGTGGTTATCACCGCCGGTGTTCCGCGCAAGCCGGGTATGAGCCGCGACGACCTGCTCAACATCAACCACAAAATCATGAAGGATGTGGTGGGCAAGGTCGTGCAGTACTCGCCGAACTCTATCCTGATTGTTGTGTCGAATCCGCTGGACGCGATGGCGCAGGCGGCCTATAAGATGAGCGGCTTCTCCCGCAATCGCGTGATCGGCATGGCTGGCGTGCTAGATTCCGCGCGATTCCGAGCCTTTATTGCGCAAGAGCTAAAGGTCAGCGTGGAGAACGTAACCGCATTCGTTCTCGGCGGACACGGCGACGCCATGGTGCCCCTGCCGCGGTATTCCACAGTCGTGGGCATCCCGATTACTGAACTGATGGACAGCGCGACTGTTGAGCGGCTGGTTCAGCGTACGCGGGATGGCGGCGCGGAAATTGTGAAATACCTCAAGACTGGCAGCGCCTACTACGCGCCTTCAGCGGCGGTGACGGAAATGGTCGAGGCAATTCTGAAAGACAAGAAGAAGATCCTGCCTTGCGCCGCTTATCTCGAGGGCGAGTACGGGTTGAAAGGCCTGTACGTGGGCGTGCCGGTAAAATTGGGAGCAAAAGGAATCGAACAGATCATAGAAATCAAACTCACGCCGGAAGAGAAGGCGGCGCTGGATAAGAGCGCGGCTTCGGTGAAGGAGTTGGTGGGGGTAATCGGAGTGTAGGAGCAGTTCCCCCGTGCTCACTGGGAACCAAATCACCTGGCGACGGAAACTCTTCTCTGCTTGCTACCGTTTGCGCCTCCGGGGAAGAAACTCTTGAGCTACATTGAATCCGACGTGCACCCCTAAGGACCGAGTACCGAGCCATAAGCCCTTGCCCAAACCGTAGCGGTCGGGATACCAGGCGTAGGTGGCTACAATTGCGCCAGTGTACGGTGCAACCGCATCTGGGATGGAGAAAACCGCTTCCCCGTTGGGCCGTCGGGCCATAAAGCTCGAGCTTAGGGCATGACGTAGCCGAGGAGCAAAACCTGAACATTGACAGCGGTAATACTTCGTGTCCTCATGTAGGACAGAGGCTAACCCGTAACGCGTAGTTTCGGTAATGGCAGACCGCCCGAATTGTGATCCGATTCGCCTTCCGTATCCTTCCGCCCCCTGGCCCCACTCTTGCGGTGTATTGCGGGCTTGGTCGATCCCGGCAGCAGCGCCTGCCCGGAGAAATGCAAGGGGGCCATAGGCAGAAATCATGTAGCGACGAAACTGCTCTTTCGGCGTAGGTGCCTGATATGAACTCACGAGCCGCTGCGAAGCAGTCGCGGTCGATTCATTCGAAGGAGCGTTGGCATTCACTGCCTGGGCACGCAGGGTAATGGGTAGAACCACAATTGCAATAAAGAAAGCCCGGCAACCAAGGCGGGTAATTGACATATTTTTCGCCCGACATCATTTTTCTACTACTGCAGCACTCAACCGAACAATGGACGAGTGTTCAGTCCCTAAAGGTTCTGGCTAATCAGTAAAATCCTTGCAATCAATTGCCCATTGCACCAGCGGCAGTACCACCGTACTACACCGAAGTGCGGGGAGCTTGGATGTGAGATGCGGACTCACGGCATGGCCTCCGCTGGCCAGAGGATCAAATGCTCTTCTGCAGTTACGTCTTTGCTGAATTCGTCTCTGATTTTTCCGGCATTGACTGTTTTAGGCTGCCGTTGGAGCACGTCGGAATCAATCGTCTGCCCGGTCCGCGAGATCGTCTGGAAGTATAACTTGTCGCCGGTAATTTCAACCAGCATGAAGTCTCGATCGCTATCGAAGCCGGCCTGCATCTGTTGCGATCGGCGAAGGTTGTGAGATCTTAGTTCGCCGGAGTTGCCCAGAACAAAATAATAGATGCCATTCTCCGGCTTTATCCTCTCGTACACATGTTCGTGCCCGTTAAAAACCACGTTTACTCCATACTTCTCGAACAGCGGCGTCAGAAGCTTACGCAAATCCAGATCCGGCCCGTGAAATCTCCCGTCTGAATAGAGTGGATGATGGAAGTAGCAAATCTTCCATGCCGAGGTGGAAGTCTGCAATTCTTTCTCCAGCCAGCTCAGCTGTTCCGAATTCATGTAGGTGCTGTCGAGCACGAAGAAAGTCACATTGCCTTTCTTGAAGCTGTAGTAGCGCTTTCCGCCCATGTTAAATGGTGAATACAAGCGCTGGTTGGGATTGTCATGGTTGCCGAGAGATGCGTAGAACTTCACACCCGCGTCCAGCAGGGGTTTATACGGGAGCTCGAACTTGCGCGCGAAATCCTTCGGCCTATCACCTCCGTAGATATTATCTCCGAGCATAATCACGAAATCGAAACCGACTCTCTGCCGGTATGCCTCCATTTGCCGGGCGACCTCATACTGTTCGTTGTTCCCGGTCCCACTGTCTCCAATTACGGCAAAGCGAACCGACTTCGGCTCGAGCGGCAGCTTCAAGTCGAGTGTGCCCTGAGCTGTCTGTCTTGAATTCGACCCTCCAGTTGAGGAAACGGGCGACGTAGCTTGGCTCGCCTGAGTTGGCGTGTTTCCCGCGGCAGACGCCTGCAACGGACCGCTGGTTTGCACTCCCGACAACAGGAGTAGCCATGAGGTTATAAGAGCGAAAAATATACGATGGTGCATTTTTTTCACAGGCGACTCTAAGCCGACGGAATGGCGCCAGGTATGAAGTCAACGATTACATTGGCTCCCACGTCCCGCAGAACGAGGGCACGCCCCACGATGCGATATTCGAGCTCCGGCGGCAGCTGCGGCAGATTCAGCAAAAGCGAGGGAGGTGTCGATTGCAGTGGAACACCCTCGGGATAGGGAGCATTCACGCGTAGGTGAATCCCATCTACTGGTTCAGCATGGCGTAGGCTTGCGCGAATCTGCGGGCCATCCGGGCCTTTCAGAGGAGTCGCAATCAGACGTCGAAACAACTCGCTGATTTCGGGTGTAAAAATATCACCTTGCTTCGCCTCGGGTCGTGCAGTACGGATCTTTGGGGCTGCCGTAACTTGAGCCTCTTTAATCTTGGCCGCCGAATCAGTCCGTTTCGGAGCAGGGGCCTCGGCCTGTACTTTCTTGTGCAGTTTCACATAATCAGCGACTCGATTCTCGAAGTCCCTAATGATAAGAGAATCTTGATTCACCCGCGGCGAACCCTTTGATGAAGTCCTGGCAAATAGAAGGCAGCAGCAGTTCGCAACCAAAAGCAAGATGCAGGTTCGAGTGCGGCTAGCCTTCAGAACATTCATGCTTTTCCCTTAATTTAGGATGCAGAAAACGGGTGAACGGGTGGATTGGCCCGCCAGGTATAAGGCCTATCGGGTCAACGGCTTGCAGAGAAAAGAACAAATGTGTGGATACATCCTACTACTTTTCGCCAGGGTCCTTATGTTCCACAACATCCTCAACCGCTCCCTTGACCACGTTCTGCACCGCTTCTTTCACCGCATCCTTGACGTTCTCTTCCACTTCTTTGTAATCAACGTCGAGGTGGGTATCCGGTGGCATGACATCCTTAACGGCCGCTTTAAGAACTGGGGCCACTGGGTGAAGATCTTTGGTGACGGTCTTAGCCACTTTCTTTGCGGTTCTGGTCACCGCTGGCGTGGTTTGTTCTTTGGCAGTTTCAGGTTTCGGGGCTGTCGCCGCATTCCAGTCTTCTTCAAAGACCTTGACCAGGGAATTTGCTATCTTGGAATCGCGGAAGATGATTCCAATTTCGCGCCGCGCATCCAGTTCCAGTTCACGAAGACTTTGGCTGCCCATAAATACCTCCTTACGATCGCGGACAATAGTTCTCGAGTGCAGGCGTATGCGTGTTAACTTGCGCACCGTCAGTCGGCTGCTCTTGTGCGTAAGCTTGCCGATGATTCGGATCTCCACGCCTGCTTTCGTCTGGTCTTCGAGAAGGCGGATCATTGAGCGGTCACTAATCTTGATGTCGTAGATAAGCAATTCTTTTTTGGCCCCTTTGATAAAAGAGGCCAACTGTTTCCTCGCATTCAAGGGACTGACAAGGAACTTGGAACAACCTGGAGTATAGGGCTGACGCTTGGTATCGCGTTCGAAGAGCTTCACTGCTTCCTGCACCAGTTGGCGGTTCCTGGTGATGACGCCAAAGCTGCGACTATGTTCAATATCCACAAAAGTGAAATTGAAAGCGAGAAGATGCAGTTCCTTGCGGTCCACGATCATCATTTTGCCGTGATAACGCACCAGCTCATCGGAGGTGCGGGCCACCGTCACACCTCCCGCAAGCAGCCGCATCTCCAGCTTGCGCAGGTTCTTTTCGCCGCCCCGGTTGGTGTAGGCAATGAGCGCGTGGACAAAGACGCCCCTTTTTGCCGCGTCCTCTAGCGCTCGTTCGAGTTCGGTGCGGTCGAAACGGAAAATGACGATTTCAATACTCTTCTTCGCTCTCTTGATCCCTCTCACCAGAGGTTCAATTCCATCGCCCGGCTGTATCAATAGTTTCACTCGCGCTCCTCTAATCTCATTTTCGCGTAGGCATTTCGCGTGCGTCCGTCCGTAGGCCCCATTGGGTTCCTAGTATGCTAACTCAAGCACTCGCGCGTCTGTGCCTTTGGAACTATATAGTGTTCGCGCCATCAGCCTCGCGTACGATGGCCATCAACGGGGGCTGCGGTTAGCGGTTACTATGGGAGCTTTAGGAATGCGTCGGAAGACCACGCCATTTCTTGTTGTTTTCGCCATTCTGGCAGTTTCGTTGCCGGTGTTTGCCCAAAAACAAGGCAAGACGGGCAAACATACTGATGATCAGGGCATCGCGATCCTTTGGAGTGACCCCATCGACATCGCGTCGAGGAATCTCTTCTATGGTTCTGGCGGCGAGAAAGACCAGCCTCGGGGGACAATGACATTCCTCGAAGAGGATTTTAAAGGCACAAACCCAAAGTTCGAGGTTCGCGACCAGGAAGGAACAAAATGGACAGTCAAGCTGGGCGTGGAAGTGCGACCGGAGACTGCGGCCGTACGCTTGCTATGGGCCGCCGGTTACTTCACTACTGAGGATTATTTCGTTTCGACGCTAGAAGTCGAGAACATGCCGGCTCATCTCAAGCGTGGTCAAGACCTGGTCGGGCCGGGTGGAGTAATCAAGAACGTGCGCCTCAAGCGGCATCCTAACGGCAAGAAGAAGATTGGCACTTGGCGATGGAAACACAATCCATTTACCGGCACGCGGGAGTTCAACGGACTTCGCGTGATGATGGCATTGATGAATAATTGGGATCTGAAGGACGAGAACAATGCCATCTATGAAGGTCCGGATCCTCCCCGCAAAATCTATCTGGTCAGCGACCTTGGATCCACGTTTGGAACAACCGGCCGCAGTTGGACCCATGCGATATCCAAAGGCAATTTAAAGTCCTACAGTCATTCCAGGTTCATCAGCAAGACCACGCCCCAGTTCGTGGATTCCAGCACTCCCTCGCGTCCTGCCCTTATCTACTTCTTCACCAATTTCGCTGAGTTCTTCAGCAGACTCCATATGCGCTGGATCGGCAAGCATATTCCGCGTGCGGATGCGAAGTGGATGGGAGAACTGCTGGCCCGGCTTACGCCAGAACAGATTCGTGATGCGTTTCGCGCCGCTGGATACCAGCCTCAGCAGGTCGAGGGTTTTGCCAAAACGGTGCAGGAGAGAATCGCCGAGCTCAACAAGCTCTAATGGCGGGAGGGGAGCAAGAAGTTCAGACGTTCTCGGAATTTCAGCAGGTCAGCCGTGTACTGGCCTTTCCACTTCCTCTTCTCCTTTGAACTGCAGTTCGTAAAGTTTGGAGTAGAGGCCCGCGCTCCTCAACAACTCCTCGTGCTTGCCGCTCTCAACGATAACGCCGTCCTTAAGCACAAAAATGATGTCAGCTTTGCGAATTGTGGACAAGCGATGGGCAATGACGATGGTAGTCTTACCTTCCATCAAGCGATCCAGAGCCTCGAACACCAGCTTTTCCGAAGCTGCGTCCAGTCCTGTAGTCGGCTCATCGAGGAGAAGAATTGGAGTATTGCGGATCACCGCGCGTGCAATCGCAATTCGTTGCCGCTGACCGCCTGAGAGCGTCATGCCCCGCTCGCCCAGGATGGTGCCGTAACCTTGTGGCAGCTTTTCGATAAATTCGTGGGCATTGGCGAGCTTTGCGGCATGCAAGATCTCCGCCCGGCTCGCCTCGGGCTTACCATAGGCGATGTTCTGCCAAACCGGAGCATGGAAGAGCAATGTCTCCTGCAGCACGAAACTGATTTGCTGCCGCAGCGATTTCTGCTTGAAGCGCCGCACGTCCCACCCGTCGATCTTGACTGTCCCCGAGACAGGATCATAGAAGCGGGGTATCAGGCTCAGGATGGTGGTCTTGCCGGCTCCAGTTGGTCCGACGAGCGCCGCCACCTGTCCCGCTTCGACAGTAAAACTCACATTCTTGAGAATCGGGGTGCCTGGCGTGTAATAGAACTCCACATGCTCAAATTCGATCTTCCCCTTGAATTTTGGTGCCCGCCGGGCTCCAGGTAAATCCTTGACTTCCCTTTCTGTTTCCATGACCTCCTGAATACGTTCGTAGCCCACCAGCGCCTTGGAGTACGTATCCGTCATTTTTGACAGTTCCTGCATGGGCTTGTACATCTTGCCCAGATACAGGATGAAGATAATCAGTGAGCCGGCGGAGAGAGTCCCATTTAGCACCATCCGGGCGCCGAACCAGAGCACCAGACAAGTCCCAAACGCCACAATCATCTGTACAATCGGTACCAGCTTCGCCTTAAGGCTGCGAGCGCGCAGGCTGATTTCCACCCCTTCCAGGCTCTCTTCTTCCAGCCGGCGGAGTTCGTAATCTTCGCGCGCGAACGCCTTAACTACGCGAATCGAGGACAGGACCTCCTCAATGACCGAAGTGATCTCACCTTCCTTTTTCCGCACTTCCCGCGAAGCCTTCTTAATGCGGCGGGTATAGGTGTAAACGATCACGAAAAGAACTGGGGCTACCGACAGCGCGATCAGCGTGAACCGCCAGTTGAGGTAAAACATGACACCGACCATTCCCAACAGGGTCAGGGCGTTGACCAGTGTTTGCAGCAGGCCCGAGGTGATGAAGCTTTGGATCGCGTCGATATCGGTGGTTACGCGGCTGATCAAATCACCAGTGCGTTTCTCATCGTGGTAGGCCAGCGACAAACGCTGAATGTGGGAATAGAGTGCCCGGCGCAAATCGTGGGCCACCCATTGTCCAACACTGGTCGTGAGGTACTTTTCCGCGTACGAGCAGATTGCGTCCAGCGCGGCGATTCCAAGCACTGCGATACACGCAAATTTCAAGATCGCAAGCTTGTCGTCGCCAACCGTAGTATGAATAAAGCGATTCAGCCAGCCGTGGATTTGGCGCGATCGGAGTACGTTATCGAGCACGATTTTCAGCGGCCAGGGCTCGAGCACGTTGGCGGCGCCTTCGCCTATCACCGCTATGAATCCGAACGCCAGAG
>Ga0099828_10003774_pt1 | contig 10621 bp, 9 predicted proteins | sample CZO8metaG_2_FD_79338 | JGI IMG/M metagenome (GOLD analysis project Ga0099828, IMG submission 79338) | Vadose zone soil microbial communities from the Eel River Critical Zone Observatory, Northern California, USA - CZOApr15con2H1.8 metaG | ecosystem: Environmental > Terrestrial > Soil > Vadose...
GACGAAGTGCAGGCGGCAGTGGCGTTAGCCGCCAAGAACCCTGTAAATCTGAATGAATTGCATGACGCTGCCGGCGCCTACCTGGCGAAGCGACTGCGCTGTGAGGCCGCGCTCGTCACCGCCGGCGCGGCTGCGGCGCTGGTGGTCGGAACCGCAGCTTGCGTCACGTTAGGAAACGAGTCGGCCATCCTTAACATACCCACCGACATGAACGGGCTAAAGAATGAAGTAATTGTCCAAAAGAGTCATCGCTATGGCTACGATCACGCGATCCGCAATTGCGGAGTCCACTTTGTCGAAGTAGAAACTCTCGATCAGTACGAGCAGGCTTTTAACGACCGGACCGTGATGACTCACTTTTTTAACGCCGGTGAAGACCATATCAGCCGCGAGGACTGGATACGTGTCGCCCACAAGCACGGCGTCCCATGCTTCAACGACGCTGCCGCCGACGTTCCGCCGATCTCCAATCTGTGGACCTACACTCAGATGGGGTTCGACCTGGTGACTTTCTCTGGAGGCAAAGGCCTTCGAGGACCGCAGTGCACAGGTTTGTTGCTGGGCAGAAGAGATCTGATCGCCGCCGCCAGAAAGAATAACTCGCCTAACTCGAACACTATTGGGCGCGGACTGAAAGTAGCCAAGGAAGAAATCGTCGGCCTCGTGGCCGCGGTGGATTGGTTCCTCAGTCAGGATGACGCCGTCATGGAAGCCGAGTATCGCAAGCGGGCGGAGCGCATTGCCGGGCAATTGAAGAGTATCGCAACCGTGCGGACGCAAATCTTTATTCCCCCTGTGGCCGCGAATCACGTGCCCCACTTGCTCATCACCTACGATCAGAATCGGATCAAAATAAGCGGAACTGAAGTAATGGAGAAGATGCGTCACGGAAACCCGCGGATCGAATTGAATCCCTCAACCGGCGGCGATCCCGCCAGCGCGGGATTGCCCGGAGGCCCTAACACGATCGTGGTGGGCGTCTGGATGCTGCAACCCGGCGAGGACTTGATTGTCGCGAAGCGTTTGCGGGAGGTTTTACAGGCTGCGATGGCTTAGCAAGACTAGAAATCGGCTCGTGAATGGTCTTTAGATTTTGCTGTGGAGCGAAGATTCACCACCGTCAAGATGTGCGTACGTAGGGTTGGCCTCCACCTTAAAAACGGTAGCGGTTTCTCGACAGCATTTCGAGTAGTGTCCGTCCGAGAAGTCGTTGGGTTAAGATTCCTGAGCCTATGAGATTACCCCTGCTCGTTCTTCTGTTCCTGATCCCGCCAATGTCGCTGGTGGCCGGAGGTAGATCACAGCAGGAGATTAAAGAATTGATCAAGGAGGCCGAGGCAAAAACGAATATTTTTGACCTGTCATCCTTCGAAATGAAGGCCGCTATACGAAGTGACAACTATGGCAAGCCTCTAGACGGTTCTTATCTCCTCTTCTGGAACGGCCCAGAACGATGGCGCGAGGAGATAAATTTCCCGGGCTACAGCGAAATTCGGGTGGGTGGCAAAGGTACCGTGTTCGTGAAGCGAACCACAGACTTTGTGCCGTTGGCAATTTATCAGCTACATTCGTTGTTCGGTTATGGCACCCTCGGTTACGGGACGGGAACACCGAGCTCCTTTTTCCATATAGCACCCGGCCAAAACGAAACGATAAAGAAAATTCGTGGCGAGAAAATAAATGGCGTGAAAGTGGAATGCACTGAAATTCTGGATCCATACAAATTTACTAGAGATGTATGCGTGGACCTCGATACGGGCACGATTGTCCGCCAGCAGCCCTTCGTCGATAGAGAGATGATGGCCGTAGGCGCGAAGTTCTTTCCACGCTTTCTGAGTTATGTGGAGAACGGAAAGACACTCGCCGAGGCCCATATAACAGAACTTAAAACGGCACCGGAGTTTCCTTTATCAGCCTTTGAGCCACCACCAGGAGCGATTTCACAGCCGGGATGCATGAATCCCGCTCCGGCTCATCTGCTCAACCGGGTGGCCCCGCACTACCCAGACCAAGAGAAGCAATCGCGGGTGCAGGGAACAGTCGCGATAGATACATTGATCGGGAACGATGGCGTGCCCCGGCAGTTTCGAATCGTCTCTAACAGTACTCCGGGGCTGAACAATGCAAGTCTAGATGCAGTCCGGCAATGGCGTTGGGAACCCGCCACCTGCAACGGTGTAGCAGTGGAAATTGAAGTCGTCATAAAGGTCAATTATCAACTAAATTGACTAATAACTTGCCATCAGATTCCATCAAAACTAGACCCATTCGAGAGCCCTCGTTTACGGCTTCACCGGTGCGGATGTCGCGATAAGCGCAAACCTCCGTTAATTCATATCTCGGACTCTAGTTCGCGCTTGTCTTGCGATCAAACCTCTGGAGCTGTAACTGCTCTTTCCCCTCTTCAATCAAATAAAATTTATCCGACTCAACGTTCCGGAAAACCTGCCGCTGTCCACTGGGCCAAGTGACCTCGACCCTGTCTGCGCGGCGGGCTTTGCCCAAACCGAAGTTAGCTCGGAGATCGCTTTGCGAAAGGTAACTGCCGCCTCCCGCGATCTCGCGGATTTGCGAAATGCCGCCCGCCACAACTCGCACTCGCGCACCCATCGCATCGCGGTTACTCTTCGTCCCTACGAGTTTGAAATTGAGGAAATGACTTCCATTACCGCCGCTATTGTGCAGCAGCAGGGGCGGATCACCGTTGTTTGCGACAACTATGTCCACGAAGCCGTCTTTATCGAAGACGGCAAAGGCGACACCGCGACCCACGTAGGGTATTTCCAACCCGCTGCCCGCCTGCTTCGTCGTTTCAACAAATTTGCCATTGCCTTCATTGTGAAATAGAGAATTAGATTGCTTGTAATGGATTTCCGGCGTGGCCTGCTCGACCTCCGGATAAACGTGGCCGTTGGCAATGAACAAGTCCAGCCAGCCGTCGTTGTCATAATCGAAAAAGCCTCCGCCGAAGCTGAGCACATCATGCGTGGGCCGGGTAATACCGGCCTGCTCACTGACTTCGTCGAAAAATCCTTTACCATCGTTGTGCCAAAGGTGGTCGGAGGATCGCTGAAAATCGGAGATGTACAGATCAAGCCAGCCGTCATTGTCATAGTCACCCAGCGAAATGCACATCGCCGCCATCACTCGTCCCTGGGCAGTAAGCGCCATTCCGCTGGGGACTCCGATCTCTTTGAACGTGCCGTTGTGCTCGTTGTGGTAGAGATAGGCAGGCAGACCATCGTTGGCGACAAACAGATCAGGCCAGCCGTCGTTGTCATAATCAGCAGCGCCGACCGAAAGATTCTTGCCCTCCGGCTGCAAGATCCTGGATTTCGCCGTCACATTGGTGAAAGTACCGTCGCCATTGTTGTGGTAGAGAGCGTCAGGACTCCCCCGGTATTCGCTCGGCGGACAACTGCTAAGGACTCCTCCCAGGTTGCAATAACGTTTATCACCCAAGTCAACGTAGCTGCCGACATAAAGATCGAGCCGGCCATCGCGGTCGTAGTCGAAGAATGTTGCTCCGGAATGAAAAGCACCGGATTCTGCGGCGCCGACGCCTGCCTTGTCCGTAACGTCAGTGAACGTCCCGTTGCCGTTGTTGTGATAAAGCACGTTGCGTCCATACTGAGTCACGTAAAGATCGGGAAAACCGTCATTGTCATAGTCGCCCCAGACGCAACCCAGACCGTAACCGGTTCCCGGAACTCCGGCCTTCTCTGTGACGTCGGTGAATGTGCCGTCGCCGTTGTTGCGGTAAAGCGAATTGCGCGCGGAAATGCCACGGTTGTACAAATCACGTCCATTGACGAAATAGATGTCCTGCCAGCCGTCACCATCGAAATCTGCCACGCAGACTCCCGGACCAAATTCCTCGCGGTTGATTGAGATACCTTTATTCCCTTTGAAGTGGACAAACTTGATGCCAGCGGCCGATGTTACATTCGTGAACTGGATCGAAACCGGCGTTGAGCCCTGCGCATGCAGACGCGAAATAGAGCCTGGATAGCAGACCATTAACACCAGCAAGAACATTCGAAGGAGAACACGAATCACTGGCGGTGCTTGCCGCTGAGTAAAATCGGTCGGACTTAGGGGCGCCACGTTTACCACGGCTTTTCCTTATTCGTGCGGTTGTGCTCTTAGCGATCGCTCTTGATGGGAGTTGCGGCGCGTGCCTTGGCCGGCCGACGGGCTCTCCTGGTTACATCGGCGAATGCGCCCGGGGGAGAGAGAGAGCACTTGGAAAGAAACGCATCGCTGGTTAAGGTTCCACTGACCCATGATCCTATGTCATCGAGGCGGGCGGCAGCCACCCCTCCTCATTTGATCCAAAAAGATCACCACTATACCCAGCACCCCTAGCCTAATCAGTCCACCAGGCGGACCGCGCTCAGCCGGAGGATCCTTTCAATCTTCATCATGTCACCAAATGTAAAATTGCTGTCAAGTTCTTTTGGGCTGCTGCGACAGGCATCCGCTATTGGTCGTTGTTGTTATTTATTATTTGGTGTCGTAGAACTGTAGTAATTGGAGAGGTGGCCGAGTGGTTGATGGCACCGGTCTTGAAAACCGGCATACCCGAAAGGGTATCGGGGGTTCGAATCCCTCCCTCTCCGCCATTGGCTTTGTAGTCTGGAAGTTGCAAGTCGGTGATACTGGATTGATACCAATTCCGGTGAGAGGAATCTCGGCCCTATGTGCCACTCGATCGACGCGAACGCACGCCACGGTTATTTGCGGGTTTCGAGCCAGAGAATTGCGTCTTCGAATAGTTTGTTCTGCTCGCTGCTGGCGAAAATTTTGTCGCCATGCCCCATGTTCATGTAGATCATCCGGTAGCGCGTATTCGTCCAGACTACGGGAAGATCCCCACCGATGATGGTGTCTTTGAGTCCTATCGGATAGTTCTTTGGATCGAGCGTGAGCAGCACTTTTACGTGCTTATTTAGACGAGGGCTGGGTTTCCAGATGTACCACTCGTTTGCCGGCGCGGTGAATGTGTCGGGCAGGTGATGTGTCACCGGGTGGGAGCGGTCGTCTACGATGAGCTTCGCGGGAAGTGGAGGCCAATTGTTGCCGTAGAAGACGCCACCACCAATAAAATCAACGAACCAGGGCCAGCGCGTACTCTCATCATTGTAAGCAGACACATGAAAGCCAAGCCAGGCGCCGCCGTGTTTCATGTAGTCCTGAAACGCCGCCCGCTGCTCTGCTTTTGTCGGAAAATCATTGATCCACAGAACCAACTGGAAGCGCTTTAACTTTTCCGCGTTCAAGGCTTCCCATTGCGTTGTCGATTCGAAGTAAAAATTTTTTTCCCTGGCGAGTTTGGCGAAGAATGGCAGGGCTTGCTCCGCAAATGCGATATGGTCCGGCTCGCCCTTTGCGGTATAAAACGCCAGGACGCGGAAGGAAGCCTGTTGTGCAAGAGTCACAGCGGGCGAGAGAACAGCCGCCGCAACAAAGAGAAGAGTGAGAAGAGAACGCATCATTGATTAGCGGTCCAAAAGATGAAATTGCGAAAGGGTGTTGTGAGTTTCCATGCCTTCTTCGCGAAAGATAATGCCATCGTGAAGGGGTGTTAGACAAACGATCGTCGTATATTCCTTCCGGAGGTTCCCACACCGTGGGTAGGACAAACCGAAACCGCTCCCGTTCTTCTCTTTTTTCTCCATCGTCCTCGCGATGTCCGAGACGCGTGCCTGCCGGATCCATGGGCGTGGGCGTGATCGTGGCGCTTTTCGCTAGCGTTGCTGTTACAACCCTGGCGCACACGCAGACCCAAGATCCCTCGACCGCGCTGATCAGCAGCAGAGCCGTTGCACTGAACCCGGAAACGGGAAAAGTCTATGCCGTCGAAACAAGCCGCGGCGTTGTGTCGGTCTTTGATCCACAAACAGGATCAAGGTCGAGCGTACGCGTGGGGGCGAAGCCGATCGCAATCGCGGTGAATACGGCAACGGACAGAATCTATGTTGCCAATTCCGAAGCTGGCTCAGTAAGTGTGATCGACGGGAAGAACGATTCCGTGCTTGCGACTGTGAATGTAGGATCGCGCCCTTATGTTGTAGCCGTCAATCCGGCTACGAACAGGATCTACGTATCGAATACATTCAGCAACCTGATCACGGTGATTGACGGCGCGACGAATTCTACAACCACAGTGAAGGCCGGCTCCGCGGATGCAATCGCTGTCGATTCAAAGTTGGACAAGGTATACCTGCTAGGCTACGAGGACACGAATCTGATTGTGCTGAACCGGATGCCTTCCATTGTCGGCAGAATTCCAGTGGGCATACATGCTTGGGGTATTGCATTGAATGAGACGACCGGCACACTTTACGTGACGCGATCCGGAAGCTCGGAACTGGTGATGGTGGTTGAGGTTTCTGGGCTCACTACGACACTTTCGACTGGTGCGATCCCTTGTGCGGTCGCCATCAATCCTGTGACCAACATGGCATACGTCGCGAATCACGGCGATGACACCCTAACTGTGATTGACGGTGCAAGACGCGCAGTGATCGCAACGGTTAAGGTGGGACGGCATCCCCAGGCAGTCGCAGTCGATCCGAAAAGAAATCGGGTCTATGTCGCCAACACGCATAGCGACGACGTTACAGTGATCGACGGCGCTCGAAACACTGTCCTCAAGACACTGAATGCGGGAAAAAATCCTTACGCCATGGCGGTAGACCCGAATAGTGGGCAACTGTATGTGGCCTCGTATGGAGAACCAGCGCTCGTGATTGTTGACCCAAGATGATGAGATGGGCTGGCCTCCGTGAAGAACTCGTTAATGGCAAGAGCGTGCCCCACTTCCTGAAATTGGGGGCGCAGCATCAAAATCCCGGGAGCGCAATTAGAAGCCTTCCAGCATCCACACGTTCGAAGTTGGGCGGGCTTTCCAAAGCGCGAGGTGCTTGCCGTCCGGGGCTGGTATTGCCCAACCGATCGTCACCTCGGTATCTTCGAGCATTGTCCCGGTACGCCCTTGAAGATCGATGTTCAGCAGCGCCCACTTTCCGGTGTTGGTGTAAGCCGATGCCCACAAGCTATGGCCGTCGGCCGCGAAGTCGATGCTGCTGATTCCAGCCCAGGCTTGTACGGTCACCGTGCGCCTGGAACCGTCTTCCACAGAAAGCAAGTTGATGCTCGGGTCCTTTTGCACGGCCTTGCCTTTCGCGGTTGCCAGGAGTTTACCGTCAGGTGACAAGCTCCAGTTGTACGCGTAGGGAACTTCGTCCTGAATTCTGATTTGCGGCAGTTCCTCGCTTTTGCCGCTAGCAGGATCGAACCGGAAAAACGACAGCTGAGTGGCGTTCCGCAAATCGTATAGGCATAAGGTCGACGGCGGGCGGGCGCACTGCATGTTGCCCAAGCCATCATGTTGCAATAACATTCGCGGCGGGCCACCCGAAAGCAGTACACGCATTAAATGACGCGGCCCGGCAGGCGCACCCAACTTCGGCCAGGTTACGTAGAGAACGGTCGAATTATCCGGGGCGAGACGAGGCAACATGGCCTCTTCGTTGCCCCCGACCAGCAGTTCCGGGACGGTCTGGTCAATTTGTTGTTTGAAAATGTGGTAAATGCCATCGCGATCCGAACCGAAAAGAACCGCCTTGCTGTCTGGTGTCCACGAAAATGGATAATCCCTCCAGTTATCAAGCGTCAGCCGCTGCGGCGTGCTGAGTCGCGTACCGCCTGCGTTTAGCTCCGAAACGTACACACCTGGGTTCAAGGATTTCCTTGTATACGCGATGCGCTTACCGTCTGCGCTGGCGTTAAGTCCCGACACATCGTCCGGCATGGCGGTCAGACGCGAAGCAGTTCCGGCAACACGTCCGCGGGAATCGAGCGGTACCGACCAAACGTTGGCGTCACCTTGATTCGGTGGCGGCTCAGACGCCGAGTAAACCAAATGGTTGTCAGGCGTCCACACTAATCCCGGACCAAGTTCCATCTCGGCATTAATCGCAGCTTGGGCACTGGCTTGGGGATAGATCGTTTCTTGTCGGCCGCTATCCAGATTGAACAAGGCTAGACTCGTGTTGACTTGCCATTGCTCCGGTGCATAGCTACCGATTACATAGGCGATTCGTCGCCCGTCTGGCGACCAAGCGGGCACACCGAACATGCGTCTCTCACCAGTGACCAGCCGCCTTGGTTTCTCTCCATTGCCTTGCATTACCCATATTTCCTCGTTGAGATTGGGACCTCTCACGAACGCGATCTGCGAGCCATCGCGCGAAACAGAAGCAAGTCGGCCGTCGTCGATCAGTTTGCGAGGTGATCCGCCCATGATCGAGATTTGCCATAGGCTGGAAGAGGCCTTTGGTCCTTCCACCCAGCTCACAACCAAATGGGTTCCATCCGGATACCACGCCTCGGGCACGGCGGTGAACCCGGATGGAAGCTGCAGGGGATGAGTTTCGCCACTATCAATCTGCCGCAAATAAAAACCGGTCTTGTCAGAAAACGCCAGGTACTTGCCATCCGGAGAAATCGCAGCACCAAGCACAGGATCGTCCTCAGGATTTGCAGTAAGACGCTGCTGTTTGATCTGGATGGGTTGGCGTGACCAATGCGCTATAACCCATCCCAGAGCCACGCCGACCAACAGCACCGCAGCGGAGACAAAGATGCGCCATCGCCTCGAATGCGCAGCGAACCGGGGAGCCGGCGGCGCGATAACAGTCGCGGCCGCCCCGTTTATCGGCGCGAGGAAGCGGTAGCCGCGTCGGGCCACAGTTCCTACAAATCGGGGGTTCTCTGCCGAGTCACCGAGCGCGTCCCGCAGCCTGCGGATTGCTGCATTCAGGCTGTGATCAAAATCGACGAAGGTATCCGCCGGCCAAAGCTTCTTTTGCAATTCCTCGCGAGTGACTACCTCGCCCGGGTGCTCGAGGAGCAAAGTTAGGATTTGAAAGGGCTGTTCCTGCAGCTTTACCTTCGAACCATTGCGCCGCAGCTCGCCGGCCCTGAGATCAACCTCGAAAATCCCAAACTGGACGGAACGCGTCCCGTTTTCGCTGATCACCGCCATACTCCCCACTTCACAGTGTCCGCAGTTTAGCAGAATACAAGCGCTTCGATATGTGATGCGTGCCCCTAAGTATCTGACGCAAGGAGATTTACTTCGTTACCGAGATATGACCCGCCAGTTACCCGCAAAGCGTTGAGGTACGCAGTCGCAGAACCGATGCTCGGCCTCATTGCGGAGGTGAAGTGCCGTGCATCTACCGTTCAAGGCTGTTCTTCTGTTTGCTCTTACGGGCTTCGGTCTCTTGGGATCGAGCTTCGCGGAAAATCCACAAGTCACTGTTTCTGTCTACAACGATGCCCAGGTCTCGCCCGATACTCTGACCCAGGCCGAGCAGCGAGCGGCGGATATCTTCTCGCGCGCTGGTTTCGATGTAACCTGGCTCAACTGCGCTCAGATGCACGGCGGTACTGCGGCGTGCAATGAAATGGACGAGCCCGCCCATCTAAGTCTGAGGATCACGTCTCAGGTCGCACGCTCCACCAGCGATACAGCATTCGGCGTCGCTTTTTTGGCATCCGACGGAACCGGCCGATACGGTGATGTGTTCTGGAAACGAGCACAGGAACTTCACGCCAACTCGAAGGTTGATCTGGCTCTAATTCTCGGCAGCGTCATGGCTCATGAAATGGGGCATCTGCTGCTCGGATCCAACGCCCATGCCATTAGCGGAATCATGCGAGCACATTGGGAAAGTACTGCGCTTCGCAGCATCGCCATGGGAACGCTTCTGTTCTTGCCCGATCAGGGCAGACGAATGGGTAAGAGAATGGCCGGCTCCAGAACGGTTCTAATCTCAAGCCTCAGAGGCTGCTCTTCGATCCTCCCAGCGCAACGGTGTGCTGTTTCTCCGAAAACAGCAGCTGCGAGGCCTTAAGTCGGCCCCGCAGCGTTGTCCGGATTTCGCGTCAGTAGATGGTAATGCTCCCGTCCAGCAGGTTGCCGCTGTTGTTGTACCCGTCGCCCAGGGTAATGCTGAATAACCCTGGGGCCGCCAACGAGCTGTCCGCAGCGACGATGGTGAACGCTACTGGCGAGCCGTTCTCAGTCCCGGCCCCGGTTAGGGTTACGGTGTGCGTAGTGTCGTCAAAGGTCGCTGCAGTGACCTGCGTCGATTGAAAATTGACGCCTGAGCCGGGATCGCTGAAGGACGCACTGCCAGTTGGTTGGTTGGAATCGTCATAATTGAAGCTGAACTGGGCCTGGCCGCCATGCTTGCCGTTTACGTGGCCGCTACCGCCAGCTTCGTGAGAGGCGCCTGCACACTTGCTTTTGGTGGCGATGCCCGCAGTGGCAATACGGCGCCCCAGAAGAACAACATCATCAGCTTTTTCATTGCTTCTCCTTGGCCTTCGCCACGCGGGTTGTTTCTTAGAGGCGAAGCGCAGCTGTCACTAAGCCAACTGAATGTCGAATAGGTTCAAAGCAATTTCCAACCGGAATGAAGTAAGCCAATTTCCCCATCTGTGCCGACGGACCGAGGGTGGAGCTGGCGTAGGCCAGAAAGTTCGTCGGGTCAACCCTGAGATCTTACGACGGCCTGCCGAAGCGGCAGTACTCGACGATGTA
>Ga0099828_10003777_pt1 | contig 10621 bp, 14 predicted proteins | sample CZO8metaG_2_FD_79338 | JGI IMG/M metagenome (GOLD analysis project Ga0099828, IMG submission 79338) | Vadose zone soil microbial communities from the Eel River Critical Zone Observatory, Northern California, USA - CZOApr15con2H1.8 metaG | ecosystem: Environmental > Terrestrial > Soil > Vadose...
ATTGCTGGGCGAAGTGAAAATCGGCGTGAGATAGAGAGCATTGATGCCCAGATCTTGCAGGTAGTCTAAATGCTGGGTAATCCCCCACAGGTCCCCGCCGAAGAATTCGATCGCGCCCGCCTCGCGAAGTGAGCGCGGGATCTCGCCCCACGGCCGTGCAACGACCGGCTTGCCATAACATGCATATTCGTGATCGCGAACGTTGTTGGAAGGATCGCCATCGGCAAAACGCTCAGGAAAAATCTGGTAAAAGACGCTGTCGCGCACCCATGTTGGCGCGTGATAGTGCGCAAGGATGCGAAAATCCATCGCGTCCGTCGGCGTATACCGCATCATCCCGGCGGCAGTCAGCCACCAGTTGCCCTCGTCTGTCAGGAGAAAAAAGCGGTAGTTGTTCCTCATCATCCTGACCTGGATATCCCCTTCCCACCAGCACGCGGCAAGGTCTTTCGCAATCAGCCGCAGCGGAGCCATGTGCTGCTCGCCATCCGGGTCGGTGCGAACAAAAATGCTTTCAACCGGCGCATCCAGGCCAGTACGCACGCGCAGCGTTACCGTTGAGCCGAGGGAGATGGGGCCACTCGCGAAGACATAGCATAGAGAGCCATCGTGGTGAATGCTGTGAGACCAGTGGATGTCAGCCATGAATGATCCTTTCTACCTGTTGACAATTCAGCTATCGAACACTAAACAGTATACAATGCTGTTGTTGGAAAGTCAATAATCGGTCTTTGAAGCGACAGGCTTCACCAGGCATTGACATATCGGTCATTGCGGGTTATGCTGGTGTCAACTATACAGCTGAACGCCCAACAGTATGAAAGAGAACTATATGGAACAAGTTGAAATAGAACGCCTTGCACTTGAAAAGGAGATTTCTCAATTTCTTGCGCAGTCCTTCCTTGAACTTGATGAGGGAGAGCGTCAACTGATGAAGCGATTTGGGTTGACCCTCACCCAGTATTGGGCGCTGGTCCATCTCAAAAATGAAGAAGGTCGCTCTCTCAGCGAATTGGCTGACTTATTGATTTGCGATAAGAGTAATGTGACTAGCCTTGTTGACAAGTTGGAAGAAAGCGGACTGGCAGAACGCAAGCCCGGCAAGAACGGCGACCGACGTTATATCCGTGTTGTGCTCACTCCTCAAGGGCAACAACTGCGCGATACATTGATCGCCGCCCAGGAACACCTGCTCAGGATGCGCTTTCAGACACTGAATGTAGAGATCCTACAAAAACTCCGCGAACCACTACAACAACTGGCGAGCACCCTTCAGGCTCAATTTAAGCATAATGAAGTTCCCAGCATGATTGAAAACTCAATTGAGCGCACCGAACAAGGTGTTTTCGATCGCGTTAACGCGGCTCATCCCCACATTAAGTGAGCCTGCTTACTACTGGACAGAACGGGAACTTTCCTGTTGAACTGACCGAAACTTTTGGAGTTCGCGAAACAGTAGCGAAAGGATTGTGCTTCATTTCACATATGAGTTTTGAACAGACGCTTGACGACTATATCGCGGCTGAGATGCAACGGAAACATATCCCTGGTCTGTCCCTTGCGGTAGTCAAGGATGGCACGATCGTGATCGAGAAAAGCTACGGCCAAGCGAACGTGGAACTTCGGGTTCCTGCCACCTCGGATACAGTATATGAGATTGCCTCTATCACAAAGTCCTTTACGGCAACCGCCATTCTACTCCTTATGGAGGATGGCTACCTCCGATTGGATGACCCGCTAACCCGTTATCGCGATGGCCTGCCCACCGCTTGGGACGATGTGACCTTGCAACATCTACTCACCCATACATCGGGAGTCACTCAGTGGTCAATTGACTGGGACCGTTCTGATCTCTCAAATGAAGATATCTGCCAAGCTGTCTTCGGGGTACCTCTTCGGTTCTTACCGGGAACCGAGTTTGAGTACACAGACACGAACTACAATCTGCTCGGCATGATTATTCACCGGCTGACAGTTGCACCTTATGACACCTTTTTGCGAGAGCGCATTTTCGAGCCGCTCGGGATGATCTCAACGCGGCACAATGCCGTGCGAGAGATCGTACCGAACCGGGCTGCTGGCTATAAATGGGCTGACGACAGGCTGCTCAATTCGTTTCGCATCCAGTGGAATCACCTCAATGTAGCCGACGATGTGCCGACCAACGGAGCGAATGGGAGCTTGCTTTCCTCCTTGCGAGATTTGATCAAGTGGGATGCCGCATTGTCTACCCAGCAAATCCTGAAGCGGTCGAGTTTTGACACACTCTGGTCGCCCATCATATTAAAAAACGCCTTGCCTGTTCCTTACGAGCACGATTGGGCGGTGCAGGATTATTACGGCCATAAACTCATTGAATTTGTTGGTGGAATCTTCGGATTTACGACGTGTATGTCTCGCTTTGTGGATGACTATCTGACCGTCATTATTCTCACGAATCAAGACTCGAAACCATGGGATATGTGTAAAGCGGTCGCCGGAATGTATGATCCTACGCTTGCTCCATAGCCGCGGCCCAACAAGTGCTCTAGCCGAACAGCTGGATAGGCCATGAGAGATGTTTGCTTTGAGGAAGTGGGCAGCGATGTGCCTGTCACCTCTCCTCGTGGTGAGTATCCCTTCCAACTGGCTGCCCCATGCATAACAGTAGAGCCAGATGGTGATGTCTTCCACGCAGCGCCTCGTGCTGACAGCAAGGGAGAACTCAGTATGTGGCGTGCCATCTTTTGTTACCACTAGCTTCGGGTCACGTTCTACCTTGCCAATTGCTTGTACCTGAACAAACATGGGATTGCTCCTTTGGGGGCATATGGCTGCGCCCTGGCCTTTCATCGAACGCGGCAAAAGTCGCCTTCCAACTCCAGCCTCATTCTGTCCGAAGTTGCCTCTGGAGACAGGCAATGCGTTCGTTGAGACGAGTGTGGAGTGCAGTCAGCACCACCATCTGGTGTTCGACGTCCCGGAGTTTGTCTTGATAGAGTGAAAGCTTCGCCTCTTCACAGACCGGCAACGGGTGTGGGAGAGGAGAGCCCCCAGCGCATTGGAGGATCTCTTCGATCTGCTCGGTGGTGAGGCCAAGACCCAGGTACATCTGAATCGTTTGCACGCGTTCGACAGTCTCCTCATCGAGGTCGCGATAGCCATTCTCCAGTCGACGAGCGCAGAACAGCCGTTTCTGCTCATAATAGCGCAGAGAGCGTATACTCACTCCTGTGCGGCGGGATACTTCACTAATACGCACGAGTTTCTCTCTCCTTTCCTGAATGCCTACCCCCAGTATAAACTATGACATCAGTGTGAGAGTCAAGGGGTGAGAAGAATTACATAGAAGCGCACAACTTGCGCGATAACCTCTGCTAGAGGTAGGAGTCGTTTGACCACAACTGACCAGCAAGACTGCCATCGTGAATACAAGAAAAAGAAGACGCAAGTACCGCATAGTTTAACTCTCAATCTGGTGCGATGCGCCGAGCTACTGTTCAAAAGATCATGGCCTCTTAAATTGTCAGCCTACCAGATTTGCTATGTGAATTATAGCAGATGATGCCATCCCGAATATTGTGTAAAGATAGGGAGTAAACAAGCTGGCAGAGATGCGAGACAAGTACGGCCTGTCCATAGGATCTGACAAGGCATAAAATGCATCCAGACTTGCAGAAGGCGTCTGCCGAAAAGGCAGTGAAATCGGGAAAAGAGACCACTCCCCTTGCGTGTGCTACCCAGGATTGCCAGCAAAAACTACCCCCTCCTGAACCACCCTCTCTGGCTGGTTGTTGACTCGACTTCCCGCTCTCAGCCCTCAGGAGTATCACAGTGGGATTTTGTGCAAGCGGATATCCTGGATCGTTGCCCAGACAATCGCCAAACAACTGGTCTCAGTCGTGAAGACGTCGATCTGATCGGTGCGTTGCCGCACATTGCTGAAGAGACTTTCAATGGCGTTGGTCGTTTGAATGTACCGGTGCATCGTCTGCGGAAACGCATAAAACGTCAACGTCTTCTCTTCTTCCTCAGCCAGGCTTCGTACCGCTTCTGGATAGCGTTTGCCATATTTGGCTTTGAAGGCCTCCAGTTGGACCAATGCCTCCTGCTTGTTCGGTTGCTGCCAAATCGCCACGAGTTCGGCCTGAACCTCACTGCGCTCTCGTCTTGGGATAGCGTTGATGATGTTGCGTTGCTTATGGACCAGACAGCGCTGACGAGGGGTAGCTGAAAACAATTCCGAGACCGCAGCCACGAGTCCGTCATGCCCATCGGTCACGATCAGATCCATCTGCGTTGCGCCTCGTGTCCGTAGATCTTGCAGGAGGCTGAGCCATACCTCCTTGCTTTCCTCCGCACAGGCTCGCAGTGCCAACACCTCTTTGTTTCCGGTCAGATCCACTCCCAAGGCTGTCAAAATGATCGTTGAATCGGCCTTGTCCCCATGACGAATGCTAAAATGCACGCCATCGAGGTACAGGACACGCCAATGTCCTTACAGAGGTCACCGCCGCCAGTCCTCAAATTGTTGGGTGAGGCTCTGGTTGAGGCGACTGATCGTGCTAGCACTGGGAGCAACACCCATGAGGGTTTCGGCGACTTCACCCACCTTGTGAGTACTCGTGCCTCCTACGAACATCTTGGTCAGGCCCTGGGCCACCTGCTGTTCTGAGCTTCGGTAGCGCTCGAAGACCTGGGTGTGGAACTGGCCCTCCCGATCTCTGGGAACCTGCAACTCCTCGATCCGACCTGTCATGGTGACCAGGTCGCGGGTGTAGAACCCGTTGCGATAGCCTTTGCGTTTGGGGCTGCTTTCTCCCCAGCCGACTCCGATCAGTGCGTCCAGTTCCTCGCGCATCACCCCCTCCAAGACGACGCGAATCGCGCCATGGGCTAACTCGTGCAAATGCTGGCGGAATGCTTGTTGATCCGGCAGGGGTGGAGCTTTCTGCTTCTGGGTTGAGCCAGGAGTACTCGGTGTGGTACACTGCTTTTGACGATGAACAGGTATAGCGTCCTCCTTTTGTAGCTGAACCAAGAACGTCAACAGGACGTTCTCTGCCTGTAGTATTGCCTTAAACGAGCCTAGTTTCACAGCTCGTCGTTCTACAACTTTCAGGATGGCATCGCTGCGGACACGCTGGGACGCTTCCCCTGTGGCTTCAGCCTGCTATGATGTCTTCTGGCTAACTGGCAAAAACCCGAATACTCGTGGTTGCAAATTCAGGAGCATCCTATGAACAGATACAAACAAGGCTCAAGATATTCTTGCCTCATCGTCCTGCTGAGTATGAGCATGACTCTAGTCGGCTGTAGCCAGGCAGCATCACCTGCGCACACTGTCGGTGCAGATCAGGTGACGGTGACCACCCGGTACCGGCCTTTATCCAGCGAGATGCCTTCATGGCGGAAAATGTGGCCTGGATTCATGACCATGCCGCAGGGAGTCATCCCAAACTCATTGTGTGGGCACATGATATGCATATTGCGAATAATCCATCGTACTTCCCGCAGAATGCCCCAAAGGGAACAGAGAACATGGGCGGTTTCCTCCGCAAGTGGTACCATGACAACTGCCTGACCATCGCCACAAGCCTGTACCAGGGAGTCTACAACATTTACTCGAACGGCGCCTCTCCGGTCAAAACCACTCTCCCCGGCACGCCAGGGAAGGACACGTACAACTACACGCTGGGGCGTGTGAGCATCCCCATCTACCTGCTGGATCTCCGCAAGACACCACCGGGACCAGTGACCGACTGGGCCAACGGGCCACATCGTTTCCTTGAGTATGGCCTGCAAGGAAACAATGTTTCTGATCCTGGCTCGCTGCAGCAGTGGTTTGATCTCCTCGTTTTCATTCGGAATACCACCCCATCCCATTCACTCACGAGCTGAACTGCCCTTCGCAGGCTTGCTATTCCCTTGACAGCCACAGATCGGCCGCAAGATGTGCGCATCTGTCAAATTTCTCGATCAAGTTCTTTGGCACGTCGTACTTTTCCGGTATCCAGGATCGCACTGACTGTCCTCTTTGAGGTCTTCCACTTGTACACAATATTCGGGATGGCATCATAGCAGATAGCTCTGGAACCCGGTGTACCAATCATCGGCGTTTGTGCATATGCTGCTGGAGAGGAGGAACCTGCTGATGCTTACGGGCTCGCCGCCACGAGGGAACAAGGTGCAATAGCCAACTGATTTCCGACTTGAAAAAGGAAAGGCCGTAGATGATGCAGGCAAGGGCAATACCCCCGAGGAAAAGAGCATCAGTTATGGAAGGAAGGAAGTCTGGCGTCTGGATATAGTAGAGGAAATAAAAGAGTATTGCCGGTATCATCGCGTACCGTCTGCAAGGTCGCACTGGCTAATCTCGTCATGTGGGTCCGCGACCGCTACTTTCCAACCACCTATGCCCACGCAATGTGGCCGCGGCTTGCGCCTTTCTTTCGGCTTCCGGGACGGGTCATATGGGGACCAGAGACGGTTCAGGTGGAACTGCGGCCATTCAATGACAGACAACTCAACCGGGATCTCACTGCCTTCTGTGCATAGGTGAACAAACTCCAGCCACACTTGCCAGATGGACGACATCTGCACATGACTATATGGTGCGAACCAGCCACTGCGCACTGCCCATGCAGGAAGTGACAGGACCTGGTGAGGGTTGCCCATCGTCAGTGCTGGAAGCAAGCATGCTCTTGCGGTCTCTTCCAGCTGGTCTGGAAGGAAATACTGACACAGGTGCAGGCAATTGGTCTGCTCCCGTAACGCTTTCACTCCCTTGGGATGGGTGAGGAGAAAGAGGGGGAGAGCATTTCGCCTGGAAATTCGATATGTTCATCCGCTTCCCTGTCTGGCACAGACATCGCGCTTCCTACCTCTGAGAAGTCGATCCCATCTTCCAGATGTCCATCGACGTGAGCTTCACCGTGCCACCATCGGCAAACAGGTCGACCCCCAAGCTATCAACACGGGTGGGATAGATCCGACCTGTGAGGCAGGTGCGGTCATTGGCGAAGATCTCCACGACGGAACGGTCGAGAAAGATATGCAGTTTCAACGGCTCCTCATCAGCAAGCTCACAGGGGCCTGCATACACCTGCTGCTGAACCGCTGGGTTCAAGCTCGAGCGCGACTGATCAAGCGAGAGGCGCCCAGCGGCACTATCGTACACAATCAGCGTCTCTTCGGCAGAGTTCGGAGCGCAGCGCACCTTGATCCCACAGGTGCTGGCATCGCCCAGTTCAAACGTGGCCAGGATCTCCAGGCAGTCTCCTTGCACGTCGGGCAGAACATGGGCCGAGGTGGGAGTGAGCGTCATATCGGTATATCCTGACTTTGTGCCACGCAGCACCGCTACTTCGGGGACGGGCGCTATCGCCAGCAGTCCGTCGGGTCGCAGGCGGAGAAGACGGGGCAAGGACATGACCCCAGCCCATCCAGCAGCTTGCTGTTGCGCGACGCTGCGCCCTTCCCACAGCCACCCCCACATCAGGCGACGCCCCTGGTCATCGCGCAACGTCTGCGGAGCATAGAAGTGCCCCCCACCGTCAACGATGCGCTGCGTCTCTGGGTGAAACCGGTGGTTCACATACCTCCCCACGAAATACACCGCGTGGGAGGGACGACCATGCTCCCAGACGGAGACGAGCAGGACATGCTTCTCGCCCAAAGGAAAGAGTTGGGGGCATTCCCACATGGAGCCGGTCCACACCGGATCGGTGCGGTTCTTGTCACCAGTGTAGAGAGGATGCATGTACTCCCAGTGGATCAGGTCTGGCGACGTGTAGAGCAGCGCTGTTCCTCTCACTTCTGGTATGCCGGATCCGATCAGTTGGTACCACGTGTCGCCTTCCTGCCACACACTCGGATCGCGGAACCCGACGACCTGGAGCTCTGGTGGAGGGCCGGGGACCACCGGGTTTGCGGCATACTTCTGCCAGGTGAGTAAGTCGTCGGGGCCGGTCGCAAGACAGGGGAACTCCTCTTCCCCGCGCTTACCTGTGTAGATGAGCGTGGGAATTCCATGGTTGTCTACGGCACAGCCGGACCAGCAGCCATCTTCATCAGCCGATCCCGGCGTCGGGGCGAGCGCGATGGGCAAGTGCATCCAGTGGACCAGATCCGTGCTGGCCGCGTGGCCCCAGTGCATGGTGCCCCAAAATGGCCCGTTGGGGTTGTATTGGTAGAACAGGTGATACTGCCCCTTCCACTGGATCAAGCCATTGGGGTCGTTCAACCAGTTGGCTGGCGGCAAAAAGTGATAGCGTGGACGATGCGGGTCACGACCCAGGTGTTGCGGTACGCTCTGCTCCATTGCTGCTTTCTTTTCGAGAGATCCCTGGTTGGGCTGTTGTTCTGACTCCCTGGACAGAGTGTAGCACAACAGAGTGTCGCCGTCTAGCTGCGTTATGCTACGTGACCGCGAAACCCTGATTTAGAGTGAGACGTAGTGGCTCGCACTGGCTGCCCATCAACACCGAAGCCCCTCCTGCGCTGCTATCAACCGTCTTCTGTTTGGCGATGTCACCCGGCCCCATCCCAGTTTAGCCGTGCCAATTGCAAAAAAGCTTCACTCCCTGTGCTATAGTGGGGTGAGCAGAAGAAAGATCGGAAGAGCCAGTCGATCAAGCCTCATTACACTCTGAGGTGGCCGCGACTGATGCAGCTAGAGAGACGATAAAGCAGAAGGAGGGGAGCATGTCGACGATCCGCGTAATGACCTTCAACATCAATGGTTCCAGGTCCGAAGAAGAAGACACGAATGCCTGGCAGAAGCGTGCCGCGCTCAATGTCAAAACGATCAAGCGGCATGCACCTGACCTGATTGGGTTTCAGGAAGTAGAGAACGGGAATCTGGTGGGCTACCAGCAGCCCTTAGCAGAGTACAGTCATGTGGTAGGGAATAAGTACGATGTAGAGCCTTATGCGGCATACACCTCGATCTTCTGGAAGTCTTCCCGCTTTGAGTTGCTAGAAGCAGGTGAGTTCTGGCTGAGCAGGACGCCAGATGAACCCTCGAGCGACTGGGGAGTCCCTTACCCCATGGGTGCAACGTGGGTAAAGTTGCGGGACGGTGCCACCGGATTCCCCCTGCTCCACTTGAACACGCACTTGGAGGACGGCGATGAGGGGGAACTTTCTCGCGTGGAAGGGAGCAAGCTGATTGTCGAACGGATCACGCAGCTCCAGGCCAGCCATATTCCAGTCCTTGTGACTGGAGATTTCAACTGTAACCCCGAGTCGTCGACGTACGGCATCTTCATGGAAAGGGGCTTCACCGATACGTATCTCGCTGGCGGCAACACGGACGGCAAAGCTTCCACCTTTCACGGCTATGAAGGTGAGCAGTACTCCGCATTTCACTATAGCGGGGGGAGGAATACGTTTTGGCGGGTCGACTGGATCCTCACCCGAGATGGCATGCAGCGCATGCAGACCAGCTCATGTACGATTGTTCATGACGCAGAACCCCCTCTGTATCCCAGCGATCATTACCCCGTGGTGTCCGAGGTGATACTGGTCGGCTGACAGCAGAATATGAGCTATGTGGCTTTTTTCATCAAAAAGCGGCAGGGAGACCCGTCTCCCTTTAGGGGACGGGAGGGACTGCCGCAAAAGTTCCCTTATCACCCTCTTGGCTTCTCACGCCTACTGTGGTAAACTACCTGTGTGAAACAACTCCTCTCAGCAAAACTCCAATTGAATACTAGCCCTGAGCAATTTCAGGCACTTCGTCGCACACAACTCGCCTACCGCGATGCACTCAATGCCGTGAGCACCTATGCTTTTGCGCATGGCAAAACCAGTAGCAATCAGACATTACACCGGGGGATGTATGCAGAATTGCGTGCGACGTATCACCTTCCCTCACAGTTAGCCTGTAGCGTAGAGCGACAAGTTGCTGCTACCTATAAAGGACTGTGGACCAAGGTCAAGAAGAATGCCGCCGCACGCAAAGCTGGGATTACCAAGAAGCAGTACAAAGGACTGGACCAGGCTCCCAAGTTTGTTTCACCCACGATGCAGTACACCTATGGGCGGGATTACACCTTCAAGACGAAGCAACAGGTCAGCCTGAATACGCTTGAGGGACGTCTGACACTCTCCTACCAGGGCTATGACAAGCATGTGGCGCTTGTTCAACAAGGAACCACGCTTGGCGATGCCAAGCTCTGGTATGATCAACAAAAGAAACGCTTCTATTTGCTCGTGTCTCTTGAGGTCGAGGTTGCGGATCCAACCTTTGAGAGCCACAAAGAGGTAGTGGGTGTAGACGTAGGGATCCGCTATCTCGCGGTCACTTCCACTTCTACAGGCAGGCCTACCTTTCACTCAGGAAAACACGTGCGAGAGCGCGCGAATCACTATGCCAGACTCAGGAAACGCTTGCAGCAGAAAGGCACTCGCCATGCAACGCGGCGGTTACGTCGGATTGCCCAACGAGAGAGACGGTTGAAACAGCAAGCGAACCACGTCGTCTCAAAACACATCGTGACGACCCACTCACAGGCCTTGATCGGCTTAGAGCAGTTGGCCGACATCCGCGAACGCACCAAGCGACGGAACCGACGTCGGAAAAAGAACGGCCAAGGGACAGAACCCGTTTCCCCGAAAGCACGCAAAGCCAACCGGG
>Ga0099828_10003781_pt1 | contig 10616 bp, 9 predicted proteins | sample CZO8metaG_2_FD_79338 | JGI IMG/M metagenome (GOLD analysis project Ga0099828, IMG submission 79338) | Vadose zone soil microbial communities from the Eel River Critical Zone Observatory, Northern California, USA - CZOApr15con2H1.8 metaG | ecosystem: Environmental > Terrestrial > Soil > Vadose...
CCACGTCATCAGCGAAAACGAGCGGGTTGAGGCTGCGGCTTGCGCGCTGAAAGAGAAAAATCTTGCTGCGATGTGATTCCCCCATGAGGCGTCCCAACGCGGCAAGATTTTTCTCTTTCAGCGCGCAAGCCGCAGCCTCAACCCGCTCGTTTTCGCTGATGACGTGGCGGCAGCGGCGATAAATCTTCTGCGGAAGCGCGGCGGCGTTTTCCTCCAAGTCTGACGAACCTGCGTCGCGCAGGGCGCGCAGCTCCGGGAGCCGCGCGGCCAGCGCGCGCACTCCGGTCTCGCATTCGGCACGGCGCGTGTTGTATTCGTCGGCAGCCAGGTTGTGCTTGACCATCGTGTTGCAAACGACCACGCTCACCTGGCTCGGAAGCGGCAGCCATTCGAAGGCCAAGCTGCGCGTGTCCAGCAGCAGCGCGTGTTCGGAGCGGCCATGGCAGGAGATGAATTGATCCATGATCCCGCAGCGCGTGCCCGCGAACTCATGCTCGGCGCGCTGGCAGGCCAGGGAAAGTTGCGTGCGGTCGATGGGGATTCCCGCGAGGCTCAGCAGCGCATAACCGCTCGAGACCTCAAGGGCGGCGGAAGAGCCCAGTCCGGAGCCGATCGGGGCCTCGCCGTGAATCAGCAAGTTTGCGCCGGGCAAGCGAAGCCCCATCCTTTCCAGGACGGCTGCGACTCCCCGAACGTAATCGCTCCAGTGGCGACGCGGGCCCGGGGAAACACGGTCGAGGTCCACTTCCACGCCGTCAGAATAATTCTGGGAGTGCAGGACGAGCTTGCGGTCGCGGCGCGGAGCGATGGCCACCCAGGTATAGAGATCGACGGCGACAGGCATCACGAAGCCATCATTGTAGTCGGTGTGCTCGCCAATCAGATTGACCCGGCCCGGCGCCCGATACAAGCGCGGCCGCGCCTGGTAGAGCGTTTCGAAATTGCTCCTTAGCTCGGCATCTTGGACCAATGGCCCTCCGTCAAAGGCTGCAGAGGTCAATCTCCGCGGCGCGGGCGAGCGCCGGGCTGCGGCGCAGGACCTGCGCGCGGGCGCGCTTTTCGTGATCCCAGAAACAACAGGAGCGCGGAAAACAGGATGAGAACTGTTCCCCAGATCAGATTGATGTTCATGCCCAAAGAGCGTTCGTAAACGGATCGATCGCCGAGCAGCCCGTAGCCGGCGAGCAGCATTCCCAGAATACCGAACATCAGGCCGATTGGCAGTCGAATGTCCAGTCCCATCCCATCCTCAGTAAAAGACGATGTTCAGGAGCAGGGTCATACACAGCACAATGATAGCCAGCGTGGCGGGCCGCAAGTACCACGGGGTGGTTTCTTCCCTGGGGCGGTCCGTCAGCGAATAAACCAGGCCGGCCAGCTCACTGTCTTTGCGCGGCGTCGTCAAGAAGCTCACCAAGATGGTCACAACGAAGCAAACGGTCCAGGCAAAAATGGCGGTCCAAAAATTCTGGGCCATTTCGCTGGGATAGGCGTGCAACATCCCCATCCACCCGCCTTTCACCCCGGGGGAAGCGCCCGCCGGCAACGTGAGTCCGTGATGAAGGGCAGCGGCGAGCGTCCCGGAGAACAATCCGAGGAATGCGCCGTGCCCGGTCGCGCGTTTCCAGAACATGCCCAGAAGAAACGTGGCAAACAGCGGGGCGTTGACGAACGCGAACACCAGTTGCAGGATGTCCATGATGTTGTTGAACTGCGTGGCCACGTAGGCCGCCAACACCGACGCAGTAATACCGAATACGGTGGCCATGCGTCCCATCCAAAGATAGTGCGCGTCCGTTGCATTCTTTTTTATGTAGGCCTGATAGATGTCGTAGGTCCACACGGTGTTGAAGGCGGTGACGTTTCCTGCCATGCCGGACATGAAACTGGCCAGCAGTGCGGTGAGGCCAAGGCCCAGGATTCCTGTGGGAAAGTAATGCAGCAGCAGCACGGGAACGGCGAGGTCGTAATCGAGTTCCGGCTTGCCGTTCTTGTCGCGTTTTATCCGGCCCGTGGTTTCCTCCACCTTGTACGGAATCAGGCCCGCGTGTGGTTGCGCACCGGCCTTTTCCACCACGGCGGAAGGCGGGACGGTCGCTTGCGGGGGCACCGCGAGGGCGATGAGGCCCGGGAGAACGACCAGAAAGGGGAACAGCATTTTCGGAATGGCGGCGATCAGCGGAGTGCGTCGCGCCGCGCTCATCGAGTCCGCCGCCATGGCGCGCTGCACCACCAGAAAATCCGTGCACCAGTAGCCAAAGGAAAGCACGAATCCCAAGCCCATCGCCAGGCTGAAGGCTTCCACACCGAGCGGATTGGTGCTTGGGTCGCCCAATCCTTTCCAGGAATGGGTGAACGAAACCGGCAGCGCTTGCTGCAGCCCCTTCCAGCCGCCCACATTCTTCAGCCCCAGATATACCAGGGGAAGGAAGCCAGCCACGATCAGGAAGAATTGCAGAACCTCGTTGTAAATGGCGCTGGTCAGTCCCCCGAGAAAGATATAAGCGAGCACAATCAACGCCGAAGCGATGACGCAGATGTGAAAAATGTACTGGGGGCCAATGCCCAGCGATTGGAAGGGGTTGTCGAACAGGTGCAGGACCTGGATCAGCCTGGCCATGGCATACATGGAGATGCCGGAAGAAAATACCGTCATCAGCGCAAACGAGATGGCATTGAAGCCGCGCGTCTTCTCGTCGAAGCGCAGGCGAAGATATTCCGGCACCGAACGCGCACGGGAGCCATAGTAGAAAGGCATCATGAAGATGCCCACGAAAACCATCGCCGGAATGGCGCCAATCCAGTAGAAATGGCTGGTGGCGATACCGTACTTGGCGCCCGAGGCTCCCATGCCGATGATTTCCTGCGCGCCCAGGTTGGCGGAGAGAAAAGCGAGCCCGCAGATCCACGCCGGAATGGACCGGCCAGCCTGAAAGAAATCCTTGCTGGTCTTCACGTGGCGTTTCAGGGCAAAGCCGACGCCCAGCACGAAGCCGAAATACACAAACATCACCAGCCAATCCAGAAGAGTGAGGGTCAAGGGCCAGACTCCTGCACTGGAATTGTCTTCCGTCCCCGCCGGCGGCCATCGCAGGCCCCGGCGCGGGGTCCGGAGACAGCCATTGTCTCGTTGCGCCGTCGCGGTTTGCCGCAAGAGGGCTGCAGCGACTCGCGCTTCCCGATGTTATTCGAGAGTGTGAAATCCCTGCGCGAGATCTCCCGGCATCGCTTATGGGCCATCCCGGTGCTCCTGCTTCCTACACAGGTTGCGGAACATTACCACACCGGTTGGGCAACGGCGCAGGTGGAGTGGCTGCGCCCCACAGAATCACCTGAGGCAAGGCGATTGCGACCACGGATTCGCGGTATGATTTGCGCCGGAATGGCAGCGGCCATTTCACAGGGTGAAAGTGTTTGTCTCCCCGTCTCGCGACAGGAGGGAGCTCATGAGGACCACATCGCAGGGCCGACTCTTGGCTGCGTTAATGGCTGCAGCAGTCGCGCTGAGCGGAGTGCCAAGGGCGGCGCAAGCGCCAGCGCCAAGAATCGCGGCGAGCCCGCCGATGGGATGGAATAGCTGGAACCACTTCGCCAGGAAGATTGACGACGCGACAGTGCGAGCCCAGGCCGACGCCATGGTTTCCAGCGGCATGCGGGACGCCGGCTACCTGTACGTCAACATTGACGACACCTGGGAAGGGGAACGCGACGCCCAGGGCGTCATCCACGCGAACAGCAAGTTTCCGGACATGAAGGCGCTTGCGGACTATGTGCACAGCAAGGGGCTGAAGCTCGGCATCTACTCCTCCCCTGGGCCGAAAACCTGCGCGGGGTTCGAAGGCAGCTACGGCCACGAAAAGCAGGACGCCCAAACCTACGCCGACTGGGGGATTGATTATCTGAAGTACGACTTGTGCGGCCTGCGGGAGATGATGAAAAACGCCGGGCCGCCTGAGGCCGCGCATAAAATCATGCTCGACGCCTATACGAAAATGCGCGACGCGCTGCTGAAGACCGGCCGGCCGATTGTGTACAGCCTCTGCCAGTACGGAAATGACGCCGTGTGGCGGTGGGGCGCTTCGGTAGGGGGCAACCTCTGGCGCACCACCGGCGACATCTCAGACCGCTACTCGCGCATGGCGGAGATCGGATTCAGCCAGGCGGGGCTGGCGAAGTACGCCGCGCCTGGGCACTGGAACGATCCGGACATGCTGGAAGTCGGCAATGGCGGCATGAACGTGGAGGAGTACCGCACGCACATGAGCCTGTGGGCACTGCTGGCCGCGCCGCTGCTGGCCGGGAACGATCTGACGCAGATGAAGCCGGAAACAATTGCGCTGCTCACCAACCGCGAGGTCATCGCCATTGACCAGGATCCCGCCGGCAAGCAGGGTGATCGCGCCAGCGCTGAAGGGCCGATGGAAATTTGGGCGCGGCCGCTCGCCGACGGCTCAAAGGCCGTGGGCCTGTTCAATCGCCACCCTGCGCCGGTCGACATGCAGGTGGATTTCCGCCAGCTCGGCTTCCAGGGGCGTGTGAAAGCGCGAGACGTCTGGGCGGCGAAGGATCTCGGGACCATCGAGGGAATCTATCAGGCGCGCGTGCCCGGCCACGGCGTGATCCTGCTGCGCGTGGCGCCCTAGCGGCCTCGGTGAAGCACACGGACGAAAAAAAGGAGAGATGGGAATGCGGATTTGCCGGCGGCGTCCGTTCATCACCATGCTGACCGCCATCTTGGTATGCGCCCAGTGGCTGCCGGTTTCGGCCCTCAAGGCTCAACCCCCTTTTCTTTGCGAACCGGCGCCGGCCACTGAGGCACAGGCGGCCCCGGCCAGCGAACAAGCTGCCGCACGGATTGATTGGTCCCGCGCTTTGGCCGATTCCAGCATGAAGCGCTACCCCAATCCCGTGGACCTGGGCTCGTGGGGTTATGCCAAAGCCCTCTACCTCTACGGTCAGTACCTGGTGTGGAAGAGAACCGGAGACCGAAAGTATCTTGACTACATCGAGGGTTGGGTGGATTCCCATGTCGATGCCGAGGGCCACATCGACAAAAAGATGGACGCTCTCGACAACATGCTGCCGGGCAATCTGTTGCTGGCTTTATACACGGAAACCAGGCAGGAAAAGTACAGGCGCGCGGCGGAGACTATTCGACACAGGCTTGAAACTTATCCGCGAACTTCCGACGGCGGCCTCTGGCATGCCACGACCAGGGAGCATCAACTGTGGCTGGACGGAATGTATATGTCCATGCCGTTCCTGGTCCGTTACGGGAAACTCTTCAACGAGAGCGAGTACGCCAATGACGAAGCGGCCAAGCAACTCTTGATCTACGCCAGCCATCTCCACGATCCCGCCACTGGTCTCCTCTACCACGCCTACGATGAATCCGGCAAATCCAAGTGGGCCGATCCGGTGACGCACCATTCGCCCGAATTCTGGTGCCGGGCAATCGGCTGGTACGGGATGGCTCTGATCGAGGTGCTGGAAGAAATGCCGCGCAACCATCCGAAGCGCGGGCAACTGGTAACGCTTGTCCAACAACTGGTAAAGGCTTTCGCCAAATACCAGGATCCGAAGGCGGGCCTCTGGTACGAGGTCGTTGACAAGGGCAATCGGCCCGATAACTGGCTGGAGACCTCCAGCTCGAGCATGTACACCTACATCATCGCTCGCTCTGTCCAGAGGGGCTACGTCAGCAAGAAGTCTATGAAGGTGGCCTGCAAGGGCTACCGTGGCGTGCTGACGCGGCTCGCGCGCGACCTCTACGGCACCACTCATCTCTCCGGCATTTGCGAGGGGACCAACGTGGGCGACGTCGCGTTCTATCTGGCGAGAAAACAAAACGTGGATGATTTCCACGGCCTGGGAGCTTTTCTCATCATGAATGAGCAGCTCAGCAAAGCGAATTGCCGGTAGGGGCGAGAACGCAATCTGGGTTCGCAGGCGAGCCGGGGTGCCGCCAGGGAGATATCTTACCGGTCCGCGCCCGGGCCCACGGCTACGACGAAATAAGTGGCCGGAGTATCACCGGGATTCGTGATGCCATGCTCTTCGTTGGAAGGGACGAAGGCCAGCGAGCCAGGCCCCAGGCGATGGGGCTTACCGTTGATCGTGATCTCCACGGTGCCCTCGCGAATGAGCCACATTTCGCTGTGCTCGTGATGATGCGGGGGGTGAGGCGCGCCGCCGGGCGGCAGTGTCGTCTCGTGGACTTCAAGGGATTCGCCGGTCGCAAGCTTCCCCTTTAGGATAGGTCGGATCTGTGCGGTATTGGATGAGCGCACGGGCAGGTTGTCGAAGGGATACGTCGCCGACGGCAGGGAGGCTTGCGGCGCGGCGAGGGCTTCGAGGCTGAAAGCATCCGGAAGAAAACCCACCGACACTATCGCGGCCGGCAGTAGCGAGCATATTTCACGTCGCGTGATCTCCATAGCCACCTCGGTCTGAAGCGAATGAAGCCTTCTTCCAGCCTGCTCGACGCCTGACGAGCAGCGCCCGAGTCTGGTCATTTGGCTGGGGCGCCTCCAGCAAAAGAGAAACGGGCTACACTCCTTCGCGCGGCTTTTCCTTGCGAACGAAAATATTGTCCTGCGTGGGTTGGCCCTCACATTCGATGGCGAGGGTCGTCACCGGATGGTCGGACGCCTCCACCGGAAGCCCAGTGAAGCGCACGCGGAAACGATCCTGCTGGAAGTCGGCCTTCCGGCCGGCAGCCAGCAGCCGCGCGGACTTCACCTGCGTCATCAGTCCGGTGATGGCCACATGGTCGCCGGGCCAAGAGTGAACGTGCATGTAGAGCGTGTTGCCTTTCCGCGTGAAGCTGGCGTAATTCGAGCGCCGCGGCTGGCATGGATCGGACTGGTAAATGGACTCGCCGTTGCGCCGCAACCACTGTCCCACTTCGGTCAGCACGCGCACCGATTCCTCGGGCACGGAACCATCGGCGCGCGGGCCGATGTTCAGCAGATAGTTGCCGCCGTCGCGCGCGCAGGCAATCAGGTTCTGGATGACGCGGCGCGGGCTCTTCCAGTCATCATCGGCGCGCTGATAGCCCCAGCTACCATTGAGCGTCATGCACGATTCCCACGCGCGCCCGTTCTTGTCCGCGGTGATTTGCTGCTCGGGTGTGGTGAAATCGCCGGGCAGCTTGTTGCGGTTATTGACGATGATGTCGGGCTGCAGTTCAAACACCATCTTGTTCATGCGCTCGGATTCCCAACCGGCGGCGTCGAGCGGCCACGCGACGTCGTACCAGAGCACGTCGATCTTGCCGTAATTGGTCATCAGCTCGCGGATGTGGGTGTGGATGTATTCGACGAAGCGTTTGCGGGCGGCCGGATCGTCGGCGCAACGCGCCCCGTCGGGATGATGCCAGTCCATCAGCGAATAGTAGAAGCCGACGCGCATCCCCGCGGCGCGCGCGGCGTCCACATACTCCCGGACCAGGTCGCGGCCCGGGCCCTGCTTTGGGGAGCAGTAATCGGTGGTTTTTGTATCGAAGTGGCAGAAGCCCTCGTGGTGTTTGGTGGTCATCACCATGTAGCGCATGCCTGTTTCCCGCGCGATCTTGGCCCAGTCCCGCGCCGGATACGGCTTGGGCTTGAACTGCTTGGCCAGCGGCGCGTATTCGCCGACCGGGATACCTTCGTTTTCCATCACCCACTCGTGCCGGCCGAGCACGCTGTACACGCCCCAGTGAATGAACATGCCGAAGCGCGCTTCGTGCCACCACTTCATCCGCCGAATGCGGTCCGCCTCGTCGGACTGCGGCGGCCCATCGGGCCGGAGTGAATTCGGGCTGGCTGCTTTCGATGCGGGCGCGGCCAACGTGGCCAGAGAAGCGCCCGTGCCGATCAGCCAGCCGCGCCGCGTGATTCCATGCTGAGTCATTGGTGTCCTCCCCCCTGCCTCCGCTGACTTGCGGCGTCTACCACGCAGCCCTCCCCCAAGGGAGGCGCGGGGCAGCCGCTTTGCGCTTCACGCTTCCAGCTTGAATATTCTCTCCATCAGCAGCCACTTTTCGCCGGGCTGGGCCTGGGGCAGCGGCTGCTGGAACTTCCCCATCAGTTGCTCCCACTCCCGCACTTTGGGATTGTTCCGATCGGCTTTCGCTTTCGCCTCGAACGAAAAGCGGTCATTCACTTCCACGATCATGACCATCCGCGTGCCAAGCAGGTAGATCTCCATGTCTTCGATGCCGGCATCTTTAATGCTCCGTGTGATCTCGGGCCAGATCTTGCGGTGGTGGCGCTTGTATTCGGCGATCAGTTGCGGGTCGTCCTTCAGATCCAGAGTCAGGCAGTATCTCTTTTTCATTCGGCCTCCATGCCGGCAGCGCCGGCGCGTTCCGCTGCGGCGACACGCGCCGGCTTGTAGCCGGCGACGGCGAAGTACAGCACATAGACGTAGCAAACCAGAGGAACGATAAACGCCCTCTGAATATTGCTCGCATCTGAAATCCTACCCATCGCGGCGGGAATCAGCGCCCCGCCAATAATCGACATGACCAGGAGCGACGATCCGCGCTTTGTCAGAGCTCCGAGATTCTTCAGGCTGAGCGCAAAAATGGTTGGAAACATAATCGAATTAAAGAAGCCGACCACAACGATAGCCGACACGGAAGCCAGACCGGAAGCCCCAATTCCAATCACGACGCACACCAGCGCCCCTATCCCGAAAATGGAAAGCAGACGTGGAGCCTGAATGCACTTCATCATCCACGACCCCGAAAATCTGCCCAACATAAATCCAGTTTGGTGCGCCACCAAGAATAGCGCCGCCATCTTTTCCGGCGTATCTGGCATTATGTGTGTCAGGAAACCGGCCTGAGTACCTTGGTGCCCCGCCAAGAATTGGTCTCCCCACTTTGTCATGTTCCCGAGCGTATCCGGTATGGTGTACTTCACGAAGCGGATCACGAAACTGCCCACTCCAACCTGTGCCCCGACGTAAAAGAACTGGGCAATTACGCCTTTGACTAAATGACGATGGGCCAAGATGTTCTTCACGCCTTTCCCCGGACCGGCATTCGCATCCTCTTTTTCGTGCGACTGAACCTCCGGAAGTTGGGCAAGATAAATGAGCGCCGCAACCAGCAGAAAGATGCCGGTGATGACCAGATACGGCACCTTCACCGTATTCACTTCCGAGGTTATGTATGCCTGAAGTTGCTGCGGGCTCATAGAAGCCCTTTGGGCGGGAGTAAACTCGATTCCGGAAAGGATGAAGGCTGCGCCCAAGGTGGGGACAAGCGCAGCACCGACAGCGTTAAACGACTGAGCTAGATTCAACCGGCGTTCCGAACTTTCTGGGCGTCCGAGAACGGTCACATACGGGTTGGCTCCCACTTCCAAGAAGGATTGTCCCGAAGACATCAAAAATAAGGCAAATAAAAAGAATCCATACACTCGTGAACTTGCCGCCGGAAGAAACAGCAGGGTTCCAGCGGCACAGATCAGCAATCCAACCAGGATGCCTCTCTTGTATCCGATTTTCTCCATGAGCCGACCGGCAGGAAACGCCGCCAAGAAATACCCACCGAAGAACGCGACTTGGATAAACGAAGACTGAAAGTCGGTCAGGTCGAACGCTTTCTTGAGGTGCGGAATCAAGACGTCATTTAAGTTGACTCCGATCGACCACAAGAAAAACAAGCTTGTCACTAAGACGAATGGCAGCACGTATTTTCGTTCAGTCAAAGGCGTAGATTCAGACGCCATATTTCCCCCGTGCTACCAATCCGCAGGGATCAGGTCAGCGCGCGATCCAGATGCACGTAACCACCATCCACAAACAGTTGCTGTCCGGTGATGTGTCCTGCCTGGCCGGAAAGCAGGAAGACCACCATGGCGGCAATCTCCTCGGCCGCGGTCATTCTCTTTCCCAGCGGGATCTTGGAGACAATAGAGGCCAGCTTGGCGTCCGGGTCCGGGAACGTATCGAGCCACTGGCGATAGAGGGGTGTCATGACCTCGGCGGGCACCACCGCGTTAACGCGGATGCCGTACGGCAGCAGCTCGACGGCCCATTCACGAGTTAGCGCGAGGATGGCGCCCTTCGAGGCCGCGTATCCCGACGTGCCCCCTTGCCCCGTCGCCGCCACCTTCGAGCAGATGTTGACGATGCAGCCCTTGGTCTGCTTGAGCAGGGGCAGCGCGCAGTGTGCCATGACGTAGTAGTGGACCAGATTGCGCTTGAGCGACTCCACAAAGTCGGCAGGGTTGCCGTGCTCGAGGCCCACTTGGTCGTTGACGCCGGCATTGTTGACCAGGGCGTCGAGGCGCCCGCAGGTGCGCATCGTGTGCGCGACGGCCTGCGCACAGTCCTCGTGAGAAGAGAGCTCAACAGTGACCGAGTGGGTGTTGGCGCCTTCGTTGCGCAGCTCGGCCTGCAGGTTCCCGGCGGCCTCCGCATCGCGGTCCGCGATCACGGGAATGGCGCCCTCGGCGGCGCAGCCGCGCACAATCGCCGCGCCGATGCCCTTTGCGCCGCCGGTGATGAGCACGGCTTTGTTCTTGAGCTGAAGATCCATTCGGCTAGTTCTTCAGACCGTAAAAGCGTGCCGCATTTGCCCCGAAGATTTTTTCCTTCTCCGCATCCGGCCGATCCCG
>Ga0099828_10003782_pt1 | contig 10616 bp, 11 predicted proteins | sample CZO8metaG_2_FD_79338 | JGI IMG/M metagenome (GOLD analysis project Ga0099828, IMG submission 79338) | Vadose zone soil microbial communities from the Eel River Critical Zone Observatory, Northern California, USA - CZOApr15con2H1.8 metaG | ecosystem: Environmental > Terrestrial > Soil > Vadose...
CAGATCTACAAATACTGCCACTGCCTGTTATTTGTGCGGAAAGACGGCCTGCCGATCACGGAATATCTCCCAGAAGGCCACGAAGGACGGGAAGTCTACGGCATCGTCACAGACCCAACCCCCGACAAAGGCCGCGCCCTCAAACACAAAGCGGCACAGTCATCTTCTCTTCCATCCGACACAGATACAAAGTAGACACACACTCACCAACCTGCCCTCCACCATTTTCTATACCTCTGGGGATATCTAAGAACCCTTCCGACAGGAAAGTCCAACCTGCCTTCTTCAAAAACCTCTTTTTGAAATCAAAGGAAGTGTCGGTCGATTTCCCGAGTGATTTGAATTATCCTGTCGCCTAGCCAAAACGAATATTTTCGGCTACATGAGGATATTTATCAATTGGACAGGGAGTAAACCATGGCAAATGACGAAGAAGTCAGGAAGGCGATTAGAGAGGCTATGGAGTCAACTAAGCTTGGCAGTGGGCTGCACGGAGCTACTGCGAACGCTTCCGATGGCAAACCGGCAACCTCAACAACGGTTGACTTCACGCACACTATGTCCGAAAGCGAGCTCAGGTCTACGTATCTGAATCTTACAGATGACAGGGGCCGAACCTTTGGGGCAACGTTCCCTCCGCACAAGACTAAGTTGAGAGTGATTGATGGTCGCGGGATTAAATCTTACGCTTCAAAGCACCACAAGAATCAGATTTGGGGCTCTATACAAAATTGGTTTTATGAGAACAGAATTGAGCCAGGAGATGTTATTCAAATTAGCTATGATCCGTCAGAAAGAGAGGACGATTACCCTGTCATTCGATTGGTTCCACTTCGAGAGGGATCCCCATGTAGATCTTCCGACTTGATTGGGGCAAAGGAGCCCCCTTCTGAGGCCTCGACTGAAATTCCAGTAAGCCTTGAGAAACAAATCGAAGACTTTCTTGAGAAAAACGTCGGACTTATCGAATCAGGACTGACCCTTTTCGAATCTGAGGATAGAAGTGGTCGGCAATATCCTACTGATGTGGGTGTAATAGATCTGTTGTGTCGCAAACCCAACGGTGACTTCGTCGTTGTGGAACTAAAACGAGGACGAGGCTCTGATATCGCCGTCGGACAGATCTCGCGTTATATAGGATGGATAAAAGAGCACCTCGCGGAAGGTCGCAATGTTTTTGGAATCATACTCGCCGCTGATTCCGATGATAGGATGCGATATGCAGTCAGCGCAAATCCAAACATTCGTGCGCGGTACTTTAGATTGAAACTCGAGTTATCAGATTCCCCACCAGACTGAACTGCCCGGAACCCTTGGAATAAATAAAGCCACGTATCATCGTTCGATTGATTCTCAAAGGGAAGGTAGTGCAGTGGTGAAGCTATCTATGGACACTAACCTCTTTTACGATGTGGTTGAGTCTCGTGCAGGTGCAGCCAGTGTGGAAGCGCTCCTTGAACTGTCACGGCAAGGGAAAGTGGTGCTCTACTTTACGGCAACCACGGACTTTGAGGATCAATCAGGTGCCGCAACCAAAATTGTTCTCAAACTGATCAAGGAGGGAGTACTTCAGGAGGCTCCTAATGCCGGCACTCACCGAGAGTTCATGCCTGGTGGGCCAGGGCTACACTACGTTAAAGAACAGGAGTGTGAGGGTGTCTTGCAGGACATTTGGCCGACGGAGCAATGGAGGTCGGCCAGCAACAACAAGAGAGGCGACGTGCTCCATCTCCTGGCCAGCCAACAAAATAAGCATGACTACTTCGTAACCAACGATAGGGAGTTATTGCGCCGGCGAGCGATCTTGAAAACTAAGCACGCCATCGCAGTCTTAAGCCCGCAAGAGATCCTTAAATGCTATGACCTTCCTACTGCTCGCTGACATTCGGCCGCAACATTACATGAGCATTGCTGTTGCCTGAAGACGAAAAATGGGTCATTCTTAATATCATCAAGCCACCGAGGGGCTCACCCCATGTTCTCTTCTTTTACTCCAATTCATGGTGGGATGGACGGATCAGCTTCTACTGCGCGCATCGACCGAGCACATTCTGATCGTGCGCGGTCTGCGAGCAAGGAAGCTGGCCATCCATCTCACGCGCCTGCGTCGCACGATCATTTCCCCAATTTTTATCTCTTTCGCACCCCCATGCTGGCAGGAAGGAGTAGCCCTCTACTGCGCGCGTCGAACGAGGGCCTTCTGAGGCCGCGCGTTCCGCGAGCAAGGAGGGCTCTCCTCATTGCCAGCCACTCACGTCATACCCCTTCTCAATCAAACATCGCACCACCGCATCGGCGTATGGAGGGTCCGGCTCGAGCGGCCTGTACGCTCCACCAACCGAACCGATGATGACTCCGAGTGCGCCTCCGACTGCTGCCCCACTCGCCACACCCGGCACTCCCCCGATGAGTCCACTCGATGCCCCTACCGCGACGCCACTAATTAGACCCAGCCCGGCTCCAGCTGCCACGTTACCGCTTCGATTGCCGGTGCCCGGCTTCAACCCAGCCGCATCGGCCTTCTGCTGACAAGCGGCAATATCAAGCTTCGCCGCCTCCCGCCCCTGCAACTGGAACTTCGCATTCGACCGCAACATCGGCTCCGGCCCCGCACAGGCTACTAAACTCAAGACCGTCACCGCCAGAACAACTTGATAGACGGATGTGCAAATCTTCTTCCACGTCCCCCCGCAGTCACGGGAGGGGTATCTCCTCCTCATCGTGGGATGGCTCGGTCGGAATTCACTGCGCGCATCGACCGAGCACTGCTTCATCGTGCGCGGTCTGCGAGCACGAAGACCGACTGAGCTGTCCCACGAACTCTTTACTGCCATCCTGTGACCTCATACCCCTTCTCTTGCAGGCATCGATTCACGAAATTCGAATAGGCCTGATTTGGTTGCGACGATCCTGACGCACTAAACAACCCCATGAGTAACCCCCACACCGCTCCACTCGCGGCCCCGATCATGGAACCGCGGCCTACTGCGCCTGAGATGGCTCCGCCGACCGCCCCAGCTGCCGCGCCGGCTCCAGCCCCCACTGCGGTGCCGGTCGCTACACGACCGGCCTTCCCACTGCCTTCCTCAGCCCCTGCCGATTCTGCCAATTGCCGGCAAGCTTCAATATCCTGCGCTGCAATCTCCTTCCCCACCGACTGCATATGCGCATTAGGATACAGAATAGGATGCGCAGTCGAACAGGAGGCGAGCAACAGTGATCCCCCGACAATGGACAGCCCTCTGTGCCTCATGGCTTCGCCGATCCTTTCTGATGTCTAACCCGCATCATTCATGACCGCTTCTGCTGCAATCGCCGATCCGCTGCTACGACAGGCCTTCGGCCGGCGGGCTCGCCCCTCGGACCCTCAACGTACTGCACGAGTACGCATCGGGGCCTCAGGGCTCCGCGCGCCGGTCTCGCGATGCGGCTCAGCGATTTCGCAACGAACCGTCATAAATAATGCGGGCTAAGGTTCAAGCGGGCCATCACCAGTTGCGCAGTGGCCCCTTTGATGAGGACACGTTTGTGCCGTCCGCCTGCACCAGAATGAATCCGCACCGACGTAGAAGGAATCGATAATTGGCGGGCTAAAAACCGGATCAATTCATCATTGGCTGCGCCATCGACCGGTGGAGCGGTCACTCGAATCTTCAGCGCATGACCGTGAATGCCCACACACTCTGTGGTGGAGGCCTGAGGTTGGACGTGAACGGTGAGGATCACTCCGTCTTTGGTGTCCTGCACAATCAGCGAGTTCATCCGCGACGGGGACGCATAGCCATGGGATCAAAAAATGGCCTTCACCAATTCCAGAATGCTGCGCTGCATATCGGGATCGTCGGTGATCGGGCGGGCAATTGCGACATCGCAGGCTCGATCGGTCGCCACGCCTTGCCGAATGAGTGTACCGGCATAGATCAGCAATCTGGTGCTGACCCCTTCTTCCAAACCATGATTCTTGAGGTTCCGCACCTTTCCGCCGAGTTTAACCAAGCTGGCTGCAAGGTCACGGCTGACACCGGCTTCCCGTTCGACCACGGTGGTTTCCACGTCAGGCGCCGGATAGTCGAACTCAATTGCCATGAAGCGCTGCTTCGTGCTTTGCTTCAAATCCTTGAGCACACTCTGGTACCCAGGGTTATAGGAAATCACCAGGAGAAAGTCGTCGGCCGCTTCGAGAATCTGGCCTTTCTTTTCAATCGGCAGGAATCGGCGATCGTCGCTCAGGGGATGGATGATGACCGTCGTGTCCTTCCGGGCCTCGACGATTTCGTCCAAATAGACGATCGCGCCATGCTTCACGCCGAGCGTCAGCGGCCCATCGACCCAGACCGTCTCTTGGCCCTTGAGCAGATACCGCCCCACTAAATCAGAGGCGGTGAGATCTTCGTGGCAGGCCACCGTGATCAAGGGACGACCCAGCCGGTAGGCCATATGCTGGACGAATCGGGTCTTGCCGCACCCGGTTGGCCCCTTGAGCATAACCGGCATCTTGCTGTTCGCCGCGACCGTGAACAAACCGATCTCGCCACGGACCTCCTCGTAGAATGGCTCTCGCTCGATCCGATACTGTCCGACGTCGACTTCGCGTCCCTGCTGCATCGCTGTGTCTCTCTGGTCTGTCTCGTCTATGTGGTTTATCTGGTTCGGTGCAGTCACGATAAACGGAACGGAGGCCGAAGATCAAGCGATCCGGCTGGGATATCAGAACACTGACAAGGAGGTGGCCTTCCGATTTCTCATACCTATCTTGGAGGGAGTGGCCGAGGCTGCCCTTTACTGCGCGCATCGAACGAGCACCGTTTCACCGTGCGCGTTCTGCGAGCAAGAAGGGCACCTGGCCGCTCCCTCCCCGCCCCCTGCTAGGCGGCTTTCACACCGTTCAGAACTTCGTGCACCTTTTGCGCCAGCACGTGGGGTGAGAAGGGCTTCGGCAAGAACCCGGTCTGACGGCTCACGCCGCCTTGGTCAAACACCGGATGGTCCGGATACCCCGACATGTAGAGCACTTTGATCCCTGGTCGAACCGTCAAGATCTTCTCCGCGACTTCAGGCCCGCTCATCTGTGGCATGACGACATCCGTCAACAACAGATGGATGGGCCCCACGTATTTTGCGCTGGTGAGGAGGGCTTCGATGCCATGGCGCGCTTCCAGCACCGTATAGCCATGGAGCCGCAACGTCTGGTGCACGAGACCGCGGACACTCGGCTCGTCCTCAACCAAGAGGATCGTTTCGCGGCCACGCACCGGATCAATCGCTTCGACTGCTCCCGTCGGCCCCGGTACCTCTTGTTCGACCCGTGGGAAGTAGATCCGGAATGTCGTGCCCCGACCAGGAGCACTCTCCACGATGATACTTCCCCCGCTCTGCTTGACAATGCCATAGACGGTCGAGAGTCCCAATCCCGTCCCTTTCCCTTTCTCCTTTGTCGTGAAAAACGGCTCGAACAGATGTGACCGGGTCTCAGCATCCATCCCATGGCCGTTATCACGAACCGCCAGCAACACATACGATCCCGGTGCCACCCCCACGGCATCCAGGCGCACCTCTTCCCCAATCGTCACATTCCGGGTTTCGATCGTCAAGCGCCCGCCCTTGGGCATCGCATCACGTGCATTGACCACTAGGTTCATGATGATCTGCTCGACCTGTCCGGGGTCCGCCTTGATGGCGCCGGTCGAAGCATCGAGTTCGGCACTGAATTCAACGATATCTTCACCGATAAGACGCCGCAACATGCCGTCCATATTGGCAACGAGGGCATTGAGATCGAGGACTTTCGCCGCGATGAACTGACGGCGGCTGAACGCCAGCAATTGACGGGTCAGCCCGGAGGCCCGATCCGCCGCCTTCTTCACCTCCTCCATGTCTTTCCGCATGTCATCGGTGGGTCCCAGGCGACCCAGGAGCAACTCACTGTACCCTCGAATCACCGTGAGGAGATTATTGAAATCGTGCGCCATGCCGCCGGCCAATCGCCCGACCGCCTCCATCTTCTGCGCCTGTCGCAATTGCGCCTCGGTTTCCCGTAACACCCCTTCCGTTCGAGCCCGCTCGCCAAATTGGCCGATCTTGAGACCGATGTCTTCCACCATCCTCAACAACTCGTCATCGGGCTGCCGCACCTGGCGGCTGAAGAATTCGATGACACCCTCGATCTCATTCCCTACTAGAATAGGCAATCCAAACGCCCCATGAAATCCAACTTGTCGAGCTTGCGCTACACGAGGGAAATTAACATCCACCGTGACGTCCGTCACCCAGGCCGACTTGCCGCTGGCCCAAATACGTCCAGGCAAATCCTCGCCGCGTGTAAACACACGCCGCCAGGTGTCCAGGGTAAACGGATCGGCCTGCACGGACGGCGCCTTCCATTGATCTAAACAGTGCAGCACCCCGGTCGCTTTATCCACCCGCCAGAACACGCCCAGATCCCATTCCAGGCTCTCCCCGATTGCCTGGATGATTTTCGGAACAGCCTCTTCCAGGGTCGTCGCCTCAGCAAGGACTCGGGTTACCGCATACTGAGAGGTGAGACGCCGTTCAGCCCGGCGGCGGTCGGTGATGTCCCTGATAAAGGCACTGAAGATGTATGCATCCCCAATTTTTGCCGGTGACACCGCAAGCTCAACGGGAATCTCCCGCCCGTCCCTACGTTGAGCAACAATTTCAACCCGGCGGTTCAAGACCGCTCCAGCCCCTGTTCGAAGAAATTCACGGATGCCATGTTCGTGCGCCTGACGATCCCGCTCAGGAATGATGGTCTCGGAAAGGGCCCGTCCCAGCGCATCCTCACGGGACCATCCGAAAATCGCCGTGGCCTGCGCATTCCAATCGGTCACAATCCCGGTCGAATCGATGGTGATCACCCCATCAAGCGCGGTGTCGACGATGGCCCGATTTCGTTCCTGACTCTGGAGCAACGCGGCTTCAGCGGCTTTCGCCCAGGCACTTTCCTGTTGTGCCTGTCGATGTTCCGCGCGCAATCGTGCCGTGGCCCAGAACAACAACCCCAGCATGGGAATCCAGACCACCCCGCCTACAATCCCGACTTTCCACAAGAAGGCATGAATAGGCGCCAGGATCTCCTGTCGCTCCATTCGCACCAGGACCGACCAGCCCAGCCCAGCAAATTCTCCAAAACCTCTGGTCTGCGCGTAGCCAGTCACCACCTGGACATGCCGGCGCAGATGCTCTTCCTCGATAAACCCCGGTACACCGGACTCGCTCAGCAGCGCCGAAGGGAGTCCGAGCTCTTTGAGATTGATGGCCCCCTTGTGGGACAGATCCGAGTCGACAAACACCTTGCCCTGCCGCGTCAACATTTGGTACTCGACTCGCCCGCCCACTCCTGGTCGAGCTTCAAGTGAACGAATGGTCCTGGTTGTGACTTCCTCCAAAAATGGGACCCCCACCCGCGACGTCACGACGCCCAGGAATGTACCTTGCGTGTCGAGAATCGGGGCCGTAAACGCAATCATGTCGACGCCACTATCCGCTTCCTGTCCCGCGACGTCGGCAATGTCGAGTCGCCGCGTTGCACGCGCAGCGATAAACGATGCGGCACGGCTATAGTCACGTCCTACCAGCGAGGGCTCCGTCGCCGCCACGACCGTACCCCGAATGTCCATGACCGCTAACGACAGGTAGACTGGGGAGTACTCCTTCTTCATCCACTGCAGATACTCGGAAAGATATCTCGGATCGGAAGTTCTCAACCCCAAGGCTCGAGCCAGCATGAGGGCGTCACCTTGGCGTTCGAACAGCATCCGATCGAGTTTCTCGGCAACTTCAGCCGCAGCCAGCGTGAGTTCTCCTCCCGTCGCCTCCACGAAGCGATATTCGACGAACTGAATCAGACCGATACCGGCTAGGACTGCGAACACGGTCATGGCGATAAGGAGATGGGGCAACCACCGATAGCGGCGAAGATCGAGGAATGATGCGCCCATTGAGGTCTTCATGATTCACGCGCCGGGGAGGCAACGAAGTTGGGAATCAGCATGAGGGGATGATAGGCCTGTTTCGATGCACGCAATCCAGGAAGACCTGCATCATCCATCGCATTCATGTATTCGGCCCCTTCCGCCACGGCCGTCCGACAGGTCTCCCGAAATAAATATTGTGCCAGACCTGGAAGCGTCCGATCCGTCACCTCTAAGAGGACACAGAATGTCGCGCTCGTCAACCAATAGCCGAAGGTATACGCGCACAGCCGACCGTGAGTCGTGACGATCCTCCCCGTGACTCGAAGGGCCGACGCCTGCGACCAGATAACTTCATGAGCCGGCGCCGCATCAGTCAACAGCATCGCACCGAACGCCTCGAGCCCTTCCGCTCGCTTCTGCCGTGACCAATCCGCTAGGAGGGCACGACAGTCCTGACGGTCGCTAACCCGATAGGAGTCCATCTCAAAAGACTGCTCTCGTTCGAATCGATTGCACATTGCGCGTTGAGATTTATACCGGTCGCCCGCCAAGGCCGCGAGGTCCGTCGCGCGATACAGATAGTCCGGTTCCTTGGGCGTCAGACGATATCCCAGCCGCTCCAACTCTGGTACCAACTGGGAGGGCACGTTCTCGACTCGGCTGACTGGCGAGTCACCGTTCCAGCGCCGCAGCAGCTCCATCGCGTCACACAGGGGAGCGTCGATCGAGCCGGCCCCGATCGGAGGCAGGGGCATGAACCAGCCGTCCGGCGATTGCGCGAAAAGGCAACAGGTCCCCTGAAGCTCCATCCACCAATAGGCCAGTAATCCATTCCACATGTAGTGATAGACCGGCGAATAGGCCGCGAGCGACTGAGTGCGGCACCACCCCGACTGATCCAACGCCGTCGTCACGCGCGGAATGTCGTCCAGCGTGAGCCGATGCAGCGGCGCAGGCCCCCACTGACCAGCCACGGCTTCGGTGAGGCGCGGAAGGCGGGCGAGCACGACCACGTCCTCTTGAATCCGCCCGATGAGGCGAGGATTTGCGACTACTTGGTCACGGATGTCTGGTTGATCGAGCAAGGCCATCACCCGGTCGGCATGACACTGGATCTCCCTCGGAATCTCCTCTCGCATGAACGGGCATTTCGTATCCCACCCCAACAATACCTGGTCGTGCGGCTCATCCCACATCAACGCCAGTGGATAGAGCTGACAATCGAGCGGACGCTGCTCGTAGATGCGGCAGGTTGAGTTCGCTGCGTCGAATGCCGGGCAGAGATACCCGTCTCCATGGGGCTCGGGAGCCAGGATCACCTGTGACCCGCGCTGATTGGGAAAGGCCGTTTTCTCAACGCCCCCAGCCAGGGCCCGGGTGATTTCGTTCTCGGTAAAATACGGACGGAGGGCGCTATCGGGGTCTGGAAACCGACAACAGACATCGCACTGGAGACAGGTGCGGCTCGGCACGAGTTGTGGCAGCGCGATCGGTGGTGTCACGAAAGCACCCACCAGTTCATCGGTGTATAAGGGCATAGAAGGATTTCAATCGATGTGCGGCTCATACTAGCACCATTCTGCAGGAGTGCCCAAGGGATGTCACTTTTTCCACCGGTTCCCCTCTCAGCAAACGCACAATGTCTTGACCCAACTCGTCCTCGCCGGAATACTGACGCAGACGCGCTGAGTTCCTCCTGTGAATGAAGGGTCATGAGGCCGCCTTCAGCCCAACCGCCAAACACGCCCCAATACGACCCCCAGGTGTTGCTGAACTCGCAACCGGTCATGATCACCGTGATCGAACCCCGAATCATACAAAGTGCTGTTCCAAAAACATGCCTCCATCAGCACATTCGGCGACATGTCGAATCTGACCTGCTACGAGAACATCGCCGACTGCGCCATCCCCTGTTCGCTTTGCAAGATGCCAGAAACCGCTGAGACGGGCACACCCACAACCAGCAAGGTCCCGCTGCCGAACGACGAATATCTGTTGGTCCACTGGGCGAAGGTCGAAAGCGCCGCCGAACGGCTCCGCAGCCGAGTAACAACCTAGACCATGTTGCCGGAATTGACGGCGCTTCGGACTCCGCCCGTTCCCCCTTACATGCAGCGTAGGAGTCGCCTCCTTTCCCATTCATGCCTCCGTTCCGTCGGACCTGGTCGTTGCTGCCGATGCGGCAGTTTACGTCGCGAAGAGGGCGGGGGAAAACTGGTGCGCATAGCGAGTCCTGCCGTCCCTTCCCTCACCGCTCCCCTCGCCACTTGTACGGTCCTAAAGCCCGTGTTACAGTTCTTTGGCCTCGTATGAGGGGCTCTCATTGACACGGATACTGCCTCTGTCTGACTTGGCTACCTCCAACCTCCTTCACCGCTGCGTAATCATCCGTGACCAGCTGAGCCAAGCTGGGCTCTTTCGATCTCTGCCCGGGCAGGCTTCGGCTCCCGGAATAGTCTCCGCTACGACGACCTGGCGAATTGCCACCACACCATTCCCTCTTACGAAAGACCAGTTATATTTTTTCCACCAACTCGGACCGCAGCTCTTATCCTTTTATCGAGCCTTGAACCGCCTCTATATCGACAGTGTACGCGGCCTCCAACCAGCCTGGGTAGCGGGATACCTTGACCAAGGAAAACCTGAAGGTCTGCTCACGTACAGCCGGATGAAACGGTTTCG
>Ga0099828_10003786_pt1 | contig 10609 bp, 10 predicted proteins | sample CZO8metaG_2_FD_79338 | JGI IMG/M metagenome (GOLD analysis project Ga0099828, IMG submission 79338) | Vadose zone soil microbial communities from the Eel River Critical Zone Observatory, Northern California, USA - CZOApr15con2H1.8 metaG | ecosystem: Environmental > Terrestrial > Soil > Vadose...
AGTCCCCTCACATTCACTCCCCTTCCCGCCCTTGACTCATGGCTATCTGGTTGACACCGTCCAGGGACACAGGCGACCGGCTATCCAACCGATCGCCCCTTCCACCGAGAATACGAATCACCCAAACAGTCCCTGCACCCAGTGCCACCCACTGGAGACCGCTTCGAAGGGGCAGAAGCCAAGAGTCTCAACCCATGGACACATAGACGTCACCTCCTTTCATTCTCCGAAAGTCTACACCCTGTACCACGGTACCGAGTCAAGAGCCCTGTTTGACCGCTTGCCTCAGCCGCTGCGTCGTTGGTTCGTCCTCCAAGCTCTTTAAAATCGGGCACCGATCGGTTGGCTGACCAGCCCTGCAGGTTTGGATCAAGCCTTGCAGGGCGCGAGCGAGCGCCCGTAGGTCCCTGACCTTGGCCTCGACCTGCACCAACTTGGCCTGTGCCTTTCGCTGCACATCCCCGCAGCGGGCGACTGAGCTGACTCGGAGGTTCAGTAACTCAGCGATCTCGTGCAGCGTGAATCCGAGCGTCTGCGCGTTCTTGATGAAATGCAAGCGTCTGAGCGCCTCATCACCGTAGAGCCGGTACCCGGATGGCCTCCTCGCCATAGGGCTCAGGAGTCTTCGTCGCTCGTAATATCTGACCGTTTGAATGTTGACGCCGACTGCCTTCGCGAGCTTTCCGATCGTCAGTGCTGAGGCCATGGCATCACCTTTGGACACACGTTACACCTTGTACCATGGTACCGAGTCAAGTGCTTTGTGGCGGACCGAATAGGGAGGGAACGTTTGCTAGATCGGGCAAGCGTTGGCCGGGGTACGAAGCCTTAACAGTGAAGGCATGAAGAAAGGGAGCGAGAGGAACTGACCTACTAGCAGGTCTCAATATGAATCTGTGCTCAAATTGTGCTCAACGCCACAACACTCCAGCTCACTCAGGCCAACTCCAGCCAAACCTCGATCTTCAGCGAAACCTTGGCCAGAGTGAGCCTGAGCGAGTTCTAGTAGGCCTGAGTGGGATGGTGAAAGCGGTTTCCTAAACCGTTTGTCGTACGTTCATTTCGTATCGGGGGCACCAACCTAAGATCGCTCGTGCCGTAGGCATCTTTATCGCTCTCGCGTCATATCAACCAACGATCCCCCCAGCAACATCGTGTCCATATAATATGCGTGGTTGTACCGCAGGCTCTGCATCGTGTGTTCGCCATGAATGCCACCCACGATCTCCAGCTATGCTAACAGTGGCATCTCCTCTCACCGATAAGGAGTTCAAATACGCTTACCCGCCGCGCACAATTGCGTATACACACCTGAGTAAGCGAACCGTATTAAGAAGAGGCATCCGTGGCGAAGCGAGGCACATCGAACCCAAGAATCCGTTCGGCCAACCCAGGCGTCGTAGAGTACCTCGGACAAAATTTTGTGGGTAAGGGGACGATGACGGATCTCTTTGGCCACGGGATGAAAACTCTCGGCACCTATTTGCAGCCCATACCGACCTGCGCCTCGCGCTCCAGCTATTGGTGGGTGAATCTGCCATACCGATTCAGATCCCTTGCAACTATCTGCGATGGGTATGCCATTTAGAGTTCGGAGTCAAGTTTGGCTCGATGGAGCCAGCGGTTATGCGCAATTCCACGATCTTCAATCGACCATCCAGGGCTCACCACCCATGTCGCAGGCTGCGGGAAAAACTATTCTGGCACGCTCGAACTTCGATGGTCCGCACGTGTGGCGCAACAGGAGAACATTCCCACAGAATAGCTGAGCGAGACCGGCGGGACGGCGAATCGTCATGAATAAATGCGGGCTGCGTCACGTCCCCCTTCATTTGAGGTACCTCTTTTGGGTCTAGCCGACTCAGCGGCGACCCTTTACTCTTGTGACTGGAGAGGCACAGAAGGAGGGCATCATGACCTGTACACGTTGTCAGGGTTGTATGGCGAAAGATCACTTCCTCGATCTCATGGAGAGCGCAGAAAGTATGTGGATGGCGGGCTGGCGCTGCCTCAACTGCGGAAATGTCCTCGACCCCGTGATGGAGCGGAATCGCCTCGGACAGGGAATGGCCGCAGTCGTCTCAAGCGCACGAGTGCCAGGCCATAACAGGATCGGGCTAAAGAACATGTCGATGTCATCGCAGGCCTCGCGGCCTAATCAGCCGGGCCATTAGTCCCTGTGAAATGCTGGAGACACATCGCCCTGCCTCAACTGGCTTCGAGAGCCCTTGTCCGCTTTCCCATGTTTTCTTGCCACGTTGTGGAGGCTGGGCTAGACTTTCTCCACACTTTATGGCACGAGCAAAAACCTCGGAACAGTCCCGCGCGCGCTCCAAAGCCGCCACGATTGAAGAGCTCACCCGTGGCGTCGGAAAGCTCCAGGAGTTCCTCGCACAGGTGGAAGACATTGGCCGAGAAGGCTTCCCCTATCTCGACGCGGCCAGGGCCAGAACAGAGTTGCAATTCCGTGAGTGCATTCGCCGCACATTTGGCGAGAAATCTCCTGAATTCCAGGAGCATCGGCGCCACAGACTTCTCATGGACAGCCCTCAGGACACGCAGCAGAGCGTCACCTTGATCAAGACCCTTATTGCCACGCTTGAGCAAAAGAAATGTGACCTGCAAGGAGGAACTTCTCCCCAACAAACCCCAGTGACGCCGCCGGTTCCACCAAAACCCACGCGCCCACAGATCGCCTTAGTGCCGGCATCGAGCCCGATGGTCCACATGACCATGACGCAATCAGCGCCCGTCACGCCACCGCCAATGACCATGTCCGTTGCCATGACCACGAATCTAGACCTGTCCTCGGCTACTGCAGCACCGAGTCTACCTCCGCCCCCCCTGGCTCCCTCAGCCTCTCCAGGAGGGTCGGCGCCTCCTCTGAGCCCATCCATATCTCGGCCAGAGCCATCGCCGATTTCACCAGCCCCGACCACGACCTCGAAGTCGTACACCCCACCGCAACCGGTGGCTCGGCTCGCCCCGGCGCCCCTGCCACCACAAACTACACAGACCTTGCAGGCGACTTCGTCCCATGCAAGCAGGCCACTTCAGCCACCACGACGTGAACCGGAGCCCATCATGCATCCAATCCCCTCCGTCAGGCCAGAGCACCAGGTGCAGGAACCACTTCCCGTCCCTCCGCAGTTGCAGCCGCGTCCCTCGATACCGATCGGCTCCTCCTCGGACCAGGGACCCGCAACGCATTCTCACCAGGCCGGAACGGACCCTGTCGAACGCGTGAAGACACTCTGTTGCCGGTTCCACTCCGTCGCTCGGCAGTTGCGACTCCGTGGGGAATATCGAGCCACATTAAGTGTGGAAGACGAGTTCGACGCGCAAGATCTGCTCCATGCACTCCTACGGATCCAATTCGACAATATCGACACGGATGAATGGACGCCGAGTTATTCAAGCGGAGCTCCGCGCACGACACTCCTGCTGAACGACGGTCGTCTTGCGGTAATCGTCAAGAAAACACGCCCCGGTCTCAACGCCAAAGACCTCACCGACCAACTCCGGATTGACGCAGAACGGTATCGATCCCACGGCCGCTGCACAACGCTCTTGTGCTTTATGTACGACCCCGAGGGCCGTATCGGGAACCCTCGAGGCCTCGAAGCTAGTCTCACGAGCGTGAACGATTCATTTGTTATCGACGTACTTGTCGCCCCGAAATGAGGTTATGAATGAAGAAGGCTAAGCCTGCCGTCGCCAAGCCCCCCTCATCGTCTGTGAGCACTCCCGCATTGACAGAGGCCACAGGCATCCGCTACGTTGGCCAGGACCCCGCTATTTCTGCGGTGCCTTGTACGATTCACGCCCCAGTCGATGGCGGGAGAATCATGTCGGATCGGGCTTACGTGCTCATCAATGTACAGCCGGGACGCACGAGCGATGTGGTTCGGGCTCTGTCCGGAATCAAGCAGATCAAGACCATCGACCCCTGCTGGGGCAAGCCGGATATTATTGTGGTGGTGGAAGTGTCGGACCAGGATGCCCTGACCCAGTTGGTGCTGAGCCGGATTCATGAGATCGACGGCGTCTCACAGACTGACACCCATCTCGTCTATCGATTGAAGGCCAGTAGCGCCAAGTGACCCGCACTCTTCGCGAACTCAGCCTCACCCCCCTCGTCATCTGAGCGTCCGCCTGCGCCGGGCCTTCCATACCCATGAGCCGGACGTGATCGACGTGACGCTCTCGACCCAAGCTGATCTGGTGAAAATGGTGGTCATACATATCCTGATAGAGGGAGGCTACGCCCTGGATCGGAAGGATGACGAGAATCTGACCACCGGCCATCGGGGGAAAATCAGCGGCCCGCAGGACTGTTTGCTCCGACCGCGTCTTGGTACAGGATGAAGTCATGTGGAAGCGATGGTGACTCCAGCATCTAAGCAGAGCTGTAGACATCGATTGAACGTGCTGTATGAAGGCAAAGACGGGATATTCACCCGGTAGGAAGATTCACCGACCGCGCTCTAAATCCTCTAGCCCGCCTTATTCATGATGGTTCGTCGTGAAATCGTGCCAACAGGCCAGGCGACGGGCGCGAGGCTAGGGGCTAGAGGAAAGAGCCGTGTTTCCGACCGGAAGTCTTCGCCACTAGCCTCTCGCTAAAAAGCTCGCGAGTGCAGCAGAAGTGTTCATGAATAAGGCGGACCGGCCCTGTCTCCTATTCTATCTCTCCGTTGTCGGCATCATCGCCAAGATCCAATCCAAACCGGTCAGCCATCCGATAGAGCGTGCGCCGATCAATGCCGAGAATCTTTGCGGCTTTGACTTTATTCCCCTTGGTCTCCTTCAGCACGCGGAGGAGATGACGCTTCTCGACCTCCTCAAGCGACAAACATCCCTCATCGCTGTAGCCGATCACGCCGGCGGTCTCCTTCGACGGCAGCTCCGTCCGACGCAGCGACGCCGGCAGATCGTCCGGCGTGAGGAGGGGACCGTGACTCAACGAGACAGCCCGCTCAATGGCATTTTCCAACTCGCGCACATTGCCGGGCCACCGGTACTGCATCAACAACGTCATTGTCTCCGGCAGCACCCCGCGCACCGCATGCGCCGCCCCCGCCGCGCATTTCTGTAAGAAGTGATGCACCAACATCGGAATATCGTCCCGCCGCTCCCCAAGCGACGGCAAGGTGATACGCACGACATTGAGCCGATAAAATAAGTCGTCCCGATACTTTCCCTCCTTGACGAGCTGCTCGAGATCTCGATTTGTCGCAGCGATGATACGGACATCGACCTTCGTCGATGTCGTGCTGCCGACACGGCGGACTTCGTGATCTTGCATCACCCGCAACAACTTCACTTGCACGGCCTGCCCCAACTCGCCGATCTCATCGAGAAACAACGTCCCCCCGTTTGCGGATTCAAAGAGGCCGACTTTGTTTCCCACCGCGCCGGTAAAGGCTCCCTTCTCATACCCAAACATTTCCGACTCCAGCAGGGTATCCGGCAAGGCCCCACAATTCACCGGAATGAACGGCTTGTCCCGACGAGGCCCATTCGCATGGATCGCCCGCGCAATCAGCTCCTTGCCGGTCCCGCTTTCCCCTTGCAGGAGCACCGTGCTCTTGCTCTCGGTCACCCGCGCCACCAGCTTATACACTTCCAGCATGGCGGGACTGCTCCCCACTAGTGGAGACCATTCATCTTTGCTCTTCAACTCTTCGCGAAATCGGGCATTCTCTCGGATGAGTCGGCAGTGATCAAGACTCCGCTTGACCACCAGCTTGATATCCTCTTTCTTAAACGGCTTGGCGAGATAGTCGTAGGCTCCTTGCTTGATCGCTTCGATCGCACCTTCCAGGGACCCGAAAGAGGTCAGCATCACAACCGCTGTGTCAGGGCTCATGCGTTTAAATTCGCGCAAGACCGTGAGCCCATCGACTGCACCCATACGAATATCTGTCAGCACCAGATCCACTCGCCCCTGGCGTCCACGAGCGATAACTTCTTCTCCACTGGCGAAGGCTTCAACGGCGTAGCCTTCCTTCTTTAAGGCCTCAGCCAAAAGATCGCGCGCGACCGCATCGTCGTCGACCACGAGAATATTCGCTGGTTGCATCAGTCCCTCTCTGTCACGCGCGTCGGCTCGGCTTCAATCCAGGTAAGGTCACGGTAACGGTTGTGCCGCGCCCAGTCTCGCTCTCGAGCAAAAGACTGCCTCCATGGGCCAGGACCGTTTCGCGGCTCAAGAATAGCCCTAATCCGGTGCCTTTGCCAACCGCCTTGGTCGTAAAAAATGGTTCAAAGGCTTTCTGCACATCGGCCTCGGGCATGCCGCATCCCGTATCCCGCACCGCGACCGTGACCACCAGAGGTGACATCGTGTCGGCCACCCGACGGCCACGGTCGAGCTCCTCGGACGAGGCCGCACGGGATCCTACTAACATGCTCACCGCTCCATGCGGTGGGGTGGCGGCTAAAGCATTGGCTAATACGTTGACCAACACTTGATGCATCTTTTCCATATCGGCCCAAACGAGCGGGAGGTTCCCGGGAATCTCGACCGTCATGGCAATCTCTTTCGCATGGAAGGCCGGTTCCATGAGCACGGCCGCCTGGCTGATCACCTGCTCCACGGGCAACCATGCCGGTTCAGGCTGGCGCTGTCTGGTTGAGGACAGCAAATCCTGAATGATCCGAACCACCCGTGTGAGCTGCTCATCGATCACTGCCACCCGCTTCTTCATCTCAGGCGTGACGCCCGGCTCTTCAGCCAGTGCTTGCACGTGCCAGGCAATCGAGTGCAGCGGCGTGCCGACCTCATGCGCCACAGAAGCCACCAGTTGCCCCACCGCGGCTAAGCGTTCCGAGCGATTCAGCTGGTCTTTCGCATCGACCAGCTGCGTATTGGCCCGCAGGAGATTTTCTGTCTCCTGGGCGAGCGCTGCACGCGCCGCCTCCTCTCTCGTCTTGCGCTCTTCCCAAGTCATGCCGATATAAGCCACGACCAGGAGCACTCCTGCGACCACACTGCGATTGATCACCGCCGCCTGAAACCGCCCCGGTTTGGTCGGTTGCATCAACCCCAAATAGGTCGCCACGATACAGGCCACCACCGTTACGAGCATCAGGCTGCGACTGCGCACCGTCGCAACCAAGAGAATCGGCAATACAAAACCGTACGCGCCGACAACGTTCACGGGGGCGGCCATTTCGAGCGCGACGATCGCCACGAACACCGCCCCCGCGATCGCCAGCACAATGCGATTTTGCTTCAACATGGTAATGGGAGACTAGCAGGGTGCTGAAAAAATCCGCCAGCGCCACAGACCGTCGCAGATGAAGCGCCAGACATGCGCGAACCCTCGCCTGTCCCGCCCGTCTCGCTCAGCTATTCTGCGGGAGCGTTCTCCTGTTGTCCGACACCTACACACCATCGAATTTCCGGAGGGCCGACGCTAGTTTTTTTCGCAGCCTGATAGGAGGGTCTTACCCTAGCGGCCGGGTCGAACGCAAGACAGCCCCAAGTTGCCGCAGACGTTCATCACACAACATCTCATCCACACGAACCGCATACTTACGGGTCCAGTTCGGATGACTGTCGACCGTCCCAGGAAGATTGGTTTGCGAAGGTTCGCCCAAGCCGTCTTCGAGATTCGCCAACATGATACAGGACGGCGTGCGAGCCAGGTAGATATGAATCGCTTGGCAGAGTTCGGTCGTCATGGCTGGAGCGGTGGCCAGGTCCTCAGTCACGCCAGTTGGCAGGAGGCTTTCTCGCTTAAGAGCACTGAGGATGCCTGCCTTGTCGCGCTGGCGCTCCCCCCAGGTCTGACGTAGCGCCGCGTCATCTGTAGAGGCGCCTACTCTTGCGCGTACTTGCAAGTCCTCGCCGGACCAAAACCCAGTGAGCGTGGGCAAGTCGTGCGTCGTGGCCACAGCCAACGATTGCGCGGGATAGTCGCCAGGCGACTTCATTGCGCCGTCTGCACCGCGCTCGAAGTAGAAGACACGATACGACAGCACTCTCGCCTTCGCCAACTGTTCTCTGACCCAATCGGGGACCGTGCCGAGGTCTTCTCCAATTACTAGGGTTTTGGATCGAACGCTCTCCAATGCTACGATCGCCAACAAGTCTTCAAAGGGGTACTGCACATACGTGCCCTCGGGCGCGGGTCTCCCGCGCGGAATCCAGAAGAGACGGCAGAGCGCCATCACATGGTCCAGCCGGATGGCCCCGCCGGATCGGAAATTGTTGCGCAGCAGCTGGATCATCAGCTCATAGCCGCTGGCGCGCAACGCGTGAGGGTTGATCGGGGGCAAGCCCCAATTCTGTCCCTCTGGCGCAAACGCGTCCGGCGGGGCGCCGCAATCGGCTCCGAGCGCCAGCACCGATTGATAGATCCAGGCTTCGGCCCCATTCCGATGGGCACCAAGAGCCACGTCATGATACAGCCCGATCGGCATCGCCAGCTGCTCGGCCGTCCGTCGGACCTCGTTCAGCTGTTCGCTCGCCACCCACTGAATGTATTGAAAGAAGCGAATGCGCTTCCGGTGCCGTTTCGCATATTCACGAACCGGTTGGCCAGGCGTCAGGAATTGTTTGGGCCAATCGTGCCAGGTGGCCGACTTAGATTGAATCAGCCGGCGTTCTTCCTCCAACGTCTGGAACGTGGCATACACCTCGAGCGGCGTGCCCTCAGACTGGATAAACCGCTCTAAGAGCCAGGCGCGTGCCGTCTTCGGTTGGAGATTTGGCTCCTCTCCGCTGTAGGCCTCTGCAAGGAATTTGCGGTAGGCCAAATCGAGCATGGTGCGCTTGGCCGTTGCAATGGCGTCGTAGTCCACCTGCCGGCTCACTCGCAACGCCTGGAGCTTGGCTTGAAACTCGGGAGCACGGAACTGGTGCTGCGCCTTCTCCGACCCATAAAATTCCGGCAGCCGCTCGAGATCGATATAGAGATCATTGAGATACAGTCGGCTGTACGGCGCATAAGGGCTGATGTGATACGGTGCGGTATTCCGCAGTGCGTGCAGCGGATTGAGCCCGATGACTCCAGCGCCGAGCCCCTTCCCGGCCCACTCCACAATCCGGCCGAGATCGGTGAAGTCTCCGCACCCCCAATTACGATCGGAGGACAACGAATAGAGTTGCAAGGCCAGTCCCCACAGCCGTTGGTTCCCCTCGATCGACGGTGGGACATAGCACTGGCGTGGCGCCACGATGACACGCATCGTCCCCACGACCCCTCCGACCAAGCCCTTGGCCCGCATCGTCAAACTGTAGTACCCGAGCGAGAGACCATGCGGGGCAGGTATCTCGACACGCACATGCCGTCGACCATTGAGAAAACGGACCTCCACAGCGGAAAGCCCAGGCCCTGCCTGCCCTTCCTGCACCACTTCATCCGCTTCGTCGCGGATCTGCCACTCCACCGCGACGGACCCTTCTTTCCCGTCCTCGAGCGCCAGACAACAGAACACAGAAGGTCCCGTCTCGCCGTCACGCAGGATCCTCACCGGATCGCAGGGACGTTGCCACGGCGCCTCATCCCATTCTCGCAGTGCCTGTGTCAGCGATGCGGCCGAATCGACCGTAAAGCCCATGGCAGTCAGAATGGCTCGCCGGGTGTCATCCGATGTGAGGTGAAGAGTGCCTGCGATATCGTGATAGTCAGCCGCAATGCCGACACGTTCAGCGAGTCTAGCAAGAAGGGCCTGCTCCGTCTGGTCCTGCATGAACGAGAGTCTGCGTGAAGGCCGCCGGCATGTCAAGCTATCCTATTGTTCTTAAAGATGAATTCTGTATAATCTTCTTAAATATGTCCACCGACCTCAGCCACACTCGATTCGGCACAAGCTCCTGGGCCTATGAAGGCTGGCAAGGATTGGTCTATCAACGGCCCTATCCGAAGAGCCGATTCAGCCAAGACAAGCTGGCAGAATATGCCGGCTACGCCGTAGACGGAGTACCGTTATTTCCCACCGTCGGAATCGATCATTCTTTCTGCCAACCAGCCAGCACCAGGCAATTGGCACACTACGCCGAGCAAGTGCCCGAGCACTTTCGCTTCTGCTCAAAAGTCTGGGAAGAAATCACCATCCCGGCCTATCCGAATCTTCCCCGCTACGGAACCAAAGCCGGGAAACCCAACCCACGATTTATTGATACCGGCGCGTTTCGGGACTTGGTCTGGGCGCCGGCACCCGCACGCAGGCTCCGTCGGCGCGCCTGCAAGCCGTTCTGACAAACCTGACGGGCTGCTTGCGCCTCGTGAACGCTCCGGCGGAGCCGTGGACCGATGTGCAGCGGCGACGCGCCATTCTCACGCGCGCGCCACATGCATGCTGCACCTGCTGATCCACCGGCCCTTGTGATTGCGTATTTTGACATTACCTGACAAGCTGACTGCTTGTTTGGGTTCATTGACTCCCTCATTTCATTTTGTTAGCCTCACGACCCACCGCGTTGCTACCGATATAGAAGACGAGAAGAGTCCGGCGGCATCCTTGGCATCCAAATCCCGAAAGGAGTTCCGATGGCTAGCTCAACTGCCTCCCCCGAATTGCTTGTTGAACTACAGAACAAGGCCACGCAGCTCCGGATCGAGAGCGTTCGTGCAACGAGTGAGGCTGGGAGCGG
>Ga0099828_10003787_pt1 | contig 10603 bp, 7 predicted proteins | sample CZO8metaG_2_FD_79338 | JGI IMG/M metagenome (GOLD analysis project Ga0099828, IMG submission 79338) | Vadose zone soil microbial communities from the Eel River Critical Zone Observatory, Northern California, USA - CZOApr15con2H1.8 metaG | ecosystem: Environmental > Terrestrial > Soil > Vadose...
CCCGAAGCACGAACAGGTCCGGGTTGTAGAATAGGTCGGGGTCCGCTTCCCGATTGCTCACGAAGGCGATCTCGCGGCCGTCCGGCGAGAAGTCTATGGAATGCTCCTCGAAAGCGCCCGTCGTGAGCTGGCGCGGCGACCCGCCCTCCACGTCGACGATGAAGATGTGCCGCCGCCGGTTGTCGTTGAAGCGCGTGAGCCCCTCTTCGGCGTCGGGCTTGTACAGGTAGCGCGTGATGACGACCGGGTCACCGCCGGCCAGGGCCGTTTCCGGACCGGGGGTAGCGGAGACGAACGCGATCCGCTTCGAATCGGGCGACCAGGCGATCGTGCGTCCTTCGAAGGTCAACGGGCTGTTGGTGCCCGTCATCTCGCCCAGGAGGCGCAGCCCGCTCCCGTCGGGACGCGAGACGGCGAGGCCCTTCTTGCCGCCCACCGCTCCCTTGAACGCAACGAGGCGGCCGTCGGGCGACCACTCCGGAGACGACGCCGGCTCGTTGCCGCCGAGCCGCACGCTGCGCCCGTCCCCCACCGTCATGACGAAGAGCTGGCGCTGCGGCCGCCCGGGCTGATCCTGCGTGACCACGGTATAGGCGATCCGCGCGCCGTCGGGGGAAAGCCGGACGCTGTCGACCGACCGCATGCGCAGCAGGTCGGCGCTCTCGAGGAGCCGCGTCTCCGCGGTGGCCGAAGCCGCCAACGCGCAAATCACCAGGGTGGTTTCCACGGCGCGCCACGGGCGCATGCGCTCCTCCTTCGAACGCGCCGGAAGCGGGGGGCGAGCCGTCATCACATCCCGTTTTTGGCGCACTTGTCCACGAGCTGGCTCTTCACCGAGCCGGGCTGGTTGATCGTCCGGTAGAAGTCCTCCAGATACTCTCGCGCCTTCCGGCGGGAGGCCTTGTCGAGGTCGGGGACGGCGTCGACCAGCGCCATGACGTCGGCCCTCTTGGCGCGGAACGCGGCCAGGAACGGCCGCCAGTCCTCCGCGGTCCGGCACGGGCCGCGATAGAGCCGCTCGAGCACCGTCGCGATGTGCAGTTGCCGGTCGGGGACCGCATAGCGGGCGTTCACCACTCCGGCGAGGTCGAAGTCGTAAGGGATGGGATGGAGCACGCGCGCCTGGTCCTGCACCAGGCGGACGTTGTGCAGGGCGAAGATGGAGAAGTCCGTGTTCCCGATCATGTACTCGAAGAGCATCATCAACGTGAGCGTCTCCGGGTCGAGGTCGCGAAACAGCGTCCGCGGAAGCGGGACGATGCGTCCTTCCAAGCGGCGCGCCACGTCTCCTTCCGACTCGATGAACATCGCATAGCGGGTGGCGAGCGTCTTGCCGCTGGTCGAATCGACGTGGGTCGCCTTCGCGAGCCGGGCACGAAAGGAGCGGGGCGTGAGGAGATTGAAGATCCGGTAGGCCAGGTACTCGCGCAGCGTGTACTGCTCGTAATCCTGGTCGTCCTCGCAATGCGTGCCCAGCTTCAACGACCCCGCCCCTTCGAATACCGTTCCCTCCGCTTCCTGCCGGGGGAACTCGACTCGGAGCGGGACGAAGGAGCAGTTGCGTGACATGAGGCGAAAATGGCCGCGCGTGCGCAGCTTGACGGGAATGGAGCGGTCCTGGCCATCGTCACCGGCGATCCGCAGCACGGCGGGAAAGCGCCGCGTGCTGCCGGGGTCGCGCTCCTTGTTCACCGTCCTGAAGTCGGCGGTGAGCGTGAAGCGGAGCGGATCGGAGCTTTGGAAGAGGCGGCGGCCCTCAGCGTCCCGGCGCCGCTCCCGCACCTTCTCGGCATCGGGCCACGGCTCGGCCAGCCGGGCGAGCGGGTTCTTCTTCGGCCGCTTCTGCTTCGCCGCCTCCTGGGCGATCGCGGCGTCGACCACGACCAGCAACAAGACGAGGAGACCGCACCCCGACCGCGTGGGCCGCATCAAAAAGGGCGCGCGGGACCGCTGCCGGCGCCGGTCCGCTCGAGGGCGGCCGCGACCTCGTCGAGGTCCGCATCCGTCAACTCAAAATCCGCCGCGGGCAGCCATCCGTCGATCTGCGAGGGCCGACGCGCGCCCACGATCGCCCCCGTCACACCCGGCCAGGCCAGCGTCCAGGCCACCGCCACCGCGCCCACGCTCGTGCCGTGGCGCTGGGCGATCGGGCCCAGCGCGGCCGCGAGGCCGAGGTTGCGTTCGAGGCGTTCGCCCTTGAACTCCGGCGAGCGCGACCGCCAGTCGTCGGCGGGCAGGCGGGCGGCGCGCTCCCGCGTGAACGTGCCGCTGAGCAGGCCGGCCTGCATCGGGCTGTACACGATCGCGCCGGTGCCGTGCGCGGCGCACCACCGCAGCTCCGCCGCCGCGGCCTGCCGGGTGATCGCGGAGAAAGGCGGCTGCAGCGTCTCGACGTGGCCCCGGCGCTCGGCCGCCTCGAGCTGCGAGACGTCGTGGTTCGACAGGCCGACAGAGCGCACCTTGCCTTCAGCCTTCAGATCCAGAAGGGTCTGCCAATAAGCCTCGACCGGCGTACCATCCTCGGCCGGCCGATGCATCTGGTAGAGGTCGATGCGCTCGACCCCCAGGCGCCGGAGCGAGGAGTGCACCTCGCGGCGGAGACTGCGCGCCTCTCCGATGCGGCGCGGCGCGGCCGAGCGGTCCTGCTCGTCCCACACGAGCCCGCACTTGGTGAAGACGTACGGCCGGTCGTGCGGCGGGATCTCGCGCAGCGCCCGGGCCACGACCTCCTCCGAGTGGCCGAGCCCGTACACGGCCGCGGTGTCGATCCAGTTGATGCCGCTCTCGACGGCATGCCGGATGGCGGCCACGGACTCGGTATCGTCCTGGCTGCTCCAGCCGAAGGCCCATCCCGCCCCGCCGATGGCCCAGGCGCCGAAGCCCACGCGGGTGATCTCCATGCCTGTCGTGCCCAACGGCCGGACGGGGAAGGGCGATCGCACGGTTGATGGCGCTGGCCTACTTCCCGGCGACAGAGTGGTAATAGCGGCCCAGGTAACCGACGATGGCCTTGCGCAGGGCCAGCGGGTCGAACGCGCCTCGGGTGCGGTAGACCACCCGGCCGCCGGGGGCCACGAGCACCGTGTGGGGCAGCTCCCCCTGCCATTCCGCATCGACGGCGTTGACCATCGCATCATGGTCGTCGGAATCGGCGGCGACGTAGTTCCGCGTGGAAGCCTGCTTGTCCTTGAGGAACTTCAGCACGTCGGGGCGCAGGGGGGCCGGATCGGCGCTGACGGTGACGGCCTCGAACGCCCGGCCGCGGTACATGCGATTGATGGTCACGAGCTCGGGGAACTCGACGACGCACGGCCCGCACCAGGTCGCCCAGGCATTGATGAGACGCAGCTTCGCGGAGTCGTTCTTGGCCAAGGCCGCGAGGCCGGCCGCGTCGATCGGAGAAACGGTCACCTCTTCCTCGGCCCACTTCTTCAGGCCTTCGGCCAGCCAGCCCTTCTTCTCGGCCCACTTGATCGAGCAGCCGAAGACCTTGGTCTTCTCGACCGGCACCGGGCGTGCGTCGAGGAGGGCCTCGATCGCGTTGCGCGTGTCCTGGACCTTGATCTTCTCCGGGTTCTCGGCGTCGTCCACCCGCCCGACGAACCTCAGCTTGCGGGCGCGATCGAAAGCGAACACGTGCGGCGTCGCGACCGGCCCGTACTGGCGTGCGACGGCCTGGGTCTCGCCGTCATAGAGGTAGGGGAAGGTGAAGCCCTTGTCGTGGGCCCGCACCTTCATCTCCTCCAGCGAATCGCTGAGGTCGGTGTAGCCCAGCTCGTCGAGCCGCACCGCCTTGGGGTCGTTCGGGGAGATGGCCACGAGCGCCGCGCCCTTGCCGGCATACTCGTCGTGCAGCTTCTGGATCCGCTCCTCGTAGGCCTGGGCCGTCGGGCAGTGGTTGCACGTGAAGACGACCACCAGCACGGGGGCCGAGGCGAAGCTCTTGAGCGAGTACCGGCGCCCGTCCACACCCGGCAGATCGAAGTCCGGGGCCGGCGCCCCGATCGCCAGCGTGGGGATGAGGGGAGCTTCATCCGCCCGCGCGGAGCCCATGCCCCCGGGCAGGCTGAGCAGGCCGAGAAAGAGCAGCGAGGTCGTCTTCATGACGTCGGATCGTAGCACGGCGCTATAATCCCTCCCTCTTCCATGACCCTCACCGCGGGCGCGCTGCTCGGCCCGTACGAGGTCCTCGATGCCCTCGGCTCGGGCGGCATGGGCGAGGTGTACCGCGCCCGCGATATGCGCCTGGGCCGCACGGTCGCGCTCAAGGTGCTGCCCTCGTCCTTCTCCAGGGACGAGGAGCGGCTCCGCCGCTTCGAGCAGGAGGCTCGCGCCGCGGGCGCGCTGAACCACCCCAACGTCCTCTCCGTGTACGACGTCGGCCGGCAGGACGGTACCCCCTACCTCGTTTCGGAGCTGCTCGAGGGGGCATCTCTCCGCGTGCTGCAGCGCGGCGCCGGATTGCCCCCCCGCAAAGCCTTGGACTATGCGGTGCAAATCGCGCGGGGCCTGGCCGCCGCCCACGAGAAGGGCATCGTCCACCGTGACCTCAAGCCCGAGAACCTCTTCATCACCCGGGACGGCCGGGCCAAGATCCTCGACTTTGGCCTCGCCAAGCTCGTCCGGCCGGAAGGCGACCCCGGGCAGGCCGGAGCCTCGACCGGGACCAACCCGGGCGCTCGCCTGGGGACGGTCGGTTACATGTCTCCCGAACAGGTGCAGGAGGTGCCGGCCGACCACCGCTCGGACATCTTCTCCTTCGGGGCGGTTCTCTACGAGATGCTGACGGGCAGACGGGCCTTCCAACGGAACACGGCGGTCGAGACGATGAGCGCCATCCTGAAAGAGGACCCGCCGGCAATGTCCGACGCGGGCCGCGCGGTGCCCGCGGCCCTCGAGCGGATCGTGAGGCGGTGCCTGGAGAAGCAGCCCGACGAGCGTTTCTACTCCGCCCACGACCTCGCCCTCGCGCTCGAGGCGATGTCGGGGATCTCGCCTGCCGGCGCCGGCACGCGCGACGTCGCGCCGGCGAGAAGGTCGACGCTCGCACGGGCGCTGCTCGGTGCCGGGGTGGCGGCGCTTGCCATCGCTGCTTTCTGGGTCGGACAGAGGCGCGGCGACAAGGCTCCGCCTTCGTTCCAGCGCCTCACCTTCCGCCGCGGATCGGTCCTCTCCGGCCGCTTCGCGCCGGACGGACAGACAGTGGTCTACGGCGCGTCCTGGCAGGGAGAGCGTTGCCGGCTGTTCTCGACGAGCCTCGCCAGCCCCGAGTCCCGCGCCCTCGAACTCCCGGAAGCGACAGTCCTGGCGATCTCCCGCGCCGGAGAGATGGCGCTGATGCTGCACCCGGGCGTGACCTCTGACCCGGTGCTGGGCACGCTGGCTCGAGCCCACCTCACGAGCGGGGCACCTCGCGAGGTGGCCGAGGACGTCGTTGCGGCCGATTGGTCCCCGGATGGCGAGGACCTCGCCGTCGTCCGCAAGGCCGGCCAGCGCACGCACCTCGAGTTCCCCATCGGCCACGTGCTGGTCGATGGATCGGCCGGTCTGGAGACACTGCGCGTCTCGCCCCGAGGCGACCTCGTCGCCTATCTCGAGCCGCAGCTCGATGAGAGCGTCCTCTGGATCGTCGACCGCGGCGGCCGCAAGAGGCCCCTGACGACCAGCAAGCAACTTCTGAACGGCCTGGCCTGGTCACCGGCGGGTGATGAAGTCTGGTTCACCGGCGGCGAGCGGTTCGCGAACCCGTCGCTCCATGCCGTCTCGCTCTCCGGCAAGCGACGTCTCGTCACTTCTTTTCCGATCATGGCCAATGTCGAGGACATCGCCCGCGACGGGCGAGTCTTGCTCCGCATGTGGGAGTATCAGAGGTCGATCCGCGGATCCCCGCCCGGGGAAACCCGGGAACGCGATCTGTCATTGCTCGACTCTTCCCGGGCGATGGACCTCTCGGCCGATGGCCGGCGGCTCCTCTTCCACGAGGGTGGGCAGGGCGGCGGCCGCACGGCCGCCGTCTACCTGCGGACCACCGACGGCGCATCGCCAGCGGTGCGGCTGGGGGACGGTTCCAGCGTCGCCTTGTCGCCGGACGGGAAGTGGGCGTTGACGACGCGGTCGGATGCGCCTTCGGACCTGTTCGTCCTGCCGACAGGCCCCGGCGAGCCGAAGGTGCTGCACGGCGGCGCGATCAGCTACTGGGACTTCGGGGCCTGGCTCCCCGACGGCCGGCGGTTCGTCATCAATGCCTACGAGCCGGGCCACGGCGACCGCTTCTTCTTGCAGAGCCTGGATGGGCCTCCTCGTCCACTGACCCCCGAGGGCGCCACCGCCGCGGCCCTCTCTCCCGACGGGCGCCTCCTGGCCGCGCTCGATGCGCAGAGGCGCATCATTCTGTATCCGGTAGAGGGAGGCGAGGCGCTAATCGTGCCGGGACCGCCGGAGCCCGGGGAGCTGGGGCGCTTCGGCGCCGATGGGCGGTGGATCTATGCGACCGAGTTCGACGCAGGGGTGGCCAGGGTCTATCGTCACGAGATCGCCTCCGGCCGCCGCGACCTTTGGAAGGAGATCACCCCCGCCGACCCGGCCGGCGTCTGGCTCGTCGAGCCGATCTTCACGCCCGACGGAGGCGCTTACGTGTACACGATCCACCGGACCCTCTCAAGCCTCTATCTCGTCGAAGGTTTGCGTTGAGCGTCGTGGTCGAAGCAGCGCATCCGCACGCGACGGCTGATCTCGAGGCTGGTCGGCGGGTTCTCGCCGAGGCCGAGCGTATGGAGCATCTCGTGGATCAGGGTGACCTCACCGTCCGGCCAGGGTACCCTGACGAACCGCGCGGCGCAGATGAGCACCACGTGGCTGCCGCGCGTGGTCGCGGCCGCGACCGCGGGCCGGCAGTCCGGGAGCCCCGAGCCGTCGTAGAAGAAGAGCGTCTCCAGGTACTCCTCGGGCTGCTGCTGCAGAGCGTCGAGCGAGTCCTGCAGTGGCCGCCCCGACGAGTCGGTGAACTCCGAGAGCAGCTGCCGGCAGCTCGGGTCGGCGAGTCGGACACGCGCGTTCTCCAGCGCGCGCCGCACGTAGCCACCCGTCCTATCGTCCGCGATCCGGACCGGCGAGGGGGCGGCGGCCGACGCCGCCGAGGCCAGCGCGATCCACGCGCCCCAGGCACGAAGAGGTCCCTTCCATCTTCCCAGACCACCCATGAGCGACTCCAGACCGGAGCCGCTTGGCCAAGCGCGACCGGCGACAAGCTCGAGCGACGCGTGGAAGATCGGCCGTCGGGCGGGCGGGGTGTTGCCGGATTGTTTCGGGAATCTTGATTTACGGAGGCCCGATGCGGGTTCACTTCGGCGAGAGCGACTTCGACTCCGACGCCCGCCAGCTCACGGTGGCCGGCCGGGCGGTCGGGCTCTCGCCCCGGGCCCTCGAGTTGCTCTCGCTTCTGCTCGCTCATCGCCCGCGGGCCATGCCGCAGGCGGAGCTTCGTGACCGGCTCTGGCCTGACACCGTCGTCTCGTACACGAGCCTGGCGCGTCTGGTGACGGAGCTACGACGCGCCGTCGGCGACCGGCGGCGCCAACCCCGCTTCATCCGTACGGTCCACGGGTTCGGTTACGCGTTCTGCGGCGAGGCGATCGAGCTTTCCCGCCCGCCCACCCGCGCGGCGTTCACATGCGGCCTCGTCTGGGGAGCCCGGGAGATCGGGTTGGAAGAGGGGGAGAACCTCATCGGGAGGACGGATGACTGCGCGGTCCGGATCGATTCACCCCGTGTGTCCCGTCACCACGCCCGCATCCTCGTCAAGGATGGCGCCGCGTCGATCGAGGATCTCGGCAGCAAGAACGGAACGTTCGTCGCGAAACAGATCGTCCACGAGCCGACGCCGCTCGCCGACGGGGACGAAGTCAGCGTAGGCTCCGCCGTGTTCTTTTTCCGGAAGGGCTACGGCCCAGGATCCACACAGACCGGCTGATCTGGGCCTACCGCTTCCCCACCCACTGGTCCAGCCAGCCGAGCACCGTCTCGTGCCACAGGATCGAGTTCTGCGGCTTCAGCACCCAGTGGTTCTCGTCCGGGAAGACGAGCAGCTTCGAGGGGATGCCCTTGCGCTGGAGAGCGGTGAACGTGGCCAGGCCCTGGGTGAAGACCACGCGGTAGTCTTTCTCGCCGTGGACGACGAGCATGGGCGTCTTCCAGTTCTTCACCAGCGTCATCGGGCTGTGTTTCGTGTAGCCCTCGGGGTTGTCGTAGGCGGGTCCGCCGTGCTCCCACTCCGGGAACCATAGCTCCTCGGTCATGTAGTAGGCCGAGTGCTCATCTAGGTTGCCGTCGTGGCTGACGAGACACTTGAAGCGGTCGGTCTTCCCCGCGATCCAGTTGATCATGTAGCCGCCGTAGGATGCGCCCAGCGCGCAGACGCGGTCGCGGTCCAGGAAAGAGTAGGTGGCGAGGGCGTAGTCCAGGCCCTTCATCAGGTCTTCGTAGGGGGCGCCGCCCCAGTCGTTGCGGATGCGGTCGGTGAAGGCCTGGCCATAACCGGTGGAGCCCGCGAAGTCCACCGTGACCGCGGCGTAGCCCGCCCCCGCATAGGCCTGGGGGTTCCAGCGGTAGTGAAAGTCGTTGCCGAAGGAGCCCTGGGGCCCGCCGTGGATCAGGAAGGCGACCGGGTACTTCCGGGCGGGATCGAAATCGACGGGACGGGTGATCCATCCATGCACGGTGGCGCCCCCGGAGCCGGTGAAGGTGAACGGCTCCGGCTTGCCGAAGCGGGCCGCGGCGACCTTCTCGTCGTTCAGCCCCGTGATGCGGGCCGGCGCGATGCGCGCGACGCGGTGGACGACGTAAAGCTCGGTCGGGCCCAGGAGCGAATCCCGCCCGCAGAGCACGTTGCCTCCCGGCATCGGTTGCGGGCTCGTCACGTGGCCGTCGCCGGCCAGGCTGCTGGCCGCGCCCGTGGCGGGGTCGATCGCGAACAGTGGATGCTGGCCGAGGTGGTCGGCCGTCGCGTACAGCTCCCGGCCGTCGAGCGACCAGCGGATGTCGTCCGGCGAGCGGTCGCCCGTCGTCGAGGCGTCGGCCCGCAGATCGATCGAGCGCTCGACGCCGCTCGTCCAGTCCCGCAGCACGATGCGGAAACGATCCGCCTCGAATCCGGGGCGGCTCATCGCCAGGTAGGCGAGTGTCTTTCCGTCCGGCGAGAAGCGCGGCTGAGTGTCCGTCGCCGGGTTCGTGGTGAGCTTCCGCGGCGCCGCGGACCCGTCGATGGGGACCGTGTAGAGATCGAAGTTCGTCGACCAGGCCTCCTCGCGCCCGACGTCCTTGGCCGCGAACACGACGGTGCGGCTGTCCGGGGAAACCGCGTACTCCTCGCTGCCGCCGAACGGCTTCGAGGGCGAGTCGGCGTCCATCCGCGGCATGAGGTCGACGAGCTTCGTGGTGGCGACCTCGTATGAGAAGAGATGATTGCGAGTGCCGTTCTCCCACGCGTCCCAGTGGCGAACGAAGAGGTGGTCGTAGAGGCGTCCGCTGGCCTTCCGCTTGGACTGCGCCTCGAGCATCGCGGCCGTCTCGGCCGGGGTCTTCCCCGGGAAGACGGCCATCGCGAACAGCAGGTGCTGCCCGCCGGGCGCCACCTCGAGCGCGTCCAGGTCCAGGGGCAGCTTCGTCACGGCTTCGGGCTCGCCGCCATCCTTGCTCATGTGGAACACCTGGGCCGAGCCGGTGCGCGTGGAGACGAAGAAGAGGCTCTTGCCGTCCGGGGACCATCGGGGCTGGGTGTCGTTCGCCTCGTGGCTCGTGAGGCGCCGCGCCGCTCCCCCGGCCGTGGGCGCAATCCAGATGCCGTTCCGGCCCTTGTTGGCCTCCAGGTCGGTCACGCGGACGGTGAAGGCGACGCTCTCGCCATCGGGAGAGACGCGCGGATCGGAGATGCGGTCCATGGCCAGCATGTCGTGGACGGAGAACGGGTGGGTGTCGGCGGCCAGGGCGGGACCGGCCAGGAGCGAGGCGAGAAGCATCATCACGTCATTGCGCATTGATTTCTCCCACGGTGGCCAGACCCATGCCGGCGGTGCGTGCGGCTGCGGGAGGTGTGCGCCGGTCTGGCATTTGCCCTCGGGTGTGACGCTTAGCGTCTACGGCTCCTGGAGGTGCTTCGCCAACCAGGCCCAGGCCTCGGCTTGCATCTCCGCGTTGAACTCGTGCGGTGTGTCGTAGAGACGCGTCCGCAGGCGCTCGGGGACACCGGCCTTCTTGTAGCAGGCCGCGAGCTTTTCGAAGCTGGCGCGGACGCCCTCGGGCTCGAACAGCGCGTCCTTGCTCCCGTTGATGACGAGGAGTGGGGTCGGCATCGCGAGCGACGCGACATCCGGGTAGTCGAGGTACCGGTAGAGGCCTGGCACCAGCTTCGTGTGACCGATGGTGTTCCGGACGCGGCGCTTGAGCTGCGCCGGGAAGGAGGTCATCCAGCAGACGGCCACCGCCGCCCGGATCCGATCGTCCAGCGCCGCCAGGTGAGCGGAGCGGACGGCGCCCACCGACAGCCCCACGCAGCCGATTCGGCGAGGATCCACCTCGGGCCGGGTGAGGAGATAGTCCACGGTGCGGA
>Ga0099828_10003788_pt1 | contig 10602 bp, 13 predicted proteins | sample CZO8metaG_2_FD_79338 | JGI IMG/M metagenome (GOLD analysis project Ga0099828, IMG submission 79338) | Vadose zone soil microbial communities from the Eel River Critical Zone Observatory, Northern California, USA - CZOApr15con2H1.8 metaG | ecosystem: Environmental > Terrestrial > Soil > Vadose...
CTAGACATCGGGGCCCTGAGAAATATTGGAATTTCGTGGGTTGGATAGCTATCCCGCCTGGAGAGTATTTTGGGGCCGAATTTCGGTTAGCTGCCCGTACTGCAGAATGGCCAGCGTATCCACACGCCCCGCGCTGCTATCGAACGCAATATACTGGGAGTATCAGATAATAATGCCTTTGCGCACGGCATAGAGCAGAAGCTCGGCAGGATTGTGCAGGTTCAGTTTCTCCAGAATGTGCCTGCGATGAGTCTCCACCGTGTAGGGGCTAATGTTGAGCGCTGCTGCCACTTCCTTGTTTGCATTGATGTCACGCGTTTTTCCTCATGGCCTGATAGCTATAGTTGAGCCTCTAAATACCCTCCCGTTGGGATAGCCGCCCATCACTTTCCCTTCTATGATCACCGCTGAAAGTAGAAACGACACTGACGTGCGGGCTGGTAAGCAGCTGTAAGTGAAGTCGTCGGCCACGCGCGCGCGACAGAAAAAACCAAAACTGGAGGATTCGAAAATGCGACTTACCTTGATGAGGTCTCGCGCTACAGCGACATTTCTCGTGATTTTCACGATTGCCTCCATGGCGTTACTTCCCGTATGGGCACAAGACAAAACACCAGCGACAACCACGCCTGTCCGTATGACCGTTACACTTGAAGTCTTTGGTGAGAACAAGCGCATGCCAGAAGTAACCCGCGAAGATGTAATCGTCAAGCAGGGCAAGGATCGCCTGAAGGTAACGGGCTGGACGCCTGCCCGTGGTGATCACGCAGGGCTTGATCTATTCGTTCTGGTTGACGACGCGTCCGACCTGAGCTGGGGTTCGCAACTCGACGATTTGCGTGCATTTGTCAATGCTCAGCCGCCAACCACTTCGGTGGGAGTTGGATACATGCGCACCGCAACGGTTGAAATCACGCAGAATTTTACAACCGACCACAGTCAAGCCGCGCAGGCTTTGCGGCTCCCGATCGCTTCGGTCCGTGCCTTTGCGAGCCCCTACCTTGCGGTTATAGACCTCATGAAGCGGTGGCCTACGCATTCGAACCGCCGGGAGTTGGTAATGGTCTCCGATGGAATAGACCGAGCCCGTAGCGGCCCGCGTGACCTCAGGTATATCAGCCCTGACGTGGATTCGGCAAGCAGCGTCGCACAACGCACTGGAACCATCATTGACACGATCTTCACTCGCGGCATTGGCCGGTTCGGCCGCAACTTCTGGGCAATAACCAATGGCCAAAATAGCATGGCCAAACTTTCGGACGAAACCGGCGGCGAGTCCTTTTACCTCGGGACTCAGAACCCGGTAAGCTTCAAACCCTACCTGGATGAGTTGCAGAACATGCTGGGCAACCAATACATCCTGGAGTTCCAGGCCATTCCAGGCACAAAGCCAGTACTGCAGTCCGTGAACCTGAGCACCGAGGTCACAGGCGTGGAACTCAATTCGGCTGATAGTGTTTGGGTGGAGGTGAAATAGATGAGGGGGCATCTTGTGACACGCTCGATCCCGATAGGCCTGATCGCGGCAACGCTCGGCATCGAGGGTTATGCCGCTAGATACGTGGGAGTGTTTGCCACGATCCCGTCCCCGCCCATCCGCGTGGAAACGTATGGCCCGGCTCCCGGACAAGGGTTCATTTGGATCCAGGGCTATTGGGGCTGAAGTAGCAACGCTTACGTTTGGGTTCTTGGACGATGGAACCGCATTCCGCCTGGGCGGCGCCGCTGGGAAGTCGGTCGTCGGGTGCGACGTAGCAATCGCTACGACTGGCGAGACGGCGGCTGGCGTTAGGGCCTATCGCTGGGAGGTGCGTATGACTGATTCAGATAAAATGCAGCCGATATAGAAATGCCTGATATTGGCTAAATGAGTGCTTCGCGCCACCTTGATACATGGGGGGGAGTATTCTTCTACAACGCTATTTTGGGGTGTGCTCATTGCGGAATGTCTTCGAAGATACCTCAAGCGCTACGCGCTTGCGACGCGCCAGGAAAGATGAGTTCACCCCCGAACGCTCAAAATTGGGCAGGTTGCGTTTGAAACTGCCTTATGTGCCGTTGCGATTCGTAAATGCGTCGCAAAGTCACCCGGTCGGCGCACGCCGAGAATGATCAGATCCGCGTTCATTTGATTGGCAACGCCGTGAGTGAAGGAGTGAAAGCGATGAAGTATCTTTCAATGGTGCTCATGGTTGCAATGTTGAGCTTACCAGTTGGAGCCCAACAGAAGGAAGAGGAGAGGGTTCAGAACGCCGGGACTGTGATGAAGGAAATCCTGAATGTGCCCGACGACATTCCCCAGCAACTGCTCGACAAAGCGGAATGCGTCATCATTCTGCCATCCGTTGTCAAATTCGCATTCATTTTTGGCGTTGACTATGGCCGCGGTGTGATGACTTGCCGCACCGGGAAGGATTTTTCCCGCCCGTGGGGCGCCCCCACAATGATGGCACTCGAAGGAGGCAGCTTCGGGTTTCAGTTCGGAGGACAGGCGACGGATTACGTCCTCCTGGTAATGAACCCTAGGGGCGCCGACTCCATTTTATCTAGCAAAGTGAAGCTCGGAGCGGGAATGTCGGCGGCAGCCGGGCCCAAGGGGCGCGATGCCATCGTCGCCACCGACGTGGCGTTGCGGGCAGCAGTCCTGAGCTATTCCAGGTCGCGCGGCTTGTTTGCGGGCGCTTTCTTCGATGGCTCTACACTGCGACCGGATAACGACGCCAACAAGAGGCTCTACAACCGGAGTATCACCGCTAAAGAAATTGTTCTTAGATGGCAAGGTTGCTCCGCCATCGGCGGCGGAGGAACTACTCTCCGAGCTGAATGGCCGATCACCGAAGAACCTATCAAGCTAGTGCCCGGCGTCGACAGATCGATCGGGAATTGCCTGTTAGCGGGTTTCGTGGACTTTGGCCAGACACAACAGCCATGCCAGGCATTCCCGTTTTACTGTTAGGATTCAAGTTGCTTGGCCCGGATCATCGGTCGACGCGTGGCGCAGTCATCTCGGGGCGCCGTCTCCGGGCACGGATATTCGTGAGCTCAGTAAATGACCGAGCATCTGTTTCCCTTCCTTGACTACTGGTGGTTCTACGGGGCCTTCACCGGCTCGGTCGTCGCGTTCCTGGCGCTCGATCTCGGCTTGTTTCATCGTAAAGCGCACGTGGTTGGATTTCGTGAGGCATCGACCTGGACTGCGGTCTGGGCCGCGTTGGCTTTACTGTTCTGTTTTGGCCTGTACAGATATGCAGTCTGGAAGTTCGGCGCAACAACGGGGAAACAAATCGGGGTGGAATTTCTCACCGGATATGTCGTCGAGTGGTTTCTTTAGCTCGACAACATGTTCGTGTTCGTGTTGGGGTTCCGCTATTTCGGAATTCCCGCGCTGTTGCAGCACCGTATTTTGTTTTTCGGCATCCTGGGCGCGCTGTTCTTCCGCGGCGTCTTCATCGTTCTCGGCGCCGCGCTGCTCCAGTACGGTTGGATCGTGATCCTCTTCGGCGTTTTCCTGATTCTCACCGGCATCCAGATGATGCTTTCCGCGGAGCGCCAGGTCCAGCCCGAACAGAGCCTTATCGTTCGGGGACTGCGAAGGCTGTTGCCCGTGGCGACGGAGTTTGAAGGGCCGCGGTTCTTCTTGCGGCGGAACCGAAAACTGTGCGCTACGCCCATTCTCCTGGCGCTCGCGTTCATCGAGGCGACCGATGTTCTTTTCGCCCTCGACTCCGTTCCCGCCATCTTTGCCATCACCCGCGAGCCATTGGTCGTCTACACGTCGAACGTCTTCGCCATTCTAGGCTTGCGCGCGATGTATTTACTGCTGGCCGGTGCCCTTGCGAGCTTTCACTTGTTGCGTTATGGCTTAGCGCTCATTTTGATTTTCGTCGGGCTCAAGATGTCCTGGCTCAACGCGGCTTGGACAAGGGCATTTCCCAACCTCGATATCCGTCGGTGTGATCGTTGGAATTCTCGCGCTCTTATCGGTCTGTCGCTCGTCTTTCGCGCTTCCCGCGCGCCGAAAGACCTGCTGAAAAGTCGGCCGGATCGCTAGGGAGGGTTCCTGCGGAGTAAGGTGTTGCGCTGCAACGCAGCTACGCGTGACGTGTTCGAGGCGTCTTGCGCTGGAGGCGCTATTCCTCCCCCCACAATGGGGCGCAGAGCCTCTTGTACTCCAGGCGCTGCTGTAGCCCCGGTGTTTCCTAGGCCCAATACACCGGCCCCCGTCGTAAGCGCGCAGATGCAAACGCCCTCCATTTTACATCGCCAGATTGCTCGTTTTGTTGGATCGCGCGATTGTGAAACACGATGTGCGAAATTGAACTTAGAACGACCTGCTGCCTCTCTTTGTTCGTACACCACGTAGCTAAATTTGAGCGTTAAGATACCGTCCCGTTGGGATAGCCCCCCGTCACCTTCCCTTCTAAGCTCGTTGCTGAAAGTTGAAACGAAACTGACGTGCGGGCTGGTAATCAGTCGAAGAACGGGAGGCCCATTAGGCAAGAGAACGGAATCGCAAAGGCGCAAAAGCCACCCCAACGCAGCGCCGTCGTTGCCCTTGGGTGCATACTTATGCTTGGAGGCACCGTTGGGTTGTTTCTCCCGGTTATGCCTGGAGCCTTTCTCATACTCGTCGCCGCCTTCATGCTGAATCCTCAATGTGCGTGGCTGCCCCGAGCGCTGGAGAAATGTCGAGTGCGTTTTCCCGTCATAGAGTGCGCCTTTAGGCGATTCTCTCGTTGGGGCGAGAGTTGGCAGAGCCGCTTTAGGAACAATCCGGGCGATTGTGGGCAGCAGTTCAGAGTGTGAATAGCTCAGGGGGGCGGAAGAAGGTTCCACCTTAGAGGTCAAAGATGGGACAAAGAACGCAACAGAATGTAGGAGGCATGCGGGAATTACACATCGAGAAGATCGAACACCAACCTGAGGCGGCGGGACTTGCCGCATGATTGGTGAATTCCGTAAAAAGCGACACATGCCGGAGAGACAAAGAGATACCCCAAGGAGGCATTCTTCATACATGGGCGCAGATGGCACCCACTCACAGATGTATCATCTTTTTTCTGTGCCAGAAAGATGAATTCCGGCGGCAGTGGAGGGGTGCCCCCCTTGCGAATGGCCTTCACTCCTTGACCCTTCGGGGCGGATCGTTAGAAGGCTGAAAGAAATGACCAAAGTCACGTCGATTGCTTCCCCGGCAGAGGTGAAGAGGCATCTCTTTTACGAGACCTCGCATTCTCCAGCGTTGGCCGATCTAGTAGGCTACGAGAAGGCCAAGGAGATCTTCGATTTCCGTTTCATCCCCAATCCCAATCTGCCCGCCGACCAGAGCCACCCGATTCTCGCGCATCAGATCCGGGATCGACAATTCGACGCCGATTGAAAACATCAGCAGAGCGACACAGACTTCTGCAAATACCTCGAAGGTATGCAAGTCGGACAAATGAGGACCCGGAGTAAGCGGGCTGAACACGATTCCACCCACGACAAAGCCCAAGATGAGAGGCAGACGAAAGCGCCATGCCAACAGACCCCCAAATACGACAGCGGGGAACAAGTAGGTCAAATCACCAAACAGAACGGGATTTGATTCCATTTGTTCTACTCGCCAAGTCGAAACTTAACTCGTCGGCTCGCCGGCAACCGGGCAATACTACTTCATTGTTTGCTTTTCGGCATCAAGCCCGCAAATCACATGAGTCGGCCGTAAGTGTGGAAGTCCGGGGACGATTGAGGGTATTTTTGCGGATTGGATTTGAGCTCTTCATTGCGGTCTCTACGTCTTCTCCTTTGGATCTTTCCCGCTGCGAAAACGTTCAGTAGACTATGAACGAGGATGGTGGCCAATGACAGACGAAAAGCCAATTCCACCGACGTTCTCCCAGGCACGCAGGTTGAGAGGATTTAGACCTTGGACGGCTCTCATTGCCGGTTTCGGAGTGTTGTTAGCCTTGATGGCGGTCATGTATCTCGACACTCTAGGGGTATTGAAAGAGACCGAAACCCGCAGCGCCCAGATTCGCCGGGATTTTCTCACCCGCGAGCGGACGCTCGACCAGATTCGATCGGGCCTCTATGAATCAGGCAATGTTGTGCGCGACTACATCCTTGTCGACTCCAACCGGAACCCGCCCGAAATGCTCCGTGCTCAGCTTCGAGCCATCCGGGACGAGATGGAGGCAGGAAAAAAGGCCGACGCTCAGTCTCTCTCCCCGCAAGGAAAGGAGGCGTATCAACATCTTGCTGCCGAGCTGGAAAGCTACTGGGCCGCGCTGGACCCCATTTTCGAATGGGGTCCGAAGGAAAAACAGGAACGAGGCTATTCCTTTCTCCGCCGCGATATATTTTCACAGCACGCGACGGTGCTGGCGATTGCCAAGGAGGTGAGTGCCGTAAACCAAGCCGAACTCAAACAAGGCGAGGCGGAGATCGCGGAAGTGTTTGCGCAGTTCCGGCGCCGTTTGCAAACGATCACCGCGTTTGCGCTTGGCCTGGGGCTAATTGTGGCGGCCGCCACGGTCCTGTATTCCGCGCGGCTCGAGAAAAGCGTCGAAGAGAGATATCAGGAGAGCTTGCGAGCGCGGGGTGAATTGAAAGAACTTTCGACGAGGCTACTTCGTGCGCAGGAACGGGAACGGCGCGCCATTTCCAGGGAACTTCACGATCAAGTCGGGCAGTCTATGAGCGCGCTGCTCATGGATGTGGAAAACCTGGGGGCGATGACCGGGGGCAATAGTATTTTTCGACAGGGTCTGCAGAACATCAAGACGCTTGCGGAAAACTGCGTCAATGAAGTGCGCAACATTTCCTTGCTGCTGCGTCCCTCGATGCTGGACGACCTCGGCCTTGTCCCTGCGCTGGAATGGCAAGCGCGCGAGGTTTCCAAGCGTACCGGCATGCTGGTGGACGTTGTAGACGAGAATGTCTCGGACACCTTGCCCGAAGACCATAAGACCTGCATCTATCGGGTGGTGCAGGAAGCGCTGAACAATTGCTCGCGGCATGCGCAAGCCAAGAGGGCCCGGGTTCTCGTCCGTCAGGAGACGGATCGTCTTCTGCTCACCATACAAGACGACGGAAGGGGTTTTGACCCGCGTCGCGAGCGTGGTTTGGGATTGGTGGGCATGACCGAGCGCGTCAGTCATTTGGGTGGTGTGTTGAAAGTGGATTCGAATCCGGGACGTGGCACATGCCTTCGAGTGGATCTGCCGCTCACCAGGGAATCGGCGGATCGGGATAAAGTGATCTTGTGAAAAAGCTTGGGATTCTGTTGGCCGACGACCACACCGTGATGCGCGCAGGATTGCGCGCGTTGCTGGAGCGCCAGCCCAACCTGGAAGTCGTGGGGGAAGCTGAGAACGGACGTCAAACCGTGCAGCTCTCTGCCTCGCTCAGACCGGATGTAGTGGTGATGGACATCGGCATGCCCATTCTGAACGGGATCGAGGCAACCAAAGAGATCGTGAATCAGCGCCCCGCCGCAGCGGTGGTCATCCTCAGTATGTATTCCGATGAAAGCTATGTGATGCGCGCTTTGAAGGCCGGAGCGCGCGCTTATCTGCTGAAGGACTCGGCCGCGGCCGACTTAATCAGCGCGATTGATGCGGTTTCGCAAGGCAAGTCCTTTTTCAGCCCGAAAGTGAGTCGCATCTTGGCGGAGGACTACGTCCGAATTCTCAAACAAAAGGGCGCGGTGGATAGCTATGACCTGCTCACGAGCCGGGAGCGCGAAATACTCCAGCTTCTGGCCGAAGGGAAAACGAACAAGGAAGTGGCAATTGCGCTCAATATCAGCCCCTATACGGTCGAGACCCATCGCAGTCATATCTTGGAGAAACTGAACCTGCACACTCCGGCGGAGCTTATTCTCTATGCCGTTCGTAAGGGGATCATCAGTTGAACATCGAGTCGCAGGTGTCTCCCCTGGACATCGAAAGGGGAAGAGATCTCAGTACCTTGCGACATGACTGGAGGCTGATCGAAAGTACGCCCCTTATCCTCAACAGGCATAGCTAAATTTCGCCCCCCAAATACCCTCCCGGTGGGATAGACGAATATCCCCCGGCATCTTAGGCTCCCTCACATGTTTTTTATGGCCGCGTCCAGGAATCTTTTTGTTCCCTCATACTCCCACCGGACGCGGCCGAACTTTTGGCGGTGGATTCGTTACAGCCGGAAAACCTAATGGGAGGACAAATCCATGATCAGGGTCGACGAAACAACCATTGCATGTGATTCTGCAAAAGCCAGATTGGGGGAAACCGGAAATCTTGATTTCGTGCTCCCGGACCGCGCGCCGCAAGAGGCAATGACGTTGAATTCCCCTTACGCTCTGGTGGCGAGCCCGGATGACGACATTCATCGAAAGTTGACTGAAATTCTGGGCCATTGCGGGTTCGCGTCCGTTCTTGCTTGTACCGTGGCCGAGAGCAGGCGGGTTTTGGCGCAGCACGATGTTTGCCTGGTCCTCTGCGTAGAACGCTTTGCCGACGGAAATTATCAAGCGGTACTCGAACTCGTGAAGAAATTTGACCCGAATGTGCCGGTAATTGTGGTTTCTCGCACGGGCGACTGGCCCGACTATTTGAAAGCGATGTGCGCCGGTGTGTTTGATTACCTGCCTTACCCGCCCATTCCTGGGGAGCTTCGACGGAACATCCGAAACGCCTTCTTAGAGCGCCAACGACAACAAAACACCTAGGGGATTGAATTTCTTTAGCCATCGCGGAGAGGAGAACTGACATGACCGTCAGACCAAAGATGGTTCTGCTGGTTGGTGAAACCACAACGGGCTTTCTTCGGCTGGTGAATTGGTTGTACAACCAAGGGTACCGCTGTCACCTCGCGACCTCTTATCGGGATGCTTGCAATTTGATTTCTCGCACGCAGTTCGATCTGGTCCTCAGTCAGTTCCAGTTGCCAGACCGAACGGCCTTCCCATTGTTGGCCAGGCTGACAGGATCACCCACTACTTTGTTTTTTTCCACTCATGTGGAAAGTGGGTGTTTGTGGTTGCCGATGCTCGAACGGGGCACGCGGTGCATCGGCGCACCAGTTTTGCGGTCGGGTGATTTGACCGAGGCACTCAGCAAGGTGCTGGACGGCGATATTAGGTCCGGCGAAAGCGATACTCCCGGTTTGGGAGCCCCCGGAGATTCCTCGTCCGCGCGCATTCCCGACGAAAAAGTGGCCCTTAAGTAACCGTTCGACGACCTCGCTACACCTCCCAAGCGATCTCATGTTGGTATTCGCTACCCTACTTTTTGGGGCTCCCGCAGGGTCATGCATGACGAGCCCAATGGAAGTGAAACCACTCGGATTCATCCCGTTATTTCTCGTGGACGCGTAGCTAATTTTCAGCCCCAAAATACCCTACGGACGGGATAGCCCTCGTTGACCCCGCATTCTAAGCTCTCCCGTGAAAGCTGAAACGAAACTGGCGTGCGGGCTGGGATGAAGCTGGAAAGAAACCTCTCCCAGCCCGCGCGGCAGAGAAAAACCATGACTGGAGGAATTGGAATGCTACTGAACTTCAAGCGAACGATCATTGTTCTTGCAGCGATCACTCTCCTTTGGACTGGGTCAACCTTTGCGTCGGCCCCCGTCCCCGCCCCTGGAGCCCCCGAAGAAAAACGGATGGGAACGTATCTGTCCGTGCGTGCATCCACACTCCTGGCTGAAATCCAAAATGAGGCGGCAGAAATAACTCCTCATGCAGAGACGTTGCGGACCTACTCGCGGACACCGGGTCGTAGCTGGCAAAGCCATGCGGAATACTTGCAGGGCGTCAAAGATCACATCAACGCGGTCGGAGAACGCATTGCCGAACTGCAACGGATCCGGGAATACGCCTCGCCTTGGCAGCAGCAGGCGATCACCGAGGTGACTTCTCACGCAGCCCAGGTGGCGGCTAGCACCCAGGCGGCCATCGTTCACCTCCGGGAGAATCAGGACCGTCTCTTCGTTTCAGAATACAGGGACCACTTGAGGACGATTGCAGATCGGTCCCGCGACATGAAGCAGACGGTCGACAAATTCCTCGACTACGAGGAGGCGCAGCAGAAGGTCCGCCGACTACGGGCTGAGTTGGAGATTGCGGGCGACTGAAACAAACAGGTTCCCGATCGGGCATGTGGGGAACTAGAAGTTCCCTGGGCCAGGCCTTAACACAATGACCTGAGCCCTTCTTGAGAAAGAGGAACAACACTGGTTCCCCACCAGCTCCTGTTGGGCCGCGGTTGAGAAGCGTGCCGAATGCGCATGCTTGGCTGATCCACCGATGGGGCAGATTGGAGAAGAGAATGAAGAAGTTGCTCAAGCGCTCCGCCGTTTTGGTTCTCGGAGGGATTTTTGTGCTTGGCGGCGTCATTGGGCTGTTTCTCCCGATTATTCCGGGAGGGCTTCTCCTAGGCATCGGCACCCTCATGCTGTCGTCGAAGTCTGGGTGGGTACAGCGCATGCTGGAGAGAGTGGCTGCTGAGCGCGCCGAGAGTGGGCGCGGCGTCCTGGATCTGGATCGCCGAGGCCCTGGGCGTGCGCCGCGCGTTTGTCGGCGTGGTGCTGCTGCGCGCGCGGCACCAGTTGCGGGAGGTTCTGGGTGAACGC